>AR_comb_assmDRAFT_10003194_pt1 | contig 12197 bp, 13 predicted proteins | sample ArasoioldDNA_FD_10543 | JGI IMG/M metagenome (IMG submission 10543) | reverse complement strand
TCCACATGACCCTGATCCAGAGTTACTCCAAAAGCATAGCCCCTTTCGAGTTGTTCCCGTTTTCATGACGAACGTCTGCTCCAAGATTGGAGAGGCCCGCGCACTCTCTCGCGCTGCGCAGAAAGCCGGGAAACGGCGCGGACTCGTCCCCACCATGGGTGCCTTGCACGAGGGGCATCTCTCGCTGGTGCGAGCGGCGAAGCAGCGAACTGATTTCGTTGCAGTTTCCATTTTCGTGAACCCGCTTCAGTTCGGTCCGAGCGAGGACTTCAGCAGGTATCCACGAAGCTTCGAGCGCGATCGCGATCTGCTCCAAAACGAGGGTGTTGACCTGATCTTTACGCCCTCGGTCTCTGAGATGTATCCGCGCCAAGCGCTCACCTATGTCAATGTGGACGGACTAAGCGAACGTCTCGACGGCAAGTCGCGCCCGGGACACTTTCGTGGGGTCACCACCGTGGTCGCCAAGCTGTTTCACATTTTGGAACCTGAGGTAGCGTTTTTTGGTCAGAAGGACGCCGCCCAACTTGCCATCATCCGGCGCATGGTCCACGACCTCGACCTGCCGGTCGAGATCGTGGGTTGCCCCATCGTGCGTGAACCGGACGGCTTGGCTATGAGTTCCCGGAATGCCTACCTCAATGCGGAGCAACGGAAGCAGGCGACCGTCCTGTATCGATCCCTGATGAGTATCTCAGCCCTGTTCCAGCAGGGTGAAAGGAATGCGGCACGCCTTATCGAATCTGGCAGCCAGGTGGTGCATGGCGAGCCGTCCGTCCGTTTGGATTTTCTCGAAGTGGTAGATCAAGATACTTTGGACTCCGTTCAAACGATCCAGAAGAGTGCACTGGTAGCGATCGCCGCCTTCGTCGGCACCACACGCCTCATCGACAACGTCCTTCTTCAGGTCACCGATTCCAGCAAGGCTCATTGATCACAAAAGAACGTCGACCCTCGATGTTGTGAAAAAAAGAGCGAACGAGTAGCGCCTTCTCAGCGCTTTGCGGCTCTCCTTTGCGGTTCAGCTCTTCTCCGCACTCTGCGAAGTTCCTCAGCGCCCTCTGCGGTTAGAGCTTTTGACCGCTACGTTGAGACAGAACTCGCAAGGGTCGCGAAATCCAGTCCGGAAAGCTCACTGTGTATTGCAATTTGGATTACTCCACCCGCTCGCTCACTCTTCCCGATACAAATCGGTTTCCAGCCAGAACGAAGCGCAGCGGTAAATCCGCTGCCTTGGTGATTCCAATCCGCGGAGTCCTCCGAATTTCCCCCGCGCGAAAACCGTCCTCGGCGATCCACAAATCCGACCTCGGCGACGTGAGGTCCTTCCCGTTGTCCCGAGCGCAAGTAATCCCCAGCGCCTCCGCCAGCCGTCCCGGACCACTCGTGAGTTTGCGTAAATCCTTCGCATCTTCTCGCGAAAGATGGCGAGCCAGCGCCATGTCTTCGATTCCAGCCAGCGGCTCTAGCGCTCGAAACAGGACCCCGCCTGCCTCCCCATTGGGCAGGCACGACACGTTAAAGCAGTAATGATTTCCGTAAATGAAGTACACATACGACAAGCCCGGCGGTCCCCAGAGCACAGCGTTTCGTGCGGTCCGCCCCACGAACGAGTGAGCCGCGGGGTCGTCCTGCCCAAGGTACGCCTCCACTTCGACAACGCGTGCGATCAAAAGCCTCCTGCCATTCCTCCGTAACAGCAACTTTCCGACCAAGTCGAAAGCCACGAGACGCGGATCCCGATCGTAAAAGCTCCGCGGCAGTGGAGCAGGCCTGCAGCGAAAGTGCGTACCGTTTGGGTCTTCCATCTTCAAAATCTTGGCCACGCGAACTCCTCAGAATCATTGTGTCGTCTGCAAACTGGTTTCGTCGAGTCTTACAATGAGGACGTTAGCCCTCTCGATTGAATACCTCCCCGTTGTCATTCGGTATACCGTCGACCTGTAGGATAGAATGCACGCTCAATCCCTACGGAAAAGACTCTGAGCTTTACTACGAAACCGCCGCCACGGTGAAGTAGGATAAAACCCAGGAGCGAAACACATGATGAGACTGACGATCGGAGTAGCTCTTCTCGCCTCGCTATACACGCAGGCTCTCGCGCAAGGTGGGGCAACCAGCAAGTCGACCACTGCAGCAAAACCCGCCGTGGCCGGCGGCCCAACCAAGGTTAGCGGGGAAGGCACGAAAATGCCCTCGGGCCTGCAGTACTGGGACATCACGCAAGGAACCGGACCGGAAGCACGCACCGGACAACGCGTGAAAGTCCACTACACCGGCTGGCTTACAAACGGCAAGAAGTTCGACAGCTCCGTGGGAGGCAAGCCTTTTGACCTGCGCCTGGGCGCCGGTGACGTGATCAAAGGATGGGACGAAGGCATTCCGGGAATGAAAGTGGGCGGTAAGCGCCAGCTCCGCATCCCTTCAGACCTTGCCTACGGCTCAAAGGGCTACCCCGGCGTGATTCCCCCGAACTCCACGTTGATTTTCGATGTGCAGCTGGTGGCGATTCAGTAGAAGAACACAGCGAACGGCGTTTTTTGCGAACTCCGGGGAGAGCGCTTCCCCTCCCATGGGTGCCAGCTCTTGCTCTAGCTTGCCCCTTCACGAAGGCGGCAATCACTGCCAGAGGTGCTGAACGGATGAATCTGTATTTGGGTTCAGGACCATTGACGGTGGGAACGCCGTCCAGCAAGCGAACGTCGTCAATCCACAGGGTTGCATATTTGGCGCCGCGAAGGTTCCTAATAGGCATCTGTCCGCGTCCTGCCCAAGAGACCCGCCAGAAATGACCGGAACCCAGGAGTGTAATGATTTGCTCTCGAAACCCGATGGGTTCTTTGAACGCATCAAGAGGGCTTGCATCATCTTGAATTATGTACGCGCCTGCACTGCCTGTGGGCTTCACATACGCCATTGAGGCAGGGTTAGGATCAAACTTGTACTTCGAAAAAAAGAAGAGCGTCTCTTCTCCTACTGTGGCGCTGCTCATGTCGCAAACCCAAGTGGGCTGGCCGAGATAATAGATTGTTGTCGGAGAATTACCCTTTATGGTCGCACTCACTTGAACTTCTGCGACACGCAGGCCTTTCACTCAGTTCTGCATGAGCGCTCAGTTCCTTCAGGGTGGTTGCGGCTACTTTGGGCCAGCACTCCGTAGCAAGGATGAGCACGACAGCGGTAAGGAAGGCGAACAGCCGCATAGCTCATTAGACACCGCTAAACCACGCCGCTACACAATTACTCTGGGAACGGATGAAGTCGACTGCGCCAAAAATGAACAGAACGGTAGCCAGGAAGGGCTGTCCTTCGTGGTTTTCTAGGCCTTTACGACTTTGCCGCTGCGCAAGCAGGACGTACACACGCGCATGCGTTTGGTGGTCGCGCCGACTTTGGCGTGAACCGGGCGCAGATTGACATTCCAGCGCCGCTTGCTCACGTTATGCGCGTGGCTGATGGTATTGCCGCTCATCGGCTTCTTGCCGCAAATCTCACAAACTTGTGCCATTTCGACTGCTCTCCAGAATCGGTCAGAACTTGTTGTGCAAACGATAGATTATACGGGATTTGAAGGAATTCTGGCAACCAGCGACGGTTTGAGTTGCTTCGCTTTTATCGGCGCGTCGCTCCTAAATCTTTGCCATAACCGCAACGCGTCGGAGGCTTTGACTTCGCCTTGCCGAACGACACGAAGCAGCACACAAGGAATCTTACTTGATGTTTTCCCGGGTGCACCTTCGTGTCCTTGGTGGTTCATGCCTTTGGCACCGGAAACTTCACAGTCCGCACAATCCCCTCACCCTCTTTGACAAAAACTAGCTGGTTAGCCGGAACGTTTTTGAGCGCCTCCACGGCTCCGTTAGGCCAGCGCACTTCGAGCAACTCCACTTTCTCGGCTTTTCCCAGCCCAAAGTGCACCCGCAGATCGCTCTGGGAAAAATAACTCCCTCCACTGCGCACCTCATCGATCTGCTCATGCGGCTTGCTCTCTCCGGCAGGTTTTGTCACACACCTCAGGCGCGCTCCAATCCCACTACGATTCGATTTGGTCCCGATTGTCCGTACCTTGATCCAGTTGTTACCGCTACGCATATCGCAACGCAGCAGTTGCGGAAAATCATTCACGGTGTTGACGACCACATCAATATCACCGTCATTGTCAAAATCGCCAAACGCTGCCCCGCGTGCCGCCACCGCCTCCGAAATCCCCGCCCCTGCCTGCAACGACACATCTGCAAAGCGCCCGTTTCGGAGATTCTTGTATAACAACTTCCGCTGCGCGTAGCCCGCCTCCGTTTTCAGTTGCTCCACTTCGGGATAAACATGCCCGTTGCAGATCAGAATGTCCGGCCATCCGTCATTGTCCATGTCAAAGAAACCACATCCCCACCCGAGATATTGCGTGTGCAGCCCCAGACCTGCAGGAAACGTCGCATCCTCAAATGTCGCCCCGCCCTGATTGTGGTAGAGCGAAGGCGTGTCCCCGGCAAAGTTCGTCTTCACGATGTCGAGGTTCCCATCCATGTCGTAATCCGCCGCTGAAACACCCATTCCCGCTTGCGGCTTCCCGTCCGGACTCAGGGCGCAACCCGCCTCCAACGCGATATCTTCAAACTTGCCGTTCTTCTTGTTTTGATAAAGAGCGCTGGCTGTGGAGTCATTCGCGACGTAAATGTCTGGCCAACCGTCATTGTCAAAGTCCGCCGTCAGCACACCGAGGCCGAAAGTCCCGTTCGCCTGTAATATCCCAGATGCAGCCGACACGTCCGTGAAGGTCCCATCTCCATTGTTGTGATACAGAATGTTTTTCCCGCCATTTAGCCCCGGCGGACCGCAAGCGACCACCACCGCCTTGTACAGACACGGGCCAGACTCGGGCAGTGGCGCGGTCGCCAGGTCGAGATCGATGTAGTTGGCCACGAACAGATCGAGTTTGCCGTCGCGATCGTAGTCCACGAAAGCGCACCCACTGTTCCAGCGCTTTCCGTTGCCGGCAACCCCCGCCTTCTCGCTGACATCGGTGAACGTGCCGTCCCCATTGTTGTGATAGAGAACGTTCTTTCCGAAGTAACTGACAAACAAATCCTCAAACCCGTCATTGTCGTAGTCGCCGATGCACACACCCTGGCCCCATCCGGCATGGCCGACTCCTGCTTTAGCAGTGATGTCCGTGAACGTCCCGTCACGATTGTTCTTGAATAGATGGGAAATGGGCTCCTGGCCCTTGGCGAATCCTTCCAGGCGAGAGCCGTTCACCAGAAAAATATCCAGCCAGCCGTCGTTGTCATAGTCATAAAAGGCAACGCCGCAGCCAGTGGTCTCGAGCAGATACTTGTTTTTGTGCTCGCCCCCAAAGATCGTCTTCGCGTTGAGACCAGCCTCACGCGCGACATTTAGAAAACTCAGTCCGAGGTCCGTCGTCTTTGCAGCGGGCTCCTGGGTTGCACTATTCGAAAACGCACACAGGCGTCGCGGCAGGGCAAGACTGAGAACCCCTTCCAAAGACAGAACCACTGCCGATCGACTCAATGATTGGAGAAACCTGCGCCGCGAAAAAAACAATGCGTGGTGCCTTCCTGGGCTGGCAATAGCGGACTGCGTCCTACTCTATTGACAACCGGGCACGATTGACAAGTTCGCGGCGATTTCAGCGGCTTGGGACCAACTCCGGCACTTCAGCCAGTTCTTCAAACTCCTGCCGAGTCAATCGCACAGAAGCCGCCCCTATATTTTCTTCCAGATGTTTCACAGAAGCAGTCCCGGGAATCGGCAACATGATCGGAGACCGTTGCAGCAGCCATGCTAACGCGACCTGCATGGGCGTGCTCTGCTGCGCCATCGCTACGCGCTCCAGAATTTTCCCAGCCACTTTCCCCGCTCCCAGGGGAAACCATGGAATAAAAGCAATCCCATGCTGCTCGCAATAATCGACCACGTAGTCCCACTCGCGATCGGCGAAACTGTAGCGATTCTGCACGGAAACTATGGGCACAATCTTTCGGGCACGCCCAATATGTTCTTGCGTCACGTTCGACAGCGCCACTAGTCGAATCTTTCCCTCCCGTTGCAAGTCGGCCAGCGTTTCCACCGAGGCCTCTAGCGACACGCGGGGATCGGGAATATGCAACTGGTAAACGTCAATCCGCTCCGCACGCAACCTCTTGAGGCTGCCTTCCACCGACTCGCGAAGATGCGAAGGAGTCGCGTCATGCGTCCACTGTTCCGGTCCCGGACGCTTCCACCCGCCCTTGGTGGCAATCACAATACCTGGCGAGTACGGATACAACGCCTCCGCGATTAGCTCTTCACTTACATTCGGACCATACGAGTCAGCCGTATCGATAAAATTCACACCCAATTCGACGGCACGACGTAGCACCGCCAGCGCCCCCTTCCGATCCTTCGGTGGTCCCCAGATTCCGGGCCCGGTGAGACGCATCGCGCCATATCCGAGGCGATGAACAGAAAGCTCTCGACCCAAACTCAGACTGCCAGCAACGCTTGCAGACACTTCTTCCTTACTCACGCCTTCACCTCCAAGAACTCGTCTCCTGATTGGATGGCGCCGTGCTGGTGCCGGTTCCGGAATTCCACGTGCCCTACAGCAAATCCTGGCTACCGAAAAATCGGGTGCCCCACCCTACCCGCGCCTTTTGCGGGAGGGTGGGTTAACTTCGTTCAAACTGCAACTTGTCCACGACTTAATCAAAGGTTCCCTAGCCGATCACATAACCTCTTCAAGGTTTGCCTTTCGGCAACGCAAACGCGACGTACACCCCGCCCGAGAGTGACTTCGGATCCTTCCCTCCACCCGCCGCAATCGCGACATATTGCCGTCCATTGACGGCATAGGTCACCGGAGTCGCATTGCCGGAAAACGGTAGCGTTGTCTCCCAAAGAAGTTCTCCCGTAGCCTTGTCAAAGGCACGAAATTTCCTGTCATAGTTCGTCGCGCCAATAAATATCAGCCCCCCGGCGGTCACCACGGGACCTCCATAATTCTCCGAACCCGTGTTCTTCATCCCTTTCGCGGCAAGTTCGGGATACTCTCCCAGATTGACCTTCCACTTGTAGTCGCCTGTATTCAGATCGATCGCATTCAGCGTTCCCCAGGGTGGCGCAATCGCAGGATATCCATCCGGATCCAGAAATCGACGATACCCCGTCAGCCGATACTTCATTCCCAGGGGCTGCGCCTCTGAACTCGACAGCTCTTTGTTCTCTCCTGTCAGAAGAAAACTCACCAATCCGTTCAACTGATCCTCATAGAGATTCGGAAATCCCTGCATCCGCCCCTTGCCGCCTCGGATCGTCGTCGCAATCTCCGCTGCGCTTCGACGGTCTCCGATCCCCACCAAGGACGGCATTGCCGGGGGCGAACCTTTCATGTCCGGCCCATGACACTCGCTGCATTGGCTCAGATAAACAGCCTTCGCGCCATGCGATCCCTTGTCCTCGAAAAGGGCGGCCCTCCATGCCATTTCATTCGCGTTCACATAGATGGTGTCGGTCTCCGGATCCACTGCCGGTCCACCCCACTCCGCGCCGCCATCAAACCCTGGGAAAACAATCGTCTCCGTCCCCACCCGGAACGGAACAAATTGTCCTTCGTTGATTGCTTTTCGCAACTGATCCACAGCCCATTGGTGCGCTTCGGGCGAGCGCGTTGTCAGCATCTCTTCACTCAGAGATTGACGTGCATAGGACTTCGGCCAGGTGGGCAGGCTTTGTTCTTCCGCGGTGACTTCGCCATCCAGCGTACTGTGGGGATACTTCCGGCTCTCCATCGGCACGAGCAACTTTCCCGTCACGCGATCAAACATGTAGACGAAACCTTGCTTGCTGGTCTGGACGACCGCGTCGACGGTCTTCCCGTCGCGTTGCAGCGTTACGAGCGCCGGAGCCGACGGAAAATCGCGATCCCAGATGTCGTGCTTAACCGCCTGAAAGTGCCAGATCCTCTCGCCTGTCTCTGCCTTCAACGCCAGCAGACAATTCGCAAACAAGTCGTCTCCAACCCGATCCGCTCCATAAAAATCAGACGCCGCCGATCCGGTGGGGATATATACAATTCCCCGCTCGCGGTCGAGCGCCATACCCGCCCAGTTGTTGGCCGCTCCGCTTTTTGTCCACGCATCCTTGGGCCACGTCTCATATCCATATTCGCGAGGATGGGGAATTGTGTGAAACGACCAACGCAGCTTGCCATTGCGCACGTCGTAGGCGCGAATGTCCCCCGGAGGCGCCGGCAGCGTTTCTGGATTGCGCCCGCCCACAATGATCAAGTCTTTGTAGACAATCCCCGGAGTTGTCAGCGCAATCGACTGAAAACGCGGTTCGCGTCCCAGGTTCTCCTGCAGATTGGTCCGCCCATTACTTCCAAAGGAAGGAATCGGCTTCCCATTGGCCGCGTCGAGTGCGTAAAGAAAATTCATCACGCCGACGAGAATTCGTTTATCGCTCTTATCCGACCAGTAGGCTAGTCCCCGATCCGGCTGCATCCCCTTAATGCCAGAATCAAATTTCCATAAAAGCTTCCCGTTTTCGGCATCCAGCGCAAAGATTTTTTGCGTGGGACTGATCCCGTAGAGCACACCATCCACGACTAGGGGAGTGGTCTGCATGCCGCCGGTCTCACCCGTGTCATAACTCCATGCCATCTCCAGTTGCTTCACATTGGACAAATTGATTTGTGCGAGAATCGAATAGTGCTGGTTTGCAGCCGATCCCCCATAGGCCGCCCAGTCCTGCGGTAGCGCCGAGGCCGCTCGCTGACCCGCCAACCTGACCACATTGAGGACCACCCCGATGAAGAGAACAGAAAAGAGTGCCCACACTCGCCGACTTAGCATGCCGTGAATCCTAGTCAATCCCGTATTTGTCTGCCAGGAAGCCCCGCAATTTTACAGGCAGCACCCGCGTCAGTTCCTGCCAGGTAAGCACCGCACACGAAGTGCGTAGCTCAACTAACCGCACGCAACTCACCACGGCGTAGACAGCATCGATGAGATCCGGTCTTCGAGCGTCCACCAGCACACAAAGCGAACCTTGCCCCGCATACGCCGCCAAGATATTCCGAATGAGCTGGTAGGACTGAAACCGTCCTTCACGTTGACGTAGCCGCTCCACTTCGAATACGTCAAAAAAGTCGCGGTATCTCTGAAGCATCCCTTGCTCGGCACTCTGGAACCCGCCTTCCGTCAGCTTGGCCTCGACCAGCAGGCTCCCCAGGCGCATATCGATCTCGGTGCGGTCACACAGGCCGTTCACCAATGGCACCCGAGCCGGAACTCCGAAACGCGGTGTCCATCCCGGCTCAATCCCCAGCGTTAAGGCCACGCTGGCATTCGCCGCCAGCCTGGGATAACAGAAGATATTCATCAGCAGCGCGTCGGAACTTGCGCACGAATCCAGTTCCCGCCACCTCCCGCTCTCCCGCCTCGGAAGGTCCTTGTGTGCGCGTGTATGAACCTTGGCAAGCCGCCGTCGCCACTCAGGATTCGTGGCAATTGTCCTGTAACTTCCTGGTAAGAAATTTCCGTGACGAAGTCCGTCCGACGGTTCAAAGCACACTACCGGCCCGTCGCTGTAACTCAACGAGTGTGTCAACGAGTGAGTCTTAGCGTACTCGCAGGCTCGGGCCGCCAACTCACAGCGGAGTTTGTAGCTGAAATTCACGGATCTCTCAATGACCAGTTCAGAAATGAGCCTGAACTTTCCCGTGAGGAGTATAGCGAAGAAATAGCGAAACAAAAATCGCAGAGCTGCCCGTTTGCAGCACCCACTGTCAGAAGCTAGTAGAGGAATTGAACCAACTGCACGAACGAGAAATTGCGTTCCACTATTCGAAGACTGGATTCAAGAAGCCATGCGCCAAAGGGCAAAGCGAAATCATGATGAATACGACGAAGAACCTCTATGTTTATCGCAGACCCCTCCCTTTCGCGACGCAACTTGTCTCGATCGTGCTCCAGAGCGCCTTTGCCTGGACCCAAGCGCGCAATGGGGGGCAGAAATCGAAAGGGAAGGGCACCGAACCGAATGCTGTAGCTCGCGGCAAGTACATCGTGGAGGGCGTCGCCATGTGCACGCAGTGCCACACTCCGCGCACCAACTCGGGGGCGCTCGATACCCCGCACTGGTTGCAAGGTGCACCTCTTTGGCTGAATCCCGCCAAGCCGGTTTCTGGTTGGCCGCTTAAGGCGCCACGACTGGCAGGTCTGATCGCGGGGAGTGACGACGACCTGATCAAACTGTTGACGACCGGCACTTGGCGCAACGGCCAGGCCCTTCGTCCTCCCATGCCCCAGTTCCGAATGACGCGCCAGGATGCAGCAGCCGTGGTTGCCTACCTGAAGTCGCTCCCCATGTCGCCCGAGCAATAGCCGGACGCATTCGCCATACACTCGCAAAAGGGACAGGTAGACAATAGTCACTGGCCCGAACTTATGGTTCTTCCCAGGGGATTTACATCTGAGGACTTCTTTCGCTTGTTCGCGATAGCCCGCCCTACATCAGGTAGAAACTCCTTCACCACTCCGAATCCCATGTTGCTTACCATCGTGAGACCAAAGCTGACGGCTCCATCTCCCGCAGAGTGCTGGCTAGGAGGCTGCCAGGCTCGAGATAGAAAAGCGCCCGCGGCAACGCCGCCCAGTTGGGAAATTGAAAGGTGCCGTGTTCCATCATCGTGTCGTGCCAATATTCCGCTTGCCAGCGAGTATCCCGTGCGGGACCAAAAGCGCTGTTTGCCGGAATTGAAATAGCGGTTGTCTTCGTGCAACACGCTGGCGAGACTGAATGTCACGGTACGCTGGATGGAATATTGGCCGAGGATGTTCGCGAATCGCTTGCCGTATCCCGACGCTCCTTGCTCCCACTCTTCGGGCTTGTCTTTCCACTGGTCGATTCCTGCTGACGATGCTGCTTTCAGGTAGCCCAAGGGATTAACCATCGTTTTCAAATAGATTTGTGTACGCTGTCGCTGCGTCAAGGGTTGGAAATCGCTGGCCTTATGAGCACCGGCCATATTCAGGTAATTAAAGAGATTATCGATTGTTCGATTGATTGCGCTGCGTTTTGGCTCCTTGACCTCTGAATCTTCCCTTTGTGCGGCAATAAGCGGGGTAAAGGTGAAGACGAGGATGGCCAGCCCGCAGATGCTTACGTTGCTCATGCGGTACAGTCTGGAGAGCTGCTACCTTTTGTAGGTTTTGTTTGCGATGGTTTCCAACTGGCAAAGTTAACAGTAATGGCTGGAACTGAGCGCATCAATCCAAATTTTCAACAGACCTCACTAAACTACCAGTCGCACTGCCTGAAGTAGGGATGCGCCCCCACGTACCCTGCTGCCACTTCCAGCTCAAAGCGCACGTCTTCGGAACAACGCAGACAGCGCGGAAAAACGTCACCACAGACGACCGTGATCGGGTGAGTCTCCGCATGATGCCAGCCGTGAATCACCCGGTACAGGCCGGAGTGTGTTGCTCTCTCTCCGGCACGAAAACTCAAAATCATGATTTCACTACTCCCAAGTTTCATAGAGGATGACTGACTTCCGCACGCCATCTCAGGAATCGGTAAGGGCTCAGCTTCAGCCAAGCCGCAAAGAACCAGCTTTAGCCATCAGGAGGAGCGTTGCGATCTTGGCTGATTGTGAGATGGTTTCTGTTTTCGTCGTAGATTAATAGCGCCCTTCCCGCAGCCACAGACGGAGCCGCTCTTCCACCGAGAAGGGCTGCTCGGGATTGAGAGCAAACTTCGATTCCAGTGCGAACGCATGACTCTCCAGCGGTACGGAAAAGTGCGCGTTGGTTCGAAGAAATCCGCGTACGAAAAGGTCGGTATAGCGTTCAAGACCGAGAATCTGAAATTGCACAGCATGCACCAGGCCGTGAAATAGGGCCCGTTCGATGATGAGGTCGTTGAACACGATCACGTCGACGAACGTCAGTGATGCCATGTGAGAAACCGCCGGCAGGTTGTTGATGCCCATGACCTGCGCCTGCATATAGAAAGGCGGCGGCGACACGCGCTTGCCATGCAGTTGGACCGTCCTGACGCGATCGAGAATTCCCTCGGAGAAAAATGGCCTGAAGTCGGCCTTCTGGCGCTCCGTCAGGGCAACGCCTTTCTGACGATAAGCCTCTCGCTCTTTCCATAGGTAATCGCTCACCGCCTTCACCGCTTCCCGTATG
>AR_comb_assmDRAFT_10108373_pt1 | contig 12201 bp, 10 predicted proteins | sample ArasoioldDNA_FD_10543 | JGI IMG/M metagenome (IMG submission 10543) | reverse complement strand
CCTGGCGGTCGCGTTCAGCGGGGTCGGGATGCGTGAAGTCGGGAGAGAAGCACAGCATGGAACTGCGCTGGCCAGTACGCTTCATCGCCTCGAGGGCGGGATCCACGTCCGCGGGCGCGAAGCTGCGGAAGAACCCGTCGTAGTGCTCGATGCCGTCACCGCCGAGCGTCACGGCGGACTCGAGCCACGACACGTAGCTCATCTCGCCGCTGACGAGCTGATCGAAATAGCACTTGGGAAAGACGCTGATGGCCGGACGCGGTTTCACGGGGACTCTTACGGTACCAGCACCGACTTGATCACACGGCCTTCATGCATCGCGTTGAAGGCCTCGCGCCAGCCGGTCAGCGGGGACGTCAAGCCGACAATCTCCTCGGGATGCGTCAGGCGGCGATCGAGCAGGTGAACCACGCGCTCCCAGATTGGATAGTTATGGCTGAACGAGCCCTGCAGGCGGATGTTCTTCTGCACGAGCGGATTCAGATCGATCGGCACGAGCGACGGAGACCAGCCCACCTTCGTGACCTGCCCATCCGGCCGCGTCAGCGCGAGAGCCAGTTCGAGCGGACGGCTCGCACCTGAAGCGTCGCACAGGAGATCCGCGCCCAGCGGCGCGAGATCGCGGACGACTTCGTCCACTTTCTGAACGTCCGCATTCACGATGTGCGTCGCGCCGAGCCGTTTCGCCGTCTCGAGACGCGGACCGTCAGCCGACAGCCCGACGACGATCAGCGGATCGGCCCCCGCAAGCGCCGCCATGCGCGCGCACAGCAGGCCGATCGGCCCCGGCCCCAGCACGACGACGGCGTCGCCGGGACGAATGGTGGAATTCACGCACATGGCGTTGAAGGCGACCGAGTGCGGTTCAGCCAGGCACGCCAGCTCGAACGGCAGCGTATCGGGAATCGCGTGCAGGCATCGGGCGGGAACCTTGACGTAAGACGCCATCGCCCCGTTGATGCCGTATCCGAAACCCTTGCGCGTCGGGCACAGGTTGTAGCGGCCGGTGCGGCACAGCATGCAGGCACCGCAGACTTCCGCGGCCGTCTCGGACACAACACGATCGCCTTCCCGGAAGGCGGTCACAGCCTTCCCCGCCTTCGCGACCGTGCCCGCGAACTCGTGCCCAAGCACGACGGGAACGTTCACCGGCCACGACTGTGTGTTGTACGCCTGGTGAACGTCGGACCCGCAGACGGACACGGCTCCGACGCGCAGCAGGACGTCGGTATCGCCGATCTCCGGAACGGCGATGTCGCGGAGTTCGACCGCGAGCGGCTCGAGCGCGAATTGAACGACGGCAGCCTGTGTCATGACTGTGTCCGGATCTGCTGGCAGATTTCGCTGAGGACCTTGTGCAGTCGATCGCCGGTGACGGCCGTGAAACCGTCGGCGTCGATCACCAACGGCGCCCCGAGGACGACGAGCGGCGCCCCGTGCTTCGGGCACTCGATGGCCTGCTGGATCGAGAGTCCCCCGACCGCCTGCACCGGGATCTTGACCGCGGCGACGACTTCGTCCAGTTCGTCCATTGGACTCAGCCCCTTGATCATCCGCCGTTCGTCGTAGCCGATGTGGTGGATGATGAAATCCACGCCGAGCGACTCCATCCAGCGCGCGTTTTCGATGCGATCGTCGGCGCCGAGGTTGTCACCCATCACCTTGACGCCGAAGTCGCGGCCGGCATCGACGACGCGCCGGATCGTCGCTTCATGCGCGCGCCCCATGACGACGACGAGATTCGCCCCGGCCTTGGCCATCATCTCCGCTTCCAGATAGCCGCCGTCCATGGTCTTCAGGTCGGCGACGATTGGATGGTTGGGAAAGCGCTTGCGTAGCCCTTCGACGGCACGGAGGCCTTCGGCGAGGATCAGCGGTGTGCCGGCTTCGAGCCAGTCGATGCCGGCGTCGACCGCGATCGCGGCGGTCTCGAGCGCTTCGTCGAGCGAGGTGACGTCCAGCGAAATCTGGACGATCGGATACGTCAGGTTGTCGAGGAGCATGCGAAGCCTTCAGTTTATGCCAAGCATGGGATAATCGCCGCCGCATGAATGCCCTGGACTATGCCGTGGTGGCGGCCTACCTGGTCGCCATCACGGCGTTCGGCTCCTACTTCGCCCGCTTCCAGAAGAACACCCGCAATTACTTCCTGACCGACAACTCGACGCCATGGTGGGCCATTTGCTTCACCATCGTCGCGACCGAAACGAGCACGCTGACGTTCATCGGCGTGCCGGCTTCCGCCTACGCAGGCAACTGGACGTTCCTGCAGCTTGCGGCTGGCTACGTGATCGGCCGCATCATCGTCTCGATCCTCTTTCTGCCCCGCTATTTCCGCGGCGCGCTGATCACGTCGTACCAGCTTCTGCAGCAGCGGTTCGGACCGTCGGTGAGCACTGTCGCGGCCGGACTGTTCCTGGTCACGCGCTCGCTGGCGGACGGGATCAGGCTCTTCGCCACGGCGCTGGTGATCTCGATCGTGACCGGCGTTCCCGTCCCGTGGACGATCGTCGTTCTCGGCGTCGCGATGATCGTGTACACGGTGCGTGGCGGATCCGCCGCCGTCATCTGGACCGACGTCGTACAGATGTTCATTTACGTCGCCGGCGCGCTGGTCGTGTTCTTCGCCCTGCTCAACGCGATTCCCGGCGGCTGGAGCGAAGTGATCAGGCAGGGGGCCGCCGCCGGAAAATTCACCGTACTTGACCTGTCGCTGCAGCCGACGAAGATCTACACGCTCTGGGCAGGCCTCGCGGGCGGTATCGCCCTGACGCTGGCTACGCACGGCACCGATCAGTTCCTGGTGCAACGGCTCCTCTCGGCCGACTCACCGTCTTCGGCGTCGCGCGGCCTGGTGCTCAGCGGCTTCATCGTGTTCGCGCAGTTCACGCTGTTCCTGCTGATCGGCGCGATGCTCTTCGCCTATCACCAGCACTTCCCCTTGACCGAGGCGCTGCCCAGGAACGACGCCATCCTGCCCCGCTTCATCGTCGACCACCTGCCGCACGGGCTGGTCGGCTTCATCGTGGCGGCCATCGTCGCCGCGGCCCTGTCGCCGTCGATCAATGCGATGGCGGCAACGACGGTGAACGATTTCTACCTGCGCTACGTGAAGACACCGCCCGACGAAGCGCGCCTGCTGCGGCTGTCGAAGAACCTGACGATCTTCTGGGGCGTCGTGCAGCTCTTCGTCGCCCTTGGCGCGCAGTGGCTCGATCAGAGCGTCCTCGACGCGGGCCTGTCGGTCCTGTCCTTGACGACGGGTCCCGTGCTCGGCGCCTTCCTGGTGGGAATCCTGACCCGCCGCGCCAGTGCAACCGCGATGCTGATCGGGATGGCGCTGGGCGGCGGCGTGCTGACGTGGGCATGGTGGACGAGCGCCGTCGGCTGGACGTGGTTCGCCCTGCTCGGGGCCTCCGTGACAGCGGCGGGCGCCTTACTGGCGAGCGTCGTGTTGCCTACCGACCCAGGTCCAGCGCGATGACCTGGTGGCGGTCACGAACGTAGAGCGTCGTCCCGCTCAACGTCGGCGCGGTCCACGCGCGCTCCGCGAGGAGCGCCACCTTGCCGCGCACCTCGAGCCCATTGTCCGTCGGCGTCGCGAGCGCGAGATTGCCGTCCTCGTCGAGGATGACCAGGTCCTTGCCAACGCCGATCAAGGTCGCGCGGGTGACGCTGCGGTCGCGCCACACCGGCTCGCCGGTCGCCACGTCGACCGCGGCAAACGGCGCCGTGGCCATGTCGCCGTTCGAGAAATAGATGCGGCCTCCGAGGCGAACGGCGTTGCCGAAGTGCACGCGCACACGCTGCGTGGCCCACACCTCCTGGACAGCCACGCTGTCTCCCTTGCGCGCCAGTTTCAGCATCCGGCTGCCGCCGCCGTAGGCCGACGACACGAACAGCAGATGATCGTCGCCCCAGATCGGCGTCGCCACGTTGACGCCCTGGTCGGACGGGTGCGGCTTGCTCCACTCGAGCGCACCGGTGTCCGGGTTCAGGCCGGCGACTTCACCGTAAGTGAAGACCACGACTTCGGGCCGGCCGTCGAGATCGATCAAGATCGGCGATGAGTAGCCGTTCTGAAAGTCCTGCGATTGCCACACCGTCCGGCCGGACGCCGCGTCGAGGGCGACGACGCCGCGCCCCTTGCCGCCGGCCATCGTGATCAGCGTGTTCTTGTAGGCCACCGGGCTGGTCGAGTAGCCGCAGGCGCGAATCTCTGCCGGCGCGTTCGCCAGCAGATCGGCCGTCCACTGCGCCTTGCCGTCGCGGCGATCGAAGCTATGAAACTCGCCGCCGGATGTGACCGTAATCAACTGGTCACCGTGGATCAGCGGAGCCGCGCGCGGGGCGGGCCCGAGACGCTCGCTGCATGTCTCCTTGAACGGCGCGGCGTATTTCGTCGTCCAGCGCGTCTCACCCGTCCGGGCGTCCAGGGCAACTGCCGCATCCTCCGCGCCTTCACGATAGGTCGCGTAGAGCGTGATGCCGTCCGTCACCATCGCCGAGAAACCGTCGCCGAGCGGCTTCTGCCAGAGGCGCTTCGGACCGCCGGCCGGCCACGTCGTCGCCAGATCCGCCGCCGGAACCACGAAGTTGCGGTTCGGCCCGCCCCACTGCGGCCACGCCGCCGGCGTCGGCGATGCCGGTCGAAGCGCCAGCAGCAAGGCCGCGGACGCGACGAGCGTCTTCATTGCCCGCCCGCCGCCGGGGCCTTGAAGAGGGCGGCGTCAATCGCGGGATTGATTTCGAACGTCTTGATCTGCCGCGTGCGGAATTCATCCGGCTGCCCGTTGAAGAGCGCGCGCTCCGAGAACGGAAGCTTGAGGCCGTTGACGTCGCGGTAGTCGGACAGGACGATTGTGTAATCACCGATCTCGGCGTCCATGTTGCGTCCGACGAAACTGAGGCTGTGCACCTGGCCGGTCCGCTGATCGAGCCCGATGGTGATATCGACCAGCTTGTCCTTGACGCGGACGCGATCCTCGGCGACGCCGTCGACTACCGCTGACGGCGCCGCGGCGGCCTGGAACGTGGCGCCGCTGCGCGCGCGCAGCAACGGAATGAGCGCACGACTGTATTCCTGCTCGTTGGTCGTCCGCCCTTCCGGGTTCTGCGGGTACGCATTCGTGCCATTGATGAACCATCCACCTTCCGCGGTCATCAGTTGTGCGCTCGTCTGCGTGCGATCGCCCATCGCCATCGTCCGCTCGATACGGATATCGGCCGGGAAGCGCCGGATGGTCTTCACCGTCAGCGCCATCTGCCCCTGCGGCCGCGTCTGCGTCTGCGTGGCGGTTTCGATGTACGACGTGACCGCGTCAATCTTCGCTGCGCCGCCCACCGACGCGACGGCCTTGTCGAGCAGCGCGCGGCCGGCCTGTACATCGCGGGCTGCAGTCGGCATCGCCGGGACCGGCCTGGGCAGGAACTTCGCCGGCGCGGCGACGAACTTCTTGTGGCAGTCGTCGGATCCGAAGATGTAGATCTTGCCGTCGACGACAGCGAAGTCGGCGGGATTGCCCGTGACGCCGCCGCCCATGCGCGCGCACGCGCCACTCAACTGGATCTCGTATTTTTCGGGATTCTTCTCGAACGTCGCCTTGTTCTCGGCCGACACGAACAGGTAGTCGAACTTCCCGCGCGACACCTTGAAGTCCGGCTTGCCGCTGACCTCTTTGCCCTGCGTGAGCAGGACGACCGGATCGATTCCGTCCAGCGCGTCCCGCGCCGGCGTCATCTGCGCGCGGGCAGGCAGCGCCAGCACCAACACGGCCGTCAGGACATTGAGCACTGTGGCGATCACTGGGGCAATTCGCATAGGCAACCTCTTTCGCGCGTATGGTAGACCGTCTACCCGCTTTTGTCGACGGTCTACAAGACGAAGTTCAGGGGCGGAGAGTTCTGGCCTGTCCGGAAGTGAACGAGGTGTCCGGGAATGGACGGCTCAGAAGCCGTAGCGCTGCCGGGCGAACGCGAACCAGTCCTGCTCGAACTGCGACTGTGCGACTCCAACCGCGGCCGCGGTGTCGCCGTTTGCCGCAACCAGGTCGATCAGACCGCGCCGTCCCCACCGTCCCACGACGAACTCGGCGATCGAGTAGCCAACTTCGTAGACGCGGGTGTTGTCGAGCGTGGACATCGCCGCGAAGGACGGTGGCTGCAGTGCGGACATATAGGCCAGACCCCGGAGATCGACCGACTGGCCCGATTCGTAGATCGCCACGCTCTCCCACAGCCAGCGCGGGTTGTTCGGAATGCGCCCGTTGACCCGCATCGACACGCAGTGCGCGAACTCGTGGACCAGGTTCGACACCATCCGGCTGTAGGGGCCCCAGGCAGGCGAATTCGGCGACATGAGATGGATGTCCGTCGACGAGGTGACCAGTCCGGACGCGAACGCGGGAATGGCGCCCGCAGTGGCGCGCGTGGCTGCCTCGAGCGCCGCGTGATCCGTGTAGAACGTCACGTTGACGGTCGGCATCGCGTCGACGCCGAGGTCCGCAAGAATCCGGCTGTACTCACGCTCCAGGGACGCCGCGATCTCACTGACATTGCCGCCATCGAGCGCGGTATAGCGGAAGACGAAATGGGAGGACGTAAACGTGCCGCCCCCGGCAGGGGCCGGGGCGACCGCCGAGCCGCCGCAGGCGGCGGGCGTCAGCACCGCTAGCACGACCAGCAGGCCGCGAAGCATCGCGCCGCACAGTATAATGTCTCGGATCGATACGCTATTAGCACCTGCCCTCGGGCGGGCGGGAGGAGCACCACGATGGCACACCGTTCACGACCCACCACCAACAAGCGTCAGCGCGAGCAGGCCCGGATTGCGAAGCGCAACGACAAGGCGGCACGGATGGCGGATCGCAAGCGCACGGAGCGTGAGAACGTTCCCGAGGGAGAGGATCCCGACCTCGCCGGCATCCGCCCGGGGCCGCAGCCCCTGGCGGATTGGCAGATCGATCCCGAGGAAGAGAAGGAAGTCTAGGGCCCCTACTCGACCCACTCCGCGATAAACACGTTCGTCTCTCCCTCGGTCTTCGCATTGCGGTTGGACGCGAAAACGAGGTGCTTGCCGTCGGGCGAGAACATCGGGAAGCCGTCGAAGGTCTGGTTGAAGGTCACCTGCTCCAGCCCGGTGCCGTCCAGCTTAATCAGGAAAATATCGAAGTTGCGCTGCTGCGGGTCCTTGACGTTGGACGCGAAGATCAGCCGCTTCATGTCGGGGTGCCACGACGGCGCGAAACTCGCGGCGCCGAGCGACGTCAGCTTGTTGTTCTGAGATCCGTCCCGGTTCATCACATACAGCTCGAGCTTCGTCGGCCGCCACAGGTGGTCCTTCAGCAGCGCCATGTAGTCCGTCATCTCCGGACCCGGCGTCAGCGGTCGGCCGCGATACGCGATTTTCTTTCCATCCCATGAGAAGAACGGCCCGCCATCGGGTCCGGGGCTGCGCGTCAGCCGCCGCACGCCGGATCCGTCGCCGTTCATCGTGTAAATCTCCATGTCGCCGTCGCGCACGCTGGTGAACGCGATCGTGCCGTCCGGCGCGATCGTCGCTTCCGCGTCGTAGCCGGCCGTCGTGGTCAGCGGCCGCAGGTTCGATCCGTCGGGGTTGGCACGGTAGATGTCATAGCCGTCGTAGATCGGCCACACGTAGCCGCGCTCGAAACTCGGCTTCGGCGGGCACGCCTCCCCGGCCTTGTGGGTCGAGGCGAACAGGATGTCCTTGCCGCCGGGATAGAAGTAGCCACAGGTCGTGCGCCCGGTGCCGGTGCTCACACGCTTCACATCGCTGCCGTCGATCTTCATCGTGAAGATCTGGTCGCACGGCGATCCCTCGCGCGTGGACTGAAAGATCAGGCGAGTGCCGTCAGGCGAGAAGTAGGCCTCGGCGTTCTCGCCGCCGAACGTCAACTGGCGGATATTCCTCAGATGCCTCTCCGCGGGCGGGGCCTGGGCCGCCGGGACGGAAGGCAGGGTCACAGCGCCGGCGCCGAGCGCCAGCGCAAGGAACGTCATCTTGGTCGCGGTCATGCTGGTAAGATACCTGAGCCATGGGGGTTCAGGGGAAAGATCGCATCCGCACCCTGTTCGTCTGCTACTACAACCGGAAGCGCAGCGCCACCGCCGAACGGGTCTTCGGCCGCGACCCCGGCCTCGACGTGCGATCGGCGGGCACCAGTGACGAAGCCATGGTGCAGGTGAACGAGCGCATGCTGGACTGGGCCGACGTCATCTTCATCATGGACGATGACCAGCGGCGCGAGCTGGCCCGCCTTTTTCCCAATCATCCGGCGGTAAAGCAGCTGATCTGCCTCGATATCCTGGACAAGTACGAATTTCTCGATCCGGAACTCGTGAGCCTCCTCGAGGAAAGGGCGCGGCCGCACCTCGAGCGGCTCCAGGGCGGCTGACAAAGCGATCAGCCGCGCCGGAGGCGCAGCGCGTTCACAATCACCGAAACCGAGCTGAAGGTCATCGCCGCGCTCGCCCAGATGGGACTCACGAGCACGCCGATGAACGGATACAGGATCCCCGCGGCCACCGGCACGCCAATCGCGTTGTAAGCGAACGCCAGGAACAGGTTCTGGCGGATGTTGCGCATGGTGTCGCGGCTGAGGCGCCGGGCGCGCACCAGCGCCCGCAGATCGCCTTTCACCAGCGTGATCCCCGCGCTCTCCATCGCCACGTCCGTTCCCGTCCCCATGGCGATGCCGACCGATGCCTCGGCCAGCGCGGGGGCATCGTTGATGCCGTCGCCCGCCATCGCCACGATTCCGCCATGCGACTGCAACTCACGCACGACGTCCCGCTTCTGTGCCGGCAGGACCTCGGCGTGGATGTCGGTGACGCCAAACCCCAGCTCCCGGCCGACGGCGAGCGCCGTGTCGCGGGCGTCACCGGTGAGGAGCACGACGCGGAGCCCTTGCGCGCGAAGCGCATCCAGCGCTTCTTTCGACGTGGCCTTGATCGGATCGGCGATCGCAAAGAGCGCGGCAAGCCGGCGGTCGACGGCCATGTAGAGCACGGTCCTCGCTTCCGCGCGCAGCGCCGTAGCGTCGAGCGCCATCCCGTCCACGTGGACGCCGCTCTCCTCCATCATCGCGGCATTGCCGAGCACGACGTCGGTGCCGGCGACACGCCCGTGAACACCGCGACCCGTTTGTGACGAGAACGTCACGTCACCGGGCAGCGTGAGGTTCCGCGCGCGGGCATGCGCGACGATCGCGGCGCCCAGGGGATGCTCGCTCCCTTGTTCCAGCGCGGCCGCCAGGCGCAGGATCTCGTCTTCGCTCCGCTCGGGACCGCCGTCACGAACGATCTGAATGCCGACAACCTGCGGACGTCCCTCGGTGATCGTCCCCGTCTTGTCGATGACCAGGGTATCCACGCGCTCGAGGCGTTCCAGCGCCTCGGCGTTCTTGACGAGCACCCCTTCCGACGCGCCGCGGCCGGTTCCCACCATGATCGCCATGGGCGTGGCGAGGCCAAGCGCGCACGGGCACGCGATGATCAGGACGGCGACGGCGCTGACAAGCCCGTGCGCCAGCCGCGGCTCCGGTCCCCACACGCTCCACGCCACGAACGCCACGATGGCGGCGGCGACAACGGCGGGGACGAAAAACGACGCGATGCGATCGGCCAGCCGCTGCACGGGCGCGCGCGTCCGCTGCGCCTCGGCGACCATCTGCACGATCTGCGCGAGCAGCGTGTCGCGGCCGACGCGATCGGCGCGCATGACGAAGCTGCCGGTCCCGTTCACCGTGCCGCCGGTGACCGGGCTGCCGGGCTCCTTGGCCGCCGGAATCGGTTCGCCGGTGACCATCGACTCGTCCACCGCGCTCCTGCCCTTGATGACCACGCCGTCCACGGGCACGCGCTCACCGGGACGGACACGCAAGTGATCGCCAACCTTCACGTCGGCGATCGCGATCTCGTTCTCCATGAGCCCGAGCACCTTGCGCGCGGTTTTCGGCGTCAGGCCGAGCAGCCCTTTCAACGCCGCGGACGTCCGGCTGCGCGCGCGGATCTCCAGCACCTGGCCAAGCAGCACGAGCGCCGTAATCACGACGGCCGTGTCGAAGTAGGGTTCGACACGGTTATGCATGCGGAAGCCGTCGGGGAAGATGCCCGGCGCGATCGTCGCCGCGGCGCTGTAGAGATACGCCGCCCCGACGCCGATGCCGATCAACGTGAACATGTTCGGACTGCGATTCACGAGCGAATCCCACGCGCGCGTGAAAAACGGCCAGCCGGCCCACAGGACGACCGGCGTGGCCAGCGCGAGCTGGATCCAGTCCGCCACGCGCACATCGATCGCGCGATGGATCGCCTCGCCGGCCAGCATCTCGGCCATCGCGAACGCCATCACGGGGAATCCGAGCGCCGCGGCGATCCAGAAGCGCCGCGTCATGTCTACCAGTTCGGGATTTGGCCCCTCGTCGAGCGTGACCACCGCTGGTTCGAGCGCCATGCCGCAGAGCGGGCAGGCCCCCGGGCCCTTCTGGCGCACCTCAGGATGCATCGGGCACGTGTAAATGGCCTCCGGATCCCCCATCGACTCCGGGGCCTTCGACGGATCCAGGTACTGCTCGGGATTGGCGCTGAACTTCGCGCGGCAGCCGGGATTGCAGAAAAAGTACGTCGTACCCCGGTAGTCAAAGCGAAGGGGGGACGACGGATCCACCGTCATGCCGCAAACCGGGTCGATCGGCATCTCGTGATTATGACGCGAGGGGCGAGGCGCGGGGTGCGGGGTGCGAGGCACGGGGTGCGAGGCGCGAGGCGCGAGGTCCGACACCCGACACCCGATACCCGACACCCGACACCCGTTAACCGACCAACGACAACTTTCGTATATAGCCGGGGAGGAGTCTCCATGCTCGAGTCGGTGCTGCAGGATCTTCGCTACGGCTGGCGGCTGCTTCGCCGCAGTCCGCTTTTCACGGTCACCGCCGCTCTGTCGCTGGCAATCGGGATCGGGGCCAACACCACCATCTTTTCCGTGGCCAGCGCCATGTTGCTTCGCCCGCTGCCCGGGATCGAGGATCCGGCGCGTCTCGTGGACGTTGCCCGAACGCAGAATGGAAAAGGCTTCGACAACAGCTCCTACCCGAACGTCCGGGACTTGCGCGCGCGCGTGACGACGCTGAGCGACGTCTACGGAATCAAGCTCGAGGCTCAACCAATGGGGCTGGGCGGCCAGGACGGCGCCGAACGGATTTACGGTGCGGAAGTCACCGCCAACTACTTCACCGTCCTGGGCACGAAGCCGGTGCTCGGACGCCTGCTGATCGATGACGACGACCGGGGGGCGCCGGGAGATCATCCAGTCCTCGTCATCAGCTACGAGTTGTGGCAGCGGCGCTTCGCCGGCGATCGCGACATCGTCGGAAGGATCGTGCCGATCAATGGCTACCCGTTCACCATCGTCGGTGTTGCGCCGGCCGGGTTCCAGGGCACGACGGTCATGCGCAGCGACGCATGGGTACCACTCTCGGCGACCATTCTTGCGTCCCCCCGGCGTAACGCCAGCATGTTCGAATCGCGTGAGGCGGTGTGGCTCATGATGGGCGGGCGGTTGAAACCGGGCGTGACGGTGGCCCAGGCGAACGCCGAAGTCGCGGCCATCGGCGCCGCGCTCGAACGTGAATACCCGCGTGAGAATCGGGGCAAGAGCTTCAAGGCCATGGCTTCCGCCGTCGTCCCGGGAAACATCGACATCTTCGCTGGATTCCTTGCGCTCCTGATGGGGATCGTCGGGCTCGTCCTCCTCATTGCCTGCGTGAACCTGTCGGGAATGCTGCTGGCGCGCGCGGCGGCCCGGCAGCGCGAGATTGCCGTACGGCTGGCGATCGGCGCGTCACGGTGGCGCCTGGCGCGGCAGATGATCGCGGAGACGTCCCTGCTGTTCCTCGCCGGGGGCGCGTTGGGCGTCGTCCTCAGCATCTGGCTGCGCGGACTCCTCCTCTCCGTCTTGCCGGCCCTGCCGGTACCGGTGGGGATCGAGATGCCGATCGACGTGCGGGTCCTCGCCTTCGCGATTGGCATCTCGCTCCTGGCAACCATCCTGTCCGGCCTCGCGCCGGCGCTGCATTCCACGAAAACGGATCTCGTGCCGGCGCTCAAGGCCGACAGCGCGCAGAGCGGTGGACGCACGCGCCTGCGCAGCGCGTTCCTCGTCGGGCAGGTCGCGCT
>AR_comb_assmDRAFT_10107255_pt1 | contig 12202 bp, 12 predicted proteins | sample ArasoioldDNA_FD_10543 | JGI IMG/M metagenome (IMG submission 10543) | reverse complement strand
GCAGCTTGAGGCTTTGGATAAGGCCCTGGTTGGTGGGCATGTTGTCTGACCTCCCTTTTTGCGGCTTGACCTCGACTGGGTCGGCCTCCTGTGAGTCGACCTGAATCGCCAGGATGGAACCTCGAACTGTTCATTCGTTCCTAGAAGGCTCGGGTCATCGCGGTTCGTTCCCAGAGCCCTTGCAGCGGGGGCACTTGCCCCAGTTGCAGGCGCACTTGCCCATCTTCTGGATGCTTCCTTTGCAGTTTGGGCACTTTCCCGTGCCTCTGCAGACGACGCATTTCGCCATTTCAGTCACCTCCCCTCAAGGTCGGTCCGCCAGTGGTAATGCAGGTTCGGCAGCGACGTTGCTCGTCGTGCCGCTGCGTGTGAGAACGAGCCGCACGCCCGGCATCGGCATGGGGCGCGCGGACGTGAGGTCGAACGCGACCGCAGAAACCGCCGGCGCTCGGAAAGCGACTACGTTGCTGATCACGCTGCGTCGCGTGTCCTCGCCCATCGGGTTCTCCCGTGGATGCGTGGTGCTGTGCATCCGGATGACTTCAGCGCGACTTGCGAGAAGAGTTGACCGGTCCCAAGATTTGAGCGAGTGCCAAAGGCGAATGGCCGCGATCGGGTCCGGTCTCATACCGAGCGCGTCGACCGACACGTCATCGATTCCAGTAAGCACTTGCCGACTGGGATGGACCGCTAACCGGAGCATCTGGTCAGCGAGTTCCTCCGACGACACAAGGCAGCCTATCTCTCCGGAATCGATCGTCTTGGTCGACGCGAATGAGAACACTGCCAGGTCGCCGAGCGAGCCCGCCGGCGCGCCGTCGAGACGCGAGTCCCAACCCTGGGCACAGTCTTCGATAATCCTTACGCCGGGAAGGAGCCTGCGAAGCGCGGGTACATCGGGTGGCACGCCGTGCAGGTGGCACGCCACGACCGCCACTGTGTCTCTCTGCATGCTGGTGATGGCACTGGCCGGGTCGATCGTGCCGGTCGCCTCGTCCACTTCAACGAACACGGGTGTGGCGCCGAGAAGGCGAACAACCGTCAGTGAGGCTGTCCAGTCGTAGCGCGGCAGCAGCACCGAGGTGCCCGGGCCGGCGCCTGAGACTCGGAGTGCGGTGAGCATTGCCAGGCTCGCAGAGGACAAGAGCAGCGCCTGCCGACCTGCCACGACGCGCGACACCAGGGATTCCGCGGCCGCGACCGCACCAGACCCGAGAATCGAGCTGGTGACAGTGCGCGGTCCATGGAGTTCCCATGCGTCCAGGGCCTGACGGGTGAGCCAAAGCAGCTCACGATCCGGATGCAGATCAGTCATTGCCGACCTCCGCCTTCAGGCGCTGGATGCGAGCCGCCAGTTCGTCCCGATCGAGCGCTCCGGTGCGGTCGACCAGTGCCTGGAGGTCGAAGTACTCCGGCACGTTGAACGGGAGGCCTTCGGCGACCGCTGCGTTCCACGGCAAGTCCGGCCGGAAGCTCACGGACTCGAGCGCTAGCAGAGTCTGCAGCTGCTCGGAGGCGCGAATGCTGACCGTGGTGGCATCAAGTGCCGCCGCGAAGTCCTCGGCACTGACCGCGTCCCTGCCGGCGATTGCTGCAAGATCGTCGGCGTTCTTGATCAACGTGACGATGTCGCGTCCCGACAACGGCGCTGAGGTTGCATTTAGGGCCTTGGCGGCTTCGGGCTCCAGCGGAACCCCTGAACGGCGGGCATTGATCTCCGCGATCGCTGGTCGTTCGTCCGGAGACGGGTAGAGCACGGCCAGTTGGTCGAACCGACTCATGAAGGCATCATCGAGACGATCCGGCCGGTTCGTCATCGCGACAAAGCAGACCCCGGTCTTCTCCCCGACGTCGCCCAGCCTCTTCATGAGCATGCCCGCGAGCGCGGCATCCGTGGCCGCTCCATCCGACCCAGTAGAACCCGAGCGCCGGCCCATGCCGTTCTGATCAACCTCATCGAAGACCACCAGAACCGGCGCCATCACCTCAGCGATCTCGAAGAACGTCTCCAGGCGCTGCTCGCTCTCGGAGTACCACTTGCTCTTCGGCAAGCGAAGGTGGATCACTACCAGTCCCAATTCGTAGCCGATCGCGGTCGCGATCAGGCTCTTGCCGACCCCGGGTGCGCCCGAGAGAAGAAGCAAGAAGTGCATCGCCTTGCGTCGCGCGAAGCGACGCTTGATCCTCTTCACGTACTGGCGGACCTGGGGTAGGCCGGCAACGTCCTTATCGAGATGTAGAGGAGCGTGCTCGATGACTGCGATGTCACCCAGGACTTGTTCCAGCACCTCGGTCTTCGCATCTTGGAGCATCTGCATCGTGAGAGGTTGGTCCGCCGTGGCGCGTGCCCGCAGCGATTGCAGGCTTCGAAGCGTCATACCCCTGGCAAGCATCGCGAACGACTCGGGCGTCAGCGACTCGTGGAGATGGAGCGGTCGGTCTGAGCTGTCCAGCATGGCCTTCACCGAGCCAGCGATCTCATCGCTGGACGGCATTCCGATTCGATGCCGAACGATTCCCGGCGCCGCAGAGAAGGCCTGGTTTGGTTCTCCGAATTCGGAGACGATGACGAGACGATGTCCCCGTTGCTTGAGCGTCGAGCCCTCGATGAACTCCCGGAGTTGTTCGGCGATCCGGGCGAACGGGAGCTGAGTGAACTCATGCGGACCAGCAGGGACTACTGCATGACCCGAATGCAGCACGACGAGCGCCGGACGTTCCATCGTGCGCAGACTCTCGACCAGCTGCCCGAGTTGGTCGCTCGGATGGTCGTCGGGATTCACCCGGGGTGCGCGACCACTTTGTGGATCGTCTTGCGACAGGTTCTCCAGACCTTCTGCCAGGCTCCAGCGGAAGCAAGCCATGTTGTGCTTGCCTGCGGCCAACGTGAGCACAGCGTCAAGGTTCATGTGGACTTCGCGGCCGTCGTGATGTCGGAGGAAGACGTCCGTCACTCCAGGCCCATGGATCGAGGTGATCGACGTATCGGGCACCGCACGGTCAATAACGGCCTCGACCTCTTCGTCGCGATTCACTGGGCCACCTGCCGTCCCACCGACAACGCGGTCTCTTCTCGCCAGGTCTGCTTCCGCGCCGATGCCTTGGCGGCGCCCATGGCGAGGTTGGTGCCGCCAAGGGCACGCGCCCGCCGAACGAGCGTGCCTTCGACATCTGGGTCGTGCGGCGCTGACTCTGTGTCTGTCAGCTCGATGCCACGTTCGCGGACACCGTTCATCACGGCCTCGTGGTTGGACTGGCAGTCGAGTGCGCCGACTTGGTCGGTAGTGATCCCTCCACCGTCAGCAACGCCGATCACGATGAGCTCGTTGCCGCGCTGAGCCGTGAACCCGGTGCCGTCGTCGCCGTCGAAGCGGTCGACGTGGTCGTAGAGATCGAAAAGCGTGTCGTGTAGGACGTCGGCCACCACCACTCGCTCGGCCACCGCGAGGGTCTGAGCGGCGCCATTCAGTGCGAGACCAAGGCCCACGGGAGTTGTCGCCTCGAGTACGGGGCGGAACACGGCGTGATCTCCGAGCGGCTGCAAGGATGTCCGTAGTTCGTCCGGCGTGACCTCGCTATGCGAAAGGCGGAGGTCTACCTGTTCGGCTAGTGCGGTGATCTGGGCGCTACCCAGGCCAGCGAGGAGGGCCGACTGGGCTCGGGTGAGTTGATCCGCGGCTGCCCTGGCCTGGGCCGTCTGCCGACGGCGGCGGATTGCCTCCTGCAGCGCGCGGGCCTGGGCGACTCGGGCTGCGTTGCTCGTGTAGGTGCTCATCTGATTCTCCTTGGTTGGATTGGTTGGGCTACTCGTCGAAGCTGACGCCGCGCCCAGGCTGGGCGCCAGGCGGAAGGCCCGGCCCGTCGGGACCAGGCGGTTCCGGCCGGTTGCCGGCAAGGTCATCGACGTCCGCTGGCTCGATCGGCACGTCTTCGTTCGGCGCCGCCGCGTCGTTGGCAGCTGGGTCTTGTGTCTGGTCCTCGGCGGCGCTCATGTCGGGCGGGATGGCGACCTCGGGGTCTTCAGCCGCTTGACCGGTCGTCGGAGCTCCGGCTGCCTGACGGATGAGGTCGTCGTTGATCGGCACTAGGTTGCGATGAAGCTCGTCGGTCAGCCCTGCGACGACACGGTTCTGGGTCTCGGTGACGGTTCCCTTCGCGAGGTCCAGCGCCGCGGCCGTCGAGCGCTTGTCTTCGTCAAGCCGCTTCAGTCGCTCGGCAGCGGCAATCCATCCGAGATTCGGCCACAACAGGATGTCTCCAGCCGTCGCTGCGATGGCTGCCAAGGTTAGGATCGTGGTCTGTGTCGACTTGGCGGTCTCAGCTCGGCTGAGGGCCTCGTCGGCGTTCTTCAGTGCGAGTTGCCCAGCCGGCGTACTGGTCAGGCTCGAGTCGGACTGGATCGCCGAGATGTTCGCCTTGTCCTTGGCGATGGCGTCATCGTTCATCGCCTCACCTCGGGCGACACCCAGTATCACGAGGACAGTCCCCCAAGTGGCGGTGGCGAACACAGCCGCTGCAAACAGCAGGGCGGCGCGTCGACGGGCCTCGACAACTCGCCAGGTGCGTCGAGCGTGATCGATCAAGTACGCGATCAGGATGGTGCTCACCAGGCTGATGCCGGCACCGAGAAGAGTCAGCTGATCGTGTAGCACCTCCTTGAACAAGATGTAGTCGAGCGCGACGGCGATGATCGTCGACAGGCCCCACCCAGCGGCGAATCCCTGGTGCTGGAGGACTTGGGACGAGGTTGGACGCCGACCGCTGAACTCCTCGTTCAGGTGATCGTCGACGGCCGTCTGGGCGCGAGCGTCGGCGCGGGTGGCTTCATCGAGACCGCGCGCAGCGTTCGCTGCATCGCTCGCGTGCTGACGACGGAAGACCCAGGTCAGATGGCTGACCGGGTCATTCTGAACGCGGTCAACTGCACGCTGCGCTTCCCGACGCCGCTCCTCGACGACCCGTTCTTGGTCCCGACGACGCTTCTTATCCGCCTTCCGCTGCCGACGACGCTCGGCGTCCTCCTGCTCCGGCGTCCTGATCCCAGAGTTGCCTTCAGGGACGGGCTGGGCGGTGGATCGACCGCCCAGCTGGCCACTCGCGAGCGCATAGGTCAGCCCACCCAAGGCGACCGCAAGAAGGAGGCCGTAGGTCAGGATGTGGGTGGTGGTCATGGGATCTTCCTTTCAGTGGTCGAGCCAGGCGCTCACGGCTTGGTCCGGGTTCTTGGGGTTGGCGGTGCTGACCGATGTGACGCCCATCCGCTTGGCGAGTTCGGCGAAGGCCGCATAGTCGGAGCGGCAAGCAGCCACGGACTTGTTGCACGGCTGCGCGACGACAACCGAGGCAGCCCGCAGGCTGCCTGCTTGCTGCACCGTCGATGTGTTGTCCAGGTCGGAGAAGAAGGCGATCCGAGCGCCAGCCTGGCCGCCTAGATCGACGGCCACCGCGCTGAGGCAGGTGCCGATACCACTACTGTCCGGCGCGGCGAAGCGGTAGTTCGCAAGCGCCAGCGCGCCCTGACGGGCGAGGACGATGTCCTTCTGGCGCTCTTCGAGCCACGTCTGCTTGTTGATCAGCCAGGCACTGATGTCTCCGCCTTTGGTCGGCATCGCCGAAAGCCCATCGAGGCCTGGGAACTGCGCGCGGAATGGCTGGACGCCGTAGTCAGTGCTTGCCCGCGTCACCGGGAAGACCGAAAGATCGAGCGCAGGCGTCGACGGTGCACCACTCTCCAGAGTTTCCTCCGGGTACCAAGACCTCAGTCGCTCGACGAGCGCCTTCAAGATCGCCTCGTGGAACAACCTGGACGTCGAACCGGTTTCATCGAGGCACGCTGACCGAACGAGCGGCTCACCCGCACTCCGTTCAGGCCGACCGGATGAGACCCCGCCCGGAGCGGCCACCTGCAGACTCGGTCCATTCGGGTCGGTTGAGGCATAGTGCACGCCCGCCCAGATCAAGGCGACCGCGACCGCTGCCGTAACGATCCTCTTCATGTCTGCTCAGCTCCGTTCCGGGTTGTGTCAGGGACGTGTGTCGCGATCGGCCGGCCTACTGCGTATAGGGACTGAAGCGCGTCACCCAGGGATCGACGCCGACGGGAACAGAGGCGGCGCCTGTCTCGCCGTCCGACGCCTCTTCCCGACACTCACCCCGCGGCCAGCGACCGTTCGCCGAGGGAGTCAGTTCGCAGTTGCACTCACCCATTCGTTCCACCTCTTCCCAGACGAGCCGCCACACGGATAACGCCATCCTAGAGTGCGCCTGCCTTTTCCGCAATCTCTCTATGGCAGTCGGCTGTACGCCGCGTAGCGCCGCCGCCGGTTGGATTGATCCAAGACGCAGGGCGTCTCCGCCTGCTACTCTCTGCCATGTGCGTGCGGTAAGTGATTTCCGCACGTGCTCCTTGTATGGCGATCTCCGCCTTAGAGGATTGGCACGAACGCGCCTAACGAGAGGTCCCGAAATGGGAATGAAGAACGTCACCGTCCGCCTGGACGAGTTGGTCGTTGAAATCCTGAACGTGGCTGCCAAGGAATTTTCGGGTCAGCCTGCTTCCGAGTATGTCCGCGAAAGTCTGACAGAAGCGCTCAACAGACTTGCGGCCGAAAACCCTGCCTTTGCAAAGAGACGAGAAGCAATCATCGACGACCACATGGCTGCCGCAAGAAGCTCAGCTCTAAAAAAGGCTGGAATCGCAAGTAATGCTACTTCGAATACCTAACATGATCGCCAAGGTCTGCTAATTTGGATGCAGGGATGAAAAATAACGCGAACATGACGGCGTCGGCAGAAATGGCCGAATTACACTCGACCTCCAAGTTTGACCCGGCGACCTTTGGTAACAAGGCGTGGGGCTTATGGGCCGCTGCCAGGGCCGGATATCCCGTGCCTGCCGGATTCGCCTTGTCGCCGGGCTTTGATGACAACGCCAAGCTCTCGCAAGCGCTGCAGTCGTACAGACCGCCGTTCGCGGTTCGGTCCTCAAGCACGAGTGAGGATTCAGCTACTCAAGCATATCCAGGAATCTTCGAAACCGTCCTGGGGCCGTCGACTCTTGATGAAGTTGTGCGTGCGATCGCTGACGTGGCCCGAAGTTCCTCCTCTCCCGATGTCGAATCATATGCAGGCCGCCCAATTCAAATCGAAATGGGAGTGATCGTCCAGGAACTGGTTCCTGCGTCGACGGCGGGAGTCGCGTTTTCCAGGGACCCCACGACTGGCGAACCGACGACGATAGTCGAGGCCGCAAAAGGGCTTGGCGTCGCCGTCGTGGATGGTCATGTCGTACCGGAGTCCTGGTCATTTGATAGAACCGGCTTATTGCTTGAACATTTGCCGGGGAAACAGAGGATTCAATACACCTACGATCCGGCGACGAGAGCGGTCGTGGCAACCGAGCCTCTCGACACAGGTCGAGCCCTAACCAATTCGGTAAGCGATTCCGTTGCCGCCGGAGTCGCCAGGATGTCCGTGGAACTTGAAGATCACTTCGCATACCCCGTCGACATTGAATGGGCGGTCGATGACCACGGTGACCTATTTCTGCTTCAGGTCAGGCCCATCACGACTATCCGAACCGAAGGAGCACTATGAACCGACTTCCCGCCGCACCGCCAGGCGTCAAGTACGCCCTCACGGTGCCTCAGTCCGTCATGTTTGCGGACCTCAGTCTCCGTGGCAGCCAGCGGACTGCTTTCGAACGGACGCTCGGACTGGACTACGAACCCGAATATATTGCCATCGATGACGGTGCGATGAGTTGGAACTTCTCGGAGACCGATACCTTCGTAGAACGACTCGGATACAGGGACGCGTTGACGACTTCGCAGCGATTCATCACCCTGATGGGTCGCACCTCCAGGTCGCTCGAGCGCACCGCCTTAGTCGTAGCCGGACCCGGCCGACGGCGGCAGGGGGTGAGTGCTGACGTCCTTCAGGATCTTGCTCATCTCTGGGATGCCTACGAGCAACACATGACCAGTCTCTTCACCTTCTGGAACGTCGAAGAGCTCCTCTCAGGTGCGCTTGTCGACAAGTTGCGCGAGCGCGGCATGCAGCACGAGATCGATGCTGGACTCCCTTCGTACATTCGTCCGAGCGAGACAAACTGGTTCGCTCTCGAACAACGAAATCTCGCCGTCTTGAAGTCCCGCTTCGGCAATGCACCCGACTCCGGGCTTCTTGCGACAGCCGCCAGCGACCACGCCGCGCTATTTGGATTCCTTCTCGCACCCTTCAATCTCGGCTCCCTGCCCACCGCCGACGACGTACTTCCGCGGATCCGGGACCTTGCCGAGACGTCTTCGCTAGAGCCTGTCGGGATTGAGCCCGGTCAGGAAGACTTCGACGCTGAGCTATCGCGTCTTGGCGAACTAGAGCGCGAGCTGTCCTTCTGGAAGACCGAGCGTTTGGACGCGTTCGCTCGAGCCGATGCGCTCGCGAGGCCCGTTTTCGAAGACGCCGCTGCGATCCTCGGGCTCGGCTTGGAGAGAGTCTTTGCCCACACTCGTCAAGAGCTGACCGATGCCTTGTCAGAAAATGGACGGGTCAACGACGCCGTACTCGACCAGCGCCTGGCACGCTTCTGCCTGGCCTTGGTGAACGGATCCATCGACTTCTACGAGCCTTCCGAGGCGCGCGCGGATCACGCTGCTGGCCTAGCAAGCAGTGGTCAGGTTCTCAAAGGCAGGGCAACTTCTCCAGGCCGAGTCACTGGTCGAGTACGCCTGGTCAAACCCGGGGAACAGCCGCAACTCGAATCAGACGAGATCCTCGTTACAACCATGACTCGGCCGGACATGGGAGTTGCACTGGACCAAGCCCTGGCTTACGTAACCGACGAAGGCGGGAGGCTCAGTCACGCCGCCATCGTCTCCAGAGAGAAGGGAAAGCCGTGCGTGACAGCCTTGGAGACGGCGACCCAGTTGCTCAGGCCCGGCATGATCATCGAGGTCGACGGAACCAACGGAACAGTAACGGTCATCGATGCCAGTTTCCTGGACGGGTGAGGGCGGCGTAACGATGGCAAGTGAACAAATCCCTCCACCGCTCTTTGGCGGTAAGGAAGATTACGCATTGTCGCCCGTTCCAGGCGAGCGATCAAAGCGACTTTGGACCGTTGCGAACGTTCTGCTTGGCATCCCGACCGCACTGGTGTTCTTCGCGACCGGTGCTCAGTTGGCGCTTGTCCACGGGGTCTGGACCGTGTTCGTCGGTGCGAGTATTTCGGCGCTTTGCATCACCGTTCTCGCATTGCTACTGACTTCGTACGCTGCGCATTCCGGACTCAACAGCGACCTCATGTCGATTCCTGCAGGCTTCGGTCGCCGCGGTTCCGGGGTGACATCGGCGATCTATTCAGCTACATTCCTGATGCTTTTTGCGATCGAAGCAAACATAATCGCGTCAGCAGTTCACGAATATCATTCAGAATTTCCCAAGTATGCAATCTTGTTGTTCATTGCGCTGCTTCTAATTGTTAGCACATGGCAAGGCGTTCAAGGACTCAACTACCTGATGGCGGTAACGCTCCCCATCTTCCTCGTGACCATGATCGCACTGCTCATCAAAACGAGTTCGAAGGATGTCAGCAGCGACTTGATGGATCGGCCGTTGCAGTGGTCGGGGGTTCTAGTCGTCGCCGGAGCGCTGATGGCATTCATCGTAAACGCGACAGTAGCTGCCGACGTCGGGCGATTCCTGGGGGGGCGCAGGTCACGTATTTCCGTGCCCATCCTGGCTATTGGCCTGCAGGTGCTTAGCCTCTATGTCGCAGTACTTGTTGGCGCATGGATCGCGGCGCACGGCGATGAAACAGATCCTGGCGTTGTACTCGTTTCGTCGCTCGGCCTCTTAGGCATCGTGGGGGTCGTTGCGTCACAGTTCCGCATTAACCTGATCAACATGTATGCCGGGTCTCTGTCGTTGTCCAACTTCGGTCGACGCACGTTGGGATGGCAACCTGGGAGAAACTTCTGGGCAGTCATCGTCGCACTCGCAGGGACTGGACTCGCCATGTCGGGCATCTACGCGAACCTGATTGATGTTCTTACGTTCGAAGCGGTCTTTACATGCGCATGGGTCGGCGTTCTGACCGGAACGATCCTGCAAAGGAAGTTGCTCAAGGCTTCACCAACGCCGCTTGACACGCAGCCGGACTTCGATCCGGCGGGTCTTGTGTCTCTGGTCTTCGCTCTTCTCATCTCTTTGCCGCTCGCGTTCAACTCGTCGTCCGAAGTCGCAACGAGCACGGCGCCGTTCGTTTCACTTGCCGTTGCGGGTGTGTCGTCCGCCGTACTTTCAGCGCGCTTCAGCCGAGGCGTAGGGGGCGAAGGGATCGACCGAACCTGATGTCGAGGTGCCCGACATTGGGCCAAGGTCTAGTCATCATCAGCATCGGTGGAGTCATCTCTATGTACGGCGAGGTCAACGGCTCGCAATATCTCCATCGCACACCGGGTGACATAGAGGTTCACCACGACCGACAGTGGATCAACGCCGGCTTTGGCGTTGGTGTCCAGACCGAGGAAGAACTCCTCCATGCTTTGGCTCTCATCTGACCCAGGCGAGAATGGATCGACGTCCTCAACCACTTCGGAAAGCGTGTTCTTGCTCAGGAACGATAGTGGCTTCTCAATGTACGCAACGGCGCCGTTCACCAGACAGTGCTGAATGATTAGAGGATTTCTGCACGTCGAACTCACAATGACTGGACATCTGTGCTTGAAAGCTCGGAGCAACTTGAACCCAGTTAAGTCGCGCAACGTGATTCGAGGATCCTCGGGCGAATTGAAGGCTTCCAACTCCGCCCAAGGGTGCGCAGGTGAAGCTTTGAATCCTCCAACCGATTCGATACGTGGGCCTTCTTCTGGACCGATTGCAAGGTCGGTAAAGAGGATGTCGAACTCGCCACTGGCGGACGCAGATACGTATTCGTAAAGTTGCTGCCATCCTTCCCTACCCTCATCGGACTCTGGGCCTATGCCTGGATCAAAGTCCCGGGCAAGTCTGACCAGTTCGCGCTGAGCTTTCTCAGATGCAGGGAAGGCACGGATGGCTGGAATTGCAGGTCCGCTGGGCTCGCCTTGTACATGATCGTGATCGCCAAGGTGCTTGGCATAGCGGATCGTGTGGGCAAGGTGTGCCAATTGGCCCAACCGCGGCTCCGCAACTTCATAGTCCGTATCGTGCTCTCCAGGGCGTGGCTCCGTCACAAGATCGGGAAGTCTCGCTTCGAGATGGTGACCAAGCAGGCTCGCCAGCTTCTCGTCGTCCTCAACGATCAGTACCCTGCGCCAACTCACGGCTTCCTTCTTCCTGCCGGCCCTGTGCCGCGCTCTACCGATCGGTGTCGCGTCCCGCTCGGCTGACGAGCGGCAGCAGACGGATCCGCTGGCAGGTCAGTTGTCTACGGGACATTCGAGATGGGAGGGTCGTCAACTGCGGCAGCTAGGCCTGGGGCGGGTGATCATGCGCCTACCCGAGCGGGTGCGCTCGCAATGTATCAGTACTGCTGGACGTAGGGGTGTGGTTCAAACTCCGCACGATCGCACTATCCCCCGACCTTCGCGACAACATCGAAGGACTCATTCTCGAGGACTTTGAGGCCCTCCACGCGGCGTCCGAAACAGAACGCAAATGAACTCGACAGGAAGCGGATCCAGCTCACGGCACAGCGCCGGAAACTGCTCGACGCCCACTACGCCGGGGCCATACCGGTAGACCTTCTCAAGACCGAACAAGATCGGATCGGGGCCCAACTGGCCCGCATCCAGGAACAACTCGCGATCGCGGAACGCGACTTCGAGCAAGCCCGCAGCGTGCTCGTCGACACACTCGACTTGGCCCGCGACGGCTGCGCCGCCTACGTCGAAGCCAATGAACCGACACGACGACTGTTCAACCAGGCCCTCTTCACCAAGATCTACATCGACGAAGACGACGAGACGCGTGAGCGAACCGTCCGGGTCGATTACAACCAGCCGTTCGACGACCGGCTCTCGCTCCTAGTACCCGCCGGCATTCACCGCGACCCTCAAGGCCACGGCAGCGACCAAAACGAAAACGCCCGCCGGGAGGACCCGGCGGGCGATCTTTCATACCTATCTGGCGTGGACGAGGGGCAGGGTTGCCCTCCGGGCACTTTGGTGGAGCTGAGGGGATTCGAACCCCTGACCTTCTCATTGCGAACGAGACGCGC
>AR_comb_assmDRAFT_10378182_pt1 | contig 12205 bp, 8 predicted proteins | sample ArasoioldDNA_FD_10543 | JGI IMG/M metagenome (IMG submission 10543) | reverse complement strand
TCGCGACGTGATCAATGTTGACGTAGAGACGCATGGTGTCTTACCTTCGGGTCACCCCGACCACAGGTCGTGCCTAGTGAAGCGACGGCTCGCGATGATGCTGCTGATGTTCGCCGGCGGTGCCGCCTGCAGCAAGAATCCCGGTCCTGGGGGACCGGTGCCGCAGTCCATGAACGAATCGTTGACCCAGTTTCTCGCCGCGGTGAAAGCGAACGATCAAAAGCGCATGGGTGAGCTGTGGGGCACGGAGCGCGGGCCGGCGGCCAACAGCATGAACCGCGACGCCCTGCGCCAGCGGCTTGCCGTCATTCAGAAGTATCTGGATCATACGGGCTATCGCGTCATCGAGGGACCGCTGCTCGTGCCGGGGCATGACGAGCTGCGCACATACCGCGTCGAGCTGCAACGCGACAAGTGCAATCAGGTGCTGCCGATCGATCTCGTACGGACACACAGCGGCGGCTGGCTGGTCTACGACGTGCATTTGGAGGCCGCCACGAGTCCGGGGCGCTGCCCCCCGGCGACCGCGACGACGGGAACACCGCCCTAGGAAGGCGCGTTCCACCTACTCAGTCAGCTCCAGCAGAATGCCGTTCGTGGTTTTTGGATGAAGAAAGGCGATGCGTCGTCCGCCGGCTCCGCGCCGGGGCGTTTCATCGATGAGGCGATAGCCGGCTTTCTTGCAGCGCGCCAACGTGCCGTCGAGATCCGCAACACGGTAACAAATGTGGTGAATGCCGGGCCCGCGTTTGGCAAGGAACTTCGCCACGGGGCTCCCCGGATCGGTCGGCTCGAGCAGCTCGACGTCGACCGGCCCGAAATGCAGGCTCACGATCGTGGAACCGTCCGCTGTTTCAGGGTTGCCGGGGGACAAACCGAGGACGTCGCGGTAGAACGCGAGTGCTTCCGGTATGCTCGTGACGGCGATGCCAATGTGCGCAACTGACGAGTTCATGAAGGCAAACTAACGTTTATCGAAGGAGCGTGAAGTCTCATGGTGGAGGTAACGGACACCACATTTCAGGCCGAAGTCGAGCAGCACAAGGGCTTGGCCGTCGTCGATTTCTGGGCCACGTGGTGCGGCCCCTGCCACATGGTGGCGCCGATCATGGATCAGCTCGCCGGGAAGTACAACGGCAAGGTGAAGATCGTGAAAGTGGACGTCGACGCCAATCAGCAGACTGCGATGCGCTTTAACGTGCGCTCGATTCCGAGTATTCTATTCTTCAAGGACGGACGCCACATCGATACGCTCGTGGGTGCTTATCCGTCCCAGGCGTTCGAGCAAAAGATCAACCAGCATCTCTCCTAGCTTCCGCACCGGAGGACGATGCGCGCGAGCACCGCTCGCCTGACGAATTCGCCGGTTCGCCTCGCGGATCTGCAGTTTCCGCAGGTGAACCGGCTTGTTCATCGCACCCGCCTCGCCTTCATTCATCTCGACAACCTGCTTGCCTATGCCAAGCGCGACCGCGACGGCCGCATCGACGGCTATATCGCCGCACATCTGCCGGACGAGTGCGTGCTGCTGTTGTTGCGCAAGGGCGAGGCCGTCAACGCCGCGTCGCTCTCGACCGCGGGCCGCCAGGTGATCACGATCACCGAGGCGCTGAAGCGCATGCGCACCGAGGTCGAGCGCGGAGACCTCGAGTATTGTGCCGCGCCGATGGAGCAGCTCGCCTGGATGTACGCGTCCTGTGCTGGCGGCTACCAGTCGCGCTTCATCGACGTGAACCAGCCCGAAAAATTCTTCCCGGTCTTGCAACAGGAAAAGGTGACCGGCGTGCTGGAGCTCATCTCGAATGGCCGGGTCTCCTATCTCAAGTTCGACCAGGGAAAGTATCTGAGCGGGCATTTCTGCGACAAACCGGACACCCTCCCGCCCGCGCGCTATCTCGAATCGCTGTTCGATCCGGGGCCGGGCGGCGCGACGCCCGCGATGTCGGCGGGCACGTTCCTGGGCGCCGACGATCTCCCCGCCCAGGCCGCCACGGCGCTCGTCGATACCTACCGCGAGCTGTACTGGAGAATCGTGGATGCGGTGGAGCGGGAATTTCCCGGTGAAGCGAAACGGCGCGCGCAGAAAGTGACGTCGGCGATCGTCGGCACACATCAGGCGCTCGCGCTGCTCAGTGTGCCGCGCGGCACCGACACGCCGGATGCAGTCGTGCGTCCTGAAGAGCTCTCGATTGCGCTCACGGATTGGGCGCTGCAATTACTCGAGGGTGCCGAGGTGATGATGCCCGGAACGGCGACGAAGGTGCTGAAGGACGCCACACGCGAGCATCGTTACGTCCTGCAGGCCGCGGGATTTTACGGCAAGCTCCCCTGGCGGGTGACGTGGTGACGTGGCAGGCACCCTCTACGTCGTCGCGACGCCCCTCGGCAACCTCGGCGATCTCTCGCCGCGTGCCGCCGACACGCTGAAGCGCGTATCGGCGGTCGCCGCCGAGGACACGCGCCACTCGAAACCGCTCCTCAATCACGCCGGCTCCCGTGCCGAGCTGATCAGCTTTCATGCCCACTCGTCCGAGCGCGCCCTCGACCGCATCCTGCGCATCCTACAAGAAGGAAGAGACGTCGCCCTGATCACGGATGCCGGCACGCCGGCGATCAGCGATCCGGGGGTCGCGCTAGTTGCGGGCGCGCGGGAACGAGGAATCGAGGTTGTCACGATTCCCGGACCGACCGCCGTGGCAGCCAGCCTATCTGTTTCCGGGATCGGAGGCGACCGCTATTTGTTTCTCGGTTTCCTTCCCCGGAAAGGGAGCGACCGCCGCCGTTTGTTATTGACCGCCGCCTTCAGCGAATGGACCGTCGTGCTCTTTGAGTCTCCTAACCGCGTCACGCAATTGCTGACCGATCTGATCGACGTCTGTGGTCCCGAACGGGAGGTTGCCGTCTCTCGAGAGCTGACTAAGGTGTTCGAAGAGACGCGTGCGGGGACGTTGCAGGAATTGTCAGAGCACTATGCCGAGGCCGCCGTCCGGGGCGAGGTTACAGTTGTGCTCTCTGGAACGGGGAAGCCCCGTGAGGAAGAACGGCCGCCCGACCCCGCAGAGCGCGCCAAGGCTTTATTAGAAGAAGGGCTCTCACGTAAAGATGCCGCGGAGCGTCTTGCTGAAGAAACTGGGATTTCACGAAACTCTGCATATAGACTGGTGAACGAATTATGAAGATGCGGTCCATAATGCGGCGGTCAGGCAGTCTGGCGGTCATGGCCCTCACATTGTCGTTGACCCCCCGACCGGCTGAGCGCCCGACCGACGCCTTTTTAACCATCGGCCGTCTCCACTACGATGGCGGCGGTGACTGGTACGCCAACCCGTCGAGCCTGCCGAACCTGCTGGCGGCGCTGCGTGAGCGGACTACGCTGCCCGTGGCGGATCGCGAACGTGTTGTCACGCTGACCGGCCCGGAACTGTGGGACGTCCCTTACATCTATATGACGGGTCACGGCAACGTGCACTTCTCGGATGTCGAGCTGCACAACCTCCGTCGGTACCTGGAGCAGGGCGGCTTCCTGCATGCCGATGACAACTACGGGATGAACGCCTCGTTCCGACGGGAAATCGCGCGCGTCTTTCCGGACCATCCGATGGTTGAGGTCCCGTTGACGCATCCGATTTACAACCTCGTGTACTCGTTCCCGAAGGGCATTCCGAAGATCCACGAGCACGACGGCCTGCCCGCCCAGGGATTCGGAATTTTTTTGGGAGACCGCCTCGTCGTATACTATTCCTATCAGTCGGATCTGGGGGATGGCTGGGAAGATTCGACGGTGCATCACGACCCCCCCGAGCTACATGAGGCGGCGTTGCGCATGGGTGTGAATCTGTTCACGTACGCAGTGAGCGAGTCCAAATGACCGAGACGGCGCGCCGGCTGCGTCGCCTGGGCGCTCCGCACGTGCGCGCGCGCGCGATCGCGGTTGTGCTCGGCGGTGCCGGCGCAGCCCTCGCCGCCGCTGCGCTGGGGTTGATGCTCTCGCCCGCGGTCCCGGGTGTCGCGCTCGCCTGGCTGTTGATCGCGGCAAGTGCGGCAGGGGCAGCGTGGGCCGTCACGCGCACGCGCCGTGACGCCGCGGCGCCGGCACTCGGCCGCTTGATCGAGCATGAGGCGGGCGGCCGGGCGGGAAGCATCGTCGGGGTCATCAGTCCGACGGCCGGGAAGGGGAGAGGTTCGAGCGACGCATTGCTGCTCGCCGCCGATACGCGTGCGGCCGCCGTCGTTTCGTTCGCCGCGCCTGGTGTGGATGGAGCCCTGCGTCGCACGACGCGTCGACATGTCGCGGCCGGTACGGGGGCCGCAGTCACAGGACTGCTGCTGTTTCTTGCCGGCTCGCCTTCGTCGGGGCGGGCCGCTGCCTTCTGGCATCCGATGCGTACGTGGCGCGATGCGCGGGCGCCGGTCCGGCTCGTCATCGATCGAAACACCGTGCGGCGCGGCGGCACCGTCACCGCCACGATCACGGTTCCCGGCGCCGAGCGCGTCACACTGTGGATGCGCGGTGCGGGCGAGCCGTGGAAAGCGACGCTGCTGTCGCTCGCCGCGGACGGCCACGTCGTACAGCAGGTGGGTCCCATCGAGTCCGACCTCTATCTCCGCGCGTCGAGTGGTGGCCGCCGCAGCGCCGAGGTCAAGGTCGACGTCGAATTGCCGGCGTTCCTCGCCGACCTCGGACTCACCGCGCGATTCCCGTCCTATCTCGATCGGTCCGACGAGCCTCTACTGGTAGGGCCCGACGTGATTCCGCTGCCCGCCGGAACCACCGTTGTCACAAGTGGCACGGCCAGCGTTCCGCTCGCGAGTGCCGCCTGGACTCTGGAATCACGCGCCGAACAGCTTCGCGTCGAGGGGACGCGCGTGGACGGCCGGTTCACACCATCGGCGAGCGGCACCTGGCGATTGCAAGCGAAGACGGTCGATGGCTCCGAGCTCGAAGGGGCAAGCCCCGAGCTCCACCTCCTCATCGTGCCCGACTCCGCGCCCGTGGTGACGCTGCCTGTCCCCGCGCGCGACACAACGCTGCCGATCTCGTTGCACCAGCAGATCGTCGCTGACGTCCGCGACGATCACGGCATCGCGCGTCTGACACTCGTGAGCTGGCGCGTCAGCCGCACGGGTCGCGTTGGCGAGGCGGTGCGCGAGTCGCTCGATGTAACCGGTGTCGGCGATCGCGCCATCGTGCAGGGACGATTGGATGCGGAGAACCGCGGCCTTCTTCCCGGCGACACGCTGCGGCTGTACGTCGAAGCATTGGACAACGCGCCTTCCCCGCACAGTGGCCGCAGCGCGGAAATCGCGCTGCGGTTGCCCAGCATGGAAGAGCTGCGCCAACAGGCCCGCGAGGCGGCGCGCGCCGTGGAAACCGCGGGCGACTCGGTCTCGGCGGCGCAGCGGGAGCTAAGCGATCGCACGCGCGATCTCGCCCAGGAGCGGAACCGTGACGCCGACGGCCGGGCGGCCGGACGGCCTGACGGCCGCAATCCGCAGTCTGGATCCATGTCCTTCCAGTCGACGCAGCGCGCCGAAGAGATCGCGCGCGATCAGGCCGCGATGTCACAACGCGTGCAGGAGCTCGCGCAGGCAGTCGAAGAGATCTCGCGCGCCGCGCAGGCCGCCGGCGTCGACGATACCGCGTTCCAGCGTCGGCTCAGCGAGGTCCAGCAGCTGCTCGAGCGGGCGCTGACGCCCGAGCTGGAGCAGCGGTTGCGCGAGCTGCAGGATGCGTTGGCGAAGCTCGACCCCGAGGCTACTCGGCAGGCGCTGCAACATCTGGCCGAGGCACAGCAGCAGCTGCGTCGCGAGCTGGAGCGCAGTCAGGAATTGTTCAAGCGCGCCGCGATGGAGGGTGAGCTGGCGTCGCTCGCCAAGGACGCCGAAGATCTGCAGCGGCGGCAGGCCGAATGGAACAGGGACGCCGCCCAGCGCGCGGACTCTTCGGCAGCGGCGACGGAGCGCGATCTCGCGCGCGCGACGGACTCGCTCGCCCGCGGCGTAGAGCGCGCCGGCGAGATGCTCCCGCTCCAGCGCTCGCAAGCGGCGGCGCGCCGCGCGCAGGGCGCCATGCAGGAGGCGGCCGATGCGGCGAGCCAGCGCAACGCGCATGGGGCCCGGACGGCGGGACAGGAAGCCGCCGACTCGCTCGCACAGTTGCCCGATGCCCTGCGGCAGCGTCGCGATTCGCTGGCGTCCGCATGGCGCCAGGAAACGGTGGATGCGCTCGATCGCGCACTCGCGGAGACGGCCGCGCTGGCACAGCGGCAGCAGGAGGTCGTGGACGCACTGCGCGATGGGGAAGTCGGCGCCAGCACGCGCGCCCGCCAGGCGGCGGTCGAAGAAGGTACCCACGCGATCGAACAGGAAATCGGCCAGGCAGCCGGACGGCACGCGCTGGTTTCGCCGCAGCTCGAAGCGGCGCTCGGCTACGCACAGAATCAGATGCGGCAGTCGCGTGAGCAGCTCGAGCAGGGCGATCCGAATCCGGCCACGGCAGCACCGTTCGCAGAGCAGGCGCTCGATGCGTTGAATGCGACGGCCCACGCACTGGTGCGCACCGCGCAGCAGGTCGCGGGCGCGAAATCGGGGTCCGGTTTCCAGGAAGCGTTGGAGCAGCTCGCTCGCATGGCGCAGGAGCAGCAGGGCATGAACGGCGACGCACAGGGCTTGATGCCGATGATGGGTTCCGGCGGTGAGGCCGCAATGCAGCGCCTGCGCGAGCTCGCCGCCCGGCAGCGCCAGCTCGCCGAACAACTCGAGCGCCTGCAGGCTGAGGGCGACGCCAGCGCCGCAGGTGCGCTCGCCCAGGAAGCGCGGGACCTGGCGCGGCAGATGGAGGCTGGACGCCTCGACCCGCGCACGATCCAGCGCCAGGAGCGCCTGTACCGAAAACTGCTCGACGCCGGCCGCAGCCTCCAAGGTGAGGAGCCCGACGAGCAAAAGGAGCGCACCAGCCGCTCGGCCCTGGGTGACAGTGTGCACATTCCTGGTGTGCTGCAGCCGGGGGCCGCGGGCGCTGGTCCGAAAGTCCGTTATCCGACTTGGGACGAGCTCAGCGGTCTCACGCCCGAGCAGCGCCGCATGGTTCTCGAGTACTTCCGCCGGTTGAATGAGCCTCCGCCGAAGCCTTAACTGGAAGGCGGTAGCCGCGCTCGTGCTCTTGGGCTTGGCTGACCCCGGGCGGACAGCCCGGGGTCAGGCTATTGGGCCTGGTTTTGAGTTGGAGCGCACGGGACGCTACGCCGACGCGGCAAACATTTACTTCACCACCGTGCGGTCCGATCCGACCAATCTCCCTGCGTTGCTCGGACTCGAGCGGACGCTGTTCGCGCTGAACCGGATGCCCGAGCTCTTGCCCCTGGTGCAGGCAGCGCGCGCGCGGCTGCCGGAGAGTCCTGCCTTGCGCAGCCTCGAGCTGCGCGTCTACGCCGCATTGAACCAGCTCGATTCGCTCGAGACTATCGCGCGCCGCTGGGCAGCAAGCGCGCCGCGGAGCGAGACGCCGTATCGCGAGTGGGGTCAGGCGCTCGCGGAGCGGCGCATGTGGGATGAAGCGCGGCGCGCGTTTCTCGCCGGCCGGCGCGCGCTTGGCAATGACGGCGCGCTGGCGCTCGAGCTCGCTCAGCTCGAGCAGCGGGCCGGCAACTGGGAAGCGGCGGCGGTCGAGTGGGGCCGCGCAGTCACGCGCGCTCCGGATGTCGAGCCAAACGCGGCCAACACGCTGGCAGATGCGCCGGCCGCGATGCACGACCGGGTGGCCCGCGTGTTGACTGGACCCACCGCTTCGCCAGGCACACGGCGGCTCGCGGCGGAGGTCCTGCTCGCATGGGGACAGCCCAATGAAGCATGGACCGCGATGCAGTCCACCCTCGCTCCGGTGGACAGCGATACGCCGGTTGCGCTCCGCCGCTTTGTCGACCTCGCGTCCGCGCTGGACACACCTGAAGCGCATCGGGTGCGCGGCCTCGCGTTGACGCGCTGGGCCGATATGGTGCCGTGGTCGCTTGGCTCACGCGCACGTGCCGAGGCCGTCGGGGAGCTGCTCGAGGGCGGCGACAAGGTCGCGGCCCGACGCGTCCTCGAAGAGCTCACGAGCGACTCGACCGTCCCGCCCGAAGCGCACGCCGCTGCCCAAGCGGCTCTGATTCAGGTGTTGATTGCCGACGGTCAGCTGGATGTCGCGGCGGAGCGGCTGGCGTCGGACAAGACCCCAATCACCGCCGATGATCGCGCCACGCTGCGACTCACACTCGCGCAGGCGCGGGTCGCCCACGGTGACCTGGAGCGTGCCGAGGCGGCGCTCGGCCACGACTCGAGCGTCGTGGCGATGGCGGAGCGCGGCTGGATCGCGCTGTATCGCGGCAACCTGCAGGGGGCGATGAGCGCGTTTCGCGCTGCGGGCCCCTACGCCACCGATCGCGCCGCGGCGACCGCGCGCACCGCGATGATGGCGATGCTGCAGCGGATTCAGGAAGAGTCGAGTCCCGAGCTCGGCGCCGCGCTGCTGACGCTCGCGCGCGGGGATACCGTGGCTGCGATTGCCGCGCTGCGCCGCGCTGCGAGCCACTTCCCTGAGCAAGGAGGCCGCCTCGAGGTCCTGTTGCTCGCGGGCCAGGTCGCGGCGCAGAAGAGCGGCGAGCAGGAGCAGACGGCCATTGCCCTGTTCGATGAAATCGTCCGCGCGGGTGGCGAGGGCGCGGCCCCGGCGGCCGCAGAGCTGGAATGGTCGAAGTTGCTGGTTCGCGGGGGACGGTCCACTGAGGCCATTCCACACCTCGAGCATTTGATTCTGACATATCCCAACAGCGCGTTTGTCCCCGAGGCGCGGCGCGTGCTCGAGCGGGCGAAGGGAGCGATTCCGAAGTCGTGAGACGCCGCGAGTTCGTTAAGAGGCTGGGACAATTTGGGGCGGTCACACTCGTACCGTCGTTTACCGTCCCTTACCGTCTTGTACCGTCGCTGTTAGTCCCCATGGACGACGCCCAGACCGACCACCTCAAAGCGTACGGTCTCACCTACCGCGCCATCCAGGCCGGCCTCAAAGCGGAGTGGCTGCTCAATTATCGCGGCGGCTCATTTCTGATTCCCGATCTCGACGCGCTGCGACGGGATTCGGCCCTCAACGGCATTCGCACCGAGCCGGTCGACAGTGCGATGACGGCGGTGCGCGGCGAGATCGAAGCGAACAACATGGACGCCGTGCCGCTCGAGAAGGCGCCGAAAGTGGCGGTGTACGCGCCGCCCAATGCCGCTCCCTGGGATGACGCAGTGACGATGGCGTTACAGTACGCCGGTATCCCGTTCACCAAGATCTGGGATCCGGAAGTGATCAACGGCTCACTGCGGGATTACGACTGGCTGCACCTGCATCACGAGGACTTCACGGGGCAGTATTCGAAGTTTTTCCTGATTTACTCAGGGATGAGTTGGCTCGCGGAGATGGTGCAGCGTAACAGCGAGATGGCGCGGCAGCTCAACTTTGCCACCGTTCCCGACCTCAAGAAGGCGGTGGCCCGCAGCATTCGCGGCTACGTCGACAACGGCGGCTTCCTCTTTGCTATGTGCACCGCCACCGAGACGATCGATCTCGCGCTCGCCGCGCAGAGCGTGGACATCGCCGCCACCTACGCGGACGGCACACCGATCGACCCGGATGCCGATGCCAAGCTCGACTGGAACAAGGCGTTTGCGTTCACCGGCGGCCACATCGAGACGAATCCGCTGGTCGCAAGTTTTTCCGACATCGACGGCCACCAGGTGAACGGCGGCGCGCGCCGCCAGCCGCTGGGGGCGTTCAAGCTCTTCAACTTCAGCGCCAAGATCGACCCCGTACCCACGATGCTGGTGCAAAATCACCGGCAGGTGATTCCCGACTTCTACGGCCTGACGACGTCGTTCATGCGCAATCGCATCAAGCCGGGCGTCACCGTGCTGGCGGAGGAAGAGAGCGCCCCCTGGGTCAAATACATCCACGGGGACTTGGGGAAGGGCACCTGGACGTTTTTTGGTGGTCATGACCCCGAAGATCCACAGCATCAGATTGGCGATCCCCCGACGGATTTGTCGTTGCATCCCCATTCTCCGGGCTACCGCCTCATCCTGAACAACGTGCTGTTTCCGGCGGCCAAGAAGAAAGAACTCAAGACGTGAGCGTCGAGCGCCTTACGGCGGCGGCGCGCACTCTGCTGCAGGAAGAGATCGCCGCGGCCCTCGGGCGCGAGGTGTCGTTTGTGGTGCGTGCCGACGCCAACGGGACGCTCACCGATGCGCGTGTCGTTGCGCGCGGCACTGTCGATGCCGTGCTCGCACTCCCCGGCGTGGCCCAGCGCGGCGAGATGCTGATCCACAATCACCCGAGTGGCTTCCTCGAGCCTTCGGGCGCCGATCTCCACGTCGCCGCGCGGCTGCACGATGAAGGCGTCGGATTCGGCATCGTCAATAACGACGTCTCGACGCTGTACATCGTGGTCGAGATGCCGCGCGCGCGATCGCTGCAGCGGCTCGATGCGCTCGAGGTTGCAAACCTGCTCACCGAGTCGGGCCCGATCGCGCGTGTCCTCGGCACTGCGTCCTTCGAGGACAGGCCAGGTCAGCGCGACATGGCCGCATATATCGCCGACACCTACAACGACGGCGGCGTCGCGCTGCTCGAAGCCGGCACGGGCGTCGGCAAGTCGTTTGCCTATCTGGTGCCGGCGCTCGAGTGGGCGCGGCTGAACGGCGAGCGCACCGTCGTCTCCACCAACACGATCAATCTGCAGGAGCAGCTCGTCGGCAAGGACCTGCCGATTCTCTCGCGCGCGTTCTCGACGGGCGAGCGCACGGTCACCTTTGCGCTGCTCAAGGGCTGGCGGAACTATCTCTGTCTCTCACGTCTCGAGCAGGCGCGGGCTGGGCAGGAGTCGTTGTTCGACGAAGGGCGCGGCGCGGAGCTCGACGCGATTGCGGGCTGGGCGTCGCGGACGGCGGACGGAAGCTTGTCCGACCTCGTCGAAGAGCCGTCCCCGGAGGTCTGGGACGCGGTCGCGGCCGAGTCGGATCTCTGCACCAGGCTCAAGTGCCCGCACTTCGATCGCTGCTTTGTGTTTGCCGCAAGACGGCGCGCCGCAGAGGCCGACGTCGTGGTCGTCAATCACCATCTGCTCGCGTCCGACCTCGCGGTCCGCATCGCCTCGGACAACTGGCAGGAGGCGGCCGTGCTGCCGCCCTATCGCCGCCTGGTCCTCGACGAAGCTCATCATCTCGAGGACATCGCCGCTCAGCATCTCGGCCAGCACGTCAGCATGCTCGGCGTGCAGCGACTGCTCGGACGTCTGGAGCGCAACGGCCGCGGGCTATTGCCGACGTTGGCCGCCGAGCTCGCCACACATGACGACCTGATGGGCGCGGCGAGTCGCGACCTGCTCGGCCGTACGGTTCTCGACGCGCTCGGCGCCGCGCGTCGCTCGGCGGCTGAGCTGTTCGGCCGCCTCGCGCGCCGTTTGGATTCAGAACAGGCGAACGCGCCGGTGCTGCGGCTTACCGACTCATTTGCCGAAGACGGCGTGTGGCGCGAAGGGCTCGACGTCGCGCTCGACAATCTGCTGGTTGCCTTCAGCAAGCTGCGCGATGGCGTGGAGACGATCGCCGATCGGTTGTCGATCGATGATCCCGCCGAGATGCGCACGCGATTGATCGGTGAGCTGCGCGGGGTGGTGAGACGGCTCGATACCGCCGCGGAGGGACTCAAGGCCACGTTGCAACCGGTCGGTTATCGCGCGCCGGCGGGACCCGCGGTGCGCTGGATGGAGCGGCGCGGGCGTCGCACGCCGAATCTCACGCTGTCGGCTGTGCCGCTCGACCTCGCTCCCGTACTGAAGGACGCGCTGTTCGATCGCGTCGAGACCGTCGTGCTGACGAGCGCCACGCTGGCCGCGGGCGGCGAATTCACGTTCCTCGAGGAGCGGCTCGGTCTCTCGCTGCCGCCGTCGCGCGTGACGGTGCGCGAGATCCTGCCATCGCCGTTCGACTTCGGGACGCAATGCGTCTTCGGCATACCGACCGATATTCCCGAGCCACGCGATGACGAATCGGGTCACGGCGCCGCGGTCGCGCGCGTCCTGCTCGAGCTCGCGCACGCATCGGATGGCGGCATCTTCGCGCTGTTCACGAGCCACGGCGCCTTGCGGCGCACGGCCGATGCCGTCCGCGGCCATATCGGCGC
>AR_comb_assmDRAFT_10358683_pt1 | contig 12205 bp, 5 predicted proteins | sample ArasoioldDNA_FD_10543 | JGI IMG/M metagenome (IMG submission 10543) | reverse complement strand
CCGATTCGGTGACATCAATCTCCAGTTACACCACCTCAATCGAGCGCCTAACTACCAGCAACGCAAAACGTCGCATCTTTGCCGATGTCTCCTCCGGTTATGAGAATGGACCAGAAGAATGGAAGGAGTTTCGCTCCGAGCGGGAACGAACAAAGGCTGAAACCGGCGATAACATGAATCAAACCGCCGCCGTCTGGACGAAAAATGGAAAGCTGGTTGTGACTAAGATGTCACTCACGAGTCCTTCTGGCGATTGGGTTCATTTCATAAATTACTATTATCGTGAAGACGGGACACTCGCCAAAATCCAAGCCCAGCTCAACACTTTCTACGGCGACGTGAGTGTGGTGCGCGAACAATATTTTCAAGCAAACGGAAAAGTAATTCGTTCAACGACTCGTTATCTCGCTCTCGGCACCAAAAAACCGGTGCGAAAGCCGAAAGACTTCTTCGATCAGGAAGTAACCGTCTACAAAACCGTCTCAGAACTGCCCTTCGCCAAACTCCTGTGAGCGCAAAATCATTCCAGCTCAGCAGATATGTGTTCACAACGCCACGACGTAGTCTGATTTACTTATGCGTCATCACCCTCTCTGCGCTGTTGATCGGGGCTGCTCACGCGAGAACTGACTCTCAACCTGGCGATCCGCAAGCTGAGGCAAGTGCTTCGCCGTCACCATCCCCTTCACCCTCTCCATCACCATCACCAACACCAATTACCGGATTGCATCAATGGGGCGCTGTTACCTTGTTTCATGGTCTACCGTCAGACAGGGTCCGCGCCATCGCGCAAACTAACGACGGCGCAATGTGGTTCGGAACAGAAGCGGGATTGGCGAAGTTTGATGGACGCAGGACGCAAACCGTCAATGATCCCGGCTTGCCCGGCGGGCGAGTATTGGCCCTGCAAACCGATCAGAGTGGCGCACTCTGGATTGGAACTGAATCGGGCGCGGCACGATATCAAGCCGGTGAGTTTCAGATCTTAACCGAGACTGCTAATCAAGCTATTTCGTCGATCATTGCTCCTGAACCCAACCGTGTACTCCTGGCAAGCGAACAAGGACAGGTTTTTGAATGCCGAGTCTCGAGCTCACCGGTTTCAGGCAGTACCGGCGATGTCATTACTGGTCGATCATCCACTCCGTCAACTGCGCAAACAGTTCTTCAAACGCGACCATTATTAAGCCAACCGCTGGAGAGCGCCGACCGGGAAAGACCGGGGAAACTGGTAATTACCAGTCTTCTTTGGGCCAACAATCGTCTTTTTATTGGCACCTTAAGTCGGGGCGTCCTCGAAGTAAACGGAAGCGCAGCCAAAGAGACGCAAATGCGACCGATTGCCTACTTCGTCAATGCTCTTGAGCAGGACAAAACCGGCAACCTGTGGATTGGCGTGCGCAGTCGTAAGGAAGAAGCCGGAGCCCTAAGTGGACCTGATCCATCTAATCTTAAACGCGACGACGCAGCAACTGGACCAGTTATCTCATTAAAGACAGTCGGAGAAGATGTTTGGGCCGGTACTGATGGGCGCGGCGTATTCAAAATCTCCAGGGAAAAGACCCAACGATTCACCTTTGATGGCACCGCTGGAGGACTGCGCTCGGACCATGTGCTCGCAATTTTCGCCGACCGCGAAGGAGTTATTTGGTTTGGCACTGATCGAGGTGTTTGCAGATTCGACCCGCAGTCACCGCGTGTCGAAAGTGTCGGGGATAATAGCGACAGCAACTTTGTTAGAGCGCTATACCAAACCTCAAATGGGAAAATCCTGGCGGGAACTAATCGCGGCCTATTCGTCTACCACGACGAGACGGTAACCTGGAAAGCTATAACAGATCTCGGACGCAATATTGTCTACGCAATTTCGGAAGACAAGTCCGGGCGGTTAATGGTTGCGTCAGCGAGTGGTTTCTATATCTCCCACACGGCTGACAATCCTGAAACGCAAACCTTCACTCGCGTGGAGGCGGGTTCAGGAAATGCGGACGCGCCCGGCAGCGTTCGTGCCGTGACTCAGTTTCGCGGTGCGACCTACTTTGCGATTTTCGGACGAGGCGTTGAACGCTTAGACGGTGGACGCACGAGCTTGAACTGGCCCAACGGTTCGGGCCGCGATGTCATCAGCCTTGTCGCTGACGGAGACCAACGACTACTAATCGGTACCGCGAACGAAGGTGTGCTTTCCTCTGACGGTTCCAGTGTCCAGGTAGACCAGAAATTCGCTTTACTGAAAGGTCCTGCTGTCCGAGCCATGGCCAGGACTGCTGACGGGTCACTCTGGTTTGGAACAGCGAACGGAGTTTTTCTGTGTAGCCCAGGTCAGGACTGCACGCTGATCGTCCCTAACATTGACGCTCGCTTTCTGATCAGCGGCAGCGGCCCAACAAGAAATGAAGTTTGGTGTGGGACGCGGGGCAACGGAATGCTGCGCATCATGTTGGATCCGGTTGTTGGTCCAGTTGCTTCGGAGCTCGACACCGAGCAAGGCCTGCCGTCGCAAAACGTCTTTACGATACTGCCCTCGCGGGCCGCCGGTAGTGTTTTGATTGGTACAAATCGCGGGATTGCGCGTTATGAACCGGGCACTCTTGAGCCTACACTTTACGTTACGCGAATCATCAGCAAACGAGTGCACTCTTTGGCCGAGATACCGGCCGGACTGAGTCTTGAGTATCCGCAAAACAGTCTGTTACTCGACGTCACAGCCATCAGCAGTCGTACCTTTCCAGAACAATTTCAGTACGCGTTCACTCTTACTGATTCGAGCGGTAAGACAGTAAGACAAAAACTTTCGCGTGAATCACAGTTCACGATGGAAGGATTAAAGCCCGGTAAATACACAGTGACGGCACGAGCGTTTACAAGGGACTTAACTCCGTCGGCGCCACTTAGTTTCAGCTTCAGTATCGCTAAAGCTCCTTTTCCCTGGACATCCACGGCGCTGGCAATCTTGCTGGCGCTGGCTCTCCTGGCGCTGTTATGGGCCATTCTCGAACGGCGTCGGATCGTGGCCACGAGTGCCGCGCTGGTCGAAGCGAATACTGAACTGGCCGGCGCGCGCTTGAGTTTGGCGAACGAAGCTGAGCGTGAGCGACGACGAATCGCACGAGACCTACATGATCAAACCCTGGCAGACCTAAGACACCTGGCTTTATTGACGGACCAGCTCGACACCAACGGTGAAAAGCCACGCGCGCTGCGCGGTGAGATCGAATCGATCTCACAAGAAGTGCGACGGATCTGCGAAGACTTGAGTCCATCAGTGTTACAAAACGTGGGTTTTGCTGCGGCGCTCGAATTCGCACTCTCACACACAGTTCATGATGCGCCAGTTGAAAAGCAATTTGAGTACGAGTTCCATTGCGACGATGCGCTGGAGGAACAGAGTGAGCTCGCGCCCAGCGTACAGATGCAAATTTATCGCATAGTTCAGGAAGCAGTGAGTAACGTCTGGCGACATGCAGGCGCCAAACACGTCCAGATGTTTGTCACTTCACCACAGGAAGGCGATTTTGAGCTACGAATTGAAGACGATGGAAAGCAGTTTGAAATTCCAAGTCGCAATAGCGATGGGAGAGGTCTGGCAAATATGCGTGCTCGCGCGGCCCTGATTGATGCCGAGATCGGCTGGAAAAAACGTGAGGGAGGTGGAACCATTTTTACCTTGAAGAAAACGGCCGCAAAAGAAATAACAGGTTACGATCTTATAAAGGACTGATAGTAGCTTGATGAACCAAAATTTAAGTGTAGCTCCGCAGATCGCTGCAACGCTTAGTGCCAATGGACCAATAGTAGCACTTGAATCCACTGTCATTTCTCACGGTTTGCCGGCGCCGGCAAATCTTACGACCGCTAACAGACTTGAAGAGATAGTTAGCTTCGCAGGTGCTGCGGCTGCGACCGTGGCGATTATTGGCGGCCAATTACGCGTCGGGCTGAGCCAGGACGAACTAAAACTATTAGCAACCGGCAGCGACATCAAGAAAGTTAGTACGAGAGATCTTCCAATCGCAGTTACTCAGAAATGGAACGGCGCCACTACTGTTGCTTCCACCTGCTGGATCGCACATCGTGCCGGGATACGGGTGTTCGCCACCGGAGGGATTGGCGGTGTTCATCGAGGCTCCTTGCCCGACATTTCGGCCGACTTACCGGAGTTAGCCCGTACGCCAATTGTGGTCGTCTGTTCGGGAGCAAAAATCGTTCTGGACTTACCGGCGACACGCGAGTGGCTCGAAACCCACGGAGTCACAGTTATCGGGTACGGGTGTGACGAAATGGCTGCGTTTTATTCGCGTAGCAACGGTCTACCAGTCGACTTTCGCGTCAATTCTCCCGCCGAGGTTTCCCAGCTCTTCATCACTCAACAACAGCTCAAACTCAATTCCGCATTATTAGTCTGCGTACCAGTGCCTGAGGAATTTGAAGTACCGGGCAGGCAGCTGCAGAAGATATTGGACCATGCGCTTGACGCCGCTGAACGGAACGGGATTTCTGGTCGAGATTTGACTCCATATCTCCTGGCCCAGATGTCCGAAAATAGCGCCGGCGCCACGCTCCGAGCAAATATCGCTCTTCTCGAAAACAACGCCCTTGTCGCCGCCAAGATCGCTGTCTCCTTGCCACCGAAATAGCTTCGCGTTCCGGCTTCTTAAAAACTTCGACGCGTAGTGTCGGCTGAATTTAGCCCGGCGTTTCAACGCCGGGGACCCGGTCGGAAAACGCATCCGTCGCAGAGCGACGACTGAATTCACGCGTCGCTCTGCGACGCAAGCCCTTTGGCTACTGAACCCGGCGTTGAAACGCCGGGCTAAATTCGGGCCGATGCTACGTGTCGAAGAAGCTTTTTGGAGTGCAGCGGCCTGCCGCCGCTGTGTTAGATCCTCTTCAGTAAATTTCTGACTCAGACAATTCTCAAACTGTCACAACTACAAAACACACGATGACCCAGAATGTGTAAATCTTGGTCCTATGAATATCAACTTACTTCGTTCGACTATAGTCCTGGCTTGCATTGTAGTCGCCGGCATGAGCTGTCACGGCTCATCTCTTCAAAGACAAGACGACCCACCAAGTCCAACCTCCATCCTCAAACAGGCGAAATTCATTTACGTGAAATCATCCTCCCTACTCGTTGGCGTTTCAGTAATCGAAGACAAGTTGCGCAAACGTTCCGATTTTCAACAGGCGGGCCTCTTGATCACTCGCGATGAAAACCAGGCCGACATCATCCTCGAAGTTCATCACGACCTATTTACAATGTATGTCTTCACGGCCGTTAGTCCGGCAACGAATGTGGTAGTCGCAAGTGGAAAGCTGAGTTCGTTGGGAGGAACGGTCGCAGGAAAAGTCGCGAAGAGGTTTATGAAAGAGGTGATACGAGCGCGAAGCTGACTGACCAGTTAAATGGTCAAGTTGAAAACTTGAATCTTCACACAAGAGACTAATTCGGTTGGTATCAAGTGCTAAATACAAGCGACCGGATGATGCGCTCAACCTTACTCCTGAATTCTAATGATCGTTATATTTTGTTAGAGCCTAACCCGTAACAACTCATTGACACCCCAGAAAACCGATCTCATTCGACCGTATACTTATCCAATAACCATAATCAGATTATCGTTCACATGCATTTTTTTGTTGAAGCGCGACAACGCTCTACAGGACGGCTTGCATCTGAGCGTTTGAAGTTCAATGTGGAGCGCCTCCCCAGGGCCCACAACCAGACCAAAATTTAGGCAGTAGTAGACCAGGGTAAAGAAAAATACTTTTCTTTCCGGCTGTCGAAGTCTGTTCATCTGACCAAAGAAGCCGGACTGTGTTCGGAGGCTAACAATGAGCCGTCGATGGCTTCTCTCTCTGTTGTGCCTGTCTCTAGGTGCGCTCTTCTTCGTCCAACCAACACGAGCGCGGTACGACCTTCGCGTCGACGAGACTAAGACTAAAATCACATTTCAAGAGTTAGCCCCTCAGTTGTCGCTCGCAGTCGTCAACGGAAGTGGCAACGTGATCATCACGAAGGTCCATATCGAACTGGTGAATACTGACGACGCGGTGGTCGCTTCTGTCTCTAAGAAATTCTCAATTGGAACTGGTAACCAGGTTCTCTCTCTCACCCTACCGACGCGAACTCGCGACTTCTCGCCTGACGAGAAAGCCGACATCCTGTTATATCGTTTGCGATACCAGCTGATCCCAGAACTTAAGGACGCAAATCCCCTTGCCGGTATTATTTCACTCTCCCAGATCACACCCGATCTCTTCGACCTGAGAGTCGCCGCGATCGAGTATGTAAGACCTGGAATGCATTACCAGACAACGGTAACCGCCCTTCATCCCGTAACTCATAAATCCATTCCCAACGTTGATATTCGTGGCCTGATTAAGCTCGAAGATGACAATTCCAAAAGTGAAACACAAATTACCGCATCGGCAAAAACAAACTCGGATGGAATCGCTCTGCTTGATTTCGACATTCCAGACGACATTAAGACCGACGATTTGAAGTTGACGGTGGAAGGCACTAAGGGTCTTTTGATTGTTGACGTCGAAAAAGAACTGGATGTGTTTTCGCGTCCCTACGTCATTATTTCAACTGATAAGCCGCTTTATCAGCCGGGGCAGACAGTCTTTACCCGCGCCCTGGTCCTGGGTGTTAACCGCCGACCAATCGCAGGGAAATCTCTAAAAATAACTGTGAGCGATCCTGAAAACCAGCCAGTACATCAATCTGAGGTGAAAACGTCGAGATTCGGAATTGCGAAAGCAGAATGGACCATTCCCGAGGGAACACGACTTGGAGACTATGAGCTGCAATATCAGACTGCGGATGATAATGAATCTTACTCAACACGCGTCAAGATTAGTCGTTATGAGCTACCCACTTTTGCGGTTAGCGTGAAGCCTGACCGAACCTTCTATCTTGACCGTCAAAAAGCAACTGTAGAAGTCAAAGCAGATTATCTATTTGGCAAACCGGTCACGCATGGCCAGGTCAGAGTGGTTCGCGAAACTGAACGACATTGGGATTACGACCAGCAGCGTTACAACATCGTGGAGGGAGATAAATACGAAGGGTCGACGGCCGCCGACGGAACCTTTAAAGCAACGATAGATCTCACGGCCGACCAACGTGAACTGAGCTCAAACAGTTACGAGCGTTTCACCGACGTGCCTTATGCAGCCTACTTCACTGACGAGTCTACGAATCGCACCGAACAACGTCGGTTCTACATACGAGTAACAAAGGAACCGATCCACGTCTACGTAATAGCTGCGAACTCGAGGGAATATTCGACTCGCCATTTACCCTTAAACTTCTACCTCTCCACGTTTTATGCAGATGGCACACCAGCACGATGCAACGTAGAAATTAAGTCAGACTCAATTTTAGAGAATAACCCTGTTACGGCTTTCCGAAGCGTACGAACAAATAAGTACGGCGTAGCAAAAGTCGAAAACCTCAAAGTGAATCTGAGTGAAGCTTATGACTATACCGACCTGCGTTTCAAAGCCACTGATAAATCAGGCGCGGTGGGTCAACACGCTGAAACGTTCAAGTTTGATAAACGCGTCGGTCTCAAGATTGTCACGCCTAAAACCTTATTCAGTCCTGGAGAACCAATCCCTGCAACTATCATCTCGAGCGATTCAACCGGCGTCGTTACTGTGTCAGTGGTGCACGAGTTAACAGTTCTGAGCTCTCAACAATTAAGACTGAAGAATTCACAAGCAAGTCTATTGCTACCTTACAGTCCGGACTACAAAGGTGAAATAACTCTCATTGCGAATCTCACCAACGGTAATGAAGAAGACTCCGTAGCTGCCCGATCAGTAATGTTTCCTCGAAATCAGGAGCTTAAACTAAAGCTGGAATCGGAAGCTAAGTCATACCTTCCAGGAGAAAACGCGCACGTTGCCTTCCGGTCGGTGAGTTCGCTTGGGAAAGCTGTCGAAAGTGCTCTGGGCGTGGTCGTGTTGGACCAGGCTGTTGAGGAACGAATTCGCACCGATCAGGAGTTTGGCCCAACTTACTCCAATTTGTATTCAAACTATTTCGATTTCATCAATGACCGTGAATCTCTTGGTGGCATTACCAGAAAAGCTCTCGAACAACTGGACCGTTCAAAACCGATCGAACCAGATCTGGACCTTGCGGCAGAAGTTCTTCTTAATCAGGATAACGCCAACTACCCTTCATTTTTCGGATATGAGTATCTGCTCAATGCTGAAAGCGAGTACACCAAACTTCTAAAAGCCCAGTTCACTCCTGTCGTGGCGGCTCTGGAAGACATCTACGCCACGAGCGATGAATATCCAACGAATGAAGCTTCTTTGATAAAGCTCCTGGCCCAAGCGGGAGTTGACTTTAAATCGCTCAGAGATCCCTGGCAAACTCCTTACGCCGCCTCGTTCTTCACCGAGCGGGATGTGGATGTGCTCAACCTAAAGAGCGCAGGCCCCGACAAGACCTTCAACACAGGTGACGACTTTATCGCGAAGCACTTTACGTGGCACTACTTCGAGCCAACCGGCAGGCTAATCTCCAATGTCAGCGAGCGGTATCACAAGCGTACTGGCAAGTATATCGTCGACTACGACACGCTTCGTCGAGAATTGCTTAACGAAGGGCTGGACCTGGAACAACTAAGGGATCGGTGGGGTCAAAGGTACAAGTTCGTCTTCTGGATCAACGGGAGCTATTACCGTCTGGACGTAACTACTCGGACTCCAAAAACCGCGAAACAAGAAGACGATGAGTTTATTGTTTTCTCGTCAAAAATCGACTATTTCGCCGAGACACGCTCGAACATTGATAAAGCCCTCGCGAAAGCTGCAATTGAAAAAAAGGCGGTCCCACGCGAAGAAAAAGAGCTCTATGAATTGTTTGATAAAGCAGGCATCCCTCGCGAGAGTCTAAAAGATCCATTCAACAGTTACTACTACATAAGCTTCATCGAATTCTCGAGCTATGTTGACTCAATCAAGGTTGACGCAAACTCCAGCGAGCGATCTGTAAAGATCGAACCGGTTACCCAAACCTCTACAAAGATCTCGTTCAGCAGTCCGGGGCCCGATCGAACGATTCGCACCAGCGATGATTTTACAGTAGCGACGTTTTTCGTTAACTCAACGCAGCAAGCTGCCGAAGATGAAAAGCCCAAGACACTGCGGGTGATTGGCACATACGACGGCTCCGGTGGCGCAATCACCGGCAAGATCAGTGACTCACAAGGCGCCTCCGTTTCGGGCGCGACCTGCAAGGTAAAACACATCACATCAAATCAGGAGTATGAAGGCCAGACAGACGATGAAGGAAGGTACCTCATACGAAATCTACCTGTAGGCATGTACGAGTTGACCGTGAATGCCGCTGGTTTTAAGCAAGTGATCTTGACGAGTGTTTTCGTGCAGTCGTCAACATTGATTGAAGTCAGCATAACACTCGAAGTGGGAATGATATCTGAAACGGTTAGTATCGTTAGCGATGCCAGGTCGCTTAACACTTTGTCTTCCGTCTCGGAAGTTAAAAAAATCTCCCTTACAGTCAAGAATGGCAGCGCTGCGCCGAAACAACTTCTGTCCACCCCACGCATCCGCGGTTTCTTCCCGGAAACCCTACTCTGGCAACCGGAACTCACCACCGACAAACAAGGTCGAGCGCAACTCGACTTCAAACTCGCCGACAACATCACGACCTGGAAAATGGCAGTCATTGGCTCAACTGAAGATGGAGAAATTGGTACAGCCGTGACTGAAATCCGGGCCTTCCAGCCGTTCTTTGCCGAACTCGATCCACCTCGAGTTTTAACGCAGGGCGACCGGATCTCACTGCCGGTCGTTTTGCGAAACTACCTGGACAAGAATCAGACCGTAAATCTCGAACTAAAACCTGAATCATGGTTCTCTATCGATGGACCAAACCAAAGCAGAACGCAGATTGCCGCGGGTGATTCCGCAGTCAAAACTTTTGATTTTCAAGCACAAAGCTCGATTAAAGACGGCAAGCAACGCGTCACTGCTATTGGCTCAGCATATAGTGACGCGATCGAAAAACCTGTCAGTGTGCATCCGGATGGCGAAGAACGCTCTGATACAAAGGGCGCTCTATTCGACTCTTCAGCCTTACTTGAGGTCGAGTTACCGCGCGACACCATTGCAAACTCAAACCACCTAGAATTGAAGATTTATCCCAACCTGATGGCTCACGTGTGGGAGAGCATCGAAGGAGGTTTGGAACGTCCGCATGGTTGTGGCGAGCAGACGATCTCCTCGACCTATCCAAGTCTCCTCGTGTTACGCACTCTCGATAAAGACAAGCGCCAATCGGAAACTGCCCAGAAAGCACAGCGTTATCTCGAAGAAGGTTATCAACGACTACTGAACTATCAGTCTTCGGACGGTGGATTTAGCTACTGGTCCAGCGGTTCCTCTGACATTGCTTTGACCGCATACGCAGTTCGATTTTTGATCGATGCTGGAGATCTTATTCCCGTGAATGAGAGTGTCGTTGAAAGGGCTAAGAGCTGGCTCTTAAGACAACAAAGAGGCGACGGTAGTTGGCCCAGTCTTGACTGGGAGAAGCGCGAGGATCCTCGCGGCACACCCTTACTCACCGCATTGGTAACGAAGAGTCTCGCGATGATTGAACGGAAAAACCCCTCACGCACACTTACGGGCGAGGGGAGTTCACTGCAACAAGCGCTCAACTATTTGCAGAAAAAGATAAACGAGATTTCGGAACCATATGGACTTGCTTGTTACTCACTTGCCGCTTCGATGGTTAACGATAAGCCACGTGCCGAAAAAGCAAATGCTCAATTGATATCGATGGCTCACTCAGAAGGTAGCGGCTCTTATTGGAGCCTGGAAACAAATACACCCTTTTATGGTTGGGGACTTACCGGTCGTGTTGAAACTACCGCTCTTGTTTTAGAGGCACTATCAGTCAACGCTCCCGCACCCGACCAGCTCCAGGTCGTTAAGAACCTGCAAGGTCGTGCTCTGTTGTTTTTGCTGCGAAACAAGGACCAGTTTGGAGTGTGGTACTCGGGTCAAGCGACAGTAAACGTGTTGGGAGCGATGCTCGCGATGATGAACGGTCAACCCGAACCGACTCAACCATCTTGGGTTGATATCTCTGTGAACGGACAGATTGCTAAATCGGTCAATCTACCGCCCGGCCGTCTGATGGGTCCGGCCATCGTAGACCTTTCAACACACGTCAAAATGGGGACTAACCAGGTCGAGCTGAAACGAGCCGGTGGTCCATTGGCAAGCGTGCAGTTAGTTAACACTTACTACGTTCCCTGGACCAGCGATACAAGCAGTACTCGCGCGCGGATACGTTCGGGCGATGCTGAGGCGCTGCGTCTGGAGGCTTCATTTAACAAGACCACAGCAGCAGTGATGGAAGAAGTGACCTGCCGGGTCAAGGCAGAAAGAATTGGTTTCAAAGGCTACGGAATGTTGTTGGCAGAAATAGGTCTCCCACCGGGCGCCGACATAGACCGCGAATCATTGGAGAGCGCACTACACGATACCGATCGACCGTTTGATCGATACGACGTATTGCCGGACAGGGTTGTCTTTTATCTCTGGCCTCGCGCCGGCGGATCAAGTTTCAGCTTCAAGTTTCGACCACGCCTGGCGATGAAAGCCAAGAGCTCACAATCGCTGATTTACGACTACTACAACCCTGAGGCTAAGGCTGTGTTGGCACCGGAAACGTTCTCGATTAAGTAAGGTCTAAGGGCAATGGGCCTTGGATCTTGGATCTTGGATCTTGGTTCTTTGGTTTTGGTTACACCGAAGGTGTTGGCCAATTTCAGCCCAGGTTGGAGCTTGGGCAACCCTGGGATCACGAATGTTTTGGCCAACATCTTCCGTGTAAAACCTAAGCAAGGAGCACACGCAAATACAAAGCACGCCGGACGAAGTAAAGGAGTTCTCCAATGTCCACCCAACGCGCACTTGATCTTATTCAAATCAACTTACCGTGTACCACCGATTGGGATTCAATGATTGGCAGCGACCGGGTTCGCTTCTGCCAGCATTGCCAACTAACGGTCCACACGATCTCACAATTCAACGAAAAGCAACTCGATCGACTGCTCAGAAAAGCAGGTGGCCGTCTCTGCGTCAGATATTCACGAGCAAAAGCTCCGCCCGTTCAACCGGGGGTTCTTCATCACATTGCACG
>AR_comb_assmDRAFT_10059573_pt1 | contig 12205 bp, 10 predicted proteins | sample ArasoioldDNA_FD_10543 | JGI IMG/M metagenome (IMG submission 10543) | reverse complement strand
CGATCGCATAGCGCGAGCATAGGTCGTCAAGCTTGTTTGAAACGCCGGGATGCTTGCGACGGGCAAGCAACAGCGTGTCCACAAGACGTTCCCGCGGGATGGCCGCCCGCTGCAAGCGGTCGAGCTCCGCATTGATGAAAGCTATGTCGAACGAGGCGTTATGGATTACCAGCGGCGCATCGGCGATGAAATCGAGAAACTCGTCAACAACCTCGGCAAACAGCGGCTTGTCGGCCAGGAATTCCGCGGAAAGCCCGTGCACCGCAAAAGCTTCTTCCGACATCGCGCGTTGGGGATTGATGTGCCGATGGAAGGTTTGGCCGGTCGGCATCCGGTTGAAAATCTCCACGCAACCGATTTCGACCAGCCGGTCGCCGCGCAGGGGATCAAGGCCTGTGGTTTCGGTATCGAGAACGATTTCACGCATGAATTAACCGCCGCAGCAACGAATCAGACTCGCCTCGGCGTCATCTTAGCAGCCTCGTCGAGAATGTCCCGGATCCGCGCGCGGACGGGATCGAGGCCGTGCGACGTATCCACCAGGAAATTCGCGCGCCGGCGTTTTTCGGCATCCGGCATTTGCCGTGCAAGGATGGCGTCGAGCTTTGCATCCGTCATGTTAGGGCGCGCGAGAATGCGCTCACGCTGCACCTGCGGGCTTGTCGTGACGACCACCACGGCATCGACCCGCTTTTCCCCGCCGGTTTCGAACAGCAAGGGAATATCGACCACCGCAACCGTTGCGCCCGATCGCTCGGCATCGTCGAGAAATTTCTGCCGTGATGCACCGAGCATCGGGTGAACGATCCGCTCGAGCTTTTGCATGGCGGCGGGATCGTGCACCACATGCGCCGAAAGCCTGTTCCGATCGACCTTACCATTGGCCGTGGTGCCGGGAAATGCAGCCTCGATAGCGGCCGCCGCTTCGCTTTCATAGAGCCGATGCACCGCGGCATCGGCATCGTAGACGGGCACGCCTGCTTCCGCAAACAACTGCGCGGTAGTCGATTTTCCCATACCGATCGAACCGGTCAGGCCCAGGACTATCATCCGAGAACCGCCACCAACTTGTCCGCCCTTGCCGGGTTTTTCAGGTTTGGCTTTCAAATCGCAAGCAGCCTTTCGCTGCGCAGGAAGTTGAGCAACGGCAGGAGCGGCAGACCGAGCACGGTGAAATGATCGCCCTCGACGCGCTCGAACAGGTGAACACCAAGCCCTTCCAACTGGTAGCTGCCGACGCTGGATGTAATGGAATCGCCCGCTTCGTCCAAATACGCCTCGATTTCGCTATCGCTCAATCGCCGCATGGTCATGTGTGCAATCGTGACTTCTTCAAAGATGATCTGGCCGTCACGCGCCACTGCAACAGCGGAGTAGAGTTCGTGCCGCAAGCCGGCGAGTTCGCGCAATTGGATTGTGGCTGCCTGCCGATCAGCCGGTTTGTTGAACAGCTTCGTGCCCAGCGCCAGAACCTGGTCCGCCCCGATGACATGATGGGCCGGGCGCAGCGCTGAAACGAACAGAGTTTTTTTTCGCGCTAAAACGGCTGCAATTTCGCGCGGCGAAGAGAGACCGGATGCATCCGCAATCGCCCTCTCATCGATCCCGGCCGGAACGCTTTCAAAACCGATGCCGGCGTTGGCGAGCAGCATCTGCCGCGCCCTGCTCTGCGAAGCCAATATCAACGGACGGTTTCCACGCCAGATCGTCATTCGGCAAGCCGATGCCTCTGCCGGTCGGTAAATAATTTCAGCACGGCCGCCGCGGTTTCCTCAATCGAGCGCCGCGTCACGTCGAGCTGCGCCCAATTGAACCTGGCACTTAGCCGCCGGGCGAAGGCAACCTCGTCCGCGACCGCCTGCCGATCGATGTAGGTGTCGTTATCCCTGTCGCCCATGCTCAAAAGGCGGTTCTGCCGCACCTGGATCAGGCGCTCTGGTGTGGCATGAAGGCTCACCACAAGCGGCTTTTTCAGCGACTCCAATTGATGTGGGATCGGTATTCCGGGCACGAGCGGAACATTGGCCGTGCGTATGCCGCGATTGGCGAGATAGATCGAGGTCGGCGTTTTCGACGTGCGGGAAACGCCGACCAGAACCACATCGGCTTCTTCCAAGCCTTCGACGTGCTGGCCGTCATCGTGCATCATCGTGTAGTTCAGGGCATCGATCCGCTTGAAATATTCCGCGTTCAACGTGTGTTGGGCGCCTACCCGCCCAGTCGTCGGTGCGCCGAGATAAGCGTGAAACAGCTGTATCACCGGTCCGATGATCGACAGACTAGGAACATTGATTTCCTGGCACTTCGCCTCCAGCCTGCCGACGAGATCCTTTTCCAGCAAGGTGAAGAGGACGATTCCCGGTGCCTCCTCGATCTCGCTCAACACCCGATCGAGCTGCTTTTGGCTGCGTACCAAAGGATACACATGCTCCACCGGCATCACATTGGCATATTGCGCTGCCACCGCGCGCGCTACGGTAATCAGCGTTTCACCGGTCGAATCGGAGACCAGATGAAGATGAAAATAATTGCTGGTCGCCGCCACTAAACACCCTGTCCAATCTGTGAATCGTTGTGGAGCTTGCCGGAGGAAATCGCGAACCTGCCCGCAAACCGGGGACAATCGGGCATTTTCTTCACAGGCCTCGAAATCAGGACAAGTCCGTTCAGCCGGGGAGAGGATAATGAGGTTTTGTGGATTTGTCTCTTTATAAGCTGACGATCCCCTCGCCCAACGTATTGAGATGGATGATTTAACGGCAAGCGGCAAATTCGGGGAGCGCATTGTTGACGAGTGTGAAGAAGCTTTGAGGAACGGCCGGACAAATTTGCGCTGATGCAATCCACCGGCAAGCAGACTCAAACTTAAGATTCTAGAATTTTGGTTTTAGATAAGAGCTGCTTGCGGATATGTCCTCTTTGCGGGAAAGAGTACCTGCCTGGCAACGCCAACGATTATCGAATCGTTCTCGCCTGGGACTGGCCGAAGGGGAATGAGGTTCGATGTACGACTGGGTCAAGGCGCTGCATATCGTTGCCGTGATCGCTTGGATGGCCGGCATGCTCTATTTGCCGCGTCTATTCGTCTATCACTGTGCGGCCGAGGCGGGCTCGAAGCAATCCGAGACGTTCAAGGTGATGGAACGCCGGTTACTGAAAGCGATCATCAATCCCGCGATGATCGTGACCTGGGGAGCCGGCCTTTATCTCGCCTGGTCGGGGCACTGGTTCTCCGCCGGCTGGCTGCACGCAAAACTTGTGCTCGTGCTGGTCCTTTCGGGTGTCCACGGATTTTTTGCCCGCTGGGTTAAGGATTTCGCAGCGGATCGCAATTCCAACAGTCAGAAATTCTACCGATTAATCAACGAGATACCTACCCTGCTGATGATTGGGATTGTGATTTTGGTGGTGATCAAGCCGTTTTGAAGAGACACCGAAGCCCGATTGGGTCTGCTGGTATCTTGCGGGACACGAACCGATTTTCTATATTCGGCTCATCCCACCCTACGCAGGCGGATGTGGTTGCGTTCCGGTTTCTTCAATGGACCGGCCGCCGCATCAGGTTTGAGGCCTTTCCGGCGCTTTCCTTGCTGAGACCTGCGGACTTTCCTGATTTTTCGTCCGCATTTTCTACCAATCCATCTCGCAGCCCCTCCCCTAAATACTCCACAGGACCATCCCAATGCGGGAAATAAAACTTCAGGACCTCAAAGCCCAAACGCCAGCCGAGCTTGTCTCGTTTGCGGAGGAAAAAGGGGTCGAAAACGCCAGCACGATGCGCAAGCAGGAGCTGATGTTTGCCATTCTCAAGCAACTCGCGATCCAGGAAACGGACATCATCGGCGAAGGTGTCGTGGAGGTGCTTTCAGACGGTTTCGGATTTTTGCGTTCACCGGATGCCAACTATCTGCCGGGGCCGGACGACATCTACGTTTCCCCTTCCCAGATCAGGCGATTCGGACTTCGGACGGGTGATACGATTGAGGGCCACATTCGCAGCCCGAAGGAAGGTGAACGCTATTTCGCGCTGCTGAAAGTCAATACGCTCAATTTCGAGGATCCGGAAAAGTCCAAGCACAAGGTGAATTTCGACAACCTGACGCCGCTGTTTCCGGATCAGCGCTTCCGGCTCGAACTCGACGACTCCACCAGAAAGGACCTTTCTGCAAGGGTTATCGATATCGTTGCGCCGATCGGCAAGGGGCAACGCGCCTTGATTGTGGCGCCGCCCCGGACCGGCAAGACCGTCTTGATGCAGAACATCGCGCATTCGATCACCGCCAATCATCCGGAATGCTATCTGATCGTGCTTCTGATCGACGAGCGGCCAGAGGAAGTCACGGACATGCAACGCTCGGTAAAGGGCGAGGTTGTTTCATCGACCTTCGATGAACCCGCCGTGCGCCATGTCCAGGTCGCCGAAATGGTCATCGAAAAAGCCAAACGGCTGGTCGAGCATGGCCGCGACGTGGTGATTCTGCTCGACTCGATCACCCGGCTTGGACGCGCCTACAACACCGTGGTGCCATCTTCCGGCAAGGTGCTGACCGGCGGCGTAGATGCCAACGCGTTGCAGCGGCCAAAGCGGTTCTTCGGTGCCGCGCGCAACATTGAAGAGGGCGGATCACTGACCATCATTGCCACCGCTCTCGTCGATACCGGCAGCCGTATGGACGAAGTCATCTTCGAGGAATTCAAGGGTACCGGCAATTCCGAGTTGATTCTCGATCGCAAGGTATCTGACAAGCGCACCTTCCCGGCCATCGACATCTCGCGTTCCGGCACCCGCAAGGAAGAACTGATCACCGATCCGCAGGTACTGAAGAAAATGTATGTGCTGCGGCGTATCCTCAATCCGATGGGAACGATGGATGCAATCGACTTCCTGCTCGACAAGCTCCGCAACACCAAGAACAACGCAGAATTTTTCGAATCGATGAATACTTGAAGTCTCGGCCATTGGCCGAGGCACGACACAGGATCGACGCGCTACGGGCTGCCGTTCACGCACAACCTTGAATGCAATTTGGCGTTCGGTCCGAAAAGAGCCGATCAAGCTATCGGGCGCTTGACGCATAGGCGGGGGTGCTTCGCGTGCCTCGAAATTGCTTTGCATTTTCAACGGTTGGCGCACAAATAGACGATGCATCCTCGCGAGCAGACGATCTTTGCGCTGTCATCGGGCCGGCCGCCGAGCGCGATCGCGGTCGTGCGGGTCTCGGGACCGCAGGCGGGCGTAGTGTTGTCGAAGCTGGCCGGGAAGATGCCAAAACCGCGGTCGGCGGCCCGGACGCAGTTGCATGATTTGAGGGGGCAGCCGATCGATGAAGCGATCGTGCTTTGGTTTCCATATCCGGCGAGTGCCACGGGTGAGGATGTTGCCGAATTTCACGTCCACGGCGGCCGCGCTACGCTGGCGGCGCTATTTGCGGCCCTTTCGGCGTTCGAAAATGTTCGCCCGGCCGAACCCGGTGAATTCACGCGCCGTGGGTTTGAGAATGGCAAGCTCGATCTCACCGAAGCCGAAGCGCTCGACGATCTGATCCACGCCGATACCGATCGGCAGCGCCGCCAGGCGTTACGGCAACTCAAGGGCTTGCTCGGCGAAAGGGCACGCGACTGGCGTGGCCGCATCATCGAGGCTTCGGCCCTGATCGAAGCCGGGATCGATTTTTCGGACGAGGGAGATGTTCCAGCGGAATTGATTACGCCGGCGGTGACGAAGATCAGTTCGTTGCTCAAAGAGATTCAACAAGTCCTGGCGGGGCAGGGGCGAGGTGAGCGTCTGCGCGAGGGGCTCGTGGTCGCAGTCTCGGGCCCACCGAATGTCGGAAAATCGACCCTGATCAACCTGTTTGCACGGCGCGAGGTCGCAATCGTTTCGCCGCATGCCGGCACCACGCGCGATATCATCGAAGTGCAGCTCGACCTGGAAGGCTACCCTGTAACGGTGATTGACACCGCCGGGATTCGCGAGACCGAGGATCCCGTGGAGCAGGAGGGCGTGCGCCGTGCACGGGCGCGGGCAAGCGAAGCGGACCTGGTGCTGTGGATGATCGATGCCCGGCAGGTGCGACAGGTAGCCGAAAAAAGTGGTTCAGTGACCGAGGCGCCGGTTTGGCTGGTGCGCAACAAGATCGATCTCGTCGGGAGCGCCGTAACGGATCGCGCGACGAGGCCTGCCGTGGGCGGGATCACGTTTGACATCTCCGCCAGCCGCGGCGACGGGATTGCTGATTTGATGGCTGCGCTGGTGGCTTTTGCGAATGATTATTTCGGACCAGGGGAGGGGGCGCTGATCGGGCGTGAGCGGCAACGGAAACTGTTGGACCAGACCGCGGTTTCGCTGGAGCGCAGCATTTCCGTTCTTCAACGGGGCGAGGAGTTCGCAGCAGAGGAGCTTCGGGTGGCCGCCAACTCCCTCGGCCGGCTGCTGGGTCGCGTCGACGTCGAAGACATTCTGGACGTTATTTTTCGGGATTTTTGTATTGGTAAGTAATAATGAACTTATATTCATTTCTTGTTCGTTTCACGTGAAACAGAATAACGGGCGGATCTTCCGGAAACCGTTCGTGTACTAAGTTGCTACTTCCGGGCTTGGCTTGCGGGGTATACAACGCCACCGCAATGACTATCGAATCATTTGACGTCATCGTTATCGGAGGAGGCCACGCGGGCTGCGAGGCCGCAAGCGTTGCTGCGCGCATGGGCGCCAAGGTGGCGCTGGTGACCCACCGATTTGCGACCGTCGGGGCCATGTCCTGTAATCCCGCGATCGGCGGCTTGGGCAAGGGCCACCTCGTTCGTGAGGTCGACGCGCTGGACGGGCTCATGGGCCGGGTAGCTGACGCCGCCGGTATCCAATTTCGGATGCTTAACCGCCGTAAGGGTCCGGCAGTGCGGGGGCCGCGAGCCCAGGCGGATCGGAAGCTTTACGCCGCCGCCATGCAGGCGGAGATTTCGAGCACCCCGAACCTAAGCGTAATCGAAAGTGAAGCCGACGAGCTGAGGATCCTGGACGGCCGGGTTACTGGAATTCGGCTTGTCGATGGGCGCGAGATATCTGCGGGCGCGGTAGTGATCACGACGGGGACCTTTCTGCGAGGGTTGATCCATCTTGGCGAACGCAATTGGCCCGCTGGCCGAGCAGGTGAGGCGCCGGCGGTTGGCCTCTCCGGATCCTTCGAGGGCGCGGGCTTCGCACTGGGGCGGCTGAAAACGGGCACCCCGCCACGGCTTGACGGCGCAACCATCGACTGGTCGGCGGTCGAAATGCAGCCCGGCGATGACCCGCCAGAGCCTTTTTCGGTGATGACGGATCGTATCACTAACCCGCAGATTCAGTGTGGCATCACCCGGACGACGCCGAAAACCCATGAAATCATCCGGGCCAACGTGCACCGCTCTCCGATGTATTCGGGGCAGATCAGAAGCACGGGGCCGCGATATTGCCCGTCGATCGAGGACAAGATCGTTCGCTTTGGCGAGCGCGATGGCCACCAGATCTTCCTGGAGCCGGAGGGGCTCGACGACATCACTGTATATCCCAATGGCATCTCAACCTCGCTGCCAGAAGACGTCCAGCTTGCCTTGTTGGCCTCCATTCCCGGGTTGGAGCACGTTCGGATGATCCGCCCCGGCTACGCGATCGAATACGACCATGTCGATCCGCGAGAACTTGAGCCGACCCTGCAGACCAAGCGGCTTTCACGGTTATTCCTGGCCGGGCAAATCAACGGCACCACCGGCTACGAGGAGGCGGCGGCGCAAGGCCTGGTCGCGGGGATCAACGCGGCGTTGGCTGCCAGCGGCGCACGGCCGATCGTCTTCGATCGCGCCGACGGTTATCTGGGTGTGATGATCGATGATCTCGTTACGCGCGGGATAACCGAACCCTATCGGATGTTTACGTCTCGCGCTGAATATCGGCTGACCCTTCGGGCCGACAATGCCGATCAGCGCCTGACCGATAAGGGCATCGCGTTGGGATGCGTAGGGCAGGGGCGTTCACGCCGCCATCGAGCCAAGATGGCGGCCCTGAACGCCGCGAGGGCCCGCGCCAAGTCCCTCACCGTGACACCAAACCAAGCGGAGAAATTCGGTCTCGCACTCAACAGAGATGGCCAGCGGCGCTCCGCGTTTGAGCTTCTGGCCTATCCTGAAGTCGGCTGGTCCGAGGTCCGCTCAATCTGGCCGGAACTGTCGGACATCGAGTCGGGCATCGCGGTTCACCTTGAGATCGACGCCAAATACGAGGTCTACCTCAAGCGCCAGGTCGCCGACATCGATTCCTTCCGCCGCGACGAGAGCCTGGCTTTGGGTGAAATCGACTACGCCAGCGTGCCCGGCCTCTCCAATGAGGCCCGCGCCAGGTTGGAAACGGCGCGGCCGCGCACGGTGGGACAGGCAGGACGGCTCGATGGTGTCACGCCGGCGGCACTCGGGATTCTGATTTCCTTCCTGCGACGGGAAGCGCGGCGCAAATCCTTGATTGGGTTTTCTGCCGCCAGCGCCTAGGACGTGGTCCGAATCAGTGAGGATCTGGTTTTCGGACCTATCGTGCTCGGGCCGGAACTGAGAAAGAACCTGATGCGCTTCGGTCCAGTCGCGATAGCCGCGGGCGTGTTTCACGTGAAACAGGATGCGCGATGAGCACCGCTCGCACAAATCAGGTTGAGTCTGCATCTGCGGACAAAGCCAAAGCACTGGCACTGACGCCGGTTTCACGTGAAACGGAAGCGCGCCTCGACCGGTTCATTGACCTACTCCGCCTCTGGCAGACCAGGACCAATCTGGTCGCCCCCTCCACATTGCCAACCATCTGGACACGTCACGTCTCGGATTCATTGCAGCTTGTGAGGCTCGCGCCGACCGCCAGGGTGTGGGTAGACCTCGGCAGTGGCGCGGGCTTTCCAGGGGTGGTCGTTGCCTGCGCCTTGGCCGAGACCCCGCAAGCGCGGATCCATTTGATTGAACGAAACGCAAAGAAGGCATCCTTCTTGCGCGAGGCGTTGCGGGTGACGAAAGCGCCAGGGGAGGTTCACTTGGCCAATATCGAAAATAGTGTGGATAGAATAGTGGGATCGGTCGATTGCATCACCGCCCGCGCCGTGGCCCCGCTAAATCAACTCATTGGTCTAGCGGAACCCTGGGTCAGGCGAGGGGCCAAGGCGCTTTTTCTCAAGGGCCAAGATGTAGAGGCTGAATTGACTGAAGCCACTAAATATTGGAAAATCCGGCCGAATCTGCATGCCAGCCAGACCGGTGGACAAGGCTGGATTGTCGAGCTCGCCGATATCGAGCCGCGCAACCTGTCCGCCAAAACCCGTGGTTTCCGCCAATGACAGAAATAAGCCAGGTTCTTCAGGAGGATAGCACTCTCGCGTTGACCGGTCGGCCGCGCATTCTGGCGCTGGCAAACCAAAAGGGAGGTGTTGGAAAGACCACAACCGCGATCAATCTCGGCACTGCTTTGGCCGCGATTGGTGAACGCGTGTTGATTGTGGACCTCGATCCGCAGGGTAACGCCTCGACGGGGCTTGGCATCGACCGCCGCAACCGCAGCTGCTCGACCTATGACGTGCTGATCGGCGAAGCCACTTTACGCGAATCGGTAGTGCCAACGGCAGTGCCGCGCCTGCACATTGCGCCCTCGACCATGGACCTTTCGGGGCTGGAGCTCGAATTGGGCACGACGCCGGGACGTGCCTTCAAACTGCGCGAGGCGATTGCGGCGCTCGGCACCGGCGCCACGCAGGATGCCGACTACACCTACGTTCTGATCGATTGCCCACCGTCGCTCAATCTTCTGACCGTCAACGCCATGGCCGCGTCCGACGCGATTCTCGTGCCGTTGCAATGTGAGTTCTTTGCGCTCGAGGGGCTGTCGCAATTGCTGCAGACGGTGGAGCAGGTGCGCTCCACGCTCAATCCTGGCCTGTCGATCCACGGCATCGTGCTGACCATGTTCGATTCGCGTAACAATCTGTCGAATCAGGTCGTCGCCGACGTCCGGCAATTCATGGGGAGCAAGGTCTACAAAACGATGATCCCGCGCAACGTGCGGATTTCCGAAGCGCCATCGTACGGCAAACCGGTGCTGGTCTACGACCTGAAATGCGTCGGCAGCGAGGCCTACCTCAAACTCGCAACGGAGGTAATCCAGCGCGAACGCGAGTTGCGCACGCACTAAGCTGGCGGCGCGCGCAACAGGCAGTGCGAAGGTCGCGCGGATCTTTCGAAAACGAACAACAGGAGCGCTCAAGTTGAATCCAAGGGAGCTGGCGATGGCCGAAGAAGCGCGTTCGCGACTGGGCCGCGGTCTTGCAAGTCTGATCGGAGATGTCGGAGGTGAAGCAGCGCACCTGGACCGGCCGCGTGCGCAGCGCAAAGTCCCAATCGAATTCTTAAAGCCCAATCCACGCAACCCGCGCCGCGAATTCGCCGACAACGAACTGCGTGAACTGGCGGACTCGATCAGGCAGCACGGCGTGATTCAGCCGATTGTGGTGCGCCCGGCGCGCGGCACGCAGGACCGCTTTGAGATCATCGCCGGCGAACGGCGGTGGCGATCTGCGCAGATCGCGGGCCTGCATGAGGTGCCGATCGTGCCGGTCGATGTCAGCGATTCCGACGCGCTCGAGATCGCGATCATCGAAAACGTGCAGCGCGCAGACCTAAATCCGATGGAAGAAGCGCAGGGCTATCACGCGCTGGCCGGCGAGTTCAAACGCAGCGCGGACGATATTGCGAAAATCGTCGGCAAGAGCCGAAGCCACATCGCCAACATGATGCGGCTGACCAAATTGCCGGCCGAGGTTCAGCGCTACATTGCGCTTGGCAAATTGTCGGCCGGCCATGCCCGGGCGCTGATCGGCGTGCCCGATCCCGTCGCGGCCGCCAAGCGCATCATCGAGGGGGACCTTAACGTTCGTCAGGCCGAAGCGCTGGCCCATGTCGAGGGCGTGCCCGAGCGCAAGCCGCACAAGGCCCGCGGCCGCAAGACCAAAGATGCGGATACAGCCGCGCTGGAAAAACGCGTCAGCGATGCCCTCGGCCTTGCCGTCAGCATCGATCACCGCGATTCCGCCGGCACCGTGCATATCCGCTACCGCGATCTCGATCAGCTCGACGAGATCGTGAGAAGGCTGGAAGCGAGCACTTGACCGATGCGCGCGGATTTCGGCGCGCTCCGCAACAGGGAAGCATGTTGCGATTGGATGCAAACGCAACATGCTCTCATATTCTTTTTTGAGCATGACCTCCGCGTAAACGCGTTTTCGCGTTTGTCGCGAGAAAAAACCGGTTTCCACTTTTTCGGATCATGCTCTACCCCCGTCGTTTCGCGCTGGCCGCAACCGACATCAGCGCGCGCTGCGCGATGGAGGAGGCAAGGGATGCCTGTTTGCGCGCTTCAAGTGCGGCCGCCGCGAGCTGGTCGATGATCTGCGCCAGCCGCGCCACGCTGAAATTGCGCAAGGCCGCCTCGACACTTGCTTTGCGCGAAAAGTGTAACCGCGGATACCCGCTCTCGAGCACGGCTGACACCGACGTTCCATCGGCGACTGCAAGCGCCGATTTATGCAGCCAGGCTGCCTGGCGCTGGGCCGCCGAGATGATCATGCCGGGATAGGTGCCGGCCACCGTCGCCTTGGCGAATTCCTTCTCCACCATTGCGACATCGCCTGCAAACGCCGCATCGACGATCAGATCGATCTTAAGGTCGGAGGCATCGGCAGTTACCGCCATCACATCCTCGAGCGTGATCTCGCCTTTGCCGTGCGCATAGAGCGTCAGCTTGCGCAACTCGTTGCGTGAGGCCTGTCGATCGCCGCCAAGCAGTGTCATCAGCACCGCGCGCGCATCTGCTGCGATGCGCAGATCGGCTGAGCGCAGTTCATCGTCGATCAGTTTCGAAAGTTCGCGCTCGGTGTCCGGGTAACAGGCAATCGCAACAGCCGTCTTGGCGCGCTCGCAAGCCTTACGCAACGGCGATTCCGGCCGCAGCTCGCCGGCCTCAATCACAATGCGGCAATCCCGCAGCGGCGTGTCCGCCAACGCATCGACGCCGCTGGCGAAGCTTCGCGACCCCGCGCGGACGCGGATTGCGCGGCGGCCACCAAACAGCGGGATCGTCAAGGCTTCGTCGACCAGGCGCGACGGTTCGGCCGATAGTTCATCGCCATCTAGCCTCACCAGGGAAAAT
>AR_comb_assmDRAFT_10481910_pt1 | contig 12208 bp, 7 predicted proteins | sample ArasoioldDNA_FD_10543 | JGI IMG/M metagenome (IMG submission 10543) | reverse complement strand
GATATGGTGGTGGGCGCGCGGATGGGGAAGAACGTCGCCATCCCGCTGGTGCGCCGCCCCGCCAAATGGGTCTTGAATAAGCTCGCCAATTACGTCGCCGGACACCGTATTCCCGATCTGAACAGCGGCCTGCGCGCCTTTCGAAAAAATATCGCCCGGCAATATTTCGCCGTGTTGCCGGACCAGTTCAGCTTCACCACCACCATTACCCTGGCTATGCACTGCGATAATTATGCGGTGCAGTACAACCCGGTGGATTATCTGCCGCGCCAGGGAAAATCGAAAATCGTGCCCTGGGATGCCGCCAGCTTCGCCGTCCTGATTCTGCGGACCGCCACCATGTTTCGCCCCTTGCGTGTCTTTCTGCCAATTGTGGGTCTTTGCCTCACCTATGGGTTCGCGAAAATGTCGATCGATATGACACGCGACCCGAACATCTCCGCTTCCGCGCTGGGTGCATTCATGAGCGCGCTCATCGTGCTGCTGATCGGATTGTTGGCCGATGGTGTCGCGTTGCGTTTGGGCCGAATCCATCAGAACGTGACGGGTGTCCCGATGGCCGATGAACTCAGCCTGGAAGAGCCGGTACGCGTCACAGCCAACCGGGCAGGGCGATAACCGGAACGTGGATCTTCTCCGCATTTATCTGCTGGCTGGAATCGTGGCGCACAAGGTTTACTGGGAGGTCACCAAGCGCCGCGTTCCGGCTCCACCGAAAGTCCCGAAGCCGCCGGCTGTCCGTCTCATGAAGGCAGTGAAAGTCTGCATCCTATTGGGCATCATCGGACAGGTCTTGGTCCCGCAGACCATTCTGCCGCTCAGCGTGGACCCGGCTCCCACGCAACTCGCCGGGGCTATGCTCTTCACGCTGGGATTGGCCCTGGCGATTACGGGCAGAGCACAACTGGGCAATAGCTGGTCCGATATCGAATCTCCCGGCCAGGTCGCCAAGGCAGCTTTGATTTCCCACGGATTATATGGATTCATCCGTCATCCCATTTACACTGGCGATATTCTGCTGCTGGTCGGCCTGGAGTTGGCTCTCAATTCCTGGTTGCTGTTGGCGATCCTGCTGATGGTTCCCGCCATCCTGCTGCAGGCGGTTCGCGAGGAGCGCTTGCTCATTAGGAACCTGCCTGGCTACGGTGATTACTGCCGGCGCACCAAACGCTTTTTGCCCTTCGTGGCATAGGTAAGATACTACTGCCGGCTCCCCTGGAACAAAAAGTGCACTTCACGGAGCTGCCGAATTATGTGGTTGTGCTGTGATTGCAACAGAATAGCCGGAGAACCATCGCCGGCAGACGGGCGGAGACATCTTTAATAGCGGCTTGTCGAAAACCTTGGGGATTTCTGCCCAATGATCCGGGTTTTGAACCAGTACATTTCGCCCAAAAGCATCGTGCTCTTGCTGCTGGAAGGCGCGCTGATCACCCTGGCCTTGTTGTGCGCGGTCTGGATCCGCTTTTGGAACAACAGCTCGGATCTTGAGGCTTACCTGACCGTCCCCAATTTCTCACTGCAGGCCATTGTTTTCGTTGCGACACTACAGATCTGCTTTTACTACTGCGATCTCTACACGCTGAGCGCTATCCGGGGCCGGCATGAACAAGTGACGGCGGTGGGACAATCCGTCGGGGCGGCCTGCCTGCTTTTGGGAATCCTGTATTTCGTTTTTCCCGCCCTGCTCCTGAGCCGGGGCGTGTTCTTCATCAGCGTCATCCTGGTGCCGGCATTCGTCACGTTCAGCCGTATGGCTTTCGACCGGATCTGGCAGGCTGCGGCGCCGAAAGAAAACGTGCTGGTTATCGGCACGGGAGCGCTCGCGTGTGTGGTTGCCGCCGAACTCGAAAAACGGAACGACTTGAATGTTCAACTCATGGGATTCTTCGACTTGCACGACCATCACGACACGGATACCCTGGTCCGCGGCCTGCCGGTGTTGGGAACGGGCGGCGGCGAACTGCAGGCGGTCACCGCACAGCACCATATCTCTCGCATCGTGGTGGCGCTCGAAGACCGCCGCAACATCCTGCCTACCCGCGAGCTGGTTCGATTGCGGGTGCAGGGAATCCGCGTGGAAGAAGCCCACTCCACGATCGCCGCGTTGACCGGACGTGTCTGGCTCAAGACGGTGAAGCCGAGCTGGTTTGTCTTTTCCGACGGCTTCCACCGATCCACCCTGACGCTCATATGTAAACGCGCCATCGATCTGGCCTTGGGCATCGTGGGTCTGCTGATTTCACTTCCCATCATGTTGCTGGTGGCGATCGCCATCCAGGTCGACTCTCGCGGCCCTATCCTATACCGCCAGACACGCGTTGGGTTGAAGGGGAAATGGTTTCAGGTTTTGAAATTCCGCTCCATGCGGCCGGATGCGGAGGCCGGCACCGGAGCCCAGTGGGCGACCGAAAACGATCCGCGCGTAACCCGGGTCGGCCGTTTTCTGCGGAAATATCGTCTTGACGAGCTGCCGCAATTCATCAATGTGATTCGCGGCGAGATGAGCCTGGTGGGACCCCGCCCGGAGCGCCCCGAGTTCGTGGAAGATTTGCGGAAACAGATTTCCTATTACGACGAGCGGCACAGCGTACGGCCCGGCGTGACCGGTTGGGCGCAGGTGCAGTACAGTTATGGGAGTACGGTCGAAGATGCCGTGCGCAAACTGGAGTACGACCTGTTTTACCTGAAGAACGTCTCGACTTTCTTCGACTGTGCCATCGTGCTGGATACGATTCGCATTGTCTTCACGGGCAAGGGTGGCAAGTAAGAACAACATCGGTGCCCCGCCGGGGCGTTGGACACGCGCTATGCCATCTGGCTGCGCCGTTGTGGCTGCGCTCATTGCCATAGGCGTTCCCGGCCGTTGCGCGACCATCTCCGCTCCCAATCAGACCGCAGGCCCCGGGCAGGTGGTGACGGCCGCATTCCGATTTTCCGCGGAAGGACAGTCGATCAGCGGCCTGCAGTTCGATCTGGAGTGGGACAGCGCGGTGGATGTCAAGCTGGTGCTCGGAGACCAGCTCCGCGAATCGAACAAGATCCTCTACACGTCATCGCCCGGTCTGAGAACTTTTCGTTGTCTCGTCGTCGGTCCGAATTCGGATACTCTGCGGGACGGCGAACTGCTGAAAACCATCGTCATCGTTGGCTCGCAATCGTCGCCGGGAACGGCACAGGTGCGGGTGAAAAACACTGTCGCCACAGGCCCGGCCGGCAATTCCATGCCCTTCGGGGCTGCAGCGATCAATGTAGAGATTCAAAACCGCAGCACTGTATTGCTCGCGCTGCCGCCGGAAGGCATGCTCAATGCCGCGAGCCTGCTGCCCGGCAGAATCTCGCCCGGTGAAATCGTCACGCTGTTGGGCAACATTCCGGTCTCCGACGTAACGGTGCTCTTCAATGGCGTGCGGGCGCCGGTCCTTTATGCCGGCCCGAATCAGATCAATGTGATCGTCCCGTACGGACTGGATCCCAACGTACCTGCAAATCTTGATCTCCGGGTTGACAATCAGTCCGTCCAAATTCCGGTTCCGGTCGCTCCCGCCACTCCCGCGCTGTTTACGCAAAACGGCGCCGGCAATGGGCCCGGAGCGATTCTGAATGCGGATTACAGCGTGAATTCGGCTTCCAACCCGGCGCCGCGAGCCTCCACGGTGATGCTGTACGGTACCGGCTTCGGCACCCTGGAGCCGCAGCCCGGTGACGGCGCGATCGTCAGCGCCGCAGCGCCGACCACACTTCCGGTCTCAGCCACGATCGCCGGAGCGCCGGCTGCGGTCGCTTATGCCGGCGCCGCTCCCGGACTGGTTGCCGGCGTCATCCAAATTAACGTGCAGATCCCGGCCGAGATTCCACCAAGCCCCGCGGCGCGTATCTTGCTGCGCATCGGATCGGCGACGATACCTGCCGGGGTGACGCTCGCGATACGTTAAAAATTGAAGAAACGTAAACAGACGATTTTGTTTTTTGTGAAAAATGCAGCAGTACGCCCAGGTACGGGCATCACTGCGCCCCGCTTCCGCCGTACTCCGGCGTAATTTTCGAGTTCCTTTTCCCGGTTTCTTGACGCCGGCGGAACTACCTGCCGTACTTCAACGTAAGCGAGTATGTTTACTTTTGATACCGTACCTCGACGTCACGCCATCCTGCTGCCGGACAATTACCATTCCGAGATAAATGAAGTCACTATTCTATTGAAAGCACAGGACTTATTAACGTTCGATAATACCCGGGGACCGCTGGCGGCTGCGGGGAAACCGCCGTACCTTGGCGTAAGAGACCCGTAACACCAAGGAATGGCGACCGTACCAGATCATAAGGGACACCGTTCTCCAAAGTACCCGTCACCGTACTTCGGCATATCTTTTTAGCTGTTAAATCCTAGCGGCAGAGCAAGTTCAGCGCGACTACAGGTTTTCTGATCTTGTCTTCCAGCAAACTCACATTGCAACCAAAATGACTTGTCTTGTTTGATGTCTGCGGTTATGTCACCATGTTCAATTCGGTCGCCAATGCGGTCCCGCACACCAAATCTAAACCAGCCGTCGCTGTTACCGGCGGAACTCCCCGGTAAGCGAGAAATCATCCGGGTTGAAAAAAACCTGAATACATTCGGCTACTTCACTCCCTCAAGCAAGCGTTTGCGTGCACCTTCGAAAAGTGTCTCCCTGCAGGTTCGAACCGATGACGGCCGGCGCGTGGAGGCCAAAGCCACCATCTTTCCCGCCGCCGAACTCGGATTGCCGACCACGGCCGATCAGGATAAATACTTCGCATTTCAGAAAATCATCGAGCGCATCCGCAAGCGCGAAGGACTTATCACCAATCCGGTGCGGTTCTCATCGGCTACCATGTTGGAAATACTGGGCAAAACTGATGGCGGGAAAAACTATCGCGAGATATGGGAATGGCTCCGGCGCATGACCCTGACCGGTATCGAGTCAGAGGGCGTCATCTATTTCGCCGGCCGCAAGAAATATGCGCGCGATCTGTTCCACGTCTTCCAACGCTCCGTAGCGGTGGGTGAAGTACTGGAGAACGGCCGGGTAGCCGAGGAAAATCATGTTTGGCTGAGCGATTGGCAACTGGAAAACCTGAACAACCGCCACACGCTGCCGATCGATTACGACCTTTACCGCACACTGCAACTCCACATCGCCAAAGCGCTGGTGCCGCTGCTGCAGATCTGGTTTTACGCCAGCCGCAAAGATCAGCAGGTGGAGAAGAAATATTCGGACTTGTGCTGCCTGCTGGGCTTGCAGCGATTCAAGTCGCCATCGCGCATCAAGCAGCAGATTGCACCCAGTCTCGACGAACTGCAAAAGAAGCATCTGCTTGCCTCATGGGAATTGCTGGCAACGATTGATCAGACGGATTACAAACTGGTAATGCACGCCGGCCCGGCCTTTCTCAGCGGCGCCGATCTGCGGGTGGGCGGCGGCGAGCACCCGGCACTGGCCAATCCGCACCAGACCGAAATCGTGCAGGCGCTGGTGCAGCGCGGGGTGCGGCAGGATAGGGCACGCAATCTTCTACTCGACTTGCCGGACGACCAGCCGGTGATGGATCAGATCGAATGGGGCGATGCCGAAATCGCGCGCAAGCAGCGCACCAATGACCCCATTGCGAATCCTCCCGGTTTTTATATTTACCTGGTACGCGTGAACTTCCCGGTCCCGGTGCACTTCGAGACCAGCCGGAAGCGGCGGCTGCGGGAGGAATCCAAGCAGAAGAGTATAGAGGCCATGGCTTCAAAAGCGCAGCGGGAGCTGGAGCATTACGAGCAGCGGGAGCGCTATCAGGTCTTTGTAGCCGAGCAGGCCGATGCGCACATCCGGGCCAAGATCCCGGCGGCTGCGGTGGAGCGCCTGCTCCAGGCGCAGATGAAGAAGATCAAGGAAGACTGCCCGCAGTATCGCTGGCCGGAGCCGGCACTGCGCGATTTTGCCTGGCGCAAAATCCGGGAGGAGGTTGCCGCCGAGCTCGACCTCCCCAGTTTTGACGAATTTCTCCAGGACCGCGCGGGTCGTTTGTTCTAACCAGCCTTACGTCAAGGTACGGTGGTTACAGCGCTTGCCAGGAAACTTCAACGGCAGGGGCCGCTGCCGGAGGGAGGGGTCACACTCAACCGGTTCAGCGCCGGCACAGTGGGAGTAACCCTGGCCGCCGGCAGGCACCGCCCGATACCGCTAAGCGTTCACCAGCGAATGCTGCCAGGATTCGTTTTCTGCTGCGGATAGGTAACGGGAAACGACGGTTTCAGACGGTCCGTATGCCTCCACCCGTCCGGCGCGCAACCATACCGCCTGTTCGCACAACTGCTCAACGGTGTTGACGTCGTGTGTGACCAAAATGATGGTGCATCCCTTTGCCTTGAGGTGGGCGATGCGGTCGAGGCACTTGCGTTGAAAGGCGACGTCGCCCACGGCCAGCACCTCATCAATAAGCAGAAGTTCCGGGCTGGAATGAATGGCGATTGAGAAGGCCAGGCGCATCTGCATACCTGAAGAATAGGTGCGCAGAGGACTATCGATAAAATCCTCCAATTCGGCGAACTCGATGATCGCATCGGATCGGTCCGCAACCTGCCGCCGCGTGAGACCACCGATTACGCCATGGATGACGAGGTTTTCGCGGCCGGTCAGCTCCGGGTGAAACCCTGCCCCGAGATTCAGCAGGGCGCGTACCTGGCCATTGACTTCGATTCTGCCTTCATCCGGCCGTCCGACCCCGGCGATCAGCCGCAGCAGCGTCGATTTACCGGCTCCGTTCCGGCCCACCACTCCGACGGTGCGTCCGCGCTGGATGCAGAAGCTGACGTGGCGCAGGGCCCAGAATTGTTCGGCGACCATGAGCTTCTTGAGGCCGCGCATAAGAGCTTCGTGAATCGTGCCGGGCGCATCGGCATGGTACCTCCGGAAGCGCTTGCTGACCTGGTAGACCACAACCGCGTCCTCTGTCACAGTTCCTCCACGAAGCGCTGGCTCGCCATCGAGAAGACAATAAATCCGAGGGCCAGGACCATCATTGATCCGCCGGCTACGGCCAGGAGCGGAAGCGAATTCGGCCAGACTCCGCGGACCAGAATCGCGCGATAACCGTCCAACAAGACTGAGACAGGATTCAATCGCATCACGGATTTGAAGGGTTCTGGGATCGCAGTATCGTCCCAGAAGACAGGCGTCAGGTAGAACACCAGGAAGAGGACGATTCCCAGCAGATACTGAGTATCCCGGAACCTCACCTGTAAAGTCGCAACAATGTAGGCCAGGCTGAGGACCAGCACAAACTGTACTGCGATTACGAGCGGCAATGCCACTAAAGGCAGACCGATACGATATCCGTCACTCACTAGAAAAATAACCAGAATAGGAAACGCAAGCAGAAAATGGATCAAATGAGAGAGAACGGTTGTCGTAGGTAACAGTGCCACGGGAAAGCCGGCCTGCTTCACCAGGTCCCGGTTATCTACTATCGCCAAAGCGGCAGCCAGCAGGGCTCCCTGCAGCCATGTCCACGGCAGCAGCCCCGAAAACAGGTATGTCGTGAAATGAGGAATATTCAACGGCACCATGACGTTGAAGACGAGATAAAGCACCGCGAACTGAGCCAGCGGAACCAGCAGCGACCAGCCGATGCCGAAAACCGAGCGCTTGTAGCGCAGCTTGAAGTCTCGCGCTATCAGCACCCGCAGCACATCGCGGAAGTACGTGCATTTTTCTCGTATTGCAACTGCGTATTCTTCCACCAGGTGGCCCCTCTTAGCTCCGTACTTCCTGTACTTCCGGCCCAATGTCTTCTAACGTCTCCACTTAGCGTCCGAGCCAAACGGAATCAACTCGGGCCACGCGGAGCCCTTGACGGGTGCACGTGCGGGGCCAATCCGAAGCAATACAGCGTGCCGTTCTCCTATAACCCGTGGCACTTTCCAGCTCTCATTTAGTGACGGAATAAGCCACAGACAGATTTTTTTAGAGACTACCAAAAAATGCGGACGATACCCAATTTCTTGTCCAGCGGAGTTTAAGGGTTCCCGGATCAACGGCTCAATAACGACGGCGCACGATCAGCTTGGCTATCACGACCGACAAAGTTTCGTCCGGCATAAGGCGAAACGGATCCACCAGCCTGCTGCGCAACTCCGGACTGATCCCGGTGCGCTCGAAGTCATGCATCTCGACTACGTCAAAACCGTGCTGCTCGAACAGGGCGGCAAATTCGGCGGGTCTTATGCGGTTGGAACCGTAAGGCAGCGGGTCGGCATGGACCTCGGTCAAGAATTCCAACGGGTGAACCCCAGTGTTCTCATAACGCCGGTGGTCCGAGCAATCGATGATATGCACGCCGATGCCGCCAGGCCGTGTTACCCGCGCGAGTTCCGCAACAGCCTCTGGCACAGATGGAATGTGCTCAAAGAAAGCATTGGAAAAGACCACGTCCGCCTGCCCATCGGCAAGGGAAAGAGCGTGGACCGATTCCCGCCGTTGCATCAGGCGAGCGGGATCGATCCCGGTGCGATAGCCGGCCCGCATTTGCGCCAGGTCGAATGAGGCAATGTTCCGCAGGATCTGCTCGCGATCGATGGGGTAAGCCCCGACGATCTCGGCGGGGGCAACGATCATGTCGCTCGCCAGATCAGCGAGGGCATTCATCGCACGCGGCCAGTCGTGAATGCTGTCCAGATCGATGGCGATCCCACGGCGGGCACCGAGCATCAGAAAAAGAAAGAGCAGCCCAAGTGGATTTAACGAACCGCAACCGAGGTCTACGATAGTCGCTCCGGCCAGCCGTGGCGAGGCGGTCCCAAGATACGTATAGAATGCCTCGAATTGATCGATGTAACGGCGGCGGGAGAATCGATTATTGTGGACCTCGAGCGCTTGCCGGAGTGCCTGCTGCGCTTGCAACCCCAACAAGATGCTGCTTTCCGACGAGGCGAAGGAGCCTTTTTCGGCCCGCACCAGCACTTCGCTAACGACTTCGTCGAGGGTAGCATGGGTCAATGCTGGCGAGGGTTGCGGAAGTTCCGGCCGGTGAAGGCGTCCGGCGGCAACGCTGCCGGATGGCTCTTCATCGGATTCCGGCAGCGCCTGCCATTCGGCCCGGAGTTCGCGGGCCAGCTCGTCGGATGCCGGCAGCAGTAACGCTTCTTCGATATTTCTGCGCGCATCGGGAATAAGACCGGCTTTACGTTGCTCGCGCGCCAGGCAGCAGAGAAAGGCCGGGCTGTTGCGCAGGCGGTCTTTCAAGGCAAGAAGAGCCTCTGCGCGGAATTGTCCTTGCGCTTCCGGCAGCCACGCCTGCGAAAGGACGTTGACGGCATACTGCACGAGGGCTTCATCCAGCCAGCAACGCCCCAGAACGCCGAGGATTTCGGTGGCGGCGTCGCCGTGACGCTCTTCCGTGAGGGCGATCTCGGCGCAGCCGATGCGTGCATAAGCATGTTCAGGCTCCCGTGAGAGGATCTGCTCAAAAAAACCGCGCGCTCCCCGGTAGTCCCCCGCCCGCAGAAGTGAAAAGGCTAAGAGCACCAACACATGGATTGATGGCGGGTCCGCCAACGCCAGGGCGTGCCGAGCGATCGCTGCCGCCCGGTCGTAATCGGCCCGATTGTACGCCTGCCAGCCGCGAGGTACCAACAAGTGTTCCAAATTTTCGAGACAGGCGATTTCTGTTGGACTGATGCTACCGGTGGCCACAAGTTCCCGGCGCACCTCCTGCGCTCCTGCCGTCGCCTCTTCGAGCAGAGATCTCTGGTAAAGCATGCGGAGGTACCAATGCCGTTTCGAGGGTTTTTCCCGGGCGATCCTCTCTCTCAAAAGGCGTTCGGTGACCGCGAACGGGAACGCCTCCTCCGAGTAATTGGTCTGGATGCCGACCGGGCCCGCCAGCGGTTTCAAAGGCGTAAAGGTAACCGTATACCCATCATCCACATCTTCCACTTCGAGCCACAGATCCGGACGGCTGTCGAAAATCAGCGGCAGCCAATAAGTTTCGAAATAGCGGAAATCCTGCAGCACGACTCTCGACCGGCCTGGCTCCAGGAACGGCCCGAAGCCCTTAAAAATAGCGTTGGTCAGTTCCCAGGTCTTCGCGGCATCGATAAACAGAATTTCGATCGGGCCGCTTTCCCACCGGTAATCCATGAGATCTTGTTTGCGCGCATCGATCCAGGGAGCGTAGTCCCGCGTCTCTTCCAGGAAGACCGGCAGAAAATCCTCGCCAGCGCGAAGCGGCATGGGAGCAGCAGCTTCCATGTAGGACGGCTCCCAGCGGAAGAGGTCGAAGCTCTGCACCTTCGCTTTGGACGCGCGCCTGCGCAATCCTTCGGCGAGCGCGGCGCTGCTGCTGCCCAGCCAGGGTCCCAAATCCACTACGGCGCCCCACCCTTGAAACTGCTCCGCAGTCAGCCAACAGAGATACTGCTTCTCCTCGTGGGAGAGCATCGAGTTGACGCGCTCGACAGCGGCAGGCAAGGCCATATTCTTCCAGGGCCGCGAAGGGGTTGGGTTCCGTGGATCTCCCATGGGGTTTACTGTCCTTCAGGCCCCATACGATCTTTAACAACATTGGGATTACAACCGGACGGTGCGATCATGAATTCCTCCTGCAATGTTTCTTTAAGCGCGTAAGCGAGTATTTAAGTTAGGATATAACGCGGCCGGATCCTCTGATACGGGCAGCGCAAACATTAACCTACTGCCAACCATCCATCAGGCCGAACAGCCGCGCCGCCCTTGGCATTAGAAATGCAAATTCGCCTCATTCCATGTCTTTCGGGTATCGGCCGAGCTCTCGCCGTATCAGAAGCATATCAGATAACTGATCGACCTCATGATTCGAGCGATTATCACAGCTCTGACCGTGATGTACCTGGCTTTCGCGGCTCAGACAGCATTGAGCTACCTGGTAACTTCTGGCGATGCAGTGGCGGGTCCGATCGCAATCGAAGCGACTGCAAGAGATACAACCGGCGCAACAACTCCTCATTTATGGATGCAGGCCTTGATCGTTGACGGCAAGGCATTGCGATGGGAAGCTGCAGATCAAATCACCGGGTGGGGGGTGGCCGATCACCAAACATATCCAGCTTACCTCGAACATAAGCAGGAAGCCCGCCCAGGAATCGTGAAGTTCCGCGGCAAGCGCTTTACCGCCGTCGTGCAACTGTACCAGTGGTCTGGTGTCATAGTCATTAAACGGAATGGCAGGACGACCCAGGAAATCTCTGTCCAGCCATCACAAACGGCTTTGATCAATCTGGAGGATCCCACGGCGCGTGGTTCAGCGGTGATGTTTTTTGGGACTTTGGCCTTGTTTGTAGGGTGCGCATGGTGGTTTGGGCCTTTACGGCCCGGGCGCGGCTGCGTTATCTGGCTCGTACTTTTCCTGGGAACTCTGCATCTGCTTTACTGGGCCAGCCACCCTGTGGCAACGACCGGCGACTCAGTAGGTTACATCCGGTCGGTGCCGCAGCTCCTGGCAGGCGTACCGGCTTACTATCCTCCTGGCTACCCGGCTTTTCTTTGGCTCTTCAGAGGCTTGGCGGGTGAGTACCTGGGCAGTTTGGTTACATTGTTTCAGCATGCTCTGGTTGTAGTGGCAGCGGTGTGGCTCTACCGCATTATGCGGGAGATTGTATCTGAGGGGCTGGCGTTTGCAGGAGCAGTTATAGCTGGCGCCGTGAGCCCGGCCTTGACGGCGCCTCAGGCGGTGACAACCGAAGCGACCACATATTTTGCAATCGTAGGGTCGTTATATTGTGCCCTTCGTTCCACCCGGAACCGAAGTGTCCCATTCATGGCTATGGCCGGGGTCCTGGCAGGCGGTGCAGGAACTTTGCGAGTAGTGCCGATTGTTGCCCTATTGCCGGCATTCTGTCTTATCTATCTCTCGGACAGGCGGCTGCAACTGCGGCCTCTCGCGATAACGTTAACGGCCGCAGTGGTGACGCTGTCAATTCCGTTGTTATGGTTTTGGGCCAAGTCCGGACGCCCGCTACTGGCGGACTCGGCGGGTTACCACATCTTTAATCGCGTAATTATAGAACAGCAGCACCTCGATGAATATGGACCTGCAACGCGAGAACTGCTGGTTCTCCTGTCGGGAAAGGATCCAAGAGTATTCTCCGACCATAGCCAAGTGCGGGAGCAGGCCAAAATTCTTGAGCTTGGCTGGCATAAGAGCGAGCTCCTGATGCGGCAGG
>AR_comb_assmDRAFT_10218711_pt1 | contig 12208 bp, 10 predicted proteins | sample ArasoioldDNA_FD_10543 | JGI IMG/M metagenome (IMG submission 10543) | reverse complement strand
CTAAGCGAGCACGCCGTGGCGACGGCATCCTCCGTCGGCAGCAGGAACTGGCTGCCGTTCGATCACCGACCCCACGACGGGCGGCGGGCCGAAGCCGCCATTCATGCTGAGGTCGGCGACATTCATGTCGAGATAGCGATGGCCGTCGACGTCGCTGAACCAGGCGCCGTCGCCCTCGGCGACGAACATCGGCGCGTGCTGGTAGATGGCGGTCATCCAGCCCATGGGCACGCCGCGCGCCATCGAGCGCCGCGCGCGCGCCAGCAGCGTTGCCGAGCGGGGCCGCGCCTCCGCGAAGCGCGCCGCCTCGCGCGCCTGCAGTCGCGCGATATGGGCCGTATCGGGATTGCGCATCGAGCGGGTCGGGATGGGTCTTGAGGCTAGACGCCGGAGCGGGATCTACCCCGCCTTGTCCCACCGACAAGCGAGCTTCAACTCGGCGGCCGTGTTTCCCACGGTGGCGAGACAGGCCGGCTCCTTGCCGGGCGGGATCGAGACCGCGATGCGTGTCGTGTAGTTGACACCGCCGCTGCCGGGCACGCGCTCGGAGTTCATGCGCACGATATTGGCGCCGTAGCCGACGAACGCTTCCGACAGTCGCGCGATCAGGCCGGGACTGTCCGGCCCTGTGATCTCGATGCGATGGGTGATATGGCCGGAAGGGCCATGTACGGGCTTGAACGAAAAGTCGCTTACCGTCAGCCGGGCGTCGCGCAGTTCCGGCAGGTCCTTGAGCTCATCCTCGACCTGGCCGAGCGAAAGATCGTCGGGTACCTCGCACACGGTCGTGAACTCCGCCCCGGTGCCCAGCACGGCAAAGGTCGTGTCGCCCAGATTGGCCCCGAGATCGAACAGCCGACCGGTGATCGCCGCGATCAGCCCGGTGCGATCCTCGCACAGAATCGAAATGAGCGCCGTCTTCGCCATGACCTCCCCATCATGGCGCAATCCCGCGCCTTAACACAACCCGCCCCGTGCCGAAGGAAGGCTCACCACAAAGCCACGAAGGGCACGAAGAAGAAATGAAACCGCAGATGAACGCAGATGAACGCCGATAAGGATTCCTGTGCCTTCGGCGCGAAGAAATCATCTGCGTCTATCTGCGTTCATCTGCGGCTCCATCCTTCTTCCTTCGCGTCCTTCGTGGCTTTGTGGTGAGCCTTCCTACTGCCCGCGCCGTTAACCATCCCGCGCCGGCATTTTTTCTCACCCCCGGCATTTCCGCCATATTCCGCCGGCAATCAGGTTGAACGGGGCGCGAACCGCGTCCCCCCGCGATCAACCAGCCCGGAGAACGAACCATGTCGACGCGTTTGGGTCTGCTGTCCCTGTTCACCATCCTGGTCCCCTGCGGCCAGCTGTTTGCCGCCGACCTCCCGGTCACAGCGCCGATCAAGGCCGTCACCGTCTTCCCCGACCGCGCCGAGGTCACGCGGGTGGTCGATGTCAGCCTGCCGGCCGGCGCCACCACCCTCGTCATCGACAACCTGCCCGCTAGCCTCTTTCCGGAATCGGTGCGGGTGAGCGGGGAGGGCGGCCAGGACGTCGTCATCGGCTCGGTCGAGACCAAGCCGTTCTACGCCGACGCCGCCGTCAGCGAGCAGGAGCGCCAGCTGCAGGCCGAAATCGTCGATCTGCAGGACCGGCGCCATGCCGCGGAAGATCGCGTCGCCTCGCTTCAGGTGCAGCTGGATTTCATTGCCGCCATCGGCCGCGACATGCCGACGACCGCCAACCAGGAAGTCCAGCGCGGCAGCATGGATCCCGCCAAATGGCAGGCTGCCTGGACCGCCATGAGCGGCGGCGCCGCCGAGGCCCATGCCGGCATGCGCGCCGCCGAGATCGAGATGCGCGACATCGACACCAAGACCGCCAAGCTCCAGCAGGAGTTGGCGCAGATCCAGACCGGACGGTCGGCCACCGTCGTCGCCCGCATCAATCTCGAGGCCGGCGCCGCCGAGAACGCCACGCTCCGCCTCAGCTACCAGCTGCCGGACGCCACCTGGGCGCCGCTCTACGACGCCCGCCTCGACAGCGAGGCCGGCAAGATGAGGCTGGCCCAGCTCGGCCAAGTGCAGCAGCGCACCGGCGAGGACTGGACCGGCGTCGCCCTCACGCTCTCGACCGCCCAGCCCTCGGTCGGCGCCGCCCTGCCGGAACTGGACAGCTGGTTCGTCCAGATCGCCCAGCGTGAGCTCGATGGAGAGTTGCGGCGCGACGAGGGGGCGGCGCAGGCGCCCGCTACGGCCGAGCCGCAGAACATGGCCGACATGAACGCGTCTCTGGACAAGAAGAAAGACCGGCTCACCAGCGTCACCGCCCAGCTCGTCGCCAGCGAGTTCTCGGCCGAGTACCGCATCCCCGGCACCGCGAACGTGCCGTCGGACGCCGCGCCCCATAAGTTCGCCATTGCCACGCACGAGCTGGCGGCCACGCTCGCCGTGCGCGCCGTGCCGAAGCAGGGCGCGTTCGCCCATCTCTATGCCGAGGTCACCTACGAGGGCGCCGAGCCGCTGCTGCCTGGCCAGGTCTCGGTGTTCCGCGACGGCGCCTTCGTCGGCACTGAACCCATGGATACGCTGCGGCCGAAGGAGAAGGAGCAGTTCGGCTTCGGCGTCGATGACAAGGTGCGCGTCGAATACCGGCTGGAGAACGGCGAGCAATCGACCTCGGGCCTCTTCACCGATAACCGGCATGTCGAGCGCCGCTACCGCATCGAGATCGCCAACCACCACAGCAAGCCCATGGAGGTGACGGTACTCGACGCCCTGCCGGTGTCGCAGGACGAGCGCATCGAGGTCGCGCAGCTCAGCGACTCCACCCGCCCCACCAAGACCGACTGGGAAGCCCACAAGGGCGTCCTGGCCTGGACCTACGACCTGAAGCCCGCCGAGGAGCGGGTGATCGACTTCGGCTACTCGCTCACCTATCCCGAGGGCACGATCGTCGCAGGGATGTAACGCGACGCCAAGACAAAGGGGCGGCCGCATGTGGCCGCCCCTCAGGATGAGGAAGGCAGCAGATGGTATGAGGCCGCGAAGCGGCCGTCTCGAAGGACGCACAGCACTGATCCCAGCCCTTGCACGCGCCGCCTCTCCATGCCATTCGTCGAATGAATCCCCGCGACGAGGCCGCCATGCTCTTCATGGTCATCGAGAACTTCCGCAACCAGGACGCCAAGACGATCTATCGCCGCTTCCGCGACAAGGGGCGCATGACCCCGGACGGCCTGACCTTCGTAAGCAGCTGGGTCAGCGCCGACCTGGGCCGCTGCTTCCAGCTCATGGAGACCAACGACGTCGCGCTGTTCCAGCGTTGGGTCACCGAATGGTCCGACCTCGCCGAATTCGAGATCGTTCCGGTGACGCCCGGCAAGTCGACCGCCGAGGCGCTGTCCGGCCAGCTATAGGCCGGCGAGAAGCGGTTGACTTCTATCGCGTAAGTTCCTATCATGTCCTTGTGGGCAGATGCGGCTGTCGACCGGCTCGATTCTTGACATCATATATAATAGCCTTTGAAAATTCGCGGTCGAGGAGGCGATGCCTGCGGCCCCGCCTGAAAATCCGGCTGTTACGCAAAATACGATAGCTTTGAATTTCGAAACTTCGGTGTCGATCCTCCCGCAGGGCGACCCACGGGTGCGTAAGGTTGTTTTGCGATCGCGCGCGAGTGGACTCCCTCGCTCAGGCGATAGGGTATCGTCGGTTCAACCCGATCCGGGTGGCGAGACCGCCACGACTTGCGGCGCGTCCAGCACCTCGCGCAGGCGGCGGGCCAGTTCGGGTCGGCGGTAGGGCTTGTTGAGGATGGCGGTGTCCGGATGGATGCGGCCGCGCGCAACCAGGGTCTCCAGCGCGTAGCCGGAGGTGAACAGCAGTCTCAACTCCGGCCTGATCTGCTGCGCCCGCTCGGCCAGCTCCCAGCCATTCATGCCGCCGGGCATGACGATGTCCGTGAACAGAACGTCGATATCGCCGCCCTCGGTCAGGTGCTTCAATGCTTCCCGCGCATCCTCCGCGGCGATGACGCGATAGCCCAGGTCCTCGAGCGCGCTCACGACATAGGCGCGCACGAACGGATCGTCCTCGGTCACCAGGATGGTCTCCCGACCGCGCGCCGGCTCGCCCTCGGCGCCCGCCTGGGCCGCCGTGAGATCCGCCGGCATGGTGCTGTGGGCAGGCAGATAGAGTCGCACGGTCGTGCCGAGGCCGACCTCGCTGTAGATCGAGACATGGCCGTTGGATTGCTTCAGGAAGCCGTACACCATGCTGAGGCCCAGGCCGCTGCCCCTGCCGACCTCCTTGGTCGTGAAGAACGGCTCGAAGGCGCGCCCCAGCACCTCCGGCGCCATGCCTTCGCCGGTGTCGGTCACGGCGATCAGGATGTAGTTGCCCGGCGTCACCTCGGGGTAGCGGTCGCGATAGTGCTCGTCGACCGCCACGTTCGCCGTCGAAATGCTGAGGCCGCCGCCGTTCGGCATGGCGTCGCGCGCGTTGATCGCCAGATTCAGGATCGCCGACTCCAGCTGGCCCGGATCGGCGAAGGCGGGCCACAGGTCGGGCGCCAGCGCGATGCGGATCTCGATGTCCTCGCGCAGGGTGCGCCAGAGCATGCGCTGCATCGAATCGATCAGGCGGTTGCAGTTGATCTGCGCGGGCTGCAGCATCTGGCGTCGGCTGAACGCGAGCAGCCGGCGCGTCAGCTCGGCGCCGCGCTCGCCCGCGGTCGCGATCATGTCGGCGGCCTGCTTGAGGTCGGGGCGGGCGTTTAGGGCCAAACTCAGCGTCTCGGCATTGCCGACCACGACCGTCAGCAGATTGTTGAAGTCGTGCGCCAGGCCGCCCGAGAGTTGGCCGACCGCCTCCATCTTCTGCGCCTGCGCCAGTTGCTCTTCGGTGCGCTTGCGGCTGGTGAGGTCGTGGATCATGCCGACGAACGTGGAGCCGCCCTCCTGCTTTGCCTCGCCGACCGAGAGATCCATGGGAAAGGTCGTGCCGTCCTTGCGCTGGCCCATCACCTCGCGGCCGATGCCGATGATCTTGCGTTCGCCGGTGTGGAGGTAGTTGGCGAGATAGCGGTCGTGCTCGCCGCGATAGGGCGCCGGCATCAGCATCTTGACGTTGCGGCCGACTACCTCGTGGGCGCGATAGCCGAACAACCGCTCGCAGGCGGGATTGAACATCGTGACGATGCCCTGCATATCGATCAGGATCACGCCGTCGACCGCCGTGTCGACCACGGTCTTGAGCCGGTTCGCGCTTTCTTGTAGGGCCTGCTCGACTCGCTTGCGCTCGGTCAGGTCATGAATGATGCCGACGAAGGCGACATCGTCGCCATGCCTTGCCTCGCCGACCTGCAGATCCATTGGAAAGGTCGAGCCATCCTTGCGCTGGGCCACGACCTCGCGGCCGATGCCAATGACCTTCGCCTTGCCGGTCTTCAGATAGTTGGAGACGTAGCCGTCATGCCCTTCGCGATAGGGCGAGGGCATGAGCATCTTCACGTTCTGCCCGACAACTTCGTCGGCCCGATAGCCGAACAAACGCTCGCAGGCGGGATTGAACATAAGGATGATGCCGGCGGGGTCGATCAGGATGACCCCGTGGACGGCAGTGTTTACAACCGCGTGCAGCCGCGCTTCTTCGCTGCCGTACGGCATGACTGAGGTTCCCACAACCTATTCTTGACCGTGCGGTCAGACTCTAAGAATACGCCGATTCCCGATGAAGATGTAGAGCAAACCCATTCATGGACTTAAGAAATATCCCGACTATACTTCGATGACGGTAATAGCCCATACTCATCGGCTACACCGTGGACTATACCACGTTCAGTTCCAAGATCGGGAGGTTCTTCGCCACCCGCTCATAGCCGAAGCGGCGCAGGTCCAGGCTGCGGTATTCGCCATAGGCGATCAGCTCGGCGATGGCGCGCCCGACCGCCGGCGACTGCTGCAGTCCATGCCCGCTGAATCCGTTGGCGAAGTAAAAGTTTCCCACCTCCGGATGTGGCCCCAATATCGCATTCTGATCGAGCGTGTTGTAGTCGTAATGCCCGACCCAGGCGCGCACCAGCTTGAGCGCCTCGAAGGCCGGTATGCGCTGCGCCAGCGTGGGCCAGACCACGTCTTCGTACAGCTTGTAGTCGATCTCGAAGTCCGTGCAGTCCGGATCCTCCGATTCCGCAGGCGAGATGCCGCCGATGAAGGTGGCGCCCTCCGGCCGGCACCACACGCCCGTCGGATCGATGGTGAGTGGGGCGCGCTCCGGCTTGTCGCGACAGTCGAAGACATACACGATGCGCTTGCGCGGCCGCACCGGAAGGTCGGCGCCGATCATGGCAGCGATCTTGTCGGCATGGTACCCGGCGGCGTTAACGATTGCGCTGCAGGCGAGTCGGCCGCCGTCGCGCAAGGTGACGCTCGCGATCCGGTTCCCGACCCGTTCAAGGCCGGTGACCTCGTCGGCGAGGTAGGTGACGCCGAGCGAGCGCGCCTTGCGGCGGAAGGCCTGCAGCAGGCCGTAGGGATCGGTCCAGCCCTCGTTCGCCAGCCCGTAGCAGCCGCCGGCGAGATCGTCGACATGGAGCCAGGGGAATCGCACCTTCAGCTCCGAAGGCGTCAGCAACGCCACCTTGGCGCCGAGCGAGGTCTGCGTCGTGTGGTTGGTGCGCAGCGTCTCGAAACCCGCCGCCGTCGCCAGGAACAGATAGCCCCACTCCACGAACGGCAGCTCCACGACCTCGCCGTCGATCGTCAGATGTTCGCGGGCGTCCTTGATGAACGCCGCACCGAACATCGACATCTGGATGTTCTCGGGCGTCGAGAACTGCTGGCGGACGCCGCCGGCCGACCGCGGCGTCGCCGCCGTCTCGTAGGTCGGGTCCATCTCGACCACGGCGATCGAGCCCTTGAAGTCGGTGCGTCCGGCCAGGAAATAGGCGATGGCGCTGCCGATCACGCCGCCGCCGATGATCGCGACATCGCACGATTGCATGGGCCAGACTATCCCGCGAAGCTCGGTTCCGCCACGCCGCTCGCGCCGGGCTCGCAGGCGAATAGGCTGCCGGAGAGTGGGGCCTCCTTGAGCTGCGCGTCGCTGAGGCCGTTGGAGGCGCTGGTGATGTAGAGCGTCTTCAGCCCCTCGCCGCCGAAGGCCGGCGCCGTCGGTCGCGGCACCGGCAGCTTGACCACGCTGTCGACGCGGCCGTCGGGGGCGTAGCGCGTCAGGCGCCAGCCGTCCCACTGCGCGTTCCACAGGAAGCCCTCGGCATCGACGGTCATGCCGTCGGGATAGCCGGCGTCGTCGGGGACCGTGGCGAAGGCACGGCGCGGCCCCACCTCGCCGCTCGCGGGATCGACCTCGTAGCGGAAGATCTGGCGCGCATAGCTGTCGCAGAAATAGGCGATCTTGCCGTCCGGGCTGAAGGCCGGGCCGTTGGCGCAGATGATGCCGCTGTCGACCTTGCGCGCGCCGAGCTTGGCATCGACCACGTAGAGATTACCGGTCGGGTCCTTCTCGCCGCGGTCGGCGCTGCCGGTCCACAGTCGGCCCTGGCGGTCGCACTTGCAGTCGTTGAACCAGTTGCCGGGCAAGTCGGCCTCGGGATGTAGCAGCACTTGGCGTCGGCCGCTGACGGCGTCCACGGCCGAAATCCCATCCTCCTTGACCACGATCCAGCCGCCGCTCTGGCGGAACACCAGGCCGCCGATATAGGTACCGACGTCGGCGCGCAACTGCTCGTTACGACCGGTTGCCGGGTCAAATCGATAGACCCCCGGCCGCAGCAGATCAATCCAGTAGAGCCGCCGCTCGCCCCCATGCCACAGCGGGCCCTCGCCCAGATTGCTGCGGATTTCCAGGATGCAAGCCGCCGTATTCATGGTCATGTCGCTCCCCCTTAACCATATCGGGGCGATCTAAGCCGATAAATGTCTCTCCAACAATCACCTGGAATGTTGTTGCCTTCCGGACTTATGCTGACAGGGCATCCCAAGGGAGAGCGCGTGATGAGCCGTGCCTTCGTGAAAGAGGCGGATGGCGAGCAGCCCGGCGACGAAATGCCGGAACGGCCGCAGAGTCCGCACCCGAACTACGTGACCGCGTCCGGGCTCAAGGCGCTGCAGGAGCATTTGGCCAAGCTGCAGGAGGAGCGTCGCCATCTGACCGAGGCCGGCGAGCCGGAGATGCTGGACAAGGAACACCTGAAGCTGGTGGAACGCGATATCCGCTACTTCCAGGAGCGGATCGAGCGCGCCATCCTGATCGATCCCGAGAGCCAGCCGCCCGACCGGGTCGGCTTCGGCGCCGTCGTCGAGACGGTCGACGACAACGACGAGAAGCGCAAGTACCGCATCGTCGGCGAGGACGAGGCCGATCCCAAGCACAGCCGGATCAGCTGGGTCTCACCGCTCGCCAAGACGCTCAACGGCGCCGCCGTCGGCGACACCGTGATCTGGAAACGCCCGACCGGCGACCTCTCGCTCGAAATCCTCTCGATCAAGTATCCGAAACACTAGCCTCCGGCGGCGATGTCCAGCACCACGCGGCCGACGATCTTGCCGCGGCGCATGCGCTCGAGCACCTTGTTGATGGCGCGCAGCGGCTGGCGTTCGACCTTGACCTTGACCTGGCCCTCGACCGCAAAGCGGATCGCCTCCGCCAGGTCGAGCCGCGAGCCGACGTTGGAGCCGCGCAGCGAGAGTTCGCCGTTGATCACCTTCCCGATGGAGATCGGTAGCCGGTCGCCGTCGCGGCCGGGCACGCCGATGAAGCTGCAGGTCCCGCTCGGGCGCAGCGAGCGGATCGCCTGATCGAAGGCGATGCCGGCCGGCGTCGTGACGACGGCGGCATGCGGCCCGCCGGCCAACTCTTTCTTCAAGGCTCGAACCGGATCGGCCTTCTTCGCGTTCACGACCATGTCGGCGCCGAGAGCGGTGGCGAGGCGCAGCTTGTCGTCGGCGACGTCGACCGCCGCGACCTGCAGGCCCATCGCCTTGGCGTATTGCACGGCGAGGTGGCCCAGCCCGCCCACCCCGAACACCGCCACGCACTGGCCCGGCCGCGCCATGGTGCGCTTGAGGCCGCGATAGACGGTGACGCCGGCGCACAGCACCGGCGCCAGCCCGATCAGGTCGGCCTTGGCGGGAAGGCGGCCGACATAGGCGGCAGGCGCCGTGATGTATTCGGCATAGCCGCCGGGCTTCGAATAGCCGGTCGCCTCGCCGCCGACGCAGATCGTCTCGTTGCCGGCGAGGCAGTATTCGCAGGCGCCGCAGGCGCTCCACATCCAGGGCACGCCCACGACGTCGCCGTCCTTCAGGCCCTGTACGTGAGCGCCGCGCGCGGCCACGTGGCCCGTGACCTCGTGTCCGGGAATGAGCGGGAGAGCGGGCACGGGATCCCAATCGCCGTCGACCGCGTGCACGTCGCTGTGGCAGACGCCGCAGGCGGCGACCTTGATCAGCACTTCACCCGGCCCCGGTTCGGGCATCGCGACCGCCTCGATCTTCAGCGGCGTCTTCAGCTTGCGCAGCACGGCGGCGCGCATCGTCTTCGGCATGACTCTCCCCCACTCAATCTTGCGGCGACGGCCGACGATGCTTCGTTGGGTCCGCCGTCCGCCGACGACACTATAACGTTCGGCGTCCGTCAACCACGCCCGGGTCGGTTGGGGGCGCGCCGGCGGATGCCTACCGGTCCTGACCGGTGCCGCAGCGGCCGCCCTTGCGGCGCCGCGGCAGATCATCGAAGATTGCCGCATGAACTACACCCCGTACATGCCGCGTTTCCCGGGGATTCGCGAGCCGGGCCTGCCGGCCTTCGAGCCGGGCACGGAGCGGTACAGGGTACGCGGCGGCGGTGCCCTCCTCGTCGCGGTCTTCCAGGGCGATCACCTCACGGTCGTCGATCGCGAAGGCCGCCAGCGCTGCGAAGTCGCAGCGTTCGGTGTCGACGGGCGCGCGGATCTTGGGTCGCTCGGGCTCAAGGTAGGAACGGAGTCCGCCGGCATCGCCAGCCTGCTCGCCGGCGAGAGCGAGGATGCGCGGACGATCGCGGCGGCGCTGCGCCGGCGCGGCCTGCCCGCCGGAATCGACAAGGCCGCACATTTGTTCGAAGGCGACTCGCGGCCGGGCGACACGGTGCCACTGACGGCCGAACGCGATTGCGTTGTCATCTTCCATGCGCCCGGCGGCCCGATGAGCGCCGATACGCAGGATGCGCCGACCGATCTGACGATCATCGTCAAGCGCGCGGCGGTGCCGAATATTGTCGCACCGCCGTTGCCCGACCCGCTCGCCGACCCAAGCGCGGAGATCCGCATCGACCGCTGCACGGCCCAGGGATTTCTCGTGAAAGCGGGCGAGTACATCCAGATCATCGACGTCGCCGGCAGGCAATGCTCCGATTTCCAGGCTTTCAATGCGCGCCAACTCGACAAGGGCATCGAGCGCTGCCTCGACATGACGGCGACCCGCAGCATGGTCGGCCTCGGCTACCCCGGCCCCGGGCTCTACAGCAAGTTCTTCGATCACGACCTGCAGCCACTCGTCGAGGTCGTGCGCGACACCGTCGGCCGCCACGATTCCTTCGGCCTCGCCTGCACGGCGCGCTACTACGATGCCCTCGGCTATCCCGGCCACGTCAACTGCACCGACAACTTCAACGCCGCGCTCGCCCCCTTCGGGGTCGAGGCGCGCGGCGGCTGGCCTGCCATCAACTTCTTCTACAACACCGGCATCAACGCCCAGAATGCCTACTTCCTGGACGAGCCGTGGTCGCGGCCGGGCGACTATGTGCTGCTCAGGGCGACGACCGATATCGTCTGCGCCTCCTCGGCCTGCCCGGACGACATCGACGCCGCCAACGCCTGGAACCCGACCGACATTCACGTCCGCGTCTATCCCGCCGAACAGCCCTTCAGCAGAGCGATCGCCTTCCGCATGGCACCCGACGCAGAGCCGCGCCTCACGCGCGAGACCGCCTTCCATCCGCGCACTTCGGCGCTTACCCGCAACTTCGCCGAGTATCGCGGCTTCTGGCTGCCCACGAAGTTCAACAATCATGGGGCGGTCGACGAATACTGGGCCTGCCGCGAGAAGGCGGTGGTCATGGATCTGTCGCCGCTGCGCAAGTTCGAGGTGCTGGGACCGGACGCCGAGACGCTCATGCAACTCGCCTGCACGCGCAACATCCGCAAGCTGGCGGTGGGGCAGGTGGTGTACACGGCCCTCTGCTACGAACATGGCGGCATGCTCGACGACGGTACGGCATTCCGCCTCGGCCCCAACAACTTCCGCTGGGTCGGTGGCGACGAGTATGACGGTAAGTGGCTGCGCGAGATCGCGGAGAAGCGCGGCCTCAAGGTATGGGTCAAGTCCTCGACCGACCAGCTCCACAACATCGCCGTCCAGGGTCCGAACAGCCGCGAGATCCTGAAGCAGGTCGTGTGGACGCCGCCGGGCCAGCCGAGCCTGGCGGAGCTGGCCTGGTTCCATTTCGCCATCGCGCGCATCGGCGATTGGAACGGCCCGGCCGTCGTCGTGAGTCGCACCGGCTACACCGGCGAGCTCGGCTACGAGATCTTCTGCCATCCGAAGGATGCGCTGACTGTGTGGGACGCGGTGTGGGAGGCCGGCAAGCCGCACGGCCTCGCGCCGCTCGGCCTGGAGGCGCTCGACATGCTGCGCATCGAGGCCGGCCTGATCTTCTTCGGCTACGAGTTCAGCGACCAGACCGATCCCTTCGAGGCCGGCATCGGCTTCACCGTGGCCCTCAAGGGCAACGAGGAGTTTGTCGGCCGCGATGCCCTGCTGAAGCGCAAGGAGAGCCCGCAGCGAGTCCTCGTCGGGCTCGACATCGCGGGCGGCGAGACCGCCGGCCACGGCGATTGCGTGCATCAGGGCCGCGCCCAAGTCGGCGTGGTGACCAGCGGCATGAAGAGCCCGCTGCTGAAGAAGAGCATCGCCCTCTGCCGCATGGATGTCGCCTGCAGCGCCCTCGGCACCGAAGTCGAGATCGGCAAGCTCGATGGCCACCAGAAACGGATCCCCGCCAAGGTCGTGCGCTTCCCGTTCTACGATCCCGAGAAGACGCGGGTGCGCGCCTAGGGCGATCCGCGGGCTTGACCCGGGCGCCAATCGTCCGCTTTCTCATCGTACAGAGGTGATTGCGTATCGACGCCACACCGGGGTCGACTGGCTCGCACG
>AR_comb_assmDRAFT_10008292_pt1 | contig 12209 bp, 11 predicted proteins | sample ArasoioldDNA_FD_10543 | JGI IMG/M metagenome (IMG submission 10543) | reverse complement strand
GAGTTCCGTGAAGCGATCCGCCTGATGCCGAGCTACCCGGATGCGGTGGCCAATCTGGGTGCGCTCCATGCCCGGCAGCGCAAATATGCCGAGGCCATCGTGGAACTACGCCGTGCCGTGGCCCTCTCTCCGCAGCAGGAGAGTGCGCCACGCAATCTAGCGTTTGCGCTCGACAGCGCCGGAATCGAGCTCGCCCGAGCTGGCCGTCCCGCGGAGGCGGTCGTGTTCTTCAAGGAAGCGATCGAGCTGCAGCCGGCGGAGCCCGCCTTCTGGCGCAATCTCGGTCAGGCGCTTGTCGAGGACGGGAAGCCCGGCGATGCCATCTCGCCGCTCCAGCGCGCGGTGGCCCTGCGCCCCCAGGGCGCGACCGAGCGATTCTGGCTGGCGCGCGCCTATCTGTTGGCGGGGCGGTCCGCCGAGGCTCAGGGGCACATCGACGCGCTCCGATCGCTGGACGCAGCGGCGGCTGCGGGCCTATCCTTGGCGCGGGCACAGGACAGAACGCACGTCAACTCGGGCTGGAATGCCGCGCGCGGCACGCCTGCGACCAGCCCATGATGTCCATCGCCGGTTTGGGTCATAGTAAATGCTGATGCCGGACAGACACACAGTGACTAAGGTATCGTGTCATGACCGCGATACGCCGCGCGTCTCGCAGAAGCGCGATTTGCGCGATACCCGGGTCTATGTACATGTGCTGCGCGAGCGTTCCATTCGGACAGAAGATTTCAAGCGCTTACTCACCAAGGACGAGGTCGCGGTGCCGGTGGCACGCTCATGAGGACCGCTGACGTCGTTATTATCGGCGGTGGGGTGACCGGTGTATCCACCGCGTTCCATCTGTCCGAGCTCGGCTTCCGGCGTGTGGTGGTGCTCGAGCGAAAGTTTCTCGCCTCAGGCGGGACCGGGCGCTCGGTCGGGATCATTCGTCAGCTCTACCCGACGCGAGAGACAAGTCAGATGGTGCAACGGTCTCTCGGAATATTCGATCGGTTCTCCGAGGCCGTCGGCGGCGACGCAGGATTTGTGAGATGCGGCGCGCTGATCGGAGTGTCGGCCTCCATGCGACCGACGCTGGAGCGCACGTTGGCGCTCCAGCGAGAGATCGGAATCCAGGCCGAGATCCTCGAAACAGCAGACCTAGGCCGCATTGAGCCCCGCATCGACGGCTCGGGGTTGGGCGCGGTGCTCTGGGAGCCGGGCTCGGGATATGGTGATCCCTCGGCTGTCACGGCGGGCTTCGCGGCGGCGGCGCGCCGACGGGGCACAACCGTCGAGCAGGGGGCCGAAGTCGTGGCCATCCGTCACGGGACCGAACGGGTCGTCGGCGTGACCACCGCCACCGGCGAGCACATCGATGCGCCGGTGGTAATCAACGCTGCGGGCCTGTGGTCACCGCAGGTCGCTAGGCTAGCATCAGTGGAACTTCCGATCGTCATCGGCCGACATCCCGTGTTCTCCGTGGCACGTGGTCCGGACTTCGGCCCGCCTCATTGCGTCTACCTCGACCTGGCGGGCGGCAGCTACGCGCGACCGGAGAGTGGTAGTCTATCGATCATCGGGTCACTGACCGACGACGAGGCCGAGCACCCCATGGATCCGGCTCTCCTCGGCAGTGAGGCCGGCTTCGATGAGGCGGCGACAGTACTGTCCCGCAGCGCCCAGGCCATCCCGGCCCTGACCGACGCCCGCTTCATCCGGGGATACGCGGGTGCCTTCGACATCACCCCGGACTGGATGCCGATCCTCGATGAGTCGCCGCTGCGAGGCTTCTTCATCGCGGCGGGAATGTCCGGCCACGGCTTCAAGCTAGCGCCCGCGGTGGGCGAGATGGTCGCGGCCATGGTTGCCGGGCAAAGTCCCCCTATTGACCCATCGCCCTTCCGGCTCACTCGCTTCTTGGGATCAGAGCACTCAGGAAACTTCGTTTCCTCGTATTTGAGCTAGCTCATCCAGTGATTCGCTTTGCCGGCAGGTGCCTGGACGAGTATCGCCCGACACCCGGCCAAGTTTTTGAATTATTGGGATATTTTTTAGGTCGCCAGCCACTATAGTGGTAGAGAGACCCACAGCATGGCCACCACGTGATGCGGGCAGTGCGCCGGGCCCGAAGCGGTAAGTAGGTCAACGCCAGTGGCTCCCCATGACGAGTTCGCACTCTCCGTCTCTGCCGCGGGGCGGTCGCCGAGATGGGAACAGCCCTTGATCTCGGTTGTCATGCCGTGCCTGAACGAGGCGGATGGCGTAGGCCGATGCGTCGAGAAGGCGTTAACGGCGCTTCGTCAAATGAACATTCCCGGCGAAGTCATCGTCGTTGACAACGGTTCCACCGACGGCTCCCCTGAACTCGCCGCTAAGGCGGGCGCACGCGTCGTTCATGAGCGCCGACGCGGATATGGAGCGGCCTACCTTCGGGGCTTCCAGGAAGCGCGGGGCAAGTACCTCGTCATGGGCGACGCCGACGACAGCTACGATTTCCTGGACATTTCCCGCTTCGTCGAGCCACTGGACAAGGGCGGCTTCGAGATGGTCATGGGCACCCGCCTAAAAGGACACATCCTTCCGGGTGCCATGCCGTGGTCGCACCGTTGGATCGGCAATCCCGTTCTGTCCGGCATGCTGCGGCTGTTCTTCCACACCCGAGTTTCCGATTCACATTGTGGCATGCGATCGTTTACGCGTGACGCGCTCGATCGCATGCATCTGCGTACCCAGGGCATGGAGTTCGCCTCCGAGATCGTCGTGAACGCGTTGCGCGAAAGTCTGAGAATCCACGAGGTCCCGATCACGTATCACCCTCGTGAGGGAGTGTCCAAGCTCAACGGCCTCCGCGACGCCTGGCGACACGTGCGATTCATGCTGGTGTATTCGCCGTCCTACTTGTTTCAGCTCCCAGGGCTTCTTTTGAGTATTTTGGGAATTCTCCTCGTGGTCTGGCTGGCACACGGACCACGTGTATTGTTTGGCCACCAGTGGGACTTCCACGTATTGCTCTTCGGCGTACTGGCGATGATCCTCGGCTACAACTTGGTGCTCTTCGATCTGCTGGCGAAGACCTTCTCTATGGGAGCCGGTCTCGCCAAACCGGGCAAGTGGCTTGGGCAACTGAGCCAATGGTTCACCCTCGAGCGAGGGATCCTCATCGGCATGCTTGTCTTCATCGTCGGCTTGGGGATCCAGGTCAAGGTTGTCCTGGACTGGATTCGCTCGGGCTACGAAACCCTCATGGCCGTGCGGGCAGTCGCCATTGGTATGACGGCAATGGTCCTCGGAGCTCAAACGGTCTTTGCCTCATTCCTCATGAGCCTCATGCTCTTGCGGCGCCGCTAGAGGACGAGTCTTCTACCGTCTGCAACAGCGAAGCCTGGCTCCGCCACACACAATGAAGTGAGTTCATGTCAGTTACCTGTCTCCGGCACGGTCGTGAACTACACCGTGAGAACGTAGTCGGAGGTCGAAATGCGGATCGGTCTAGTGACCTCCTACATGCAGCCGCACCATGGCGGCATCGAGCAAGTGGCCGAACAATTGTTTCTGGCCTACTCGAGCCGCGAATTCGAGGTGCGATGGGTGGCCAGCCGAATCCCCCGGACCGCTGCGGCTAGAGAAGGCGGCCGAATCAGAGTTCCTTGCTGGAACGGCTTTGAGAGTCTCCTCGGAATACCCGTGCCTCTTTGGGGATACTCCGGCCTTCGTGAGTTGGCGAAACTCTCGCGATGGGCAAACGTGCTTCACGTCCACGATTGTCTCTACCCCAGTAGCGCGCTCGCTACATTTTTGGCCCATGGGCAGGCGAAGCCGGTGCTCTTGTCGCAACACATCGGATTCACCCGCTATCGTTTCCCGGGCCTGAATGCCATCGAATGGCTGGCCTACCATACCCTGGGGCGATGGGTACTTCGACGCGCGGCGCATGTCGTACTAGTCACTCCCCGCGCTCAGGACTACATCCCGCGATTGATGCGCGACACCCTTGACGTGAGCACTATTCCCAACGGCATCGACATCAAACGATTCAAACCCGCCGGACCTGCCGATCGTGGAGCAGCTCGAGCGCGCATGAACCTTCCCATGGATGCGAAGATAGCCCTCTTCGCCGGCCGTCTCGTTGCCAACAAGGGAATAGACATCGTTCTGGACGTCGCCAGAACCGTCCCGGCCATATTGTTTCTGATAGTTGGTGATGGCCCGCTTCGTCATCTGCTGAAGAATGCGCCGGCCAACGTGGTCTGGCGGCCGTGGGTGAGCCAAGAAAGCATGCCCGACTGCTATCTATCGGCCGACTGTCTTCTCCTGCCGTCTGTGGATGAAGGCCTTCCCATCGTCGTCCAGGAGGCACTCGCTTGTGGCCTTCCAGCAGTGGTAAGTGATGGAGAGTTGTACGCCATACCCCTTGTGCAGGCCGGCGCATGTACAACGACCAGACGGACACCCGAGTCAATGACGGCTCGCCTAAACGAAGTTATCTCGGGACGCCTCGTACTCCCTGGAGGGCGTGCGTACGCCGAGGTTGAATGGAACCTCGAGACCATGATCGATCGCTACGTTGCCATTGTCGAGCGCCTGACGAGCGCAGTCCTATCCAACTGACATGTCGGAAATGGATGCAGGCCGAAAAACATACGACAGACTATGGAGAGACTGCTGGGGCAACATGCAGGGTCTCGGTCCGGTTCATCGCCATATCCGCGAAGACCTGGTCAAGCGCGTCAGATCTCTCGGAGTGGAGAGCATTCTTGATGTCGGATGCGGATCGGGCGACAACCTCGCCGTCCTTGCTTTCCTCGGTGTTCGCCAGCTCGCCGGGGTCGATATATCAGATGAAGCGCTAAATCAGGCTCGTCATCGTGTACCAGCCGCGCAGCTATCTCTCCTGGACGTGGAGCGAGCCGCCTTGCCTCAACAGTTCGACTTAGTCATCAGCATTCAGGTGCTCGAGCACCTTCTGAACGATGTAGCGGCACTGTCGAACATTGCCAACATGTCCCGTCGCTACGTATTCGTGTCCACCATGCAAGGGCGAATGCGTCCCTCCGAGCTCCGCATAGGTCATGTTCGAAACTATTCGGTCGTGGAGCTTCACCGAAAGTTGGATTCCGTCGGACTCAAGCCACTGCAGACGGACGGTTGGGGCTTCCCCTTTTACTCGCCATTTTACCGAACGATCGTCGAATGGATGCCTGGCGGGCCGCCTGCGGGTCCCATGGGACATGCAAGTCGGCTAGCCGCGAAGGCCCTGTACCAGCTCTATCGCCTGAACTGGCCTGGCCGAGGCGACGTGCTCAGCGTCCTGGCAACCCGCGCATGACCGGATCGACAACGGGGCGAGCGACACTGCTCGGCGTAGTAGGAGTGTTTCTCTCGTTGGTGGCCATCTTCGCACTGACGAACGCGGGCCGTCTCGACATCATCGACGGACAGATCCGATACGAGGTGGCGGCGAACTGGCTTGATTCGGGCCAGCCAATTCTCCGGGATCCCATACTGGCCGGTGGAGTATTCGCAGTACAAACTGCGAGAACGTCCTATTCCGTCTACAACGCCGGAGCCAGCGTGACACCGATGCCGCTGATGCTTCTGTCCCGCATCCTCCCGGGTCATACCGTCGAACGTGACCGCTTTGCTTTTTCGATGGCCGGTCCAATCTTTGGCGCTGCTGTCGGCGCCCTGCTCGCGCTGGGTTACGGGATGCTCGAACTCGGTCTGCTTCGCGCGTTGGTATGGACGGCCATCGCCTCTCTTTCGACTCTGTGGTGGCCGGGTTCGGTCACGGTCTTCGATCAAAGCCAGCACGCGTTCTTTCTACTCGGCGCTATCCTCACAGCGTGGCAATCGGGTCGGAGAAGCTCCCTCTGGCTCGCGGCACTAGCAGGACTGACGGGTGGCTTGCTTGTTGCCTTTCAGGAAAACTATCTCTTACTTCTGCCTCTGATTGGCCTGCCGGTGCTTGCCCACACTCCAGGGTTCGGAACACCGTGGCTGCTGTTCCGGCAATCGCTGGATCGCCATGCCATGCTTCGATACCTACTCTTCGGACTCTGTTGTGGCGTCGGGCTCTTGCTCTTCTTCAGCTTCAACTACTGGCGCTTCGGTATGCTCCTGCAGCCCAATCGCTACGGCAATCCGGACCTTTTTTGGGGAAACCCCGTCGCAGCCTTTGTGAGCTTGATTGCGAGTCCCGGCAAAAGCATTTTACTGTTCAGCCCGCCAATCGTACTGGCGTTCTTCGGATTCCGCGGTCTGTTCACTCGCGCACCTGTGCTCGTAGCAACCATCGTAGGGGTCACCCTGGTTCACGTTCTAGTGGTTATCCAGCTTGCGTTCTTTGGCGGCGACTGGTGCTGGGGGCCACGCTACCTTCTCATCTTGATCCCGCTCTGGGCGCTTACCTTTCCGTTTGCGACGTCCCGCGTTAGACGCCAGATCGTATCTGCGGTGGTCGTCGCCGGTTTCGCGGTGCAGCTGATGGGCATAAGTCTCGACTACCAGCGCTTCTTCCTCGAACATAACCTGCCGCCGTACTTCTGGGTCGACCAGTGGAGCTATTTCAAACAATCGCAATTCCTTTCACGACCTGGTGAAATTTTCGCGCTCATTCGCGACGGCATTCCGCCAGAAGCACGGCAGTTCAGTCCTACCCCAACGGCTCAAGTCACTTACACTCCGCTCGGCCCGCCCGACTATCGGCGGGACGGCGCCAGATGGGTGCGCCTGTTCGCGGTCTTCAACACACCACGTCCTTGGCCTTTCTGGATAAGTGCGGTCGAATCCGAGCGTCGTCCGGTGAATGGGCTCGCTCTAGGAACCGCATGCATGGCAATGTTGCTCGTAGGACTTGGTCTGATCCACGCGGGACTCCGTCAGCGATCGATCCAGCCCACATCAAATCCGCAGAGCGAGCTCATACTACCGAGACACCGGCTACCACATGACTGAGCGCACCCGCAACTCAGTCCACGCAGCGGAACTCGAAGCTTCGCTGGCCGACGAAAATCCTGCCCCGCAAGGTGGAATCGTCGCAACGCATCAGCAGGTGCCGTTGCATCGGGATGTTGTGGACACCACTCACCGTGTAGGTCGTGGAGGGACTGAACAACATCCCACGAAGACGCCGCTGTGAGGTCTCGTCCAATCTCGACCACCCGGGGAGGACCTCGATAAACCGAGGTGGATGCCGATCCAGGAATTCTTGAGCATTCGGCCCCAGTAATGCGTCGGTGTTCAGCCCCAGCAGATCGACCACGAACGGCGTCCCGAAGTAACGCACGGCGCCCGCATCCACCGCCCAGACCGACTGGTCACTTGCCGCCCCGGCTAGTGACTTCCCGAGGGCCACCTGGATGTCGTCGATGTTCCTGGCGTCGTTTTCCAGCTGCCGATATCGCCTTGGGCCGTCGACCGCCATCGTGAAGACCATCAAAGCCACGAGCACGCTCCAGGCCCATACCTGCCTAGTCTCGTTGCGCAGCACACGGGTCAGCCCAACGCTCAGCAGCACCGGGGTCGAGGCAACTAACAGGGGCAGGACGGGCAGCACATACCGCTGATAATAGAGCGCACCCGGGTCGATCGGGCGCACGAGGGCGAACGATACCGCGCAGAACATGACCGCGGTGATGAAGCCAGCGCCGGCGAGGCGCCCACCCTCCCAGACACGCCGGCCATAGAGCGTGCCGACGCCGACCACCATGGCAGCGCACATCAGCAGGGAGGAGTCGGCGATCGGAAAGTTGCCGAGCAACGAGTCGAACCCGATGGTCTCCGCGGAGGGAATGGAGAGGCCGCCGGATCCAGCCTTGGCGTAGAACGTGGCGACCAAGGGCCAGCCGGATACGGCCATATTCCGGATCGCCATCAGCCCGAAGGACGCCGCCGTCCCGAGCGCCGCCACTGACGTCATGAGTCCGAGGGCGCGTAGATTCGAACCCACGTACAGTGCCACCGGCATCGTGAGCGACAGCAGGGCGAGCTCAGGTCGCGCAAGGGGCGCGATGAATGCGACCGCTAGATATGGCAGAACTCTGCCGCTCCGCACCGCCCATAGCAGGAGGACGGCCAACGCCGCCGCCAGCGGCACTTCCATCCCACTGACGCTGGCGCTGACGAGATCTGGATGTACGGCCACCAGCACAGCACCTGCCAGCACCGGAAGCGTGACTACAGCACCCCGAAGCGCCAACAAGATCAAGACCGCGGTGGCGACGTGAAGCACCCAGCCCACCAACTTGACCGTGGCCACCACCTGGTCCGGGCGAGACCACAGCAGGTGAGCGCCGGCGACCACGACGGACCACAACGGAGAGGTGGCGCCCGTCGCGGGCACGCCCGGATTGTAGGCGAGCATGCGTTCTCGGGCCAATGAACGACCATACACGGCATGGATCCAGGCGTCGTCGAGTGGATAACCTCTTCCGATCAAGTAGTCTGGCGCAGCCCAGAGCAACGTAAGCAGCCCGAGCCCCGCCGCGCCACAGACGCAGACAGTGGCTCGCGAGAGCGTCATGGCTGAGTACCGGGCTTGGGCTCGAGTCGGTACAGGCGCCAGCGTCCCTGACCCGTCATTGCCGGAACTCCGAACAGCCGGGTGAAGCGCTCATGCACCGCCTCGTTTCCATTGACTAGCGCGTAGTCGAAGAACGCCAGGTCCGAGGTCAGGACTCGCTCGGCAAACCATTCGAGCCCGAGCGTCCACCGCCGATGACCCAAATCGCGAAACACAACGGGGCTCGGGACGAAGTCCGCGAAGGAGAAGTTCAGTTGTCCGCCTTTGAGCACTTGGGCGTAGGCGAACATTTGGAGAAATGGCCGGTCCATCACGAGGGCGCTGTGCTTGACGAAATCGAGGCCGATGACTCTCGGCTGCTCCGGCAGCGCGGCCAGGCTCTCCGCCAGTCCCGACAGCTCCTCGGACTCGAATTCGCGCCAGGTCGAGATGGTCCCGAACGAGAGGAGCGCAAGAATGACCAGGGGAACCAGCCTGGTCGCGATCGCTTTCGCGCGAACGGGCGGGCACGCCAGAAGGGCCAGCGCGCCAGCGATCGGAAGCCAGCGCAGGCCAAAGAGGATCGTGTTCGAGTGCTGGTCGGGCAGGACGAGTGCGAACGCAACGAACATCGCGACCGCACTCAACAGTCCCACATCGACCACGGCGCGCAGCGAGCCTCGATGCTGACGGCACGCCAGCAGCGCCCACAGGACAAGGATGGCGACGATGCCGAATTCGATCGGACCGCGCAATCCCCCGAGGAGCCCGTTCACCAGCCAGGAGAACGACAATCTGCCGGTGGGACTGACGATCCAAACCGTTGCCGATGTGAAGCCGCCGGCGGACAGACTCGGATACCAGATGGCCGTCACGATCAGGGCCGGAACAAGGCCGAGAGCCCGCATCAGCGCGGCCCGAATAGGAACACGAAGCACCACAGTCGACACGGCGAGCCACACCACGGCGGCGACCAGCCACAGAACGTGGGCCACGTATAGGAGGACGCCAACGCCAAAGGCGAGCAGAGCGTCGAACCAGCGGACTTCGTCCCGCCGGCGGCCGGTGGTCAACAGGATCCACAAGGCGAACACGGGCCATCCGACCGCGAAGCCGTAGAAACCCCAGTACGTCGTCTTGGTGAAGAAAAGGGCCGAGGCGAGGGCCGCTCCGGCGGCTGGACGCCGACGAACGTAGGCAATCAGATGGAATGTGGCGACCCACAGGAGGCCGACCATCAGCATGCCGACGCGACCGGCCGAGGCCGGACCGGCCAAGGCCCACGCGCCAGCGAGCAGGAGGTACTGCAGGCTGTACGGTGTGAGCCATTGAATCCGGTATGGGCCGGATGGGTCCTGCCACGCCTCGTGGAACAACCGGATCTGCGCAACGTGCTGAGGGAGGTCGGTGATCGGCGGGAAAGTGACGGCCAGGAACGGGAGAGCCACCAGGAGCGAGCAGACGAGCCATCCGACGAGATAGTCGGACACTGGGGCAGCGGCCGGCGATACCGTTGACGGAGTCTCGGACTCCGTCCAGGGAACGGGATCAGCCGGAAGAGGTAGCGACATGAGGGTGATGCTCTTCTTCAATGAAATCACGAGGCTCGAGATAAATTTAACAACTATTTCCCCCGGAATCGGCCGCCATCGGTCTGCTAGAATGAGCGCGCTATGGGACCAGACATCCCCCTCGTGGGTATCCTCATGGGATCGAAATCGGACTGGGAAACGATGGGCAATGTGGCGAAGGCGCTCGACGCGCTCGGCATCCCGTACGAGGTCAACGTGATGTCGGCCCATCGAACTCCGACATTGGTGGACGAGTACGTGAGCGGCGCGGAAGGGCGTGGGCTCGAGGTCATCATTGCGGGCGCCGGCGGCGCGGCCCACCTGGCCGGCGTGTGCGCTGCTCGCACCGCACTCCCAGTCCTCGGGGTGCCGATCCAGTCGAAGGCCCTCAACGGGATGGACTCGTTGCTTTCGACGGTGCAGATGCCGGCGGGCATCCCGGTCGGTACGCTGGCCATCGGGAACGCGGGAGCCACGAACGCCGGCTTGCTGGCCGGCGCCATTCTCGCCAACAAGTACCCGCACGTCCGCGCAGCGCTTCGGAAGTATCGCGACGCCCAGACGCAGGCCCTGATGGGCCAGACGGATCCGCGCACGAGCGACCCCAAGCAGGGAGGCAAGCCATGACCACCATGAGCCCGTTCCGTACCCGGCTCGAGCAGGCGGTGAATGCCCGGCACAGCCGGATGAATCCCTTCACCGAGAAGTGGGTCAATGGCGAGCTGACGCGCACTCAGCTCGGCCAGTGGGTCTGTCAGCACTACCAGTACGTCTCGCAATTCGCCCGCTGGTGCGCCACCGTCTACGGCACCTGCCCGGACCCCGACGCGCGTGACTTCCTCCTCGAGAACATCATCGAGGAGGAGTCGGGCACCAAGCACGTGGACCTCCTGATCCGGTTTGGCGAGGCCTGCGGGGTGAGCCGCGCCGAGGTCGAGGGAGCACGGCAGCTGCCGAGTACGCGCGCGCTGACCGCGTGGTGTTACGAGACGGCCAGGAAGCCGTTCCACGTCGCTGCGGCGGGACTGCTGGTCGGTCTCGAGTCGCAGGTGCCCGGCATCTACAAGCGGAACCTTCCCCCGCTGAAGACCCACTACGGCTTCACCGACCACGAAGTGGAGTTCTTCGCCATCCACATCGAGGCGGACGAGGTCCACGGAGAGCGCGGCTACCAGATCGTCGAGCGCCACAGCACGACCCCGGAGAAGCAGGCCGAGGCCGCCGATACGGTCCGCGAGGCGACCGAGATGCGCTGGCAGTACATGACCGGCCTGCACCGCGCCTTCGTCCTCAAGGAAGACGCGTGAGCGAAGCCCGACGGGTCGCCTCGCTCGACGAGGCCCCGGCGGGTCGACCGAAGCTGGTGGAGCTCGACGGTACGCGCATCGTGCTGACCCGGGTGGGCGACACGGTGTACGCGTGCGGCGCGGTGTGCACGCATCGCGGCGGCCCGCTGAGTGAGGGCAAGCTCAACGGCAATCGCCTGATCTGCCCCTGGCATGGCTGGATGTACGACGTCCGCAACGGCCAGTGCCTCTTCCCGGGACGCGGAGCCGCAGTGCCCAGCTATCCGGTGCGCACGGACGCGGGCGAGATCTTCGTGGAGCTGCCGTGATCACGGTCAAGCGGCTCACTCTCGAGGACGCCCTCGTGCTCCTGCGGGCCGCCGAGCAGAAGGCTCACGAGATCGGCGTGGCCGAGACGATCTGCGTGTGTGATGACGGAGGTCATCCGATCGCGCTCCACCGCATGACCCAGGCCCGCATCACCGGCGTGGAGATCGCGATCGCTAAGGCATTCACCGCGGCCGGCCATCGCCGGCCCACGCACCGCTTCAACCAGCCTCCCTCCGGTCCCGCCCTCCCCGGCAACGAAGCCTTCGGCATCCACGCGATGCATCCCGGGCGTTTCGCGATCTTCGTTGGCGGATTCCCCATCGAAGTGGATGGAGTAGTGGTGGGTGGCATCGGCGTCAGCGGCGGCAACGGCGAGCAGGACACCGCGGTGGCGACGGCCGCGCTCGAAGCCTTTCAGCGGCATCTGGCCTCGACCGCGCCCTAGCTGTGAAGTCCCAGGAGGTTGTCCACCCGGGCCATCTCGGCGACGTTGGTGGTTGCGAATCGACCATCACCGCAAAGAAGGAGGCCCGGATGGAC
>AR_comb_assmDRAFT_10163605_pt1 | contig 12211 bp, 9 predicted proteins | sample ArasoioldDNA_FD_10543 | JGI IMG/M metagenome (IMG submission 10543) | reverse complement strand
ATAGACATCAGGTTTCCTCTAGCAGGCATAGAATGAATGGTATAGAGAAAACCTACTGTGGAATTATGAATTCGTCAACACGCCCTAGTTATGCCTGCACACTCAGGGAGGGAGGTATGAGTGAGCTCACCGCGAAGCACAGTCCACTGTATGCATCCCTGTCAACGATCTACGACCATCATGACCAGCTCTGGGCCGGAACGCCAGCGCACTTTCTCGAGCACCTCTATAATGAATTTGACTATCGCGCCGACGATGTCTGGCTAAGTTCATATCCCCGCTCGGGGACCGCCTGGACCTATGAGGTGCTCTACGCCGTCCTCTACGAGGGCGACATTGCGGCGTTGCAGCATGCCCAAAGCGAGGGCAAGGTCCTGAAATTCCTCCCCATCGAGATCGGCAGTGCGACCGGGGTGTCGGAGCGTATCACCACCTGGAAGGCCCTCCCCTCCCCTCGCGTCATCCCCACACACGTGCCGTTTCGGCTGTACCCCAAAGCAGTGTTGGAGCGCCACTGCAAACGGGTATATGTCGTACGCTCTCCCAAAGATGTCGCAGTCTCTTTCTATCATCACCACCGTTCGCACAAAGTCCTTGGGCAATATCAAGGCACCTGGGACAACTTTTTGGAGTGTTTCCTTAATGGCCACGTAGTCTACGGCAGCTGGTTTGACCATACCTTGGGGTGGTGGGCCAACATCCAAGAGAGCGCCGGCAATGTGCTGGTGCTGCACTACGAGGACATGCAACAGGACTTGGCCACACATATTCGCCGGCTCGGCACATTTTTAGGCCGGCACCTGTCCCCGCAGGCCGTGGTGGCTATCGCAGACTATGCGTCATTTGCGAGCATGAGTGTGAACCCGTTCACCAATCGCGAAGGGAACTCCATGATGGATTTCTCCATTGCCCGCTTCCTGCGGAAAGGTGTGGTTGGGGACTGGAAGAATCACTTCACGGCAGCACAAGACGCACACTTTAAGGCAATATGGGAACAGAAGATGGGCGGTACTGCACTGTATCAGCACTTCTCCATGTAGGCTCACGCGGAGGAGAGGACCTACGCTCCCGCCTCACCTCTTGTTGGGTGCAGTCTACTCCCCGCGCCGCTCGCACAGCGTCGCGATGCAGCGGTCGATGAGCCGCTCGGGGTCAGGGTCGGCGATGACGACCGCGCCGGTCGAGCGCGCCAGCAGCGTGTCGAGGATAGTCGGCACCAAGTCCGCTACGCCACCCGTCCCTTGCAGGAGGCCAATGATTTTACCTTCATCGTAGGCAATGGTGAATTCATTGAGGGTGCCAATACCTCCGGAAACCAGAATGACGATGTCGGAACTCCGGACCGCAATGACGTTACGCCCTTTGAAGCCAAAGCCGGAGTAGATCACGACCGTCGAGGGGCACGGCGGTGCCGTGTAGCACGCAGCGTGCTCGCTAGCCGAATGCGCCGGCGAGACACCAACCGACAGCCCGCCGTGCTGGCCATGAGCTTCAACAACGCGACCCGGAATCCCATCAAGTTCACCTGTAATCAGCACGCACGCCGCCGCGGCAATCTTCTTGCCAAGTCGCTCAGCCAGGTCGCTTACGCGGTTCCAGCTCTCTGCAGCGAGCGAAGTGCTCGCCGAGCCCATCACACCAATCTTTATAGGCGCCCTTTGCATGGTCCTCTCCAGACCGAAGACAATGAAGTTATCACACAGGACCCAAGACGTGGTAAATATCCACGGCCTCAGCGAGATTTTTCAGGTGTTCGCGGCCGAGTTGCTCCACATGATAGCGCTGCCCCAGGCGGCGGACGGTTTCCGGACCGACCAGGAGTTGACCGGCCTTGGCAGTGGCAGCCAGACGCGCCGCCAGGTTGGTTACCGAGCCGCTCGCCGTAAAGGTCCAGCGAGTCCCTTGCGCACCCTCGAAGCGGGTCGAACCGACCAGGGCGAGCCCCGAGTTGAGACCCATGTGGATAGCCAGCGGCGGCGCACTGGTGGTCCGATTGAGCGCTTCGGTAGTGCCCAGCAAGGCGAGCGCGGTCTGCACCGCTGTGACCGTATGCGCGTGCACATCGGCAGCCTGGAAGATCGCCATAAAGCCGTCTCCTGCAGTCTCATTGATATCACCGCCAGCCTCGTGAATCCGGTCCAGGAACGTCGAAAAATAGCGTTCGACCAGCCGATTCAGCACCTCCAGAGGCAATTGCTCGCACAAGCGCGTATAGCCAGTGATATCGAGAAACAGGACCGAGACATCTTGCGCGTGTTTGGCCAGTTCCGGCGCTTCAGGATTGGCGGCAACGAGGCGCTTGACGGCCTCTGGCACGAATTTCGCGAAGTGGTCTTTGGCCCGGCGCAGCTCACTGAGTTGCCCATCAACCGTGTGTTTCAGGCGCAGCGCGGTCTGCATGCGGGCCAGTAATTCGCGCTGGTTGACCGGCTTGGTCAGGAAATCATTGGCTCCGGCCTCGATCCCTTTGATACGATCATCGAAGCCATCCAGGGCTGTCATGATCACGATGGGGATGAGGCACGTCTGGTCATCTTCCTTCAGGATGCGGCACGTCGTCAAGCCATCCATGATCGGCATCATCACATCTAACAAGATGAGGTCGGGCGCCTCCACGGCGACTTTTTCCAACGCCTCGCGCCCGTTCCTGGCACTCATCGTCGTGTAGCCGAGGTCCTCCAGCTCCTGCTCCAGGTAATCGACGTTAAATGGCTCGTCGTCCACAATCAGAATCTTGGATGGACGCATCATGGCCTGTCCTCCTACGTGGCACCCCCTCTACTCCTACCCCAAAAACCTGGCGAGCTTGGCGAACAGCAAGTCTTCGTCGAGCGGTTTGCTGAGATAATCATTACAGCCACTTTGCAAGGCCCTCTTCTCATCGCCGATCATCGCATGGGCCGACAGAGCGATGATCGGGATATCGCACAGCGCTGTATTGGCTTTGATGCGGCGGGTCGCCTCCCAGCCATCGATGACGGGCAGCGACAGGTCCATAAGGATCAGGTCCGGATGTTCGTGTTCCGCCACCCGAATGCCCTCGACGCCGTCAATCGCCGTGAGAACTTCATAGGTGTCCTCCAGGAGCTGCACAACCAGGTCCCGGTTGAACTCCACATCTTCCACCACGAGGATCCTTTTCATGCTCTTATCCCTCTAGTATCGGGCTACGGGATGCTTGGAGTATGCCCCACAATTCCTGTCTGAGCGTGTCGCGGCCCCAGCCTTGCTTCTGGATGACGGTGCGCACACTCTGGTCGAGCCTGGCGTACTCAGCGGCCGTAAGCGTTTTGGCCGTGAGTACGATAATCGGGAGGTGATGGTACTGCGCATCCTGCCGGAGACGCTCAATGACCGCAAAGCCGTCCAGGCGTGGCATGAGCAGATCTAGCAAGAGGATGTCGGGCCGCTGTTGGGAGATCGCCTCGAGAGCCTCTTGGCCATCCGCCGCGGCGACAACCTCATAGGGCTCACCTTCGAGGAACTGGCGTACCATGTCTACGACCTGCACATCGTCGTCTACCACCAGGAGACGGCCACGCTGCGGTGGGATACGTGTCAGCGCAGCCAGGATGGCCTCCCGGTCAAAAGGCTTGAGCAGATAGTCGTAGGCCCCGAGCTGATAACCCAGGGCTTTGTTGTCCACAATCGAGAGCACAATGATCGGAATGTCTCGGGTCGTCGCGTCTGTCTTCAGCTCGTGCAGGAGCTGCCAGCCGTCCTTGTGCGGCATAAGAATGTCCAGCGTGATGGCCAAGGGGTGGAGGGCCCGCGCTTGCCGCAGACCTTCCTCCCCACTCGTCGCCCCGACCACACGATAGCCCGCCTCGGTGAGGTTCTCGCGCAGCAGGTAGATGACATCCGGGTCGTCGTCGATGGCCAGGATGATCTTGTCAGCCTCTGACGGGCTGATGCTCTCCTCCCGAGAGGGTATGGTGGCAACGCGGGTGACCAGGGGGGTAGCGTCATAGTGCAGGGGGAGCCTCACAGTGAAAGTCGAGCCGACCCCAAAAGTACTCTGCACCGTAATATCTCCGCCCAGGAGTTGGGCGAGGCGACGGCTAATCGATAGGCCGAGGCCCGTGCCACCATACTGCCGTGTGGTGCTGCTATCCACTTGGCGGAATTCTTCAAAGATATGCTCAAGCGCCTCAGCCGGGATGCCGATGCCAGTGTCTGTCACAGCAATCGTGATCTCTCCGTCGTAGTGTCGGGCGGTAATGGTAATGCTACCTTCCGTGGTAAACTTCGCCGCGTTGCTTAGCAAATTCATGAGGATCTGCTTCACTTTGTCTTGATCTGTGGCCAGCGGCGGGAGTGCCGCGTCGATCTCTTGCACGAGACGAATGCGCTCACTCTGCACCATTGGCTCGAGCGTGCGGAGACACACATCGACCAGGGCCCCGAGCTGAAAACTGACCGGATGGATCTCCATGTGTCCAGCCTCGATCTTGGAGAGGTCGAGGATGTCGTTAATGAGTGTCAAGAGGTGCTCAGCGCTAATTAAGATTTTCTCCAAGTTTTCATACTGTCGTTGCGGCAGGACGTCCTGCGAACGCCGCATGACCAACCTGGTGAAGCCGATAATGGCGTTCATGGGAGTGCGCAGCTCATGGGACATATTGGCCAGGAACTCGGACTTGGCCTGGGTGGCAGCCTCGGCTATTTCTCGCGCCTTGTGCAATTCTCCCTCCACCCGTTTGCGCTCCGTGATGTCGCGCAGCACACCGGTGAGAAATTTTTTATCACCAGCCTCGAGCAGAGAGAACGAGACTTCCAGAGGGAATTCCCGGCCGTCTTTGGTGTATCCGGGCAGTTCGATGTTATGCCAGTGGGGCAGATGGCGCTGGCTGGTCGTGAAATAGCGCTGCAGCCCGGCCGTGTGCGCGGCACGCAGATGTGGGGGCATAATCGGGGTCAAGGGTTGCCCCAGCAGCTCCGCTTTGGTGAAGCCAAACATCTGCTCGGCGGCAGCGTTGAACTCACAGACCAAGCCTTGCCCATCGAGGGAGATAATAGCATCGGCGGCGGCATTGATAATGTGGCGGTATTTTCCCTCACTCTCCCGCAGGGCTTCCTCCACCCGCTGACGCTCGGTGATTTCGCTCTCCAGGCGGCGGGCACGCTGGTCCAAGTCCACCGAGCTGCGCCGCAGTCTGCCGATTGCCAGGGTCAGGCTTGACAGACCCACCCCAGCCATGACTGCCATCAGGGCAAAGCTCCCGCGCAGACCTACCCGGGTTTGTGCGACGGCTGTATCCAGGGGGAAGACGACCTCTAACACCCCGCGCACGTCCCCTGTTTGCCAGTCCGTTTTGGGACTGACAGGGTGCGTGTTGTGACAATCGACGCAACTGGGGCGCATCAGGTCCGCTGTCGCATAGCGCAACACTGGGCGGCCCTGGACCTCCTCAACACGGTGGAAGGATGTGGTGGGGTGGCGCTGCAAGTAATCCCAGGCTGCCTGGCCAAAGGCGTCGTGTAGACCGCCTTCCTCGCGCCGCGAGGGAAAGGGATAGGGGCTGTACAGACGGACCTGGGCTCCAGCCTCATAGGCGCTGATCCGCTTGCCCAAGAGCATGGTCAGCGTCACCGGCAGCGGGATAGCCCCGTCATGGGTCACGTAGTCGTGCGTCACCTCGACGCCTTGTGGCCTGACAATCTCCACCACCTCAGAGGTATACAGGGTGCGAAACTCAGTCAGGGCCTGAGCATACAGGGAGGCATCCTGCAAGGCGATGGCGGCGATGAGGTTCGACTGCAGATGTGAGACATACCACAACATGCACCCCATACCAAGACAGAACAGCAGCAGGAGCACGAGAATGGTGCGCTCATGCAGCAGGCGGACGCATCGAGCCACCATGTGCACCACGGTTTGACGCACGGTATCCCCACCCAGACACAGTCTGGCTCGCTTCATCTCATACCTCCGCTTCGCCCACCATCTCTCCCTCGACGAGCACGCGGGTAATAAAGGACAGCAGGGTCGTCAGCGAGTGGAAATGCCCCACCTGTCCCGAAATGACATGCTCGACACGACCAGCCATGTGTGCCGTGTCCAGCATCGTGTCGGCGTAAAATTGCACGACAAAGGCCCGCTCCGGAGGGAGCCAGGCAAGTCTCCTGGTATCCTGTGTCATCCAGCCTACTCTCTTGTGTTATATGGTTGTGTTTCTCTATGGCGACGGTCGCTGGGGTGGTATCTCGGCAACTCCTACCCCTCGCTTTGTCCTGACCGACGCTGCAGAGAATACCAGGGACATCCCCACGCTGTCATAAAGGTCCCGTAAAAGTGTTGTAAAGGTGTTGTAAAAATTGTCAAAGGTGTAGGCGTGCCTCATGTCCTCCTCAGCCTGGCTCATGACTATAACCAACGCTGGGACTCCTGCCATTCTGACCAGGCAGAACCCCCTTGCAATGTCTCCTCTCGATACTTCATAATGGAACCACTCCTCTTGGAGGCTGTTATTTCGTCACGTTCCTGAGGATTGGAAGGGCATGTCATCCGCTGCGCGGCGCTGGACCTTTGGACCCTTCGCGGTAGACCCTGCTAATGCCTGCCTGTGGCACGGTACTGAGGCGGTGGCCCTATCGCCGAAAGCCTTTGATGTGTTGCACTACCTGGTACAACACCCCAACCGCGTGGTCACCAAAGATGAACTCCTGGATGCTGTCTGGCCCGAAACGGCAGTCACCGATGCAGTCGTGCGTGTGGCTATTGGCGCTCTGCGCAAGGCCCTGGACGACACGGCGCCGCCCCGCTTCATCGCCACCGTGCCGCGCCGGGGTTATCGCTTCCTGGCGCCTGTGACCATGGCAGACGCCTCAGAGCGTATCGATGTTCCTCCTTCTCCTCATACCACTCTGACACCCGCTCCCCCTCCACTGCTGGTCGGACGCGAGGCCATGTTGCAGTGCCTAGGGGGGGCGTGGGCGCAGGCACGCCAGGGGCAGCGCCAAGTCGTGTGGGTGACAGGCGAGGCAGGCATGGGCAAGACCACCGTGGTCGAGGCGTTTCGTGCAGCCGTCGTGACGGACCCGGCGGTGTGGCTGGCCGCTGGCCAGTGTGTGGAACACTACGGCACGGGGGAAGCCTATCTGCCGGTCCTGGAGGCATTAGGGCAGCTCTGTCGCGGTGCGGGTGGGGAGCGTCTGGTGACGCTGCTGCGGCAGCATGCCCCCACCTGGCTGGTGCAGATGCCCTGGCTGCTCACAGCCACGTACCGGGAGCAGCTGCACGACGAACTGCAGGGGGTGACGCGGGAGCGCATGCTGCGGGAGTTTGCCGAAGTGGTGGACACCTTGACGGCGGAGACGCCGCTGGTCCTGATCCTCGAAGACCTGCACTGGAGCGATTACGCGACCTTGGATCTGCTGGCGCTGCTGGCCAGACGGCGGACGCCGGCTCGCCTCTTCGTGGTCGGGACCTATCGGCCGGTCGAGGCGATCGTGCACCACCATCCCTTGCGCACCGTGGTGCAGGACTTGCAGCGTCACGGGCACGCGACGGAGCTGCCGCTGGCATTACTGGACGCCGAAGCGGTAGCGGCATATCTCGCGGCGCGCTTTCCCCGGCAGCAGTTTCCATCTGCGCTGGCGCCGTGGCTGCACCAGCGGACCGACGGCCATCCGTTGTTCCTGGTGACCCTGGTGCAGGCGCTCATTGAGTGGGGTGTGCTGCACGCACACGATGGGTACTGGACCGTGCAGGAGGGGCTCGAGACCCTTGCCTTGCATGTGCCCGAGAGCCTGCGGCAGTTGCTCGAGCAGCAGATCACTCGTCTGCCGCTGGAGGCCCAACAGGTGCTCGAGGTGGCGAGTGTCGCGGGGGTAGAGTTTGTGGCCGCGGCAGTGGCGGCAGGCCTTGAGGCCGTCGCTGCCACCGTGGAGGAGCACTGTGAGACATTGGTGGGGCAGCAGTTGCTGCGGCCTCTGGGGGTGACGACCTGGCCCAATGGGACGGTCGCGACCCGTTACGCCTTCGTGCATGCGTTGTATCAACAGGTTGTATACCAGGGGCTGGGGGCTGGGCGACGCGTACGCCTCCACCAGCGGCTGGGGGAGTGTCTGGAGACGGCCTATGGGTCTCAGGCGCGGGAGGTCGCCGCCGAACTGGCAGAGCACTTTGTGCGCAGCCAGGATACCTGGCGTGCCGTGCGCTATATGCACCAGGCAGCGGAGAATGCCTCCCACCGCCATGCCCATCGTGAGGCGATTGCGTACTTGAGGCAGGCCTTGGAGTTGCTGAAAGTCATGGCGGAAACACCACAGCTACTCCAGCAGGAACTCGTCATCCACCTTACACTCGGCCCTGAGCTGATGGTCACCAGGGGTTTTGCCGCCCCAGAGGTGATGGACACCTATGCTCGGGCGCGCCAATTGTGCGAGCAACTGAACGATACACAGCAGCTCTTTCCTGTCCTCGTTGGGCTGTGGCGATCGGCGCACGTCCAGGCGCAGTTACAGACGGCGCGTGCGCTTGGGGAGCAGCTCCTGCGCTTCGCCGAGAGCCAGAGTGACGCGGCCCTGATTGTCAAAGCCCATGGACCATTGGGACAAACGCTCTGCATGCAGGGAGAGCCAATCCTGGCTCGGGAGCATCTAAACCAGGTTGCCGTCTTCTATGCGTCGCATCGACATAGCGCCCTGCCCTCTCATGTTGGGTATGACGCTGGCATCTATGCTCGCGCCATAGAAGGCTGGGTGCTCTGGTTGTTAGGATATCCGGAGCAGGCGCTGCAGCGCAGTCAGGACGCCCTGGGACTGGCCCGCGAGCATGCACATCCCTTTACCCTCTCGATCACCTTAGCCACGGTTGCCTTGCTACAGCAAATGCGTCGGGATGCAGAAGCCCCCCTGGAGCACGTGCAGGCCAGCATGATTCTGGCGATCGAGCATGGGTTTCCCTACTTACAGGCAGTCGGAACAGTCCTACAGGGATGGGCACTGACGAGAGGAGAGCAGGTTGCAGAAGGTATGGTGCAGATGCGTGAGGGCCTTGATGAGTTACGTGCCATGGGAGCCGAGGTCTTGCGTCCCTATCTGCTCGCTCTGCTCGCAGAAGTCTGCGGGAGTAGTGGACAGACCGAGGCAGGGCTTGGCGTGCTGGAAGAGGCCCTGGTGACTGCTGAGAACCATGCGGAGCGTTTCAATGAGGCGGATCTGTACCGTCTGAAAGGAGAACTCTTGCTACGGCAATGTGGGGCGACGGGGTTGGAAGCGGAAGCCTGCTTCCAGAGAGCCCTCGACATTGCCCGCCAGCAGCAGGCCAAATCCCTGGAATTGCGGGCCGCCACGAGTCTGGCGCGGCTGTGGCAGCAGCAGGGCAAGTGCGACGACGCGCGCCAGCTACTGGCAGAAGTGTATGGCTGGTTTACGGAGGGCTTTGGCACCGCGGACTTGCAGGAGGCCAAGGCACTCCTCGACGAGCTCTAAGGGGGAAAGCCGTTGTTGGGCTTTCCCTCTCATTCCCGCCGATGCCTCACAGTGTTCCTTCTATACCCTCTCACCACCTGAGCACCGACTTAGGGATAACTACCCGCATGGTATACGGTGGGTTCCCCGCGAGCCCGGTGCGGACGTCTGCCGCGCAGGCCATCACCATCGCCGCCTCCGTGTCATCGATCCCCAGAGTGTCCATCAAGAGATCTGCCATCCCCTGCACCGCCATGTTGGTCGCCACTTCCATGGTCTCCCCTTCGCCTGTGGTCATCACCTCCGTGGCGGTCGTGACAACCGGGCGGCGGACCGGGAAGCGCTCCTCGAGAGTGACGCGGAAGGTAGCGTCGACGGCGCATTCGACCGCTGAGGCTGTCACCTCCCCGTCGCCCATGGCGGCGTGACAATCGCCAATCGTAAGCAAGCCGCCGGCGTGGAATACGGGCAGAAACACGGTCGCACCGGTAGTGATCTGGGTATTTCCCATACTGCCGCCAAACGCCCCCCGGTCGTTGCTGGGCTTGCTCCCTTCCTGGGGGGCCACACCAATGCGTCCCAACATCGGGCGCAACGGCATGGTGACGCGTTCGTTGAACACCACGCCCGCCGGGGTGAGTTGCACCCGGGCTTTGCGAAATGCTGGGATGCGCGTGCCCAGGGGGCCCCGGCCAGGAGTCGCGCCGATCCAGCCATAGTCAAGCGGCAGGGTCACATCAAGCACCTCAATCTTGAGTATGTCGCCGGGTTTGACCCCCTCAATGTACACCGGACCCGCCATTGTTTTGAGTATCTCCAGCGCCTCTGGGGAAGAAGTAGGCCCTTCGTAGGTGGCGAAACGGTCGTTGGTCTCCATCACGAACGGCTCCCCCAGCTGGACCTCGAGGACCGGTGCGTGCGCGGCGCTAAAGCTGGTGCAGAGTTGGTCTCTGGTCACTCTCTTCATGCCCATATCTCCTGTGCTGTCAGGACATCCTCACGCGCTCGTGGCGCGGGGTCAGTGTAGCAAGGCCCCCAGGAGACGTCAACGGCACGCCGGCGCGTCTGGAGACAGGGTTGACTTTAGGCGGCGAAATTGCCAGAATGCATACTATTATGCCCCGGCTGTTTTGTGTATAGTACGACCTCGGCTCAAAAGGGGTACCAGTGGCATGATCCGTTATCGCTATTCCGCGTGGGATGGCTCGCAGGATGCCTTCCACCCTGACCCAGAAGACGTGCTCGAGAGCCTCGCTGATTATTTGCTCCAGGGTGGGGATCTCCAGAAGGCCCTGCGCATGCTCATGCAGCGTGGCTTGACGGATCGGCATGGCCGGGTCATGCCGGGTTTGCAGGATATGCTGAAGCAGTTGCGTGCTATGAAAGAGCAGCAACTGCGCCAGTACAATCCGAACAGTGCCCTGGACGACCTGCGGCGCCGGCTTGACGACATTGTGGCGCACGAGCGTCAGGCCCTGGACGCGCAGCTGCAGGCAACCCGTCAACGCCTGGACGGTCTGCCCGCCGATACCGACCCTGAGACCGCGCAGCAACGCGCTAATGAAGCCCGTGCGGTACAGGAGATGGAAGAACTCGTGGCGGAACGGCGGGCGCAGCTCGACGCTTTGCCACGTGCTGTTGGCGACACGATCCGGGGGCTGCAACAGTACGACTTCCTCGACCAGCAAGCCCGCGCCGATTTTGCTGACTTGCTGCAATCGCTGCAGCAGCAGACCATGGACTCGCTCTTACAATCCCTAGCGCAGCGTCTGCAAAATATGACCGCTGCAGACATGCAGCGTATGCGCCACATGCTGGAGGATCTCAATCGCCTCCTGGAACAGCGCGCCTGGGGTAAGGAAGGTGATTTCCAGGAGTTTCTCGAGAAGCACCGCGACCTGTTTCCGGACGGCGCCCCCGGTAGCCTCGATGAGTTGCTGGAGCAACTGGCGCACAATATGCAGGCCATGCAGTCGCTCCTGAATAGCCTGTCGGAGGAGAAACGGCAGGAACTCCAGGGGCTCATGCAACAGGTGTTCGGGGATGAGCAGCTGCAGCAGGCCATAGCAGATCTCATGCAACACCTGCAAGAGTATATGCAGCAAGAGGGCCTGGGCGAACGTTTGCCTTTCCAGGGTGACGCAGAGCTGCCGCTGCAGGAGGCGCTGCGCCTTATCCAACGCTTGCAGGGCATGGAGCAACTGGAGGACACGCTTGAGCGGGTGCTATGGGGGGGAGATCCACAGCAGATTGATGACGAGCAGGTACGTCAACTGATGGGGGAGGAAGCCCAGGGCCAGGTGCAGGCCTTAAAAGACCTGGCCGAACAGCTACAACAGAAAGGCTACATCCGCAAGAGCAAGGAACGACTCGAACTGACAGCGCGGGGTATCCGGCAGATTGCCCAAAAAGCCATGCTCGATATCTTCGCCTCGCTGCGGCGTGACCAATTCGGCAAGCACGGCGCACTGCGCCGTGGTGCCAGCGGCCAGCATCTGGAAGAGACCAAAGCCTATGTCTTCGGGGAACCGTTCGATATCCATCTGGCGCGCACCGTGATGAATGCGGTCCTGCGCACGGCGGCACCGCCCCCTCTGCGGCTCGCCCCGCAGGATTTCGAGGTGCATGGCTCGGAATCCGTGTCGCGATGCTCGACGGTGCTGCTCTTGGATATGAGCGGATCGATGGAGCGTTTTAGCCGCTTCACCGCCGCCAAAAAAGTGGCGCTGGCGCTGGATGCCTTGATCCGTACGCAATTCCCGCGCGATACGCTGCACATCGTGGGTTTCTTCAC
>AR_comb_assmDRAFT_10106514_pt1 | contig 12215 bp, 8 predicted proteins | sample ArasoioldDNA_FD_10543 | JGI IMG/M metagenome (IMG submission 10543) | reverse complement strand
CAGAGACCTTGATTCATGTTATTGAGCGCAACGTCGAGCTGGCGATTCTGCTCGCTCATTCTCTGTCGAATCCGCCAGACGGATATCGACCCGACAAGACAGATGACGAAAGCGCCGGCAACTGCCGCCAACACGAGCGAATGCGAATCCGAGAAAAACGAATAGAACTGGATGATCGCCACGGTTGCAAGAGCGACAACAACGCCAAACATGCCGGCGAACAGAAGTATTCGCAGGTCTCGGGACTCACCGAATGACTTCAAGGTCCGGAACATGGCTCTCGCAGCTGATCGACCGCGGTAAGTCAGCCCGCGGACACAGATTTCCGGGATTTTGCAGGATCAGTTCTGTGGCCGTCTTAAATTTCCAACGACACGGTGGTTAATCGGCGTTAACACTACGCGCGCGTGAACGCGCAACCGCCGGTTTTAGAAGGAAAGGCCTGTTGGGAGGCTCGTTGGGCGAAAAATTTATGCGTCAAGGCATCGACGGCGCCGCGGGCCAGGCCGCCGCAATCTCACGGCCTCGCTGCGCCCAGTCAGTCGCCGGAAAAGGTCCGCACGTCAGCGCAAAATAATCGTACGGCGCCCTTTGGTCCGAAGGCATGATGAACTGATAATGCAGCCGAAAGAAATTGAACCGGATGCGTTGATAGCGTTCGGGCGACACCGCGTCGCGGAATCGAACTTGCCAAATCAGTGGATTGCAGCGCTGCGGGCCGGCATCCACGCCTACGCCCGCCACAGGATCGAAATTCCAGAACTGAAGGACGTCCTTGCGCGATTGACAGTCGATCCACCGCACCGACGGTTCGTTGGCGACGCGCTTTATGATATCACGCAGCCACCGCGCTCGCGGGTGAAGCGCGACGCCCGGCATGATCGAACCAAGCGTCATTACTACGATCGAAGGGATCCGCCGGCCTAAATCCGGATCGCGCTCGAGAGCTCGCGCCATTATGGGCAGCACCAGCGGCGCGCCCCCGCTGTGCCCGATCAGGATAACTTCATCCACGTCGCTGGCATTTGCGGCGGCGATCAATCGTGCGGCAGCGGTATTGATCGGACGATCAAAAAAAGTTGGCTGACCGCGGCCGAACTTGCGCAGGTATGGCCAGCCATTGTTGATCCTTATGATGAGAAGACGCTCCGCAAGCGGCCGCAGCGCAAAAAACACAGCGACCGCAACGGCAGCCGCGAGCGGTGCAGCCATCCACATCGCCAGTCCGAGAGAGCTTCGAGCGACAACCAAAGCAATCCAGCCTGCTCCAAGCGAAATCGCGAGCCAAAGCGCCATCAGCAGCTGGAACAAGAGATGATGCATCTCAAATTTCCACGACGCCCTGATGATCCGCGCCGTGGCGCCGCTAATGATATCGCCCACCGCCCATTGCAGGGCGGCAAGAACCTGCCAAAGGATGGGGCGACCAAGATTCTCTTCGAGCAGGTCCTCGTACCGGACAAATTCGTAGTCGGTCGCAACCTCCCAGTCCGGACCGGACGTTGTCACCGTCCAGACCGCAAGCTCATTGGAGACTATTTTAAGCGGCCCGAGGGTGGAGTTGACCGACCAGACATTCTTGAATTTTTTCCAACCGTACTCGAACAGGCTGTAGTAGCCGACGGCCCCCTGCGGATCGTAACCGTGGACGTAAATGACGCGGCGTCGCTTGATCGGGGCGGAAGTAATTCGGTTGGTAACAGCTGGCACACGGCTTCCCTTTGACGAGACTGGCGAAGTTAACCCAAATTTTTGCTTCGATTCCACCGCCACTGGATCATGGCCAGCGTCACGGCGCGCGGCAGCAGCCGGGGCAGCAAGGTTGTGATGCGGTTGACTGTCCCCGGCACCACGACACGATGGCCAGACATGAAGCCTGTGTAGCCTTCGCGCGCTACCCGTTCTGCCGTGCGGGCGATGAATTTCGGGAAGTAGCCAGGCGGCATTCCCGCCCGGTCAAAGAATTCGGTCTCGACGGGGCCCGGGCAAAGCGCGCAGACGCGCACGCCGCTCTCTTTCAACTCCTCGTGCAGGGCTTCAGTAAGCGAGAGCACATAAGCCTTGGTGGCATGGTAGACCGCCATACCAGGACCCGGCATGAAGGCGGCCACGGAAGCGACATTAAGGATGCCGCCACGATGCCGGGTAATGCTGTCCAGCCATCGCAATGACAGGTCAGTGAGTGCGCGAACGTTGAGATCGACCATGGCGAGCTCTTGATCGTGCGGCAGATCTGCCGCCGCACCGAGAAGTCCGAAACCCGCATTATTCACCACGATTGCGGGCTCAAGGCCGGCGGCGGCCAGTTCCTTCGCCAGCTGCGCCGGCGCGTCGCGCAACCCGAGATCGGCGGCGATCACCTTTGGGCGCGCATGGCCGGCAGCAGCGATTTCGGCGGCCAACGCATCGAGTTTCGCAACGCGGCGCGCGGTGAGCACCAAGGCATGGCCGTGCGAGGCAAAGACCCGGGCAAGCTCGGCACCAATACCGGCGGAAGCACCAGTGATCAGGCAAACGGGTTGCATTGGCCGTAATCACCGCGGTTTCAGAAAAGCGAAATCACAGCCCTGGTCGGCGCCAAGAATTTCCTGCGCATAAAGGCGGGCGTAACCGCGCGAAGGCTCGTCGACTGCCGCCTTTGATGCCGCTGCACGACGCTTGAGTTCGGCGTCGTCAATCACGAGGTCAATGCGCCGTTGTTTTACCGACAGGCGGATTCGGTCACCGCTGCGCACGAGACCTAGCGCGCCTCCGGAAGCACTGTCGGGAGTTACGTGCAAAATGACCGTTCCAAATGCGGTGCCGCTCATGCGCGCATCCGATACGCGTACCATGTCCTTGATGCCCTTGGCGGCGAGTTTTTTTGGAATCGGCAGATAGCCGGCCTCCGGCATAGCAGAAACCGAATGCGGGCCCGCGTTCTGCAGCACCATGATATCCTTGGCGTCCACATCGAGGCCCGGATCGTCGACGCGTGCAGCAAGATCTTCGAGCGACGAGAACACCACAGCACGGCCTTCGTGCTCGAACAAATTGGCGTCGGCCGCCGAGCGTTTGAGGATCGCGCCCTGCGGCGCCAAATTTCCGAATAGCGCCACGAGCCCGCCTTGTGGCTCCAGTGGCTTCTTGCGCTCCGCGATAATATTGCGATCGACCCACTCGCCGCTCTCATGCGCAAGTCGATCGCCGAGCGATTCTCCCGTGACGGTCAGACAGTCGAGATGCAGCAAGTCTTTCAATTCGCGCATCAGAGCGCCCATGCCCCCGGCGGCAAAGAAATCCTCCATATAGCCGTTGCCAACCGGCTTCAGATTCACCAGCACCGGCGTCGTATCGGACAGTTCATTGAGGCGCTGCAACGACACCGGGATGCCCGCCCGCCCGGCAATGGCAGTCAGATGAATGATCGCGTTGGTCGAGCCGCCGATGGCCAGCAGCACGCGCAAAGCATTCTCAACCGATTTCTGGTTGACGATTTTGTCCGGGGTCAGTTTCGAGCCAATCAGTTTGACCGCTTCGGCTCCGGTTGCTTCCGCAGCGCGGAGTCGATCGGCATGCACGGCGGGAATCGCGGCGGTCCCTGGCAAGATCATGCCGAGCGCTTCCGCGATACAGGCCATGGTCGACGCAGTGCCCATCACGGCACAAGTGCCGGCGGTGGTTGCGAGCTTGCCTTCGACCTCGGTGATTTCGTTGTTGTCGATCTTTCCGGCGCGGTACTGCGCCCAGAAACGGCGGCAATCGGTGCAGGCCCCGAGCCGCTCTCCGCGATGACGCCCGGTCATCATCGGGCCAGCCACCAATCCGATCGAAGGTTTACCGGCAGATACCGCTCCCATGAGCTGGGCCGGTACTGTCTTGTCGCAACCGCCCATCAACACGACCGCGTCCATCGGCTGCGCGCGGACCATTTCTTCGGTGTCCATGGACATGAGGTTGCGGAACTTGAGGCTGGTCGGATTGAGGAACACTTCGCCCAGTGAAATGGTCGGAAACTCGATCGGCAGCGCTCCGGCAGCCAGAACGCCGCGTTTCACTGCATCGAGCAATTCCGGAAAATGCCGGTGGCAATTGTTGAAGCCCGACGGCGTGTAGGCGATGCCGACCACGGGCTTGGCCAGCATGGCGCGGGAATAGCCCATCGATTGCGCAAAAGAACGCCGTAAATAAAGAGAGAAATCACGATCGCCATAGTTCGTAAGTCCGGTGGCGACGCCGGTGGGCTTATCGTTCATGCCGATGCTTTTTGCAGCCAGGCGAGGCCGGATGCAAGCCGCTGCGACCAGGGATGTGAGGCAAACCGCCCGGATGCAGCAGGAACGCAACTCGGCCCTGCGCAGCATGTCGATTTGGCTCAAATCCGTCCGTCATTGGCTCAAATCCGTGCGTCACATGACGTGCGGCGAATGCTTTCGGCCGAGCCGCGCGGCGATGTCCTCGCCAAGCGGCTTGCTGTGTTTCGACGCGACGTTATCCTTTCCGAACTCAGACTCCTTTCCATGTTGCGGGAGTTTAAAGAAAAGGGTGCCCGGATCGCCGGCATCAGCGCGCCATCACGCGCAAGTACGCTCGTCAATTATGTCGGCCTCGATGAGGGATTGATCGAGTATGTCTGCGAGATCTCTGGCTCGCTGAAAATCGGTAAATATATGCCCGGCACACTGATACCGGTGGTCGATGAGACAAAGCTATATTCCGACCAACCCGACTGCGCGATTATCTTTTCCTGGCACATCGCCGACGAGCTTCCTTCAAAGATCAGGGCCAAGGGCTTTCGCGGTAAGCTGATCACGCCGCTGCCCATACCGCGCATTTTATAAGATGCCGCATTTGGGCACCTTTTTGCCGGCATGCGCGCCCACCCGGTCTTGGCGCACCACACTAGGTCTCTGTCGTTATTGACACTAATCAAGGCGCGATCCGCGCGTTCGACGAATCTTGCCTCGACAAGGACCCTAGAAGCCTTCTAAAACATAGCCGCCGCGGGGGCGGGGACAGAAAAAGACATGGACTACGAACAGTTTTTTGCGTCTGCACTCAATAGGTTACGTGACGAGCGGCGCTACCGCGTCTTTGCCGACCTCGAGCGAATTGCCGGCCGATTCCCGCACGCCATTTGGCATTCTCCGCAAGGCAAGCGCGATGTCGTGATCTGGTGCTCGAACGATTATTTGGGAATGGCGCAGCACCCGAAGGTGATCGGCGCCATGGTTGAAGCGGCGTCCCGCATGGGCACCGGCGCCGGCGGCACTCGCAATATTGCCGGCACCAATCATCCGCTGGTGGAGCTTGAGCAGGAGCTTGCCGACCTGCACGGCAAGCCCGCCGCGCTGGTGTTCACCTCCGGCTATGTTTCGAATGAAACCGGCATCGCAACCATCGCCAGGCTTTTGCCGAACTGCCTGCTGCTCTCCGACGCTTTCAACCACAATTCCATGATCGAAGGCGTTCGCCAGTCCGGCTGCGAGAAGAAGATCTGGCGGCACAACGATCTCGGCCATCTTGAGGAACTGCTGAAAGCAGCCGATCCCTCACGGCCGAAGCTCATCGTCTTTGAAAGTCTTTATTCCATGGACGGTGACGTCGCACCTGCGGATGCGATCTGCGATCTTGCCGAACGCTACGGCGCCATGACTTATTGCGATGAGGTGCATGCAGTCGGCATGTATGGCCCGCGTGGCGGCGGTATTTGCGATCGCGACAACGCCATGCAGCGCGTCGATGTGATCGAAGGGACACTCGCCAAGGCTTTCGGCTGCCTCGGAGGTTACATCGCGGCCAGCCAGAATCTGATCGATGCGGTACGTTCATATGCGCCGGGCTTTATTTTTACCACGGCCCTGCCCCCGGCGATCTGCGCCGCGGCTACTGCGGCTATCCGTCACTTGAAAACTTCGAGTTGGGAGCGTGAACGGCACCAGGAACGCGCGGCGCGCGTGAAGGCGGTTCTCAATAGTGCCGGTTTGCCTGTCATGCCGAGTTCGACCCACATCGTGCCGGTGCTCATCGGCGATCCGGAGAAGTGCAAGGCGGCGAGCGATATGCTGCTCTCCGAGCATGGCATTTACATTCAGCCGATCAACTACCCGACCGTGCCACGCGGCATGGAACGTTTGCGCATCACGCCTTCGCCCTACCACGACGACGCTCTGGTGGATGCCCTGGCAGAAGCGCTGATCGACGTCTGGGAACGGCTCGATCTGCCGCGACGTCAGCGGGCAGCCGCTGCGGAATAAGCGCTTTCGTTTTTCAATCCTGAAATGGCGGCCGCTTCTGCGGGGGTTTTGGCTCGCTCTTGATCCTGAGCGAGCGCGCGTTCCAACGCGCCACCAGCGGCATGGTCAATGACACAAAGAGAATTCGTGTCAGGTGGTGCGCGCCGACGTAAACCGGGTCGAGACTGAGCGCCAGCGCAAGCAGCATCATTGCATCGACCGCGCCGGGGGCAAAAGCAATCATCGCCTCGCCGGCCCGCACCGAGAGTAGGCTGATGAGAACGGCCGCGAATACTGCGGAGATTGCCACAGCCACCGCAAATGATCCGAAAGCGGCCGCCACGAAGTTCAGCAGCAGCCGCGGCGAAGTGTTGGCAAAGCGTGAACCGGTAACGGCGCCCATGGCGACCATTGCGGTATTCGTAACCCACCAGGGCATCACGGCATGAATCAGGCCTGTACCATGCAACACGGCTGACGAGATCATCGCGCCAAAAAGAAGCCCGCCAGGAAAACGGACGCGATGCGCGACAATCGCGGCGACGCTCGAAATAGCGACAAGAATCGCGAGTTCATCGAGCACCGCAATGCTAAGTGTGCCGGAAGCTCGCGCTACAGGCTGACCGACCAGACCGAGCAGCGAAAGTCCCGCCGGCAGGCCGACGGCAATAACAACCACGCGGATGCTCTGCACAATCGCGATTGCGCGCAAATCGCCGCCGAATTCGATCGCTAAAGTCAGGACCTGCGACATCCCGCCCGGGGCCGCTGCCAGAAACGCGTCAACCCTCGACCATCGGTGCACGAGTTGGAGATATCCAGCTCCGACAACGGAGATGACCGTCATCGCCAGAAGCAGCACGGCTATGCTTATCGGATAAGTCGCCATACCGTGCAGCGTTTCCGGCGTGACGACTGCGCCGAGCGATATGCCGATGAGCACGAAAATCGCGCGCATCAACAAGGTCGGAATGTACATGGGCCGACCGGCCAGCGAGGCACCGGCAACCGCCAGAATTGAGCCTGATAGCCAGCCCGCGGGAACGCCTATGAGACCCAGCACGGCCCCGCCCGAGGCGGCAATGGCCAGCGTCTCGGCCAGGCGGCGCAGACTTGCGAAGCGGTCAATTGGCGGGGGCGGGGACAAGGCCAAGCATTCTTCACGGAGCGAGGCGCACCTGCGCCGCGTTCATTTGCTGCGATCAATGCCGCGTGTGAAGGGCCGCGTCAAACCACTGCGGCATGGTTAAAAATGGAGATTTTGCAATAGCTTATGATATTATTGCCGAAGTCCGGCGCCTTTCGGAAGCTTCGCGCAAGAGTGTCCTGCGGGGACTTGGCTCGCTAGAGTGGTCCCGCTCGCGTTAGTCCCGATCTGGAGAGTTCATGCTGCAAGGTTGGGTCGTCATTGCGGTTGCGCTTGCGTACATCGGGTTGCTGTTCCTGGTGGCGAGCTATGGTGACCGTACGCGCAGTCTTGGGCGCGATGGACGCGCGCGTTTGCTTATCTACCCGCTGTCGCTCGCGATCTATTGCACGTCGTGGACCTTCTTCGGCTCGGTCGGCTTCGCTTCGCGCACGGGCCTCGACTTCATAACCATCTACATCGGTCCGGCGCTGATGATCGGCCTGTGCAGCCCGCTGCTGATGCGGGTCGTCCGGCTCGCAAAGGCGCACAACATCACTTCGATCGCCGACTTCATCGCCGCACGCTACGGCAAAGGCCAGGCGGTCGCGGCAGCCGTCGCGCTGATCGCGATCGTTGGCACCATCCCCTACATCGCGCTGCAGCTCAAAGCGGTTTCATCTTCACTCGAGACGATTCTGGCTCATATCACCGCGGGCACCGAGGTTACTCGCCCCCTGCTCGGCGATATTGCTCTGTTCGTTGCGCTGTCGATGGCAACCTTCGCCGTTCTCTTCGGCACACGCCACATCGACGCCACCGAACACCAGCACGGCCTGATGCTGGCGGTCGCCGCCGAATCGATCGTCAAGCTGGTGGCATTTCTTGCGGTGGGAATTTTCGTCACCTTCTGGATGTTCGACGGCCCTGTTGCTCTCTTTACAGAAGCAATGCAGAGGCCGGCGACCGCCGCCATATTCAACCGCGAACCCCGCATCGACACGCTGGTAGCGATGACGCTTCTGTCATTCGTGGCTTTTATTTTGCTGCCGAGGCAATTTCACGTTGCCGTTGTCGAAAACAACAACGAGAATGAGATCAGACGCGCTGTCTGGCTTTATCCGGTCTATTTGATCCTGATAAATCTTTTTGTGGTTCCGATTGCGGTCGCCGGCCTGCTGACCTTTCCCGCCGGCAAGGTTGACAGCGATATGTTTGTGCTGGCGCTGCCTCTGCACAGCGGGTCCAGCCTCTTTACCCTCGCCGCGTTCGTTGGCGGACTTTCAGCCGCGACCGCGATGGTGATCGTTGAATCGGTCGCACTGTCGATAATGATGTCGAACGACATCATTATGCCTTTGGTCTTACAACGGCGTGGAAGCCTGATCAGCGGCCGTGAGAATGTCGGCTCGATGCTGCTGACGGTGCGGCGGTTGTCGATCTTCGCGATTTTACTGCTCGCTTACGCTTACTACCGGTCCGCCGGCGAAGCGCAGCTTGCTTCTATCGGTCTGCTCTCTTTCGCGGCGATCGCGCAGCTGGCGCCGGCTTTCTTTGGCGGATTGCTATGGCGGCGCGCAACCGCGGCCGGAGCCATTGCCGGTATGACGGTCGGCTTCCTTGTGTGGGCCTACACGCTCCTGCTGCCGACGTTGTCCGACATCGGCGTGATCGGCGAGCGCATTCTCACCGAAGGACCGGGCGGCGTAAGCATGTTGCGGCCCCAACATCTGTTTTGGCTCGAGTTGCCGCCTTTAGTCCACGGTGTCGTCTGGAGTCTGCTGCTGAATATCCTTTGCTATGCCGGCTTTTCCTTGCGGCGTGCGCCTTCTTCAATTGAGCACCTGCAAGCCAATACGTTCGTGCCCTCGAATTTCACACCGATTGCACCAAGCTTCCGTCTTTGGCGCTCGTCCGTAACGGTTGCCGAACTTACAACCACGGTCGCTCGTTATCTCGGCGAAGAACGGACACGCTCCGCGTTCAACAGCTTCGCGGCGACACACCGCATCAGTATGGAGCCCAAGGACGAGGCGGATTTCCGGCTGGTCCGTCATGCGGAACATACACTTGCTTCCGCAATCGGCGGCGCCTCGTCGCGCTTGGTGCTCTCGTTGCTTCTTCGCAAGCGGACGGTATCGACCAAGGCCGCACTAAAACTGCTGGACGATGCTAATGCTGCGATCCAATACAATCGTGAAATCCTGCAGACCGCACTCGACCATGTGCGCCAAGGCATCGCGGTATTCGACAAAGACCTGCAACTGATCTGTTGGAACAGGCAATTCGGCGAAATCCTCGACCTGGCACCGGCCCTGATCCGCGTCGGCGCGGGGCTTGCAGATATTTTGCGCTCCAACAACGAACGCAACGGGGTCTCCACTGCTGACGAATTCGTGGACGCGCAGATCGAACGGTATGTTTCCGGCCGCGAGCCCTTCCTGGAGCGGTTTGCCGAGGGCGTGGTGATCGAGGTGCGCGCGAATCGAATGCCGGATGGCGGTATCGTCACCACGTTCACAGATATCACCGCCAGCGTGGAAGCGGCGGAAGCGCTGGAACGGTCGAACGAGACGCTCGAGCGGCGCGTGCGCGAGCGTACTGAGGAGCTTACCCGCCTCAACGCCGCCCTCGCCCATGCCAAAGGTGAGGCCGAAGCGGCCAATATTTCCAAGACAAAGTTCCTGGCCGCGGCCAGCCACGACATCTTGCAGCCGCTCAACGCGGCGCGGCTCTACGTCACCAGCCTGATTGAACGCGGGGGCCGGGAAGATCGCCGTCTGGTGGACAATATCGATGCCTCGCTTGAGGCAGTGGAAGAGATCCTCGGGGCGCTGCTCGATATGTCCCGCCTTGATACCGGTGCGATGCGCCCTGAATTCGCCAGCTTCCGTGTCGACGAATTGATGCGCCAAATCGAACTTGAATTCGCCCCTCTCGCCGCCTCCAAGGGGCTCGCCTTTACGATCATGCCCTGCACGCTTGTTGTCAGATCCGACCGGCGGCTCTTGCGGCGCTTGATCCAGAATCTCGTTTCGAACGCGATCAAATATACGCCGGAGGGCCGCGTGCTGGTCGGATGCCGGCGCCGCGGCGATGACTTGCGAATTGACGTCTACGACACGGGCGTCGGTATTCCGCAGTCGAAATGGCGCGATATCTTCATCGAATTTCACCGCCTCGATCAAGGCGCGAAAATCGCGCGCGGACTTGGCTTGGGACTTTCAATCGTCGAACGTGTTGCGCGGGTCATCGGCTGCAAGGTCGAGCTTGACTCGGAATACGGCCGCGGATCGCATTTTGCGGTTACCGTGCCGCTCTCAAGCGAGGCGCCCATCGAGTTACTTGCCCAAAAAATTGCTCGCGTGGATCCCAGCCAACTCGCCGGTATTTCCGCGCTGTGCATCGACAACGAGCCGTCGGTGCTTGACGGCATGGAGACAGTGTTGCGTGGCTGGGGTTGTACGACAATGAAAGCGCCGGATCTGGCGTTCGCGCTGAAAGCAATCTCGGAAAGCAACGCCACACCGAACGGGCTTCTGGTCGATTACCATCTCGACGAAGGCAATGGCATCGAGGCGATCGTTGCATTGCGCCGCCGTCTGGGTGATCTGCCTGCCATACTTATCACTGCGGACCGCTCGCCAGGGGTGCGCGAGCAAGCGCGCGCGGTCGGGATCCAGGTGCTGCACAAACCGATTAAGCCTGCTGCACTGCGTGCGTTGCTGGCGCAATGGCGTGTTCTGCGAGTGGCCGCCGCAGAATAGAAAAGCTGATCAGCCTTCGGCGCTGACGTTTTGCGGCCACTGGCCGGTTTCGATCTTCGCAGCAGCGATAACCGCCTGCGTGCGGCTTTCGACGCCGAGCTTTTGCAAAATGGCTGAGACGTGCGCCTTGACCGTCGCCTCCGACACATCGAGTTGATAGGCGATCTGTTTGTTCAGGAGGCCTTCCGACAGCATCATCAACACGCGCACTTGTTGTGGCGTGAGTGTTGCCATGCGCGTCATCAGTTCGGCCGCTTCCGTGTCGGAGCCGGCCGCAAGATCAACGTCGGGCGGCGTCCAAACGCCTCCACCGAGGATACGGGAAATGGCCGTGCGCATCGCGTCTACGCCGAGCGTCTTGGGGATGAATCCCGAAGCGCCAAATTCCACGCAGCGGCGAATGGCTGCCGGGTCGTCGTTAGCCGAGACAACGATCACCGGCACCCCTGGGTATTGCGCGCGCATGTACATGAGGCCGGAAAAACCGCGGACGCCTGGCATCGTCAGATCGAGCAGCACGAGGTCGATGTCGCCGCCTCGCTCCAGCAAATTGACAAGTTCCTCAAATGTGCCCGCTTCGGAAATTTCCGCGCGCTCCAAAAGGCCTTCTACCGCCTCGCGCAAAGCACCGCGAAACAACGGATGGTCGTCGGCGATTACTAGCCGGTACTGCAAGGCTTCATTCAACTGAACTTCTCCGGCTGGGTGCGGCAGCGGCTATGCGCCGCATCGTTTTCGCGTTGCACCCGAGTTGCTGCCATGTTCCTCCCACGCCGTTGTCGGCGCAAGCCTTTCAACTCCCGACAAAAACCCAGTCGGACGCCGTACGCTGCAGTGCGGAATACTGCATATAATTCTGGCCTTTAAGCGACTAGTTATCGACAAAAGTCGAATATAGCCGACCCCCTCACGCGACTAGAGTTTTGTGACCACCGCCAGCGGGGTGCCTTGCCGCGCCCGGTGATTGGAAATCACAATAACGGGGGACTGACAAATGAGCGCACTCGCCGGTACCGCTTCCCGGTCACGCGGAATGTCGAAGGACGAAAAATTCGTCATCTTCGCATCTTCGCTGGGCACGATCTTCGAATGGTATGACTTCTATCT
>AR_comb_assmDRAFT_10219492_pt1 | contig 12216 bp, 13 predicted proteins | sample ArasoioldDNA_FD_10543 | JGI IMG/M metagenome (IMG submission 10543) | reverse complement strand
CAGTCAACAGGGCACCCGCGGCGGGTACCACCTGGCGAGGACTCCGACGCAGATTTCCGTGGCCGACGTGATCCAGGCCATCGATGGGCCAGTGACCGTCACGGCCTGCTCGACCGACGAGGGCGCCTGCGAACAGTATGCGAAGTGCAACGTTCGCGACCCGTTGTGGCGTGTTCGAGAGCGAATTCTCGCCGCGCTGGGGGAATGCACGATTGCCGAATTAGCGGCTGACCCGGTCCCGCCGTCCCCGGCTGGCCGGACGGCCGTGTTGCACACACATCTGTGAGACGAGAACGATGGCTGTAAAGCTCCCGATCTACATGGACTACCACGCGACGACGCCGGTGGACCCGCGGGTCCTCGAGGCGATGCTGCCGTATTTCACCGAGCATTTCGGGAATGCGGCGAGCCGCAACCACCCGTTTGGCTGGGAGGCCGAAGAGGCCGTCGAGAAGGCACGCAAACAGGTGGCCGACCTGATTGGCGCAAACGCCAAGGAAATCGTCTTCACGAGCGGCGCGACCGAATCAGACAACCTGGCGATCAAGGGTGTCGCCGAGATGTATCGCGAGAAAGGGAACCACATCATCACGTGCGTGACCGAGCACAAGGCGGTGATCGACACGTGCAAGCGACTCGAAAAGGAAGGCTATCGCGTCACCTACCTTCCGGTGCAGAAGGACGGCCTGATCAGCCTGGACGAGCTGCGGGATGCCCTCACGGACAAGACCATTCTCGTCACCATCATGACGGCCAACAACGAGATCGGCGTCATTCAGCCGATTGCCGAGATCGCCGCGCTCGCCAAGGCGAAGGGGATCCTGGTCCACACCGATGGCGTCCAGGCTGTCGGCAAGGTGCCGTTCAACGTGAACGATCTGAAGGTCGATCTGGTGTCAATCAGTGCTCACAAGATGTACGGACCAAAGGGCGTGGGTGCGCTGTTTGTCCGGCGCCGGAATCCACGTGTGCTGCTCGCGCCGCAGATCGACGGCGGTGGCCACGAGCGTGGAATGCGATCCGGTACGCTCAACGTTCCGGGGATCGTGGGGATGGGCAAGGCGGCCGAGCTCTGTCGTCAGGAGATGGCGGCGGATACCGCACGGCTCTTGGCCCTTCGTGATCGGCTCAATACGAAATTGCATCAGGGGCTCGACGAGATCTACATCAATGGATCGACCGAGCACCGCTTACCGCACAACCTGAACATCAGCTTTGCGTATGTCGAGGGCGAATCGCTGCTCATGGGCATCAACGACGTCGCGGTCTCGTCGGGCTCCGCATGCACCTCGGCCAGCCTCGAGCCCTCATACGTGCTCAAGGCCCTTGGAGCGGGCGACGATCTGGCGCATTCGTCAATCCGGTTCGGGCTTGGTCGCTGGAGCACCGAGGAGGAGGTCGACTACGTCGCAAGCAAGCTGATCAGCGTGGTGACCCGGCTTCGGGAAATGTCGCCGCTCTACGAGCTGGCCAAGGAAGGCGTGGATCTTTCGACGATGCAGTGGGAAGTGCATTAACTGGATGCTGAGAGCTGTCAGCTGACGGCTCTCAGCTGACAGCTCTCAGCGGTCAGCACAGCCGAGGCCGAGAGTCTACGCTCGAGGCCGAGGGACAACGAAGTCACGGCATGCGAGCGGGGGTGGGGCCCCGCGAGAATAAGGAAAAGAAGAATGGCGTATTCAAACAAGGTCCTCGATCACTACGAGAACCCGCGGAACGTCGGATCGTTGCCGAAGGACGATCCCAACGTCGGGACGGGGCTGGTGGGCGCTCCGGAATGCGGCGACGTGATGAAGCTGCAGGTGCGGGTGAACCCCAAAACCGGGATCATCGACGAGGCGAAGTTCAAGACGTTCGGGTGCGGCTCGGCCATCGCGAGCTCGAGCCTCGCGACCGAGTGGCTGAAGGGCAAGAGCGTCGATCAGGCGCTTGCCATCAAGAACACCGATATCGTCAATGAATTGAGCCTGCCGCCGGTGAAGATTCACTGTTCGGTCCTGGCCGAAGACGCGATCAAGGCCGCCATCAGCGACTACAAGAAGAAGAGACCTGAAGCCGCTGCTGCCACCGTCGCCGAGACCACGCAGCCGATCGCGTGAAGTAGGAGGCCGGTCCAGGCGGACAGTCGGTGCAAATACCGCGGCGGACCGAGAGGTGAGCCGCGACAGGCGGAGGGGGTGGGGCCCCACCGCAGATATGAGAAATGATCCAGATCACGGAGGTTGCGGCGCGCAGGATCCGGTCGTTGATGGCCAAGCAGGGCATCGACGAGGGTGGGTTGCGCGTAGGCGTCAAAGGCGGTGGGTGCTCGGGCTTGAGCTACACCTTTGCCTGGGAGAAGCAGGCCCGTCTCGGCGACGAAGTGTTCGAGGGACCTGATGGCGCCAAGCTGTTTGTCGACAAGAAGAGCCTGCTGTACTTGAACGGTACGGTTCTCGACTACGACACCAATCTCGTGAGCAAGGGATTCGTTTTCAACAACCCGAACGCGAAATCGACCTGCGGCTGCGGCAGCTCGTTCGGCGCCTGATCGCCCGAACCTGCCGCGACCCGCCACCGGTATGACTTCCGAAACGCCCGTTCACACGATCCAAGTCTGTCGCACCTGTGGGGGAGGCGCGCCGGTCGATGCGCATTTCTGCCCACAGTGCACCAAGATCTTGTCTCTCGGCCGGCAGGGCGACTACTTTGCCTTCCTGGGCGTGCCTCGACGGCTCCAGCTGGATCCAGCCGTGCTCGATGAGCGCTTCCGCGCGCTCAGCCGCCAGTTTCATCCCGACTATTTCTACAACGCGACTCCGGCCGAGCGGCGCGCCAGCCTCGAGCGGTCATCGTACCTGAACGACGCGTACCGCACGCTGAAACAGCCCATTTCGAGGATGGCCTATCTCCTCGAAATCGAAGGCGTCTGGACGCCGGCCGACAAGGTCGAGGGAGGTGGCTCGAAGCAGGTGCCTCCAGCGTTGTTGGAAGAAGTGTTCGCGCTCAACGAGGAGCTGGACGAGGTGCGCGAGCTCCGGGCTGGTGGCGCTCCGGCGGACCAGTGGCAGGCACGCCTCAGCCGGGCGCGGCAGCCGATTGACGCCAAACGTGCCGAGCACGAGGCCGAGCTCGAACAGCTGTTCCGGCGCTGGGACGGGCTGGCCGAGGGCGGGGGCACCGAGGCAGCGCGCCACGAAGTGCTGGCGGCGCTCCGCGAGCGGCTCCTCGAACGAAACTACATCAACAATCTTCTGGCCGGAATCGAGAAGGAGCTCGAGCGCCCGGCCGGAGTCGAGCGGTGACATGGCCAAGGTAGTCGGCATCGATCTCGGTACGACCAACAGCCTCGTGGCGTACGTCAAGGACGGTGTGCCCGTCGTGATCCGGGACAAGAGCGGCGACGCGCTCGTCCCGTCGGTGGTGTCGGCGGCCCCGGACGGAACCGTCTATGTGGGCCGCGAGGCGCAGCGTCGGCTTCTGACCGATCCTGCCAGCACGGTGTACTCGGTCAAACGGTTCATGGGAAGGGGAATCGAGGACGTTCGCGAGGACGCGCGGCTCATGCCGTTCCGCGTGGCCGGCGAAGCTGGAGGCGTCGTCCGCATTGGGCTGGGCGAGCGGATCCTCACGCCACCCGAGATCTCCGCGTTCATCCTTCGCGAGCTGAAACACCGTGCCGAGGCTTTCTTCAGCGCCGAGGGTGAGATCGATCCCGAAGTGGACCGCGCGGTCATCACGGTGCCTGCGTATTTCAACGATGCACAGCGCACCGCCACTCGTGACGCCGGTCGAATCGCGGGTCTGGAGGTGCTGCGGATCATCAACGAGCCGACCGCCGCGTCGCTGGCCTATGGCCTCGACGAGCGACACACCGGCCTGATCGCCGTGTACGACTTCGGGGGCGGAACGTTCGACATCTCGATTCTTCGGGTTGAAGACGGCGTCTTTCAGGTGCTGTCCACCAACGGCGACACGCACCTTGGGGGCGACGACATCGATCGTCTGCTGATCGAACGGGCGTTGGCCCAGCAGGCCGGCCGCGCGTCCGCCGAGCGGATTCAGGAGGTCCGGAAGGCCGCGATCCACGCCAAATGGGATCTCTCCGAGCAGACCGAAACGACGTTTCAAGGTGTCCGCCTCACACGCGCGGAGTTCGAGGAACTGATTACACCCATCGTCGAGCGGACGCTCGAGCCCTGCCGGCGTGCGCTCGCCGACGCGGGACTGGCGGCGTCGCAGATCGACGAGGTGGTCCTCGTGGGCGGATCGACCCGCATCCCGCTCGTGTGGAAACGAGTGGGCGAACTGTTCGGAAGAACGCCGCACAGCGAGCTCAATCCGGACGAGGTCGTGGCGCTCGGCGCCGCGGTGCAATCTGAGATTCTGGTGACCGGCAATCGCGACATGCTGCTCCTCGACGTGACCCCCCTCTCGCTCGGCATCGAGACGATGGGTGGGGTGACGTCGAAGATCATCCTCAGAAACTCGACCGTGCCCTCGACGGGCAGCGAGATGTTCACGACGGCGGTCGATAACCAGACCGCCGTGGACATCCACGTGTTGCAGGGCGAGCGCGAGCTGGTCGCGGACAATCGTTCCCTCGCCCGCTTCAAGCTCCGCGGGATTCCGCCCATGCCGGCAGGGATGCCGCGCGTCCAGGTGCAGTTTCAAATCGACGCCAACGGCATCCTCGCGGCGACTGCGAAGGAGCTCCGGACAGGCATCGAGCAGACAATCGAGGTCAAGCCGTCCTACGGCCTGACCGACGACGAGGTGGAGCGGATGCTGCTCGATTCATTCGAGCACGCCGAGGCGGATTTCGCCGCGCGGATGTTGATTGAAACGCGCAACGAAGCCGAGTCGGTGATCATGGCGACAGAGAAGGCGCTCCGGTCGCCGGATTTTCCGGAGGTTGCCAGCCGCGAGTTCCAGCCGGGCGAACAGCGGCGCATCGAGCAGACGCTCGCGGGTCTCAAGCATGTCCTGGGATCGTCCGATCGCGCGGCAATTCAGCAGTGGACCACGGTGCTCAACGACGCCACCCGTCATCTGGCCGAGGTGATGATGAACAGGTCGGTTCAAGCCGCGCTGACGGGCCGGAGCGTCGATCAGGTCTGATATATGCCCAAGGTAACCTTCATCGTCGACGGCGAACCGCAGGTGGTCGAATTCGAGCACGGTCAGCTCCCGTACTCGAACCATGGCAAGCGGGAGTCGTTTCTCGACGTGGCCAAGAACCTCCACGTTCCCCTCGAGCACGCTTGCGGCGGCAGCTGTGCCTGCACGACGTGTCACGTCATCATCCGGGAGGGCGAGCAGAACCTCAGCGAAATGCAGGATGATGAGGCCGATCGTCTCGACACCGCCTGGGACGTGACGCCGCACTCGCGCCTGGGCTGCCAGGCGATCATTCAAGGCGACGTCGTGTGCGAGCTGCCGATGTACACCAGAAACTACGTGCAAGAGGGCGGCGGCATCCAGCTCGGCAAGTCGGAGAAGCGCCGGCCCGAGGAGGTGGCGCGATGAAGTGGATCGACGCCGAAGACATCGCCGTCGCCCTGGCGGAAAAGTTCCCCAAGGTTGATCCCCTCACGCTGCGCTTCACCGATCTCCGCGAGCGCGTGCTGGCGCTCGACGGGTTCGACGACGACCCCAAGACGTCGAACGAACCCAAGCTGGAAGCCATTCAGATGGCGTGGTACGAGGAGTTCAAAAGCTGACCGCTGAAGGCTGGCAGCTGACGGCTTTCAGCATGCTACACTCCGGCGATGACCGTCCGCGGGATGTTCCGGCCTGGGATGCGTGGCTATATCATCCCGCTCATCGCCGGCATCGTCCTCGCCGCAAGCGCCTTTCTCCCCTGGATTGACGTCGACGACGTCGCGATCCCCGGATTCCCCGACATCATGGCGTTGTGGATCGTCGGGCTTGGGCTGCTCGCAGCCGTTCTGGCCACGCTCAGCCTCTGGACGCGAAAGAATTCCCGACATCCATTGCTCGTCGTTGGTCTCATGGCCCTTGGGATCATGTTCCTGTCGTGGCGTCTGATGCCCCGAGTCATGACCGACCGTGCCCTCACGCGATCGCAGGCGCTGGCCATCGTCGAGAACACGCCGGTCCGGCAGTCGCCTACGGCGCTGGCGGCCAGCGGCATCTATGTCGGCCTTGCCGCTTCCACCACCATCGTGGGCTTTGGGCTGACGATTGTCGTGAAGCGCGCGTCGAAACCGTACGCCGTCGACATAGACGACGACGTCTAGTACCAGGGCTTCGGGCTTGGGCTACAGGCTACAGGTTGGGCTGGCCTGCCACGTCTGTTGGCACACCCAGGACCGTAGCGATCGAGGTCAGGTGGGCCCAGAGCCGAAAGGGCAGGCCGAAAGCCGAAGGCAGGCCCGACGTTTGTAGCCCGAAGCCGCAGCTCGCAGCCCGTAACCCGAAGCCCGTAGCCTGAAACCCGAGAAGAGGTGTTCGCGTGAAGATTCGGATCGCCCACAGCCCTGACTCGGACGACGCCTTCATGTTCTATGGGTTGGCAAGCGGAAAGGTCCCCTCACAGGGCTTCGAGATCGAACACGTGCTGTCCGATATCGAGACCCTGAACCGGGCCGCATTCGAGAGGCGGTATGAAATCACCGCCGTGTCGTTCCATGCCTATGCTCACCTGACCGATCGGTACATCCTCCTGCCTCATGGAGCGAGCATGGGCGATCACTACGGTCCAGTGGTCGTGGCGAAGACTGACGGCCCACGCTCGCTCAAAGGCATCAAGGTGGCGGTGCCTGGCGAGTTGACGACAGCGCTCCTGGCGTTGCGCCTGTACGATCCGTCGGTCGAGTACACGGTCGTGCCTTTCGATCAGATACAGGAACGTGTGCACGCGGGCACGGCCGCGGCAGGCCTTCTGATTCACGAAGGACAGCTGACCTACGCAGACGAGGGACTGCGCAAGATCGTTGATCTCGGCGAATGGTGGGCTGATCGTACGGGCGGCCTGCCGCTGCCCCTGGGGGGGAACGTGATCCGGCGCGACCTGGGCGGCGACCGGGTCACGACGCTTTCGCGGTTGCTGCACGACAGCATCGCCTACGGCCTCGAGCACCGGGACGAAGCCGTGGAGTACGCCATGCAGTTCGGCAGAGGGCTCGACCGTAGCCGGACGGATCGATTTGTCGGCATGTACGTCAACGATCTGACGCTCGAATACGGTCAGCGGGGCCGTACGGCCGTCGAGCGACTACTCGGCGATGGGGCGCGCGCCGGGTTGATCCCTCCGGTTCACATTGAGTTCGCGAGCTAGCTCGTTCGTCGGCGAATTTGTTCATCTCGTCGTTTTGTCATCTGGTTTTTTGGTGGTTTGAATCTGTTCATTTGGTCATTCTCGGCGAATGCGTGTCGAGGCGACCGACCTGGCGTTCTTGGTCGCAGGGGGTGTTCAATCGGGCTGTTCCGATCGATCGGGCGAAAATAGCCAAGATTTCCGCGGCTTCCTGCCGGAGCGGCTGCACGCGTCGTTCGTCCATCATCTGGGCGTTGAGGATCAGGTCGAGCCAGTCCGGTAGTTCGAACCAATCGCCGAGCCACTTCGCGCCAGTTGGCGACCGATTGTCTGACCAGCCAGAGTGCGCGGCAAGTCGTCCACAGCCGCACCACGTCAACCCCGAACGTGACCAAATGACCAATTCACCTGTTCGTAGACTCGCCTACCGATGCAGTGCCTCCGCCAGCCTCTGTGCGGCAAGGGCAACACGAGGGCCCGGCACGACGAACTCGTCCCCGACGAGCACGTGAATTCGCCGGTTGCGGACAGCCGGAACCGACGCGAGCACATTCCAGGGCGCCAAGTCCTCCGAGCCGGGGCTCGAACCGTCGAGGTAGTGAAGCTCCACAATCACCTCAGGCCGGCGCGTCAATATCATCTCCGTGCTCACTTGCACCGATGGCGCCGTAATGTCGCCGAGCGCGTTCTCCGCGCCAGCGATGTCCAGCAGATCTGAGAGAAACCCGAATCCGCCGCTGGCGCTCATGTTGCGCAGCGACCCATGATCCCGGCTGAACACCAAAAGCGTCTTCGGTCGCGGCCTGGACGCGATCGACCGGCGGACCTTGGCCAGCTCCTGCTCGATTGAGGAAGCCAGGGCCTCGGCTTGCTCGCGCAGAGCGACGCGGGTTCCAAGAGACCGAATCGTCAGCATGACCTGAGCCAGCGAGCCGAGCTCGTACGGATAGTTCGGGACCCCTACGCGATCGAGGCGCTGTCTCAGCTCGACCTGCGTGCCGTACAAGACGACCAGATCGGGACGCAGCGCGAGAATGCGTTCTGTGTCGGGGTCGACGAGACCGCCAACTCTTGGCAGACGGGAGACCTCTGGCGGAAACCGGTCGTAGTTCCCGACGCCGACCACCCGGCCGCCCGCGCCCATCGCGAACAGCATCTCCGTCGTCGCCGGCACGAGCGAAACGATTCGTGTTGGCGTCGCGGCTCTTTGCTGGGCCGCCCTCGGTGGGACCGGCAACATGAAAAGCCCAGCCACGACCACCGCGATCGTGAATTTGGTCATATCGTCATTTGGTCAGCTGGTCATTTGGAGCCTCGTGATCAGCGCACCGAGCACCGAGCACCTGCACCTAGCACCTCGCACCCAGCACCCAGCACCGACGTGCTTTAGTCACCGTATGTGTTCCTTGAGCAAGAGCCACAAGAAGAACGGTCCTCCGATGAGCGCGGTCACGATGCCGACGGGAATCTCGAGCGGCGAGAACACGGTTCGCGCGATCAGGTCGCACAGGATCAGGAACGCCGCTCCAAACAGCGCGGACGCCGGGAGGACGATTCGATGATCGGAGGACCCGACGAGCAGCCGCACCAAATGCGGGACCACGAGGCCGATGAAGGCGATCGGACCACCGATGGAAACAGCCCCTCCCGTTGCCAGCGAGCCCCCCACCAGTGCCAGGCGCTCGGCCCGAATCACATTGACGCCGCGCGCGCTCGCCGCGTCGCGCCCGAGGCTGATGAGATCCAGCGGTCGCGGAAGCCAGGCCAGCATGACGGACGCTACCAGGAGGATCGGCGTTACGGCGAGGATGGGGATGTAGCCGCCCACATCGAGCATTCCCATCAGCCATCGGACCGCACGGAAGGTGTCGGTGAAGTCGGCGAGGTATTGAGTGAAGAGAATCAACGCCGATAGAAACGCCGTCATCGTCACGCCCGATAGCAGGAGCACGGTTGTGGATAGCCCTTGTCGTCGCGCGATAGACAGCGCGTAGACCGTGACCAGGGCTCCGAGCGATCCGAGCAGGCTCGCCAATGGAATCGCCGATAAGCCCGCCACGTTGATCTCGAGGCGGAACGTCAGGGCAATCATGGCGCCGAGAGCGGCCCCGCTCGAAATGCCGAGGGTATCCGGGGTTGCGAGCGGATTGCGCAGGAGCGCCTGGAACACCACACCTGCCGCGGCAAGCGCTGCGCCGACGACTGCCGCCGCCAGGATTCTCGGCATCCGGGAGACAAAGAGGATCTGCGCGTCCACGTTGTCGGCCAGGGGGACGCTCCGGTCGAGCGCGCGAGAAAGGGAGATCGGCGTGGAACCGACCAGTGGGGCGGCGACGATGACCGCCACCAGGATGGCGCCGAAGACCAGAAGGGTGGTACTGAGTCGGGTCCGGATGGAAGTCATGACGACACCCGGGATAGCGGCGTGACCGTCAGGCGGCCGGCGAGAGGGTGTCGGGCGACTTCGGCATCGACGTCGTAGAGCGCGCGCACTGTCGAGGTGCTCAGGACCTGGTCGGTCGGGCCTGCGGCCACGACCCGTCCGTCGCGCAGCAGCACCAGCGTCCGGCACAGGGCGGCGGCGAAGTTCAGATCGTGGGTGGAGAGCACCATGGTCACGCCGCGGGTCACGTTCAGCTCCCGCAGGAGTGTCTGGATGTCGAGCTGGTGGCCGATGTCGAGTGACGCCGTCGGCTCGTCGAGCAGCAGGAGGTCCGGGGTCTGGGCGAGGGCGCTGGCGATGACCACCCGCTGTTTCTCGCCACCGCTGAGCGTGTTGAACGCGCGATCCTCGAAAGCGTCCATTCCTGTCGCGCGGAGGGCCTGGCGTCCGATTGAGAGGTCCTCCGGGCCCTCGAGCGCGAACGTCCCGAGATGCGGGTAGCGACCCATCAGGACGATCTCGAGCACGGAGAAGTCGAACGGTGCGACGGTCTCCTGCGGGACGAACGCGATCCGACGCGCAAGGTCGCGGCGTGGCCAGCGGTCGAGCGGCTTCCCGTCGAGCAGGACTTGCCCGCGCCCGGGGTGGAGCAGGCCGCCGAGCAACCGGAGCAGCGTGGTCTTTCCCGACCCGTTGGGGCCGAGAATGCCGACGAGACTGCGAGGCTCGACTGCCACGGAGACGTCGGAAAGAACCTGGGACGCCCGGGTGTTGTAGGCGAAGAAGAGATGGGCAGCCGACAGCATGGTCCTTCGGCGTCGCGCGCGCCGATGAAGGATGCCCCCGGTGGTCAGGTTTCCTGACTCGCGGATGAGCGCGCGTCGCCGTCTTCCCGGATTTTCAATCCAGTGACCGTTCCCGAGCGCTCGGCGGAGCGGTGGGAACGTGGCGAAGCGCTAGCCGCTTACAGTGGCGGGACCGTGTGGGCTTTGCACCCACTTCGCGTGGCCGCCGGGGCTCTTGACTAAAGGTCGAGTATAGCGGATCGGAGCTAGTTGCCTCGTACCGCACATTTTACGTAAGATACGCTGATTTGTTGGCGGACGCCCCAGGGGCGAAGAGGAGAGCATGAGCAAGAGTTCGACCGTCACCGTTCGAGAACGACCTGTCGAAGAGGTGGCTTCGGCGAAGGTCGGGGCCCTCACGATTCACGGCGAGACGTTTATCGTGGAAACCGACCAGCGCATCGAGCTCGTCGATCTCACCAGCCGTGTCATGGAGTTCGTTCGGCGCTTCAACATCCGCGAGGGATTGGTAAGCCTGTGGTCGATGCACACGACCTGTGGGCTCTTCATCAACGAGTTCCAGACCGCCCTCCTGGCCGACATCCGTCGCTTTCTGGAACAGATGGTGGCCCGTGACGCCGAGTGGCTGCACAACGACCCCCAGCATTCCGATTGCGATCGGATGAACGCCGACTCGCACCTGCGCGCGCTGCTGGTCGGGCACAGTCTGACGCTGCAGGTGAGCGGGGGCGAGGTCGTGCTCGGCCAATGGCAGCGGATCCTCATGGCTGAGCTCGACGGTCCGCGCGCGCGCTCGCTGCGGATCCAGATCTTCGGCGCCTCTTGAGTTCGGCGGCCCAGCCGCACGAACCCGCACGTACCTGAATTTGCTCATCTTGTCACGTGGTCATCGGGTCATGGTCAACGACCAGGCGGCCAGATCAGAGAAATGACCAGACGACCAGATGATCAAATGACGAGATTCAATTGATCGTTTCCCGCCTCGCTGACGCCGGCCTCGCTGACATCTCCGACAAGCTCGACGCTGGGATCCGCCTCGACGCGCGCGACGGCGTTCGTCTGTTCGAGTCGCGCGATCTGCTGGCGGTCGGCTGGCTGGCCAACCGCGAGCGGGAGCGGCGCCACGGCGCCCGCGCGTACTACAACTTCAATATCAGGCTCGAGGCGACCAACGTGTGCGTCGCCAGTTGTCTGTTCTGTGCCTTCGCCCGCTTGAAGCCCGGGGACCCCGGTGCCTACACGATGTCGCTCGAGGAGGCTTGGAACAAGCTCGCGCAGAGACGCCTTCAGCCGCTGACCGAAGTACACGTCGTCAACGGGCTGCACCCGGACCTGCCGTTCGACTACTACACCGAGCTGCTACGGGGCTTCAAACGAATCCGTCCCGACGTGCATCTCAAGTGCTTCACCGCGGTGGAAATCGCGTTTTTCGCGGATCTGTACGGGATGACCGACGAGCAGGTGCTGCGGGAGCTCATGGCGGCCGGGCTCGACTCCCTGCCCGGCGGCGGCGCGGAGATCTTTGCGGAGCGGGTCAGGAGGAAGATTGCTCACGACAAATGCGGGACCGACCGGTATCTCGACATCCATCGGATCGCGCACCGCCTCGGGCTCCGGTCGAACGTGACCATGCTCTACGGTCACATCGAGACCAGCGAGGAGCGTGTGGATCACATGCTGCGGGCGCGCGCCCTGCAGGACGAGACGGGCGGGTTCCAGGCGTTCATCCCGCTGGCGTTCCACCCCGACAACAACCAGATGCGGAA
>AR_comb_assmDRAFT_10039177_pt1 | contig 12217 bp, 9 predicted proteins | sample ArasoioldDNA_FD_10543 | JGI IMG/M metagenome (IMG submission 10543) | reverse complement strand
ATTCTGGGATCATTCGGCGTCACCAGCGGCCCGGGCAGCCTGACGCACCCTGCGTCCGCGAGAGTAATGCTGTTAAGACGGTATATCCATCCCCGCTTTGTCAACACGTAGACATAGGTCCCGCTCACCACAACCTTGACCGGCGTGCCCAACAGGTTCGGCGGTGGCTGCACTAAAGAAGTCAGGTTCGTCTTGTCCAGCTTTTCGATTGTGTTGGCGCGCGCCGCTCCGACTGAGAAAATGAGGGTGCTCGCGACGATGGTCAGCGTGATCGGGTTTTGAAGTTCTCTCCAGATCATCTTCGTTCCTCCACGTGTCAATCTCGGACTTGCCCAGGGGCACGCGACTCTTGGCGTGCCTCAAAATGTGAGTTTTAGCGACAACTGTAATCGTCGGCTGCTAGTTGTGAGAAATTGCTGGCTCAGAAATAGAGATTTTCCGGTTGTTGGATCAACTGCATCAATCGAATTCATTGGGGTCAGGCCGCTTACCCTAGACAGATTCGGTAGCCCCTCTGGGCGCGGAACCCCCACTTTCGCCGGTCCCAAACCGACTCCGTCGGGCGTGAACGCGATTGCTGGAACTCTTTGCGCTAGGGAAATGTATGAATTGCCAACAATCGCATTTGGATTTTGCCGATTTAGAAGATCGTACGCGTCCCCGCGCAACTGTAGTCTCAGCCGATCTCCAAATTGAAAGCTCTTGGTTAGCGATAGATCAACATTGACGGCTTCAGGTCCAGTTAGTATATTGCGTCCAGCATTGCCGAATCCCCCGCCGATAGGCACCTGAACGAATCGGACAGCCTTGGGATCGACTGTATTTCCGTCCGGAGTTACATATGAGCCCGCACCTTGCACAATTGGACTAGCTTGGGCATCGGAGTTGCTCGGATCTAGACAAAACGTGTTGTTAAGAAGAGCTACGGTATTCGCCGGGGCATGAGAGTTTCCGATATTAGGGCGATCATTGAAGAGTATTCCGTCCCCGCCCACATCGCCACAGCCCGACGAGCGAAGCGGCCCAGGAGACATGGCAGTACTTAGATCCGGGAAACCGCCCGGCGTTAGTAAAGAGCTATTGACGGGCGTGAATGGCTGGCCAGATTGCGCCGCGATGACACCATTCACTTCCCAAGCACCAAATAAAATTTTCAAAGGCTTCGTTGCAGGTGACGGCAATTCCCACACCACACTCACGGAAAGACGATGGCGACGGTCAAACGAAGAGGTGCCTTTCTCCCCATTCCGAGGATCGGAGCTGTCTTGGGGGAATGGAGTGGATATCTCGAGAGGCTCCGAGATGTTAAAAGGTTGATTTAAAAATGTAGGGCCACTTAGCGCCTGCTGAATTCCAGGGCCGAAAATCTCGCTGGCATTGTCGGTCATATGGCTCCAGGTGTAGGCGCCAGTAAATGCCAATCCGCTCCAAAGGCCGGGTCCTCTAAACCGCTTCGTGGCTGAAAGTTGTAGCGAATGATAGTTTGAAAATGCGCCATTCGAAATCTCAACAATCGCGCCGCGGCTTGCATCATTACGAGGACGTAGTGTGGTAGCAGTACAAGGACTGCATGGTTGTTGAGGCAAAATCCATCCCCGGTAAGGATTCAGGTCCTGGCGCTGAAAGAGTTTTGTTCCACGGCTTCCGAAATAAGAAACCTCAAGCAAGAAGTCTTTCTGAAATTGATGCTGCAGGCTTAGCGACGCAGTATGAACAAAGGGATTACGAAGATTTTGAGAAACCGTGTTTTGATTCGTAGTGGAGAACAGTGCCAAGGAGCTCGATACGACGTCTGGGTTAAATGGTTGACTTGGGAACGAGTTCAAAACGTTAGGAGGTAGGTTGGCTCCGAGTGCCGCTTGGCCTGCGGAGGCATACGGAGAAATCGTACCGCTCTGCCACACCAGTAAGGGAATGTTGAAGAATGTGGGATCGTAGTAGATTCCATATCCACCGCGAAGCACGGTGTCTTTCCCCAACCCCCAGGCAAATCCAATTCGCGGCGCAAAATTCGTATTCACGCCGTCAAGACGGGGCGAACGATTCGGATTGCTGGCGCTTCGATCGATGACAGTGTTATAAGCTTGGCCATAATTTTCGTATCGTATTCCCACATTCAAGGTAAAGCTTTGGGAAAGCTTCATGTAATCCTCAGCGAAGTAAAACTGCGCGAATTCTCGCAGAGGGAGAACCCCTCCTCCTTTTCCATCGAAATTCCCAAATCGCTGGTACCCGTCTAGGCGCAGACTCGAATTATCTACGTTGTTCACGAAGTCTGAAAACGAGACGAAGAAGTAATGGCCAAGGTCGCCATTAATTTGTTGCAGATCGGTTCTTGTGTCAATGAAGTTGCCACCAAATTTCAAGCTGTGTCTTCCGTGAATAAACGAGAAGTTTTCCTGCAACTGGTAGAGATTGGTATTGATTTGTAATGATCGCGTGTCACTTCCCAAGGTAATTATGTCTCCGGCTGCCGGAAAACCGACGGGGGGTTCGGCAAATCGCCCATGAAATAGCGGTTGCTCTGGATCAAATCTGTTCGTGACAGTTATCGCAGGCAATTCACGGGCTCTCGGATCGGCGTCCAGCGGGCCTCTCTCCGAAGAAACCCGAGAAAAGGAAAAGCGCAATTCATTCAATGCCCGGTCAAAGGCATGGGTCCAAGAACTCCCGAAGTTCTGCGTTCGCTGAGCGAGAATGGGACGCCACTGCGGCAGCAGCCCCAAGTCGGAAAACGCCACCTGGCTCGGGTCCGAAACTGTTCCGATAGGAGTCCTCAAATCGTCGATTAAGTAGCGAATGAACAGGTTCTCTCTGTGGCCAATGTTTTGGTCGATTCGCACAGAACCTTGATGGTCTCGGTAGTCAAATACATTCGCCTGAGGCACAACGTATGTTCCGAACGGTATCTGAAGACAGGGGCTCGGCGTAGGGGAGCAATCAGTTATCGTATCCGGGGCTAAAGTTGCAGTGCCTGTCGTGCATGGATTGCTAGCGCTCAATTGTGTTGCGGGGTTAGGAACTGTACAGGGAGCAGCAAAAGGAGGCGTTAATGTTGGTAGCGTGCTTACCGTGGGGTCGGCAAGAAATACCGTAAGTGTAGGTGTTGTGGCGGCTGCATTTCTGCTTTGGAGCATCGCAAGCCCGGCCGATGTCGGGAGCGTAACCACGACAGGATACTCAGACGACAAGTCATTTCTCGCTCGGTCCCACTCATACGAAGCAAAATACCACGTAGAATCTTTCTTGATGGGGCCGCCGAGAGACGCACCAAGCTGATTCTCGTAAAATCGGGCTGGCTTGGTGAGTTGCGACTCCCTTTCCACCTTGGTCATCGCATTGAGTGCATCATTTTGTCCATACCAGAATAGAGAACCATGCAACTGCTTCCCGCCTGACTTTGTAATGACGTTGACGATACTTCCTGAATTGCGTCCGTACTCCGCTTGAAACTGCCCTGTCAAAATATTGAACTCGGAGAATATTTCGCTGTTTGAGAATTGCGTGGCGGCGCCGCCGAAGAGCGGTTCGTTGTTGTCTACACTGTCGATGATGAAATTGTTGTCGCGTCCTCGCGAACCGTTTACGGAAAACGGAACCAAGGTGTTTGCAAAGCTGAAGGAACTGACGCTGACTGCGCCAGGCGCTAACGTAGCCAAATTATTCACGTCCCTTGAAGGGAGCGGCAACTCGCGCAGCTGGCGTTCAGAAAAGGTAGTACCCCGGGTTGGTCGCTCAGAATCCGTCATCGCCAAATCCAAAGCGTTGTATTCAACCGTTGTCGTTCCGGCAGGTGCTACGTTCAGTATTATGTCTTCAACTCGGGCCACCTCCCCTAGGCCAAGACGCAGACCTTGTGTAGCAGGAGTCGAAACAATGTTGTAGCCGTCCTTGGAAGCTCTCAGTTCGTAAAGACCAGGAGGAATTTCACGAAGCTGATATCGGCCTTGATCGTCGGTGAAGGCAAAGCGACCTTGCCCCGTGGCCAAGTTCGTAATTCTTACCTCAGCTAGAGGAATTGGCCCTGTTGTATCCGTTACAAAGCCGACAAACGCGCCGCCGATGCTCTGCGACAATGAGTGAGCCGAAAGGAGCGCTATGAGAATGAAAGGAAGTGTAAACCTGAGGCAGATGCTTAAGGACATAGCAACCTCCATGCAAAAGAGGGCCCGTCATTAATTAGACGCAGAATCCGCGTTTAACGAATGGTCTTCAACTCCACCAAACAGAAAACTGCTCCAGCAATAGATAGTGAAAAGACCAAATAATTTGTTACAAGGGTCATTGTGGCGCGCTCGACGGATGGGAGGGCCCAAACCAAATGACGGTTGGGCAACCCGCCAAATTTTGCCAGTACCTGTCCAGGGCTGAGACTTTCTTCTTGAACCAACGCTAATGCTTCGGGCGTGTATTGCATTCCGCCAATATACCGAGACGTGGGATTGTCAGGTGGGTATAGAAATGTGAGCCTATCGAGGCTGTATCGGTAAGTAAGACCACTTATGGTACCAACCAACATCAATGCGGCCGCCAAGAGGAGCCACAGTTTGTATTCCCAATGTTTGGGTCTTCTTCGCAACCACGTCGAAATGAAAAGAAAAACGCAGAGCGATAGAACCGAGGCTATTCCCACTGAAAATGCTGCCACTTCTTCCGGAGGAGCTATCCCTTTCAGAAACCCACTGAAAGCGGCAAATAAGAATGCCACGGTCTCCACAGCCCGAGCCAGTATTGGATTGATTCTCATAGCTTACTGTTTCACGGGAATATCAACCACCATGGGCTGCGAACCACTGTTCTTACGAACAGAAATCCTAACCCGACCTAACGGCGTAGCATTCTCATTCTGGGAGGCCCATAGAATGTAATCTGCCTCTGGTAGGTACCATTCCGTAGGCGAGCTTAGAGTAGGAAATACCCTGTCCCACCGTTTGAGGGTCTCCAATGCTTCCGGAACAAAATGGATAGTAAGCAAAGAGACCGGTTTACCTGTCTGGGCGTTGACGGTCCTTACTCTCACTAAAGCTTGAGGCCACGGTGACAATTCGATACCTCGTGTGCTAGCGAACCCCGCTTGTTTTACTTTAAGGTCTTTAACGACAGCGCAAAGCGAGGCTGCATCTGGATGAGTGATAGAGTTAGGGGAGCGTGTAATCCGTTCGAGCGTCTGGCTGGATAGTTCAATGTCACCACTTATTTGCAGGAGCATTTCATGATTCGTCGGCTGATCCCTCGCGTCTAGAGCATCGACGATTTGATCAAGAGTATTGGAAATACTAGATATACAGCCCAAGATGGTCTGCCTTGCAGGACCATCATCAAATCTGTCTGGTGGCAGTACTGAGGCACGATCCGACACGAGTCTAAGGTCGCTGCGAGCTAAAACGATAGCTCGAACTATTTGGTTGTCGTAATGGATTCTAAAAAGAAACCCGCTTGAAAGTGCCGCGTAGATCTCTGGGGTTGAGTGGATCTGTATGAAGTGCATTTGTTCCGGCAGATGAAGCGGGTCGTGCAGATCAGGATTCACAGCATACAATAGTGCTATAGCGTCAGAATCCGGCCAGACGTGAATTCGGAGCAAAAGGTCGCGAACGGAACCTGTGGGAGGCCGCGCAACATTGGAAAACGCCAACGTTGGCTGTGGTATCTCACGCTCGGCCAAATCGGATGGTCGATAGAGCGAGATGGTTACGTCGTAGTCATCTACGGAACTCTGACCGGCAGAGAATGCATTGACACCAAAGAGACAAAGCGTCAGATAAATCAGCACGGACGCGATGCGAACCATGTCCTCACCCATACGTGACATCGCTTAGTTAGATGTGTGCAAGTGAGTAGCCACTCATTATATTCGTAACTCCGTAGAATGTGCCACTCAAGCAATTAGGCGATCCCTTACTTAAGCGACGGTGAACGAAGGTAACGATATTGCGCTTCATTAAGTATTGGGTGTTGCTCCTTCTATTGTGTGTAGATGTGGAGTTAAGAATCTTTGTTTTGGACCATTTTTAGGTACTAGAGTCCGAGGGCTTGGGATGTGGCTGGGCCGACTTCTCCGTCGGGCGTCAATCCTTCTTCAAGTTGAAATGCCACCACGGCCGAGCTTGTGTGAGGGCCGAACTCGCCGTCGATCACTCCGGGGCTGAAACCTGCCTCCTTTAGGGCTCGCTGAATCTTAAGTACTTGGTCGCCTTTCATCATCGGCGAAGTGAGTCGATAAGTTACGGTGGCAGGCGGTGCGACGGGGCTTAGGGGTTCCTGGGTGTACTGAATGCCGGGAACGAGAATTCCCATGTCCCAACGCCGATTCGCAAGGGACAAAGTGACGACGCCGTCTTGGGACGAGTGTGCCTCGACGGTTCCGCCCTTGCCATCGCTGATGACAATATGGCCAGTTGTTCCTGGAGCGGGGATTCGGAGAATGAAGGCGCCAGCGGTTTGCGCCGCCTGATCCAAACTGATGATCTGCCCCAAGGTCCTGGCGTCGCGGTCCCAGAAGCCTGTGTAAGCGTCAGCGGTCGCGGGGTCGCCAAAGTCGCGATCGCAACCATACAACTTGTCCGCTGCCTGAAATGTGACCCAAGACGCGAATTCAGCGCAGTCCCAAGGACCCTTCCAGGAGTTGTTGTCTTTTGCTACAGAGGCGCCAAGGACATACTTTTCGCCGACGTGTTGACTTGCGATTTCAAGAACGTCATCTCCGGTGGCGGGCACTAGTGCGACGGAAGTGGGCATTGCAGTATCTCCTCTTCTTCTTCGGCTCTTTCGGAGTGGAGAACGGGATGATGCTGATCGCTTCTTCACGGCATCGCGAGATGAGCACGTGTTTTGCCATCGGACTCTTGTGATTTGTCAGGGAGTTTGTTCGGATTCTGTAACAAAATAAGAGTCTCTTATGGGAGTAGAAGAAACGCGATTATTGTACTTGGAATTGTAACCTCCCGAACAAACTGACGGTTCGGCACCCGGATTCGACGCCGGAACGGTCCCAGATATAGTGCCCCGCTCGAAATCGTGGCCCCGCCAGCAAGGCCCAAGGTCCCGAGTACTTGCCGTCGCAAGAGAGCAGCTATGGCATGCCAAGCCATCCTCTTTTCGTTGCCAGGGGCTCCGAAGACATCGAACGTGCCGGTGGCGCTGGAGAAGTGTGGAGTGGGAGCGACATGGGCGGAATCGCATGAACAGTTGAAGGAACTTGCGGGCCGACTGACGCCGCACTGTATGGTCCTGTTGTGTACTGGGGCTGTAGACGACGAGGTGTCACATCTTGCGGAAGAAGTTCATCAGCTTGATCGACATTGTCCAGTGGCTTTGGTGACCTTCGCGGTTTCTGCGGAATCAGCCCTTCAGGCGATGCGCTCTGGAATCTGTGACGTGTTGGATTTTGAAGAAAGCGAGGGCAATATCGTCGATGGCTTGCGCTCATTATTGCAACGATACTGGCCTGAGTATCCTAGTTGCCGAACGTCCAGCCAATTGATCGGCGGAGCAAAGCTGATTGGTCAAAGCGAAGCGATCGCGCGAGTGCGACAGCAGATCTCTCAGATCGCAGCCAGCGATGCGAATGTGTTGATCACGGGCGAAAGCGGCACAGGGAAGGAACTGGCGGCGGAGTTGATACATCACAACAGTGCGCGCAAAGGGCCGCTGGTAGCGATCAATTGCGCAGCCGTACCGGAGTCACTGCTGGAGAGCGAGCTGTTTGGACATGAGCGTGGGGCGTTCACCGGCGCAACGACCGCGCGCGACGGCAAGTTGGAGCATGCCCACGGCGGCACTTTGTTCCTGGACGAAGTGGGCGATATGTCATTGCTGGCGCAGGCTAAAATGCTGCGCGCAGTGGAAAACCGTGTCGTGCAGAGGTTGGGAAGCAATGTCGATATTCGAGTGCAGGTGAGGCTGCTGGCTGCGACGAATCAAGATCTGGAACAGATGACGCGGGAGAAGAGGTTTCGGCAGGATCTTTATTACCGGCTGAATGTGGTGCGGCTGGAACTGCCTCCGCTGCGTGAAAGGGCAGAAGATATCCCGGAGCTGGCCGAGCACATTGTTCGGGAACTGACTAGCGGGAAGTCGGGAGTGATCCGGCGGATCGAGTCCGATGTCGTACGCAGGTTGCAAATGCATGCCTGGCCGGGGAATGTGCGAGAGCTGCGAAATGTTCTGGAATCTATTCTTGTGTACTCTTCAGCGCGGTCGATTGGATTTTCGGATATTCCAGAACATATCCGTCAGACACTGCGATCGTCTGCATCATGTTACGGGGATGAAAGATCAAAGGTGCTGCGCGCGTTGACATCGGCGCAATGGAACCGGAGTCGAGCCGCAGAGATTTTGCACTGCTCTCGCATGACGCTGTATCGGAAGATGGTGAAGTTTGCGGTGCCATCCCAGCCACAATCGAAGTAACCACTCTGAAGTGAACTCCTACAAATAGGGGCAGCTCCTGCTTCTGGGGAAGCGTCTACCGTTCGGCGCAGCTTTACCGGCGACGTATCACTTGTATCGCGATGTAACAGTGCAGGCGGCAAACTTTCCACAGCGCTAGCCGCGAATTCGGGCGGAATCCGCATTTCCCTATTACTTCTGAATTGGCAGCCTTCCTGCTTGGAATTCCGCCCGAGAGGGGCCTTTGGACAGTTCTGACGCGGAGCGCAGCGGAGTTCGAGTGGAGGGGCGTTCTGCTAACCACTTTGAAATGGCGTACACAAAATTCGAGTTTCTGCTGGATTTTGGGCAGGCGTACGACACGTCGGAGCGACCGCTGTTGCACACACGGATCATCATGACGCCGAGTTCGGCCAAGACATTGTCGAAGATGCTGGTGCACTTGATCGAGCAATACGAAGGGGAAATCAGAGTGATCGAAGAAAGGACAAGCTGAAGGAATGGCGACCGCGAATGCCATTGCCGCCGTGGGCCAAGCCATCTTGTCGCTGATTGCCGGTCGTGTGCCGCGCGACGAATTTCCAGCTGCGCAATTCGATCTCTACCAGGCAAAAGACTTTCAGGCTCCCATGGAGGAGGGAATTTCTCTCTACCTGTATCGCATTACCCCGGCCGGCGAAATCCGGAACTATCCGCCGCGGGTTGCGCCGGATGGACGTCGCTACAAACAAGTTCTTCCGATCAATCTTCACTACCTGCTGTCGTCATGGGCGAGGGAGGCCGCGAAACAGCAACGGCTGCTGGGATGGGCGATGCGAACGCTGGAGGACACACCGATTCTTCCGGCCGGATTGCTGAATCTCGGAGGACCGGAGCATGACACGTTTCGTCCGGCCGAGACCGTGGACATCACGATGGAGACGATATCGATTTACGACATGGGAGCGATCTGGGATGTGGCGAAGCCGAATACGCAGCCGTCGGTGTGTTACGTGGCGCGGATGATCGGGGTGGAATCGGAGATCGAGATACCGACCGGACCGTTGGCGCAAACACGAGTGTTTCGCACTGGTGGGGTGAGCGACTTATGAGTTCTCCGGTCACAGTGCTGGAAACAATCACGCTGACTGCGCCATTCGGAGTGCGGTTCTGGGACGTGGCGATGGTGGCTCCGGCCGAGGGAGGACTCTCGGTGGTGGGATATCCGGACGCGTTTCCAGAATTGCGCATTTTCGGACAGGAGAATCACAGCGGCGTGTTCTGTTTCTCAGGATTGCCAGGACTACGAAACACGGAAAACGGGCCGGGAGACGATGATTTCTGGAGTGAGAATCCGCCGGCAATTCCTTACACGTTTGAATGTTCCGATCCGCAGAACCGGTACTTGCCTTACCGATTCACGGCGCGACTTCCAGTACGCGGGTTGTTTGGGCTATGGGAAAGTCCGGTCTCCGGAAATCTGACGCCGGATGCGACGTGGCTTCCGGCATTTTCGAGTCCGTCGCGTCCGATGCCTGTGCCAATAGGAGTGATCCATGCGCAGTTACAGGACGACACCAACGGAGAAGCTGCCGCGTGGGCGTTGTTGACGGTGCAGGCGCCAGGGCTACCGAAGGTGACGGGGGTATCGGATGAGAACGGGGCGGTGACACTCGTTCAGCCGTACCCGGAGCCGACAGACGCAGGCCCGGGATCGCCACTGCGCGCACCCAACCTGACGGAGCAGGCCTGGCAGGTCGAGATTGCGGCTTATTACTCCGCGCGAGCGCACGAAGACGCGCCGTATCTTGATGAAATTCTGCAACAAGGTGAGGCCGTCGCGTGGCGCGACACGGGCCACACTGAACCCGCAGACGAGTTCACATTGCTGTACGGCCAGGAACTGATTCTGCGCTCCATTGATTCCACCAGCGGCCGTGAGATGCCGGTGTTGCTGGTAACACCGGCGGCATCGCCACTGTAACTACGAGGAGACTGCTATGCCTGAGTACCTTGCTCCGGGAGTGTACGTCGAGGAAGTTTCGTTTCGAGCGAAGTCGATTGAAGGAGTAGGCACGACGACCACGGGGTTCGTGGGACCGACGCGCTATGGACCGGTTGACCTGCCGCTGGATGTGATCACCAGTATTGGCGAGTTCGAAAGAACGTACGGCGACCGCCAGCAGCTTGTCTTCGAGGGCAACAACTACCACAACTATATGTGGCATGCGGCGCGAGCATTTTTCGAAGAGGGCGGAACGAGATTGTACGTTTCGCGCGTCTTCGAGCAGCTAGAGTCCCCCGGGGACAACCAAAATGCGGATGGCCGCGCACTAGTGACGATTCCCTACACCGGAGGGAGCCTGCAAATTCAGGCTCGATTCCCGGGCGACGCGGGAAACATGCGAGTGCGGATCACGCTGCAGGCTGGCGAGAATGTGATGGCGGTGGAGCGAGTGACGACAACGGGCGGGACGGTGCTTCGTCCGCGAGCGAAAGGCTTGTTCGAGTATGACGTGGTGGCATTGGACTTTGGCGGAAGCCCGTCGAATTTCGTATTCGCAACGGCAGAGCCTTACTTCAGCACGGATCTGGGGGAGGAAACCTGGCGATTCCGGACGGCGGATAACACCGTGTATGAACTGGCTCCGGCGGTGAGCCCATTGCTGCCGGACTTCACTGCGATTCATGTGATTACTGTTACGGTCGCGGTGTATCCCGTAGATATCAATTTGTCGACGTGGGTGTATTCGGGGCTGGCACTTGATCATCGGCACGAGCTGAATGGAGCGGAGGACTCACTCGAGGCGCAGTTCAAGCCGCATCCGGACAGTCTGGGGCAGGCGCGTACCGTTCCGATCATCGCAACGGTGACGGGCACAGATAACGGAGTCACGTTGCTCGACGGGTTGATGGAGTATCAACCGGAGCTGCGCTCCACGCTGTTCAATCCCGATGCGACGGATCCGGATCGTTCGATCGACGCGGTGATGGCAGGCGGGAACGACGGAGAGCGTCCGTTCGCGGATACCTACGAGGGAAATGATGATCCGGCAACAACGATCAAGACTGGACTGAAGGCATTTGAGGATATCGACGAGATCGCGATCGTGGCGGCGCCGGGTTCGACTTTTGGATACTCGAATCCTGCTTACCAGGACGAAGCATTCACCATCCTCGGCCTGCTGATTTCACACGCGACGCGCATGCGCTACCGCATCGCGGTGCTGGATTCCGGGGACGGGCAAAGCATCGCCGATGTTCGAGCGCTGCGGGCGCGGTTGGATTCGACGTATGCCGCGCTCTATTACCCGTGGGTGAAAATCCTCGACCCGGTGACACGGAAGGAGATCAACCTTCCGCCATCGGGATTCGTGACCGGCATCTATGCGCGCAACGACATTACGCGAGCCGTCTACAAGGCGCCGGCCAATGAAGTGGTGAACCTGGCGTTGACTTTCGAGACGGTGTTGAACAAGGCGCAGCAGGATGTGCTGAATCCTCTGGGGATCAATTGCTTCCGCTTCTTCGAAAATCGCGGTAACCGTCTGTGGGGAGCGCGGACGATCAGCTCCGATCCGGAGTGGAAGTATGTGAATCTGCGCCGCTACTTCGCATATCTCGAGCACTCGATCGACAAGGGCACGCAGTGGGCAGTGTTCGAGCCGAACGGCGAGTTGCTGTGGGCGAATGTACGGCGGACTGTTTCCGATTTCCTGTTGAACGAGTGGCAGAACGGAGCCTTGCTGGGAGATAAGCCCGAGAAGGCGTACTTCGTGCGCTGCGACCGCTCGACCATGACACAAAACGATCTGGATAACGGCCGGCTAGTGTGCTTGATCGGCGT
>AR_comb_assmDRAFT_10142024_pt1 | contig 12219 bp, 11 predicted proteins | sample ArasoioldDNA_FD_10543 | JGI IMG/M metagenome (IMG submission 10543) | reverse complement strand
CGCCTTCGTTGGAAGTTGCGGGGGAATTCCGTCCGCAAAGATCTGCACCTGCGCGTTCGGCTTGGTGAAAATTTCATTTTGCTTGAAATAGAAAGCCGTGCCCGGAATGGGCAGTTGACTGAGCGGAAAGAAGGTCTTGCTGACGTCCAGCGTTTTGCCATCGCACAGAGCCTTGTCCGGCAAAAGGCCTTTTCTAACCTTGATCGCAATCTCAATACTGAATTGGGGAAAAGTGGAGCTGAATTGAATTTGCGTCGAGCCGTGCACGGTGCCGAGATCGCCCAGCGAGACGTCAAACTGGTAAGTCTTGTCCGCCACAAACGACCAGCCACCGATGTCTGTTTGTCCGAAGTCTGTGCGGCCCAAGGTGTCATTGGTGGTCGCGCTTTTGACACCGGCGGTGAGATCGTCCGCGGAACTCACTTGCACCGTTACATTTCCCAGTGGTTGTCTATTTTCATCGTAGACAAAAAGGGTCTGCCCCAAGGCAGGATCGGCAGACGTAAATTGAACGGTGAGTACCAGTTCCAGACTCTGGTCAATCAGCGTCCGCAGCCGAATCGTTTCGACATCAGGAAGCAGCAACGCAGGATCGGGCGGGAACGGCTGGGGGAGTCTTCCGCGAATCCAGAACGACGAAATGCCATTCACTGCGGTCAACTGCGATTGCGCACCGTCCGTATCGAGACGCACTGAACCACTGGTCATCAAGCCATTTGTTCCGTCGCGGCCCTTATCGGCCGCGGCCAGGCAAGAAGGCTTAAAGTCCTTAAACCCGCGCCACACTTTGCCGTCCCAATACTCCCAGGAGATTTCAAGCGGTAGAGAAGCGCCCAGATTCAAATTGAATTCGACTTCGAGATGGCTGGAACCCGCAATGGCCAGAAAGGTGGAGTGGCCGAGGTAGAGCGTATGGCCGGTCTGCTCGAGAGCCAGATTGTCAAACAATGTTACCGGCTGCCCCGCCGCCAGCGCCGCGCTGTGGTCAATGTATTCGTCCCGTCCCGGCCAGAGACTCACAAGTTGCCCCAGCTTTCCTGCGGTAATGCCGATGTCCATTTCCGTTTCGAATACGATTTGCTGCGAACTGCCGACCGGAGGCGGCGCGGCGACTTGCGTTCCCGCGGGAGCGGAACTGTCCGGCCCGCCCGCACCAAGCGTGAAAGCGACAGGCGCGCGCGCCGCCTGCGCCGAAATCAAACGAATTCCCAGTAGATCCAGCAGGGCCAGCTTGTTCCGCGCAGGCGCTTGATTGAGCCGCTGCAAAATGGCCTCCAGCAGGCGGGCTAGGATCTGGCCGATGGCCGCGCCCGCGGACTGGTCCGGAGGATTCCATTGCGGCAGATAGCCGTAGCGCTTCACGGCAAACTCGCTGAAGATCGCGGTCGCGTCGCGCCCGTCTAGCGGAGGTGGAGGCTTGGGAATCATTGCGCCGCGCCCTCCTCCAGATAGAACGGATAGACCAGATTGTGCAGAGTGTTTGTGACGCGTACCCGGTAGGTGATCTCGATCAAAAGTAAATTTCGAATATCCCCATTGGTTGTTACATTCACGGATTCCACGTCAATTCGGGGTTCCCATTCGAGCAGAGCATCCGCGACCCGCGTCTGGATTCTTTGCATCATGGTTTGGTTGATGGGGCCGAACACAAACGCATTCAAGCCCGCGCCAAAATCGGGTCGCATCACGCGTTCGCCCTGATCGGTGGAAAGAATGATGCGAATGGACTGTTCCACATCCGCTTCATAAACGGCCATGGCGGTTCGGCCGTTCGGCGCGCAGGGTGGGAAGGCCCATCCCACACCGAGAAACGATTTCGCTGGATTCGGTCTATTCATTTCGGATCTCTAACCGCCAATCTCCACCGTGGGACATCCGATTGCGATGGAATTCGGCCCTCCGGGTTCGGTGATCATGTCTCCCATACGCGCGGCGGGCAGGCTTCCGATAAGAACCGTCGCGCTTCCCATCGCCACCATCCCCCCCACATGCGGCTGCACTCCATTGACGAGTGGGCAGGCGTGAACATCGGCAGTAGCGCGCCAGGCCGGCATTCCGCCGATCAGCACCGTCGGGCAGCCTGGCCCGGGGCCGAGCGGTGTTCCGTGACTTGTCAGATCTCCCAATCGCGCTGCTGGCGGCATAGTTTGTCCTCAGTTGATGCTGACCATCGTTCCTTCGACGGTTACTTCGCCATCGGAACTGACCTCGGTCTGGGTATCGCTCTGAATGGAGACCTTCAGGCCTTCCAGGGTGATCGTCCCTAGTGGCGCGCTCAGTTTGATGTCGCCGGTGGTGGCGCTAAGTTCAATCGCCGGAGGCACACCCGCAATGTTTAAGGTGATCTTGAGCAGCCCTTCGGATGTGGCAATCTCAATCTTTTTCGGATCGATGGTGATTTCCTGTTCCGTGCTGGTTTTGATCTTGATCGACTGCAGCGCGTCGTCGAATTCAATCTGATGCCCGACCGGGCTGTCTTTGACACCGGTCATGATCACGCGTTTGGTGATGGTCTCGGTTGGGAGGGACACCGGGGCGGAATTGAGGGTGCTCCACAGCCCGCCAATCACGTACGCGTCGCGCACATCTTTTTTGTTGAACGCAACCAGCACTTCATCGTCAATCTCCGGCATCCAGAAAAAACCGCGCCCGGACCCGGCTCCGATCGAGGCCACTCGCGCCCACGGATCAATCTCCGGCATCTCGGCGATGTGCACCTGGACTCTGCCTTCGGACAATAAGTTCATGTTGTCTTTCACGACTCCGGGCGCGATGCTGAAGCCGCCTTGCTCAGTGTCGCTTCCAGTAATCCAATCGAGTAATCCTTGTGGCATCTCGCCGCTCCTTTTTTATTCCGCCAGCTCGCCGCACTCTCAGCCGACGGACTGACCCTGCACCCGCAACAATCCGCCAGGGCCCTTGGGTACTGGAACGGACCCGAACCACACTTCCTTGCGCACCTTGAAGCTGGTCTTGTAACCGCCGCCGTCGAAGGTGTGAGTTGCTGAAGTAATCCGGTACAGTCCGCTGAACTGTTCGCCAAGCCCCAAAAGATTGACGACTCGCCCCGCTTTGATCTCCTTGTTGCCGACGGTGCTTCCCGTCCCTGTCAAACGATTGTTCAGTCGCGGCAAAAGCTCCGTGAGAATTTCACGAAGAGAATTAGGAAAACTCGTCGGCTTGATCGAAATCGTTTTCGAAGCGCCTTCTCCGAGCATGGCGCCGAGGTCGCCGAGCCCCGGCGATACCTTCATGTCAAAACACGCGCGGTCGTAGTCCCAGGAGACGGCAATGACAAATTCGGTTTGAATGCTGGCTATCCAGATTCGCGCCGAGACCCCGAAGACGTCACCTACCGTCGTCAAGCGCGGCGTGAAATCCATCAGCGACTTGCCCCACTCGAGCGTCACGCTCGGCGAGTAGTCCTGAATGAGGAACTGGAAGCGCAGAACGTAACCCTTGGGATCCTGGGTGTGGTCCACGTACATTTCCCAGCCGTTTTCCTTGGAGATCGCAGACAAGAATTCAAAATCCGTCTGCCCTTGTTGTTTGCGCGCGGATTTTTGCCCTTCTTGGGGCGCTGCGACGAAACTCGCGAGGGTCATTAGCGTGGAAAGGGCGCCGCCGATGGGATCGAGTGCGGGAATCAAAAGATTCGAGCCGCTTACGATTGCCGCGACGGCTGGGTCCGGCAGCGGGATCGTTACCAACTTCGGAATCTTGATCGCAAACGCGCGGTCGACTTTTCCATGCGTAAGGCGTTGCAGGAAGTCGTGCGCCGTTATCCGGATCGTCGGCATTCCCCCGTTTGGAAACGACGGCTCGACGCCGGTAATTTCGCCCGCGAACACTTCTTCCAGCGGAGCCTGCGAATAACCAATGAAAAGTTTGAACCCTACGTCTACGGCAAGCAGCGGATGGTCTAGCCACCGCAAATAGGGATTGGCGAACGTGACTTCGACGCTGTCCGCGCCTTCCATCCCGTCGGTGTAGGTGACGCTCACGACCGACCCGCGCAAGCCCGCGGGCAGATTTCCGCCGTCTAGCTCGATTTTGAACAGCGGCGCGAATTGGGGAAAGGCCGCCATGCTATTGCATCACCACTCCGGTCGAAGGGTCGGTGAAGGGCAGGGAAGGGACCTGCAGCTGCTGCCCCGCTTGAATCGAACGCGGATCCACAATGCTGTTGGCAATCGCGATTGGCCGCCACTTTTGCGGATCTTCGTAATAGTTGCCGGCGATGCTGCTAAGGGTCTCGCCGTCCCTGACCGTATGCGCTTTGCTGAAATCCGCGGTTTGCAGGTTCGCTTGTTTCACCTGCGCGGCTGGATCCAGACACTCGTTAAAGGTAACGTTCAGGCGGGCCCGCGCCGGCCGGCCGTCCGGGAAGAACTTGATGAACTTCTGGCTCACTTTCGCGAGCACGCACTGGAAATCCAGCGTTCCCCAAGTGACTTGCAAGATCGGCGGCGCGTGCAGATCGGAGTTGATTTTCAGCAGGTCGACAACTTTTTGGGTCTCGCTGCGGACGTCCTTGGCCAGCTCGAAGGTGTCGAAAAACAATTCCATGTCCAGCGTGCGCATGTTGCCGTGAACAAACTGCAGAATCGGCGAGCCCAGGCCAGGAATCGCCTGCGACGCGAAGTTATTGTCCTTGTTCAGGCTGTACTCTTCCGGATTGAACATTACCCGGTAGCTGGTTCCGGTTTTTTTGTCGGTGATTAATATGCGTTCCATGGTGGAGCCCGTTAACCCTAAATCTTTCCGAATCGTTCTCGACTGGCTACGATTCGCCGGTCTATTTGTTGCATGACCTCGTCGGTTACTTTCCTCAGGTCTATCGCTGGGGCCATGGCGTTAGGTGTCTTCTGGTAGCGGTCAAAGCTGTTGGTCGCCGATCTGGGTGACCTGTCGGATTCAAACGAATCCACCGACGAAACAATTGCTGCGCGTTTCGCCAGAAAATCGCGTGAAACGGGAACCTGACCGGACTCTACCCGGCGAACTTTTTGGCCGATCCGCCTGGCGACTGCGGCCGGTTGGTCGTCGTTGGCGCGGTCCGCAGTTTTTGCCAGCAGCAGTTTGGTAACAATTCGTTCCCGCGCGAAAACGGCATTGGAAAAAAGCGCAGGGAAAGTACCGAATCTGGCCGAAGGCAGAGCGCTCGACGATTGCCATGCCGCAGACGCTTGGCGCGGTGCGGGTCTCGCGGCGCGCGCGAGCGAAGGAAAACCTGCCGCCTGGCCGACTCTAGGGGAATGTGGACTGGCCGGCGCGGCCCGTTCAAAGTGCAACCGTCTATGCCCTCCCGAACCGCAAACGCGCGCGGCCGGCGCAAGAAACACGTTTTGCATTGGGGATGAAAAATGCAATTGCAGCAGCAAACGAAGGCTCGGCTGTGGCGTTGGTCGCCGCCAAGCGCCAAGCCAAAATGTTAAATTTTCTGGATGCCACGCGCGAGCCAGAAACGACGAGCTGCGCCTATTGGCGATGGCGTAGCTCCAACTGCTGAACCGGGAAACCGGCAGCTTCGCGGCCACGGTATGAATCGGCCGTGCGCCCACCCTCTGGCCAAGGGTGGCGCTAGAGTTCAACCGGATTTGATTAATCGCTGCTCGCATTCTCGCTCTCGGAATTTCTGCGCTCATTGATTGCGGAAATCTCTTTCACCCAACGCCGCCGGTCTCGGTGCTCCATTCCCAAAATCGAGTCCTCGGCCCAGTGAAAGTGGTACGCCAAAAAGGCTACCTCCTCGTAAATCGACTGGAGGGGGTAGCCTACGACCCCCCCTCGGCGTTCAGCTCCACTTCGAACGGATGCGAACACTGTGGACACACCGCCGGCATACTCGGTTTGCCGTTGCGGTTGATTCGGTTGTAAAGCTCCTGCAGATAGGAAAGATCCACGGCGTAAAGCGATTCGATCACTTTCGGCGTAACCTGCGAAACGGATCCGAGCTTACTGATGACTCGCGACAAAAGCACGACCACCAGATAGGCTTGGTTCGATTGCACGCGAGGATCCTTCAACGGCAGTATTTCGTCGGCCGCGGTTGCCAATCGCATCACGCCGTCCCGGTGCAGATTGCCCTGGTCGTCCAGGTAGCCGAAGGGCAGTTTGAATTCATGCTCGGTTTGAAACATCACTTCCTCCTCACCAACGCTAGTCACCAATCTCGGCGCACCAGGAGCCGTCGCCCGCAGTGGCGTCGCGCGCCTGCACGCCAGCTTTTGGTCTAAGCCTGTTCAATCCGCTCGCAGGTCAACGTCAGCGTCTCCACGGAGACATCGTTGCCCTTCGCGCTGAACGCCGGGCCATCCCACTTGCTCGGCCAGGCTTTGAAAAAGTTCCAGCGCACCTTCTCGTTCCCGGTGTCGTCCAGTTGCACGACCGAGCCGGAGAGCCGTTCGAGCTGACCGTTCACCGCTTTACGGTGCCAGTCATAGAGTTCGCGCGAATCGGTCAATCCGAATTTCAGAGTGATATCCGGATAGCTGACCTTTCCGGGCAGCTTGTGTACCGTGGCGGTGTCGTTTCCTTCGCGATATTCGATGATCTCCACGTGCGAGCCCACCGAACTGCATTCGGAAAAGCCGGCCTGCTGTATTCCTTGAATTTCGACGCGGAATCTAAATCCCTTGTATGGATCTTGTGCCATGTTCCTCTCCTCTTAGGCGGACTTTTCCTGCAAAGTCGAACCGGTGATGTCCTGCACCACCTGGAAAATGATGAATTCTGCGGGGGTCGTCGGAACCACGGTGACTTCCACAACCAGAATTCCTAGAGCCCGAACGTCGGGCGGATTGAGGATTTCGTCCACGCGCACGCGGAAGGCCCGGTCAGGTGTGTCGCCAAACAGAGCGCCGCCCCTCCATTGATCCGTCAGGAAGTCGTTCACCATTCGCTTAATCTGCTGCCACAGCGTGAGGTTGTTCGGCTCAAACACCGCGAACCGTGTTCCTTGCTGAATGGTTTTTTCAATGAACAGAAGCAGTCGCCTGACGTTTACGAATCTCCAGGCGGTCACGTCTTGCGGCGCGATCGTTCGCGCTCCCCAGATTTTTATTCCCTCGTTCTTGAACGATCGAATTACGTTGATTCCGAGTTCGTTCAGCGGCCCCTGTTCGTCGTCGGTCACCGGCACTTCTACCGCCAGCGCGGAGGTAATCGCTTCGTTGGCCGGCGCTTTGTAGACTCCGATGGTGTTGTCCGTGTTCGCAAACACTCCCGCCGTGTGTCCGGAAGGCGGTACGAAGATTTTTCCGCTTCCCAGTGGATTTGAAATGCCGATCCATGGGAAATACAGTCCCGCAAAACCGCCGTCTGAGTTCAGGCTGGCTCGCTGGTTGGTGACGGTGTCAAAGGTGGTCTCGGTGGGCAACATCTCCCTGCTGTCCAAAATGGCAAAGCGGTCCTGCATTCGCTGGCAGTGCTGAATCATGTATGCCTGGACGTCCTGGGTATCGGCAGCCGTGAAGTGGCTGCCAACCGCGTCCGGCACGCACAGCAGATTCACGTCGGAGATCTTTTTCAGCGTGTCAATTCCGGCGTGATAGAAGTTGGTCCCGAGCGTGTTGAGGTCGTCGCTTGCTCCGCCCGCCAGCGGCGCTGGCCCGATGACTTTGGGAATGTTCTTGGGTGCCGGAGTAGTGGAAGGCGGATCCGGCAGGGTTACCGTAACGGCCTTGGACTTAACCACGGTGTCGAAGTAGTGGCTGTGCCGTGAATCCATCGAGAGTGCCGTGAAGGTTTCTGTTCCGGCGTTGGGGGAAATGATCTGCAGGGTAAATTCGGCTGAAGTAACGGTCACGGCCGGGGCCGCCGTTGCCATGTTGTAAGCGAACGTAAGCGGGTTAGTGAGCCCGATCACTTTGCTCACCGGATTGACCAGGCGGATGACCGCCCACTCCTTCACAACGCCGCTCACGGAAAGGGAAACGACGCTGCCTGGTTCCAGCTTCGCGGCGCTGGCCACGCGAAGTTGGGTAGCTCCGGCAGCTAAGTCCGCTATTCGCACCGTTCCGCTTATGTAGGGGAAAGAGATCGCGGATTGGAAATAGACCCGAACGCCCTTGATACTGGCGATAACCGTATCGTCCGTGTGCGTGCCGTCATCCAGATGCACGCTGTCACCCGGCGCGAAGTTCGCCAGTGCCGCCGCAGCGGTCACGTTGACGCTCTTCTTGCTAGGATCGGAGTAGGCCATGGTGCCCGACGTGTAGGTGTTGGTCATGGCGGCGACGAAATTGACGGTGGCGCCGTTGATGCTGGCGATGACCGGATCATCGTGGTGCGCTCCATCGTCGATGTGGACGGTGTCGCCTGGCGAGAAATTGGCTAAATCCGCGGCCACCGTGACGGTGATGCTCTTCTTGCCGGGATCTGTTGTGGAAACCGTTGCGGAAACCGCCGCCATTGTTGCTTCCGCCTTTTGCACCGTGGTGGTGGCCAGGCTTGCGTCGCTTACCTGGACCGTCGTGGCGGTCGCCGGATTGCCTTCCTGCAGCGCGGTCACCACCAGCGTGGTCTGCGGCGTGCCAGCCCGGTCCGCAAGGTTCAAGCCCGCGGCCGCGCCGTTGCCGATGCGCACGAAGTAGCACTCCGTGCCGCCTTCCGCGAAAAAGCCGTTCACGGCATGAGCGGCATAGACACGGTAGGGATCCTCGATGTAGTCGGCGAAAATCTTCCAGAACTGATCGACGTTGGTTAGCAGGGTCGGCCGGTTGAGCGGCCCGCTCTTGGCCGGTCCGACGATCGCCAGATTGCTGGTGCTCGCCGGCGAAAGCGGGCCCGGGATGGTAATCTCCTGGATGTAAACTCCTGGTGCCTTTCCCTTGGTGGATAGCAGTGCCATGCCAGTCTTCCTCCTATCGTCGTTCTACTCAAATCGGTTTCAGCGTGATCACGTAATCCTGCGATTGCCCTGGAACCTGAAAAGCTTGCGGCGGCGCGAGCGCCTGATATCCGACGGCGACCGCCGTAAACGCGTGTGCGCCCGGAGTTATGCTTAGGAAATTGAACTCTCCGCTTTCGTCGGAGGTTTCTCTCTGGCCGTCTTCGAGAATCACCAGCGCGCCCGGGATGGCTTGCCTGGTGTTCTGGTCCAACACCCGCCCGCCAATCTGAATCAGCGTCTCGGTCACTGGCGGATGTCCGTGCACAAAATTGTTGATATGGGTGGTGACCAGGAAATCGTCGAGGTCGGAAAATACCGGGACACTGATGGTCACCGTGACGGTGAGAGAAGCCTTGAGCTTGCTCCCCAGCGAACTCCAGAATTCGGCAAGATTTTTCAGTGCGTCCGGGTGAAGCGCAACCATGGGCAACGGCGGATCTTGTGTGGTCAGGCTGCCTTTCAGGAACCTTGTCGGAATCGTGGGATAGCGTGACAGCACGCGCAGAACTTGGGTCAGCAAACGATGCTCCTGCAACGCCAGTTCGGTGCCGCTGACCGGCCACGCTGTTACTAGATAGGAACACGCCAGCCGCAGCGGCGCCTGGTGGGCGATCGCGTGCCCGTCGTGATATTCGATAATGGGATCGTTCAGCCGCAGTTCCAGGTTCTCGCGTAGGTCGTAGAGAAATACGTCGATGGTGGTCTTGGTCGGATTAAAGGGATCGAGCGGCCGGTCAAAGACGATGTCCGCGCCGGCAAGTTCCGGGAACTGCGTAGCGAACGACGAATCCTGAAGCACCGCTTTCAAGGTCTGGCTAAGGTCACGAATCATGCCGCGATCTCTCTTCCCGTCCGACCACCACCAGAAGAAATCTTCCCGCGCACTACACGCCGCCCACGGCAGCCTGCGCGCTTTCAATCTCGCTCCAGGTGCGGCCGAGTTTCTGATGCTCGCGATGGGCGGCCTGAATCAGGTGGCTCATCTGAATCGTTCCGCCGTCTGAAGCGGCGTAAAAAGCGGCCACCAGTGCCATGTTCTTGATGTTTCCGCCGGCAAGACGAATGTCGCGTCCCAGCACGTCGAAGCGCACGTCCGACCCGACGGGCGCTTCCTTTGGAAAAATGCTTTCCCAGATTCGCCGCCGGAACTCTTCGTCTGGAAACGGAAACTCCACGATTGCCTGCAACCGCCGCATGAACGCTTCGTCCAGGTTCTGCTTGAGGTTCGTGGCCAGAATGCTTATCCCCTGGTACTCCTCCATTTTTTGCAGCAGGTAGGAGATTTCGATGTTCGCGTAGCGGTCGTGCGAATCGCGCACCTCGGAGCGTTTTCCAAACAGCGCGTCAGCCTCGTCAAAAAAGAGAATCGCGTTGCTGTTTTCGGCGGCGGTAAAAATCCGGTCAAGGTTTTTCTCGGTCTCGCCCAGGTATTTGTTAATCACCTGGGAGAGATCGATGCGGTAGAGGTCCAATTCCAGTTCGAACGCCAGTACCTCCGCCGCCATCGTTTTTCCCGTGCCGGGCGGTCCGGAAAACAGAATATTCAGGCCTTTTCCCAGGGAAAGTTTGCGGTCGAATCCCCAATCTCCGTAGACGATGTGACGATATTCCGCTTGTTTGCAGATCTCTTTCAGATGGGCGAACTGGTCTTCCGGGAGCACGATGTCTCGCCACCGGTAGCGCGGAACGATCTTGCTCGCGAGTTTGCCGAGGTCGTGGCCGCACTGGCTGCGCGCCGCACTGGCTAGCTCGGCCACGCCGAGCGAAGCGGGGTGCGCCGCCCCTTGCGGGTCATTTTCCGCAACTTGAGCGGCGCGCCACTGTGAGTTCAATACCGCCGTGGTGACCGCCTCTTCAATCTGGACTGGAGTTAGCCGGAAACGCGACGCCAAAGTGGTTAGTTCCTTGCCGCTGATTTCAACGTGCTGACTTTCCAGGTGCGCTTGCCAGCACTTTTCCCGCTCGGTCAGACTGGGAATTTCGAACTGCACGGGAATGACTCCAAACACCGTAGAGCCGCGCGGAGTCCAGGGGATCCGGGCGGATATAATCGCAATTCCCTCGAAGCGCGCCGCCGCATCCAGCAGTTCCTTACGGTGATTCGCCGCGTCCTGCCCGCGTAGATCGTCAATCTCAGATAGATAGAGTGTGGCTTCGTTGAGGCGCGCTTCACGAAACAGCTGCAGCCAAAACTCATCCTGTCCGGCTTTCTCGCCCAGACGATCGCAGCGGACGATGAGCAAATTCATCCCCGCCAGCTGGCTCAAGGCTTCGGCCGTTTCTTTTTTCGAGGATCCACTCGGCCCATAAAAATAGAGCGCCAGAGGCTGCCGTTCGGAATTGGCGTGAGCCACCAAGCCAGGCAAAACTTGTTTGACTTCCGCGGAGATCGCCAGCGTCTCCCAATCTCTGGCTGGGCGCACCAGCTCGCACTCGTTCGCCAGGCGTGGGTCTAATCCATTTTCACCAAGCATCATTCGCGTGATTTGATCGTCCAGTTTTAGGTACTGCGCGAGAAATGGCGGTTCCACTTGGTTGGGATCAGGGACGACATGCAGCAGACGATTGCGTCGCAGCGAAGACTGCGCGGAGAGCCGCGCTCTCCCTAGCAGTTTCTCGTCTGCGTTTGGGCAAAAGAGATTCAGAGCCAGCTCGATGGTCGGCCGTTTGCGCGTAACGTCGTCCTGCAGGTAAGCAAAGATCTTTTCATAACGGAGGTCGACTTCCGGTGCGAGCGCCAGCAATATCAGGTCGGCGTCGAAATGGCTCAATTGGAAGGCTTCGAGCAGCCACTCCAACTGGGATAAACTGGGCTTGCTCTGAACATTTTCCTCATGCTGCACAGGACGGGTATCGCTAAAATGCGAGGAACCAGGCTCGGTCTCCAGAAGCCGGGCAACGTCTTCGTTGCTGATATACAACCCGCGAAACGGGGAGCCTGCCTGGGTGCCGCCTTTTCCTTGCATGCTCTTCACCGCCCAATCCAGGAGCCGGTCGAGCCGCTGGAACTCCGGCAGCAACGCCGCGAAGTGCGGGCTACCCGTTCCGTTGCCGTTCATTGCTTGGTCCGAAACAGCCATCGCCACAATCTCCAGCCCACTCCGAAGCGAACCTTCATCTTTTCCAGGTACGGAGCCATGAAGAAAGGAATCTCTTCTAAACTCTCGATGTAGACGCGCCGCCCACTGGGGACATGGGTGACGTGGCCTCTCCACCCGGTGCCGCCGGCTACTCTTCTTTCTTCAAGCCAAATCTTTACGATGAACGACTGAGCTAACGCCTCGTCCGAAATGCTGACGCCAACTTCTGCGCCGCGCTCCACT
>AR_comb_assmDRAFT_10875509_pt1 | contig 12220 bp, 10 predicted proteins | sample ArasoioldDNA_FD_10543 | JGI IMG/M metagenome (IMG submission 10543) | reverse complement strand
CCTACCCGTGATGACTGGTGTGGCCTATGGCCCCCTGTGACGGTGCATCCATACGCTGCGTTCGCACATTGCGTTTGCTTCGGTGATTCACCTATCCGGGACCAAAACAAACATGCGTCCTTTGTCGAGTGCGGCCGCTAAAAACTCGTACGAGCTCGGCGCTTACGAGGACGATGACACTCGGCTCTCTTGTTGTTGATGCAAGGTTAAAATGAAAAACCCCTGGACGATGAGAAACCCCTTCTTGAGTATGTGGTTCAGCGGTGTGAATCGCGCGATTGGTTCGGCTCGCGGTGCGGCCTCCGCCACAGCGCGGCGCCAGTGTGCGGCAATGATGACTGATGCAACCCGCGAAGCCATTCGATTCTGGACCGCCCCGGTGCGAACTGCTACGCGCCGCCCGAGTAGACGCAAGAAATCGCGATAACCACTTACTCGGACTCGGCAGCCATGCGCGTATCCGATTCGACGCGCGTGCATACGTCGCGCCGTGCCTGTGCGTGTCGCCCCTCCGACGCCCCTAGCGGCCGAAGCAGACATTAACGTCATTTACCGTATCCTCGCATCTTGATTCGGTAGACGCCGCCGCACTCCCGGTGTGGTCTCTCGATGTAGCAGAGCGCTTGGAAGGGCAAGAATATGCGACTGGCCGACTTCATTCTGCGGGACATGGAAGGCATTCTTGCGAATTGGGAGGCGTTCGCTGCCACTCGATTGCCGGCGGCAGCATCCATGGCGCCCCTGGAACTCCGAGATCACGCGCAGCAGATTCTCGAGGCGGTCGCGGCAGACTTGTCCGCATCTCAGTCGCGGGAAGAGCAGTCTGCTAAATCGATGGGACTCGCTCCCGCCCCGTTCCCGGCGCGCGAGACTGCCGCCCAGACGCACGCCGTCTTGCGGGCGAGGAGCGGGTATGACATCAAGCAACTCGCCTCCGAGTACCGAGCGCTGCGCGCGAGCGTTCTCTCCATGTGGATGGACGCGTGCCTGCCCGGCGAACCGTCTTTGCAGGACGTCATTCGCTTCAACGAGGCAATCGATCAAGCGCTCGCCGAGTCCATTGGGCATTTCAGTCGGCAAGTGGACCAAGCGCGAAACCTTCTCCTGGGAATGCTAAGCCATGACATGCGCACTCCCTTGCACACGGTACAGATGACGGCCGCCTACCTTGGGCAGCTCAACGCGGGCTCCGAGGTCTCGACTGCCTCGGGACGGCTAATCCGCAGCGGTGCGCAATTGCAAGCTCTGCTCGATGACCTTGTCGATTTCAACCGAACGAATCTTGGTCTTGGCATCAACATTGTTCGGTCCCCGGGAGACTTAGCAGCAATCTGTGCACATCAGCTCGAGCAGCTGCGTGTTGGATATCCCGAAAGTCTGCTGGAACTGAGTGTCGTTGGCGACTGCGAGGGGGCGTGGGACGGGAAACGGATACAGCAGTTACTCGGAAATCTCGTCGTAAATGCAATTTATTACGGTGAACCGGACGGCGCGGTGCGCGTCGCGCTGCTGGGCGGAGAGACTGAGGTTCGCATTGCGGTGAGCAACAGCGGGCCCGCGATAGATACGGAGACACTAGGCCAGATTTTTGAGCCGCTTAAGCGTGGCACCCCCAACGAACAGCATCCCGGACTTGGTCTAGGGCTCTACATTGTCCGCGAGATTGCCAAGGGTCATGGCGGGACCGCGGAAGCACACTCCGACGATCGGGAGACGGTCTTCACGGTGCTCCTTCCGCGCATTAAGCAGCCTCAGGAGAACTGGAATTCGGGCGGAGCAGCCTCACGCCGACCTTAGTGATGTCCTACGTGCGCACAAGACAATTGGCGCTGACGGCACGCGCCGCAAGACGCGACACTCTAACTCGCCTGCAGCCGGCGCTATTGAGGGACCCATTGCGTTTGCTCCAGGGTCCTCTCCTATCGGAAGCCAAGCGACTCGCCTTGGGCGGGACTTGCACATGGAACTGACGCCTACTCAACGCTTACACGTCGATATCGAGAATCGGTTTGGGCTTTTGCCGAACTTCTTCCGGCTCGCGCAAGACCCGGAGATCATGGCTAATCTGTGGGGGTTCGCGCGCTTTGCGTATCTCGACAATCCCCTGTCCTCGCTGTTCAAGGAACGGTTGTTTGTCTACGTTTCGCGTTTCTGCGAAGTGCGCTATTGCATCGCACGCCACGTTGGGTTCCTTGTCGGATTGGGACGACCCTCCGGCGATGCCGCTTGCGCCGTGCAGAGCGTCGACGAAGTTCTTGACTTGATCCGACGTCCGCTGCTGCGCGGTGAAGGTCTGCAGTCGGCGCTCGCACAATGTGAAGGCTGTGAGTCGACGTTGCTTCAGCTGCCAGACCCGGACTCTGCAATGGAGCGGGCGCTCTTTGCCTGCGCGACGCACGTGTTCCTCCAGTCGCCTGATGCGGCCCGCTGCCTCCGCGCGTTGGTGCACTCACTGGGCGAACCGCGGGTACAGCACCTCACGGTTTTCTTGGCCTTTGTGCGAACCGCGCATTTCTGGACTAAGACCCATGAGGACCTGAACATCGAGGAGGACGTCAGCCTGCTTTTGAAGACGCACGAAGCGCTCGCGAGGTGCGTGCTGGACGACCCGGAGGCGACGAGCAGCGTGTTCAGTGCGTACGAGGCGCTGCACGAGGCCGATCGCCGTAAGGACGAATTTTTGGCGATGCTGGCCCACGAGCTCCGCAATCCGCTGGCTGCGATCAACAACGCCGTACAAATCCTCCTGCGGAGTGGGGGCGACGCGCGAACAGTTCAATCGGCAGCCGAAATCCTGAACCGACAGGTGGCGCACATGAGAAGGCAAGTCGACGACCTTCTCGACGTGAATCGCATCAGTCAGGGCAAGATCGAGCTTCGCAAAGTGCGAACGGACATGGTCCCGGTCGTGAGCGATGCCGTCGAGAGTGCTCGCCCGTACTTGGAGAGCTCAGGTCATGAATTGACCATCAAGCTGCCGCGGAGGGCAGTCTACGTACAAGGCGACGCGATCCGGTTGGCTCAGGCGGTGGGCAACATTCTGAACAACGCCTGTAAATTCACCGGCAGCGGAGGTAGTGTTTGCCTCACGCTCGAGCCAGAAGGCGAGTATGCGGTCGTGCGAGTCCAGGATACGGGCCTAGGCATTGCTCGCGAACAACTCGGCCGAATCTTCGAGCTGTTCGCGCAGGTTAAAACGCCACTGGAGGGTTCGCACAGCGGCTTGGGCATCGGTCTAACCCTAGTCAAGAGCCTGGTGGAAATGCACGGTGGCACAGTTGAAGCTCGCAGCGGTGGCGTTGGTCAAGGCAGTGAGTTCGTTATCCGCTTGCCTCTGAACTCCGAGGTGCCCCCCGTAGTGCAAGAGCTTACGGTCGACCCATTGTCAACACGGCCCCGTCGCATTCTCGTCGTGGACGACAACCGCGACTCCGCAGACAGCCTTGCGACACTGCTGAAGCTGACGGGGCACGATGTCTACACCGCCAACGATGGACTCGAGGCGGTCGAAGCGGCGGCGAGGCTTCAACCGGATGTCATCCTGCTCGATATCGGCATGCCCCGCCTTAATGGCTACGAAGCGGCGCGCCGCATTCGCGGGCAACCGCGGCGTGGACTTCTAACGCTGGTGGCCCTCACCGGATGGGGTCAGGCGGAAGACCGCAGCCGCTCCGTGGACGCCGGCTTTGACGCTCATCTGGTCAAGCCTGTGGATCTCGCCGCCCTGACGAAGTTGCTTGCCGAGTCATAGTCCTGGTGATGCTGCTCGTTCTAGGGAAGAACTGAAATCAAAACCGCGCGCGAAGCCGGAAAGAGCAACCCACATCGCAATTTTCTGATCGTAAACGGTCGGCAAGCGCTTTCCGCGCTAGCACATCCCCGCCTTTACGGATCGTTATCGGTGCGCCTTTTCTCCTGGTTCACATCAATAAGCTGAAGCCGGACCATCCCACTGCTGACCCGAGAAATATCCATCAGATCATCCACGAGGCGGGTCAATTGACTGACTTGGCGCTCAATGACGTTGCGGCTGCGCTCATGAACATCGGACTCTTCTCGTGCGGCATGAAGGTGGCGACGCAACGGAACTACATGAAGGATCCGCAAAACCGCTCGTCGGAATCCCCTAATGCCGGTTCGCGAACCCACAGTTCCGCGGAACGCGATTGGTTCCTGAATAGACGGCGACCGGACGCAAGTCGACCAAGACCTGGTAACGTTTCTTCGCTTTTGCGCAGCGCTTGGCCATTCAGCATGCTTCGGCCTAGTTCTTTTTTCCAGCGGCTGGCGTAAGAAGTACAGCCTCTTATAGGGAAAACATGCGAGGCACCGAGAGACGCGGTCCGCCGAAGTCCATGCCTACCCGCGAGAGAGGTTTTCCTCGACCGCGCCTAACAATTCCTTCGCCGATAGCGGCTTTTGCAGAATGACTGCGTGGAGGGGGATCACGTCGTCCGGGACGATAGGTTGCCCTGTAATCAATATCACGGGCAGATAAGGAAACCGATGCTTGACGACTCGCAGAAGATCGAATCCGTCGTAGTCCGGCATTCGCACGTCGGTTACAACGAGACCGATATTCGCATCATCGTCCAACGCGTCTAGCGCGTCACGTACGTTTAGTTTCGATACTGTCGGCCAGCCCGCCTGTTCCAAGAGCAGACTGATGATTGATCCTGAGTCGAGATTGTCGTCTACGACTAGGATTCGGCGATGTGCATCTCTGGTCACGTGAGGCCTGCGTCAAGACAACGGCGTTGCAAAGCGATGCAACCCCTTCCCGGACGCAGCGAATTGTCCAGTAGCCTCGGGGCGCGCGGCTCGTCATTCTACATCTTCAATTGGGTCTGTACGTTGCCGTACCCAGAGGCTCAAGAGCGTGGTATGTTTGCGGTGGTCGGGTTCGAGGCCGTCGTCGGACTCGCCCCCCAATTCATGGGCGGGAACACGGACTCCCAGCCGATTGTGCGGAGCGCGGGGAATTGCCTCGTCCTGAGCGGTGCCGATGTACACCGGGAGTTCCATCGCGGCGGGGAGCTGTGGGTATTGGCCGTTCTTCCCGAGTTCGAACGTATGGCATCGGCGATCGGCTAACGGCGCTGACTGAGCAGTGGCTCCGGCAGGTTGGCTGTGGTCGGGCAGGGCGCACTATCGATGTGGCAAAGGACATGACTTGTTTCCATGGTTCCGCTTGATCCGCGTCGGCCTGCGATGGATCTCTGAACCCAAAGTCGACCTGCTCGCGACCACGCGTGTCCATTTGCGCGCCTGGCCCAACGACCTGGATCTGAATCTGCACGTCAACAACGGCCGGTATCTTGCGCTCGCCGACATCGGTCGCATTGATTGGTTCGTGCGTACCGGCGTGCTGAGACTCGCGCGAACTCAAAAGGCGTTCCCCGTGATCGGCGACGCGATCGCCAAGTTCCGTCGCGATCTCAGGGTATTCCAGGCTTTCGAGATCCAGACGCGCTTGATCGGATGGGATCGCAAGTGGGGATTCCTGGAACACCGCTTCGTGCGCGAGGATCGGGTGATCGGCGTGGTTGGAATTCGCGGTGTGTTCAAAGGACCGGCAGGTCCGGTCGATCCAGCGGTGTTCCTGGCGGGACTTGCCCATGCGGCGCCATCGCCGGTATTGCCGGAATGGGCGAATCGTTTTCATCAGGGCAGCGAGCTGTTGAGCGACCTGCTGCGCGATGAAGAGCATTCGAAGGGTTTGCGCCCATCGAGCCCCTGATCTGTCCTAAGCAGGAGAGCAGAGATAGTGATGCTGGATGAAATGATCGGGATCCCTTTTGCCGAAATAGTCGATCTTCCATCCGCACTTTGCGATGAGCGATTCCATGAGGCCCTGCCCGTAATACGCTTTCTGGAGCGGCAGCTCCTTGACGCGGTCTTCGAATCCATCCAGCTCTTCGTCGATGAACGCCGAGAAGAAGAGCCTGCCGTTCTCGCGGACATGTCTTCTCAGCAATCGCAGCATGGTTTCGGAATCGCTCGGATCAAGGTGCGTGAATACGGAGAACAGCCATATCAGATCGAAGCGGTCGCTGGCCGCCAGCGGGTCCTTGCTCAGCAGGCTTCCTCCCTTCGGGTTGTACATTTCATTGCGCACGTTCCAGTGGAAGAACCTGAACCGCCGGTCATGCGCCTCGACGTTCTCCTTGAGGAAGTCGACGATGGCTTTGCTCAACTCCACGCCGGTATAGGATTTGATCTGGAGGCCGCGGTTGATGATGGTCATCACATGGCGGACGCCGCAGCCCACGTCCAGTACATCGATATCCCGCAAGTCCACGATGCCCGCGAGGCGCGTCACAAGATTGATCAGCGTTTCACCGGAATGCTCGTAGCCCGCGGCAATCACGCGCGGTGAATTCCGGTGCAGGTGCCTGGGGACCTCCAATCGCGTCAACATCTCGTAACCCGAGAATCGTGGGCCCCGCGCAGCGCCGTTATTCCTTCCTTATCCGGATCGTCGCGCCGAAGGCCAGCTCGACCGCCTCGTTCTGCGGCATCTCGCGGCCCTGCCGCCAAGCCCGCTCGAATGCGCCCTCATCGCTGGCCGCCGCGCGAGCCATGGCGGCGTACCGATCTTTGCGCGGGCGCTCGTTTGGTGACATCGGCGAACCTAGCTCATCGCGCAGTCGCTCGGCTGCGCCCCACGTGAGCGCGGGGCCGAGCGAGTCACCCTGAGCGGCGGCAAGCGCCGCTGCACCCTCCAGCACGCGGGCGAGCCCAAGGCGGTCGCCCAGCTCTCGCCGAATCGTGAGAGCTTCCTGGAAAAGCGGACGCGCGTCTTCATATTCGCCACTCAACAATGCTACGAGCCCCAGGCTGGTCAGGCTCGTTGCAATGCAGTCGCGGTCTCCCAGCTCGCGGCCGATGACGAGGCTCTCCTGATTGAGCGCCCATGCCACAGCGAGATCGCCCTGATCGCAGCTGATGTTTCCGAGAATGCTCAATGCATCTGCAACACGCCCCTGATCTCCCACCTCCCGTGCAAGCATCAGAGACTCTTCCGCCAACCTCCGAGCGGCGACAAGATCGCCACGCTCCCAGCCAATCAACGCCAGATTGCCTACCAAGCCGGCCTCGCCGCGCCGATCCCCCAGCTCGCGCCACAAGGCGAGACTCTCCTCGTAGAGCGTTTGCGCAGCAGGATAGTCGCCTTGCTCGAACGCCAGCGACCCGAGGTTGTTGAGAGAACGCGCGAGGCCCAAGCGGTCATCAAGGCCTCTCGAAAGCGCAAGGCCTTGCTCGAGTAGGGGGCGTGCGGCGCGAAAGTCGGTCTGATGCCAGGCGAGGCTGCCGGCGGCATTTACCACCCTCGCGTATTCCAAACTGGGCTCGGCAGGTACGCCTTTGGCGAGGATCCGCTCACACCATTGCCTCCCCTCGGCGACATAGCCCCGCGTAAACCAGAAGCGATGCATCGCTCCGCAGAGGCGGAGATCTTCCTGAGCTGGAGCTTCCTCGTGGCTCCACTCGAGCGCCAGGCGCAGGTTGTCGTGCTCGTCTTCGAGGAGTCGGAGCGAGTCCGCTTGCTCGGCACCGAGCAGTTTGTTGTCCGCCTTTTCCGCCAGCTCAACGAAGTAGTCTCGATGGCGCGCCCGAACCGCCTCGGCGCCGCCGCTTTCCACGAGGCGCTCCCGGGCATACTGCCGCACGGTCTCGAGCAATCTGTAGCGAAAGGACGCATCGCTCTCATCGACGGCGACAAGGCTCTTGTCGATGAGCGAGGTCAAGAGATCGAGCACCTCGCCGGCCTCGATGTGTTCGCCGGTGCAGATACGCTCGGCCGCGTCGAGCGTCCACCCTCCGGCAAACACCGAAAGCCGCCGCATCAGGAGCTTCTCCGCGTCGTGCAAGAGGTCGTAACTCCAGTCGATCAGCGAGCGCAGCGTCTGCTGGCGAGGGAGCGCCGTGCGCGATCCTCCGGTCAGAAGGCGGAAGCGATGATCCAGCCTGCGATTGATCTCCTCGACGGACAGTGATCGCACCCGTGCCGCCGCCAGCTCGATGGCGAGCGGGATCCCATCGAGCCGATGACAAATGGAAACGAGCGTCGCAGCGTTGTCGTGAGTGACCTGAAAGTCCGCGCGAACACCAACGGAGCGATCGACGAACAGCTGCAGGGCCTCGAACGAGGCGATCGAGGCGGGCGTGTGGATCTCGCTGGCTTCGGGCAACGACAGAGATGGCACGCGATAGCTCTGCTCACCGGCGATGCCCAGCGCTTCCCGGCTGCTCGCCAGGATCGTGAGTTGCGGGCATCGCCGCACGAGGGAATCAGCGAGCAGCGCGCATGCATCGAGCAGGTGCTCGCAGTTATCGAGCAGCAGCAGGAGCCGCTTGTCCTTGAGATGGTCGACGAGTGTCGCCGTGATCTCCTTCTCCGACTCTTCTTCGAGCCCGAGCACCTTCGCCGCGGTCCGCGGCACGAGGCCGGGCTCGGAAAGAGATGCCAGCTCGACCAACCATGCGCCGTCCGGAAAACGCTCGAGGGAGTCGGCGGCAAGCTGCAGGCCCAAGCGGGTCTTGCCGCAACCGCCAGCGCCGGTAAGTGTGAGCAGCCGGGTTCCGGCGAGCAGTCCCTTCAATTCCCCCAATTCCTTGTCACGTCCAACAAACCTTGTTGCCTGCTGCGGCAGGTTGTTGGGCGTGGCCTCCAGCGAGCGTAGCGCCGGAAAATCCTGTCGTAGCTGCGGGTGTACGACTTGATAGACGTGTTCGGGCGTCGAGAGGTCCTTAAGACGAACCTTTCCGAGATCGCGCAGCGAAATCGGCGCTGGAAGGACCTCCCGCACGTACTCGGCCACAGCGCTAGATACCAGCACCTGGCCGCCATGCGCCACGCTCATGATCCGCGCCGTGCGGTTGACCGGACTGCCGAAGTAGTCGTTATCGCGGCGCTCGACCACGCCCGCATGCAGTCCGCACCGCACGCGCAAAGCAACACCGTGGGTCGCCGCCGGATTGGAGATCGCTTGTTGCAGATCCATGGTCGCGGCGAGCGCGTCCAGCGCGTCGTCGAAGACTGCATGCATTCCGTCGCCGGTCGTCTTGACCACCCGACCGCGGCGGCTCTCGACTGCGCCGCGCGCCAGCGTGTCGTGGACCGCCAGTGCCTGCGACATTCGCGCGCCGTCCTGCTCCCACAACGCGGTGCTGCCCTCGATATCGGTGAACAAGAGCGTCACCGCGCCGGTTGCCGGTAGGGGTCGCGTCATTTGGGCACGGACGATAGGGTGCTCCAGAAGACGAACGACATCAGCATCGCGTAGACGACCGCGGAGCCAATCCCGACATTGCGGTTGAGCCGCTCGGCGCGCGCGCGATCGCCGGACTCGGCAATCCGCTCGCAGCGTACTGACGTGAGCATGTAGATCAGAACCATCGCGAATGCCGAGATGACGGCAACGTTGACGAGCGGGGCCGTCACGCTGGTCTCGGTGAGCGAATTGATGACGTACTTGTTGCCGACGGCGGCGATCGTCGCCGCGGTCAGCAGCGTCGTGCGTGCCGCGAGCATGTTCACCGGGATGAAGTAGCCGAGCAGACACAGGAGCACGCAAACGATGAAGCCGATGAAGTAGTCGACGGCCACGCGCCACCCGATCCGCTGGGCGATCACCTCGGCGATCACCGTCGAGTAGCGCTCGCCGACGCGCTCCTTCAGACCGAACGATGTCGGATACTGCTTGCGAAACTCGCGCACCCTGAATTCAACGAGGCGCCAACCCGGCGAGAACGGCTCCGGATCGAGCATGCTCGCCTCCTTGTCCACCTCGTAGACGACATACCGGTCCTCGAAGGGCGACTCGATCTCGATCGCGAGTCGATGCTGGTCGAATGGAAACGAACCGGTGTCGAACATCTCGTTGATGACCGCGTCGACGCGCGCGACCACGTAGTTTTCGTTGTCGGCGAGCCGGCGTCTGTCCTCGAGCGTCACGGTCGTTGTGCGGGCGCCGACGACGTGCAGGTTGGCGAGCGGGTCGAACGCGTCCCCCCGCCAGCGAAACCACACCTCGAACGACGGGTGGAACGTGTGCCTGGAGAAATCGAGATCCTGCACCGAGTAGAGGTAGACGCCGACCGTGACAGGACCGGAGGGTGACGCGGACGCGGCCCTGTTCGGCGAACGCCCAGCTTCGAGCACCGCCGGCGGCGGGACGCTGGAGTGCGCCGCGGGTGACGCGCCGGCCGTCGCAAACGCGGGCGCCTGCGTCGGCGCCTGCGCCAGCGTAGCCGACGCGAAGCCGATCGCCGCGAGCGTCAGCGCCCGCAGAACGCTACTGAGCAACCCTGCCGGTGATCGCACCCTTGGTCGCCTTCGAGACCCGTCGCATGAATTTTCCCATCAATCAGGAACGCTTGACAGGTCTAACCGAGCGAGCGGGCGAGACCAGTGTTCCGAAAGGATGGGACGGGCGCGTTTGATGACCTTGGAATCAGAAGTAGGCGATCAGGCGCCCGCACGTGATCACTGCAATCCAGATCGCGATGGACGACATGGCGGCCGCGCGAGCGGCGACCGGCGCCTCCGCTGCTACATCCCATCCGCTGACCGAGCGGTATGGAACGAAGTGGAAGAAGGCCACATTGACGGCGGCGGTCGCCAGCAGCGCGAGTTTCAGCAAGAACGCGGGATTGGTCGCGAATTCCGTGGCATGCGCGGTAAACATCATGAGTCCCGCCGGAACGGCGAGCGCGAGCCCTACCCACGACCAGCGCAGCAGGTGGCGTGCGAGCGCCGTAACGGGAAGGCCGCGGCCGAGCCCCAGCACGCGCAAATCGAACATCACCACCGCGCCGACCAGGATCGCGAAGCCGACGATGTGGATGATCTCAACGATCGGATACATCCACGCCGACTTGCGCATCATCTCGCCGAGGCCGCTCACCTCGAGCCAGACGAGCCACGCCGGTCCGCTGGGCGGATGCATCTAGCGCAATTCGACTGTCTTGCCGCCGATCGTGATGCGTTCCGCCCTCATCTCCTGCGAGTCCGTGCGGCTCGGATAACCCTCGACTCTCGCGGTGGAACCGACCTTCAGCGCGGACGCGGGCAAACCGCGGTTCTCCATGCGCGAAGGTGGCGCCAACACAACCAGCCACGTCTTGCCGGGGGATTCCAACTTGACGTATCCGTGCGGGTGCTCGTAGCCCGCGTCGCGAATAGTGCCTTCCACGACAAGCGCCGTGTTGCTGTCATAGCCGCTCCAGCCGTGGTGGGCGACCGCGGTCGCGGGCAGCCCAAGCGCCATCAGCGCGACCAAGCAGCGGATCGTGTGGGAAGTCGTTGGCATCGGAGCACTCCTGGCAAAGGGACGACGGATCATGGATGCCGCGCCGCCCGGAAGCCTCCATTCTGCAACACGTCAGCGCGCCTACAGCGTGCGCCAATTCACAACTTGACACCGTGGAAACACTCCACGAGCCCAGGACACTAGCGTGCGAGGCTTCGTGTGTCGGACAAAACCTACAAGACAGGTTATCAATTGCACCTGACCGTAAGCTTCAACTATTCGTAAACAAGAACACATGCGCCAGCATTCCAATTTCATCACCGAGGCGAATGAAATAAATTTCCAGAAATTTCCGTTGCGCCGATTGACTGCACCACACTCGATTGCGATAGTCGACGAGCAAATTCACGTTCGATTTGCAACCTCTCCGAACTCTTCATGAGGTGCTCAATATGCGCAAGTTTCTTTCGTTCCTTGCATTACTGTCGACCGCGTTCGCGCTCGGCGGCTCGCAGCTGGCACTGGCGAAGCCGCCGTTCTACGAGCAGCGGAATATCATCTCCGACAACATAGCGTTGATACCAGCCGAGCACGAAGATAAAAATGTCGTCAACGCGTGGGGGCTCGCGTCGAGCTCGTCATCGCCCTGGTGGATTGCCAACAACGGCTCTGACACGTCCACGCTGTACAACGCCGACGCGGATGTAATTCCGCCTTTGGTGGTTTCCATTCCCGGAGGAGCGCCGACCGGTATCGTCTTCAACAACAGCGGCCCCGGTGGCACCCCCAGCGGCTTCGTTGTATCGAAGGGTGGGGCGAGCGGCCCGGCCGTTTTCATCTTTTCGAGCGAAGCCGGCATTATTTCCGGCTGGAATCCCGCAGTTCCGCCGCCGCCTACATCGATGGAGGCGCAAATCGGTGTCACCGTTGCCGATGCGATCTACAAAGGGCTGGCGATTGCG
>AR_comb_assmDRAFT_10125148_pt1 | contig 12226 bp, 11 predicted proteins | sample ArasoioldDNA_FD_10543 | JGI IMG/M metagenome (IMG submission 10543) | reverse complement strand
TTCTCGATGACAAAAATTGCGGAAGATCAATGGGGCGGAAGTTTCCTGACAGTTCTTAACGCATGTTTGTTACAATCTGTAAGTCCCTGCGCTCCTGCGATCATAACAATACAGGGAAATAACATGAAGATAACTACGCCGCTTCGTTATGATGTCACATTGCAGAAGTTGTAACAAAAAAAGAGACATAACAATGTTATGTCTCATATTCTAAGCTGATTTCTTATTCAGTTATTATTTTTCCAAAAACTCTTTCAAAGCTTTATCCATAAATGCCGTCCAACCTTCCATAAAGTTTTTCGGTGCCAATTCAGGATATTTTTCTGGATTAAATGTTTCTATTTTTTCGTGAGTCAAGACCAATCTGGTTCTATCCCCTTGGGGAAATAGCTCAAAAATTACCAATGAATTTCCAGGATAGCCTTTATACTTCCATTCAACCGATATTTTTTTCAAGGGTACAACCTTATTTATTTTCCAGATATGGTAATAATCCTTCCCCTCGTGATGTACATTGAATTCTGTTTCAAATCCTTCCTCAGGTTTAAAGTTTTCAAGTTGGGGGAAATACCATTGCTTCATCTGGTCAATATCAGTAAGTGCTTCCCAAACTTTTTCCACTGGAGCATTAAATGTCCTTTCAATAATAATGGGAGCACTTATTTCTGTGGGTTTATTTTTTGAAGAATTGGTTACATATTCATCTAGACGGTCAATAGTTTGGCTCCATCCTTCATTCATTCCATCGAGATATGGTCTGCCTTCATCCCTGACGTTGAAAACAGCAGCATGTAGTGTAAGTTTTGTTTTGCCATTCTCCTCAGCGAAAGTAACTGTATTAACCACTTCAAAAAGGCGCTTACCATCTTTATCTAAGGCGGCGGTTGTAAGTACGATCCGTTCCGGTTTTACGATTTCATGAAATTCTCCATCCATTGGATACACTGTTCCATCCGGCCCTTTCATGTCGATATAGATAGCGCCCCCCGGTGTAGGATCTATTTTACAAACGGGATTTGTAAACCCTTTTGGCCCCCACCACTTTTTTAATTGATCAGGATTGATCCATGCGTTGAATACCATTTCTCTCGGTGCGTTCATGATACGAGTTATCGTCAATTCTCTTTCCGGAGACAGTTTTTGTAGGTAAGCTTCGAGTTTATCGATATTCTGTCTCAGGCCTTCATCTGCTTTAAATGTTTTAACCGTATTGTTTCTTTCTTCGGCTGTTTCAAAAAGCATTTGAATAGAAACAAGTGTCCTTTGGCCTTGCTCTGTAAACGTAACTGTGGATCGAAATTTCGGCCCCGACACATGATCATAAACCAGTTTTTCCGGCTTGACGACCTCCTTGTAAATGCTTTTGTTTTTGAAATCGGTGCCGTCTGGCCCGTGCATGATGAAATCCCAAACTCCACCGGGTTTAACATCCATTTGAAAAATTGTGTTGGTAAAACCATTCGGTCCCCACCAGTGCTTAATGTGTTCGGGATTAGTCCAAACTTCCCAAACCAATTGCCTTGGAGCATTTATTACGCGGGAAATGACAAGTTCCCTGTCTGAAGTCTTGACTGTATCGGTTACCATAATTTAGTTTTTTAAAGATTTTAAATTCGGAGAACTATTTCTTTTTCTTTTTTGTCTTTTTCGCGATAAGTTTTTTGTTTTTAATCGATTGATTGTTTTGTAATTCGTCAAGGTAGGTTTCAAGTGCGTCAAGTTTTTGCGTCCAGAACTTTCGGTATTGCTCAACCCAATCTGACACTTCATTTAGCTTATCCAGCTGTGCTTCACAATATCTGTGGCGCCCCACCTGTTTGACGGTGATAAGTCCGCATTCGGTCAGGATTTTTATATGCTTTGATATGGCGGGACGACTGACATCAAATTTCTCCGCCACCAAATTCAGGTGTAGGGACTGATGTGCGATCATATTGATGATCTCTCTGCGTGTGGGGTCCGCTATTGCCTGGAATACATCTCGGCGCATAAGAATTATTGTGTAACTAATCGGTTACAAATATATGAAACCTTTCGGTTACACAAATTTTTTTTCAAATATTTTTTAAATGGATTTTGAAGAATGGAAAATTGCCGTTGTTGCGAAGTCAATCCGCGTTCATTCTTGCAAACGTTTTTTGGAGATCCTCCGCACCTGCTTTGCTGACCATTTCGCTCATTCCAAACGCAATTTCTGGCTCACCTTTTTTCAATCCTTCGAATACTGCTTCTATGAACCCATCTACGGGCGGGGCAAAATCATGAATTCCCTTACCTCCCAAATCCGTATTCAAAGCAGGCGGGATTAGCTCAATTACTTCCACATTTTTTTGTTTCAACAAATGTCTCAACGAAAGTGTATAGGAATGGAGAAAAGCCTTTGTCGCAGAATATACCGGGACCTTTGCCAATGGAGCAAATGCTAAGCCGGAGCTAATGTTAACGATTGTAGTCAAAGAATTTAAACCTAAAAACAGCGAAATTAAGTGGAGAGGTGCTGCGATATTTATAGTGATTTCTTCGTTGGCTCTCCGGGAGAAGTCCTTGTCTAAGATCGACATCCATTGCTGAATGCCGGCATTGTTTATCAGTACATTTAAATCATTATGCTCCCGCTTTATCCACTGGAAGAGCGCTTCTCTGTCATTTGCTACAGATAAATCGCAAGCCCTGGTGATAAGTGAAGGAAATTTGGAAGATGCTTCCTTTAGCACAGATTCGCGTCTGCCACAAATGATTACGTTATTCTCTTCCTTCACAAATCTTTGAGCTAATCCAAGCCCAATACCCGTGCCGCCACCCGTAATCAGGATTTTGTTGCCTGTCAATTTCATGTTGCGTCATTTTACAATTAAATTATGTTTTTGCCAGAAGAATAATATCCTTTACCTCTAAGACCTGCTTTTCGTATCCTTTGCTCGCCGCATTGATCATCGCCAACCCTAATTCGCTTAAAGAGGAAACCGTTTGGGGGGTAATAAGCTTTATAGCAGGTAGTAGCCATCCGAGATATTTGTAAAAGCTCAAGGTATTTCTCAAACCTTTTATAGGTTTTATTATACCTGGTCGAAAGTTGTAAACTCTTTTGAAGGGTAACTTCATCAAATCATTTTCAGTTTTACCTTTTACCCTTGCCCACATCATTCTGCCTTTCTCTGTGCTGTCGGTACCGGCACCGGAGATATAGCAAAAGATCATTCCGGGATTTCGTTCGACAAGTGTTTTTGCAAAATTCATTGTCAATTCATACGTGAGTTTGTGATACTCGGGCTCTTTCATTCCGATCGATGAGACCCCGAGGCAGAAAAAACACGCGTTGTAACCTGTAAGCTGGTTCTCAATTGCAGACAAGTTAGAGAAATCGGGTACGATCACTTCTTTTAGTTGGGGATGAGTAACGCCGCAGCTTCTTCTTCCAACCACAAGCACTTCCCCCACCGCATCATGCTGTAAACATTCATGTGCTACACCTTCGCCTACCATTCCCGTTGCTCCCGTAATAATTGCATTGATTTTCATTTATTAACTCTTGTTTATGGTTCACGAAAGAAATGCTTTTTTGAATTTTGGAAGCACTCTATTTTTTGACGCTTGCTCATAGCCATATGCAATAGTAATTAATGCAGGCTCGCTGTAGGCAGGACCAAAGAACGAAAGACCTACCGGTAAATCATACACCAATCCGCAGGGAACGGAAATGTGAGGATAACCAGTTACTGCCGCAGGTAGCGTGAGAAAAACATTACCCCAGCGATCGCCGTAAACAACATCAATGCTGCAGGCAGGCCCCATGGTGAGACCGCAAATGGCATCCAGTTTATTTTTACTGATTACTTCGTCAATCATCTTCCTGGATTCAATGTGGCTTTTGCGATATGTCTCTTTGTATTCTTTGCTCTCAAGCCCGTTTTTTTTGTCAGAATCCTCTAATAGCTCCTGTTTAAAATAGGGCATCGCTTTGTTTTCGTTTTGTTTGTTGAATGCAATGACATCTTTCAATGTTTTCATTTTTGCATTGGCGGTAGAAAGATATTTGTTCAGTCCCTCTTTAAATTCATATTGTAACAATTGAAATTCAACATCACCAACCTTATTTATTTTGTCCAGGTATTCTATCTCTACGATTTCAGCTCCCTGTTGCTTCATTAGGTCGAGAGCCTTTTGTTGCAGTGCGTGCATGTATTGATTATTTCCCTGCATCTTTTTTTCGACACCAATTCTTTTACCCCGTAATCCATTTATGTCGAGGAACTTTGTGTAATCAGGATGCGCATAGCCTTCACTCTGTTTTGTGGCATCATCTGCTGAATCTATGCCAGTCATGGCTCCCAGCAAAATGGCCACATCCCTGACCGTCCTGGCCATTGGACCTGCTGTATCCTGTGTGGCTGAGATGGGAATGATGCCAGACCGGCTGACCAACCCTACAGTTGGCTTGATGCCAACAATCCCATTTGTAGATGCCGGACAAGTGACGGAGCCATCCGTCTCGGTACCCACTGCCACGGCGCAAAGATTAGCGGCAACTGCCACGCCTGAGCCTGAGCTTGAGCCACAAGGATTGTGATCAAGGATATACGGATTTTTTGTTTGCCCTCCACGACTGCTCCAACCGGAGCAGGAATTGGTAGAACGGAAATTGGCCCATTCACTTAAGTTGGTTTTTCCCAGAATCACAGCGCCGGCCTCTCTTAATTTCTTTACTACAAATGCGTCGGCAGATGCTACATGTCCTGCCATTGCCAATGCCCCTGCAGTGGTTTGCATTTTGTCAGCCGTATCAATATTGTCTTTTATAAGTATCGGAATGCCATGCAAAGGTCCTCTTGTCTTACCAGCCTTTCTTTCTCCATCCATCACTTTGGCGATAGTTATTGCATCGGGATTTATTTCGATAACCGAGTTAAGAACGGGGCCTTTCTTATCAATTTCTTCAATGCGGTTCAAATACAAATTTGTAATCTGCTCTGAGCTGTATTTACCTGCGGCCATTTTTTCTTGGAGTGATGAGACGCTTTCTTCGTTCAGTTCGAAATCGGCGACCGCATCAGGGGTTGTTACTGGTTTAGGTTTTTCGGATTGATTCAAATTGCATGATGCCAATAAAGAACTAAGCCCCGCAGTGGCCAGTGTACCGGTGCTTATAAAATCTCTTCTTTTCATTGTTTTGGTAATTATAATGATGACTAGTAATCGTTGAACTATAGGGGAAGGCTTTCTGCAATTTAGTACAATATGACTTGGGTATAATTAACCACCAACGCCACTACTACAACTAGTATCGAGCGCTGCGGGATTTTCTCGTGTGTCTGTCGGGCTGCTACTCACTTTTACGATTGATAATTTTGTTTCACATGACAGAAGAATCTCTAGTTGAGTCATTATTTCTACGTTTTTTTTCCATGTCAAGCGATTCTTTATTAGTATGAGGATATAGTTTATTTCTGAACGATATAACTAGCATTATTATATTGTCCAAGAACTCTCCCGTGGCATAGACTTTGTTTTTCTATACATACATAAAAAGTAACATTATGAAAACGATATCAATGTTTTTAATCACTTGTTTAATGGCCCTTAGTCTCTACTCGCAGAACACAGCAAATACAGTAACTATAAGCCTAAATACAAATAGATACCAGCAAGTACTGGTCGACGGAAAAGATTATCCTGTTAATACTTCAACAACGGCTACTACAGCAGTCAACGGTATTGTTACCATTACGGATTTGCAGCCCGGTCAGCATGAACTTCAACTTGTGCGTGTAAATCAAAGCACAAACACAAGGAGAAATAACACCAGGACATTTAACCTGAGATCCAGGTATGATCTCGCGATAGCGGTGAACAATGATGGTACTATTGAATTAAAGGAAACAAGAAACCGGAACCTGGGGAATGCGGGAAGATATAGGACACCAATGTCAGATGCAGATTTTACTGTGTTATTGCAAAATGTACAGAGCCAGCGAAGGGCCAATGCAAAAACAACAGCAGTAACAAATGCCGTTGGAAATGTGAACTATTATTTTACTGTGGAACAAGCGGTAGAGTTACTGGAATTGGTCAGCTCCGAAAACAAGCGGTTTAGCTTAGCAAAAGCCGTATATCCAAAGATAACGGATCCGCGGAATGTTAGTTTAATGTATGACTTGTTCGATATCCAGTCAAACAAGGATGCATTTGTGACTTATGTGGACACTTACAACACCAACCGTTCTGGTAATAGTAATTATGGAAATAGCAGGAATCAATACAAAACACCTATGACTGAAGCAAATTTCAATAGTTTGATGCAGAGTGTAAAAAAGCAGTGGCTACCGGGTGCAAAGATGTCTGCATTAACGGATGCTTTTGCCAACGAGAATAATTATTTCACGAGCTATCAGGCAAAGGAATTGATTCAATTGGCGAGTGATGAAGATAATAGGTTACAACTAGCGAAATCTGCCTATGCAAGAATCACTGATCCTGCTAATTTCAGTCAGTTGTATGATCTGTTTAGCAGCCAGGCAAGAAAAAACGAGTTGGCAAATTATGTAAACTCTTATAGTTACAACAGATATTGATCCAATATTCCTTATTCTTTTTATCTAAAGCAGCCCTCATAAATTCCGGGCTGCTTTTCTTTTTTTAATGCTCGAATGAATATGGTTTGCTTGAACGTGTTACTTCAATATTTCCCGGGCTAGCTTTGAATTGCCATCAATTTTATCATGGTAACTAAGTCCGAGTATTTTTGTTATGACGGGGTACACATTCACATTTTCAAAAGCGGGAATTTCCAGGTGATTTTTAAATGCTGGACCCCAGGCATAGAATGTGGCAAGCATATCTTTTACTAACCTGGGATCATAACCATGTGCACCAGGATTAAGTTTGCGTGTAGAAAGATTAAACGCTTGAGGCCAGGTGGGTATCAGCAATATATCCCCAATACGATTCATCACATCATCCTTACTGCTATAATGCAGCCGGGAAGGTGTGTTGCTTTTCAAATAAGCTGTAAATCCTTTTTCTTTTTTTAATTTCTTATAGATGTCACTAATATTAGCCTTATTCTTTGCATAAAGCTCTAACAGTTCTGAACCGCGCGGAATAATAAATTTTGAAGTGTCGAGAGACGGAGGTAGAGATAAAGGATGGTCAACATCAATTTTCGTCATGCCATGATCGGAAACAAAAATAAAATTTACAGGCAGGCCAGTTTGTTTAACAGCATCGGTAAGTTTTTGAATGGTTGTATCAACCCAGCGAACAGCCTCTGCGGTTTCCGGAGCATCAGGTCCATAAGAATGTCCTTCATGATCCACCCGTGAAATATAAAAACTGATAAGGTGAGGCCGTTTTTCCGGTGGAAGCTTCAGCCAGCTGATTACAGTTTGAATGCGCCTGTCGATAGGGATGGAATCATTAAAAGCATAATAGTATGTTGGCAATGTGCCTTTGATGTTTGCTTCAGAGCCCACCCAAAAAAAACTGGCCGTAAGCATTTGTTGCTGTTCAGCCAAAACCCATAATGGTGTTCCTCCATACCAGCTTCCATCTTTTACAGCTGAAGCATCCCGCATACCATAGCTTGCTTTACGACTGGGATCATAAAAATAGTTGTTGACAAGCCCATGATGTGACGGATATAGACCGGTAACAATCGTATAGTGATTCGGAAATGTGAGTGAAGGATAGGAAGGAATCATGGCTGCTGCTCTTACACCATTGCCGCTAAGAGCAAGCAAGGTCTTTGCCTGGTATTTTTCTGCATAGTCATACCGAAAGCCATCGGCTGATATCAGTATTACGTAAGACTTTTGTTGCTGATCAATACTGTTTTCTCTTCCTTCAACTATTTTTTGTGCGGTGTCTGCCTGAGCTGAAGTAATGCATGAATAAAACAGGCAAACAATAAAAAAGAATTTTTTTCCCATGTTGGTGATGAAAATAATGAAGTTTCATCTAACAAAAAATATATGATGAGCTTTGAAGACAAAATTTTATCCTGAAAATATTCTCTCTTCAGGCTGGTCAGTAGGACTTTCAAAGAAAAGCCTGTAACCATCCGGATCTAACACTTCTGTTACCCACATGCCGTTTCCAACGAAAGGGATTTTGACTTGAAGGCCCTTTGACTTGACGTCGCGATAAATTGCTAAAGCATCTTCACAAGTGAAGTAGATAGATACACCTACACCAACCTTTCCCTCCGGAGTCCAGGAGTCATGTCCCTGTTTATTGAATTCCTGTAACATTAAGGCCGCACCAGCAAGCTGCAACCAGCACCAACGGAGTTTTCCTTCATCAATCCATTTGTTGGTCATTTCGAATCCAAGACCATTAACGTAAAAAAGGAGAGACCGATCTATGTCAGATACTGCAAAAAAAGGAACCACTTGTTTTATGTTCCATTTCCCTTTCACTTCAGCGTCCATGATTAATAGTTTAGTTTCTGATTGTGGATGAAACCAGACAAACTAAGCATTGCCCTGTCTCGATTTTGGTAAAAACCACATCAGAATAAAAATAATTAAAAAGGGTCTTCACTGAAGACCCCGACCAGATCAAAAATCTCTTCTGTTACTTACCCATTAATTCGATGCTTGAGGCAATTGGTGATTGAACCACTCAAGCCGGCTGCTCAACCAAACCCGGCTGCGGCACAATGCGGAGGTAGGGTTTAGGTGCTTTCCAGCCGTCTGGATATTTTTCTTTTGCTTCGGCATCAGAGACAGCAGAGATGATAATAACATCATCTCCATTTTTCCAGTTTACCGGCGTAGCTACCTTATGAGCAGCTGTCAACCGCACGGAATCCAGTACGCGCAGAACCTCATCGAAGTTGCGGCCTGTTGTCATGGGATAAGTCAACATCAGTTTAATTTTTTTATCCGGACCGATTATAAAAACAGTCCGCACGGTTTGGTTGGTGGCAGCAGTTCTGCCTTCCGAAGTCCCTGGTTCCTCAGCGGGAAGCATATCATATAGTTTTGCGACGGTAAGGTCACGATCCCCAATCATCGGATAATTGGGGGCAAAACCCTGTGTTTCCAAAATATCTTCCGCCCACTTAGCGTGGTTCTCAACAGGGTCAACGCTCAAACCGATAATCTTACAATTTCGCTTTGCAAACTCAGGTTCGATTTTCGCCATGTATCCCAATTCAGTGGTGCACACAGGCGTGAAATCTTTTGGATGTGAAAAGAGGACTGCCCAGCCATCGCCAATCCATTCATGGAAGCTGATGGGGCCCTTGGTGGTTTCGGCTTTGAAATCGGGTGCGATTTCGTTTAATCGTATTGACATAGTTAATGTTTTTTAATTTTTAAGGGACGTGAAAGTTAAATAAATTTTGGGTACAAAACTCCTTGCACGGTTAATATTACAACCCAGCCGCTCAATAGTTCATGCGAGATCGGCAAATTTTCGTGATCTCTGTCACCCGGCAAACCTACAAAAGGGAAAAGGGCTGTTCGATAAGAACCTTTATTGATTTTTTAACCAGTGAAATTGAGTTACGGCAATTGGGTTTAAACTGACTTGTGCTCAAACAATTTTGGTAGTCACTTCCAATCGGTTATAATCGGGATCTATTGTTTCGAATTCATAGTACCCATCTCCTGTTTTCCTGGGCCCGCTTAGGATTTTGAAACCATCATTTTCCAACTGGTTTGCTTTTGCATTCACTTCTTCAATGGTAGCGACGCCAAAAGCAAGGTGGATTATTCCGAGATGCTGGTTGTTGATCGTGTCGTTCCCATTGGGCGGAATATCCGGCCTGCTCATTAATTCGAGCCTTGCTCCAGACTCAAACGTTAAAAAATAGCTTTGAAAACCAGTCTTTTCATTTTTGTACTTATCGTTTGAATGGCCGTTAAAGTATTTTGTATAATATTCTTTTAGGTTTTCAAGGTTAGCTGTCCAGATGGCAACATGTTCGAGAGTCATAAAATAAATAAGTTTGGTTCAAAGGCAAATGGCCATAAATGCAATTAATGGCCCTTAAAAGACTAAGGGTTACCGCCTGAAGCCATTCGCATCTGTATTATGATTTTGCTGAACCCAGCTTTTTCGTAGGCTTTAATAGCAGCCAGGTTATCGTTATACACTTCCAGTCTCATTTCAGTAATGCCTTGCACAATAGCCCATTGTTTTAAATTTTCAATGATCATTTGATTGATATTCTTTCCCCTCCACCGCGGATGAACAAACATGAATCCCAGATATGCATGCTTGTCATGCCGCAGGTAATCTTTTGCTTTCTCAATCCGTGCATAACCGCATCCTATCAATTGTCCCGTTGATTCTGCTACGACTAACTCCACCATTGGGTCGCGTATCATTTGTTCGATATCATAATAATGGTTCGGGTGTGGTTTCAAGGTGGGGTCGAAGGCACGTTCGGTGTCAACCAATTCTTGTTCGAACTGGAGAAGTGTTTCAACATCTGTTACGCTTGCTTTTCGAATGACAATGGTTTCTTGCACGTGTTACTGCATTTTCCTGTGGATGTATTCCGACTTATTGTTCTTGATAGTATGTTCGCCCTTGGGCGAAAAATGATCATTGTCCGCAAGCGATAAATGCCTGGCAGCTTTTATTTCTGTTTTTCTGCCCATGCGTCCATTTTCTTTTCGGCTATTTCGAGTGGCATGCATCCATCCTTCAAAAACTCGTCGTGAAAAGCAGCCAGATTGAATTTGTTGCCTAACTGTTGCTGGTACTTATTTCTTAATTCCCGGATCTTTAGCGCACCGATCTTATAGCTTAATGCTTGTGCAGGTACAGCCATATAACGCTCTATTTCTGCTGTAGCTCCTTGCATATCTACAGCTTCATTGCTCATCATGTACTTGATAGCTTCCTCTCTTGTCATCTTGCCTGTATGCATCGCTACGTCCACTACCAGGCGGATTGCCCGATGAATCTCATCTCCCAATGCTCCCATGTACTGGTATGGATCGGTGTACAATCCCAATTCTTTTCCGAGACTTTCACAATAAAGTGCCCAGCCTTCACCGTATGCTCCGTACCAGGCAAAGCGACGAAACTTTGGCAATAAGCTATTTTCCTGTTGCAATGAGATTTGATAGTGGTGGCCCGGAATGGCCTCATGCAAAAAAGTACTTTCCATTCCTGAAGTGGTATTGAATTTTTTGGCATCGAGAATGGGAATGTAATAAATACCGGGGCGCTTTCCATCCGGTGAGCCTGGCACGTATTCCGCGCTTGCGCTGGCGGCGCGAAACGCTTCTGTTTGTCTCACCTCGAAAGGGCTTTTCGGTGTATTGGTGAACATCTTTTTCAGATTTGGCTGGATGCGGGCCAGTATGGAACGGATCGCGGTCAACACTTCTTCGGGACTTTTATAGGGCGTGAATCGTTTGTCGGTTCTCATGAATTCGAAAAAAGCATTCAGATCACCCTGAAACCCCACAGTATTCTTTACACTATCCATGATTCCCCGAATTCTTTTTACTTCTGATAGTCCGGTTTGATAAATTTCATCGTAAGTTTTATCGGTGGTTGTCCAGAAACGAATGAGATAGTTATAATCTTTATCCCCATCAGGCACGGCATTAACACCCGTCGTTGTTCTTGCTTTGGACAGATACTCGGTTTTTAAGAACTCACTCAGCTTTTTGTAAGAGGGCACCAGTTGCTGATTGATCAATTGTGTAAAAGCAGTTGTAAATCTTGTTCTGTCCCCATCGGTGAAGGTCGCTGGCATTTTCTTTAGCGGGCCATAAAACAAACTCTTTGTGGCGTCGGTCACAATCATCGCATCCAGTTGAGGAATCATCTTTTTCACCAGGGGTTGCGGAAGCATCATATTGGACGCAATGCCTCTGCGGAAATAAATAATTGCACTGTCTGTCCATTCAGAGAATGCCATCGCCCTCTTCAGCCAGTTGTCATAATCGTTAACAGTCTTAAACGGCTGGCTGCCATCACCGCTTCCTGCCAGCCCAAGCCAGATGGGAATACCACCGAACTGGGTAAATGGGATGTAGCGATGATCCGGGTAACTAACCGTATTGGCAAACCACCCAAGTGACAACCCTTCGAGCGAGATTTCCATTTCCCTTTTGAAAATGTCATAACTCACCCGGTCATTTGCGCTCAAATCATCGCGGTTGTATTTTTTGATTTCGTCAAGATAATGAGAGAAGAACCCTTTATATTTTTCCCGGTAGCTGTCTGTAAAATCAGCAAACAGCTTGTCGTTGTTGGT
>AR_comb_assmDRAFT_10152816_pt1 | contig 12227 bp, 13 predicted proteins | sample ArasoioldDNA_FD_10543 | JGI IMG/M metagenome (IMG submission 10543) | reverse complement strand
TTGCCGTTGTAGGGCTGGTGCGGATATTCCAGAGCATAATTCGGATCCATGAGATCCGGCATCGACCGGCCGTTGACCATAAAGTAGGCTGGAACATAGGGCTCGGTGGCGACGTTGAGCTTGCAGGTGGCGGGCAAGTTCCCTCCGACGCGAGTGCAATTCGCCGCAGCGACCTGTTCTTCTGCCTGGCGGTGAATTCTTGGATCCATCTCGGAGAACTGGAAGAGGTATTCGCGGTCGTAGCATGCTCCAGCGTGGTTATAGGCCGCCGCTGACAACCGATAGTCATTCTCAGTTACGCCAGGGTGGGCTAAGGACGATGAACCCTTCGCCACCACGTTCTGAGCGTGCACCCCGCCCGTGCATGCAGCAGGTACGGCGGAGGGCACCACGATGATGGCGCCATACAAGCCCATCTCCACCTGCAAGTCGCCCTGGGTTCCGCTGTAATAGGCGCGGGTGCCGGGGGTGGAAGCGGTAAAGCTATAGGTCACCGTTCCGCCTGGTGCCGCCTCTCGCGTCAGTAGTCCTGCAACGCCGCCGCTCGCCGCCACGTTGAAGCCGGGAAAAAGAATCGAAGTGTTGCCGGCTGCGGGGGGAAGGTTGTTATGGAGAACAACCGACACTGTCTGACCTTGTTGAACGATCAAGGTCGGACCGGGTATTTGCATCGTTGGGCAGGTCGCGTTGGGCATGCTTGCGCTTGCCGGCCCAAAGCCAGAGCGTGGGGCAAATCCGCTCGGCGCAGTGTTGCATCCATAGCCCCACGAATAAACGAACGCTCCATCGGGCTGGCTGATGAAGGCCGCCTCCGCCCTCAAGTCAAAAGTGGTTCCAGTGATCCCAGGAGCCGCAGCAAAAGCCACCGGAGTAAGTAGCGCCAGAGTCACCATCAGCGCCAAGAGGAGTTGTCTCATCAAGATCGTTTTTTTCATGTTCATCGCCCTCATTGCTGCGCTCCTAATTAACAACGTTGACTTCGGTCATAAGGCCACCGAAGTTCTCGGCATCGTTCGACAAGTGGTCAAGGTTGGGGGTGTAGAGGTAATAGGTACCCGCAGGTATTGCGGTCGTGCAGCTGCCATCGGTGGCACGCACCGCACATGCATCCAGGATCACGTCGAGAGATTCACCGCCGGCCAGCGTGATCGAATTGGTGTTGTAGTAGAGGTTATTTCCCGCCTGGTCGCGCAGCAGCTTGGCATTAAGAGCGATAACCTTCATCGGGATGCCGAGGGAGGCCAGCGTCTGATATTCCGTGACATCCAAGTCGGAAATGCGCAGCAGCGCTCTTCCACCCACCGGGATGTTGATGATCGAAGGCAGCGGTTGCGAAAAGTGCATACTGCCATCGGTGGTTTGAGTCACGAGCGGTCCGGCCGTCACGGTATCGGGATAGCTGCGGCCGTTCAGCAGGAAGAACTTGTCCTTCATGTCCGTAAAGCCTTCCGGGTTAAAGGTCATGCCGACGAAGTGGAAGTTGGGGTCAAAGCCGTGGATCTGGATGGGATACTCGACGTCGTACCAAGTTGATCCGTCGCCATCGTTGTAGGCGTATCCACCGGTTGCACCTGTCGCTACAGTCGCTCCTCCGCTCTTTCCGTTGTCGCCACCGCTCGGCAGCGGATTGCTGCACAAGATGTCATTGGAATCACACTTGGTGCGAAGGTCGTTCTGCTGCAACGCCAGTGCTGCATAGAGGTGAGTAGTGGAAGGAACTCGGTCCTGCCGTGGACGAACATAAATCTGTCCCACCATGCCCATCTGCAAGTGCTCGGGCGGGGTGATGTGGCAATGCCAGAAGTAAGTGCCAGCATCTGGAGCTAGATAGTAGTAAGTGAAGCTACCGCCGATGTTGATGGCCACCGATGCGTCCGGCACACCGTCGTAGAAAGCAGAGGCGTTGGGATATCCGTGGAAGTGAACCGTATGCTGCTCGAACAGGTCGGGGCGCATCACCTGGCCGACGTTGGTCAGGGTGAGGAAGAACTCGTCATCTTCGTCAATCGCCATCAGGGGCGCCGGTATGTTGCCGTTCAGGACGCCGACATCCATGATCTGGCGGACATCTACGTGGCCGTTAATGCCGCCGGGAAACTGGGCGACGCAAGTCGGTGACGCGAGGCAATCCCTATCAGGTGCCAACCCCACAGCGCCGTTCCAGCCCCCGCCGAACTTAGTGGGGTTCGAGTAATCTCCGGGGTCAGCCTTGGGAGAGTCGCTTGCCCCAGCCGATGTGGCAGGGTCGCCGGGCCGAAGCGTAAGGTTAGATGGCGCCAGAGTATTGAATATGTCCGGAAACTGTGTACCGGGCTTGCCGTTCGCCATGTCATACAGACCCGACAAGGGCCCGAAGGAGAACAGGTAAGTCTGGGTGCCGTCACCCATGGTCGCGAAACCGTCACCACCCGAAATCTGCTGGCACTTGATAGCACCATTCGCGTGTTGGATGGGCACCAGGTACCCAACATTGTTGCCCGGTACGCAGCCTCCTGCCACAGAGCACGTGTATTGGGTCGGGCCGCTATAGGCAGGCTCAGAATTGTTCTCGGCCGCCACGGGGTGAGTGATGGTGCTGGTCGGACACTGGACCTGGAACGACTGGCCGCTTGCGGCGACCGTCGCCACCACGACCAGAACTAGGGAGAGATAAAGTGGTGAAATCTTCCTCATGACCGTGTAGCCTCCTGACTTCCTTGCGGGCGCAAACCGCGCGCGCGAACCTGTGAGCCGCAACCGAGCACAGAGATTCAGCGACAGCTCGATGTGCCTGGGTTGAGCCGGCGCATCCAGCCCACTTGTCTTCATGATGCTTTGTTATTGATCCCCACTACTTCAGTCAGCAGCTGCGTAAGCACTAGGGGGAGCGCCGCATGCCACTGCCACATTCACAACTCGACCATTCCAGTCGTGAAGTGAGCCGAGCTTATGCGGGTCTGCGGTTACTCATTTTGTTCAACATCAAATATCGAAGCGCTGCGAGGCTGATTTTGCTGAACTTTAACGAACTTGTCTGAAATAGATTGAAATTACGAAATGTAAAATTTGTAACGTACGTGGGATGTTCTTTGCCCTAGTAAGCGACGAGTAGCTAGTGACATACTCCTCTGTCTGCGCCCGTGGTATGACCTCCATCGTTCATGATTGTTAACTTTGTTAATTGAGTGCAAATTAAGCCGGACGCACATCTATATTCTCTCGCCCACTGTTATTCTCACGAAACTCCCTCACCCTCTGTGTGGGCATAGCGTGCAGAGGTCGTAAAAACCACACACTACTTAGATCCTTTCATGCCGTAGTTACTAACTTGGCTACTTAGACAGGCATATGGAGGATGTAAATGGCGACATCTCGTGCGCAGGTATGGGCGAACTCAAAGCAAGCGAAAAAGGGTATCGCCAGTGGACATCCTGAATTAACGGTCGAGTGCCCGCAGTGTCATTCGCCGGCTGGGCGGACATGCTTTATGGCGCCGGGCTATTGGGGAATCACACACACGGTTCGCAAAGCCCGCTACCGAGAGCTCTCCATGGCAGCAGCAACACCTGTTACTCTGCCGCAGTAGCAGATGTCGTGATTGCGGACTAATGTGCCGCAAACCCTAGGACTGGTGCCGTTCACACGTGTTGTGGCCGGTTGCCGAGCCAAGCACGACGCGCAATTCGCTGTAAGGAAGCCCCTGCGCAACTTGGTTGCTGTAGTACGAAGTCTGAGCCCATGTTTCTGCGTAACCATGCGGTTCTTTTCCTACCTCGCGAAGTCTCTCAAGCAACCTAAAAACGATAGCGTTATTCGTCGTTCGCTCAGATGTTTCTGATCCCGAGGACTAGAGATACGATTCGTTCGTAGTGCAACGAGCGAAGGCTATCATGGGTGTGCGCGCCGAAAGCTCCAGTCCTGGCGATGAACGCCTACACTAAAGAGCGTGCACATTCTGGAGGTTAATGAAACTGATTCGATTTGGAGAGCGAGGGAGTGAGAAGCCAGGGATATTGGTCAACGACAGGCGTCGAGACGTCTCTGCCGAATTTCGGGATTGGGATAGTGCGTTCTTCTCAGCCGCCGGACTCGAGTCTTTACGAACCTTGCTGCGCAATCGCTCGCCGGAGTCTTTCCCTGAAATCCCGGACTCGACGCGATGGGGTGCGCCGGTTGCTCGTCCGCGCAAGATTGTGTGCATTGGTTTGAACTTTCACGATCACGCGCGCGAGTCAGGGATGGAGATTCCGAAGGAACCCATTCTTTTTCTCAAGGCCACGAACACAGTCGTTGGGCCGAACGATGATCTTTTGATTCCACGTAGCAGCGAGAAGACCGATTGGGAAGTTGAACTTGGGGTCATCATCGGGAAAGACGCCAGGTATCTAGGATCGCTCGACGAGGCTGCCCAGTGCATTGCCGGGTACTGCATTTCTCACGACGTTTCCGAGCGGGAATTCCAGTTGGAGCGCGGCGGCCAATGGAGCAAAGGAAAGAGCTGTGACACATTTAACCCGCTGGGCCCTTGGCTTTCCACGCCCGACGAAATGCCCGGTGTGATGAATCTGGGAATGAAGCTATGGGTTAACGGCGAACTTCGTCAGAATGGCAACACCGGAACCATGATCTTTGGACCTGCTCACCTAATCCATTACATTTCGCAGTTCATGACTTTGGAGTCGGGAGATCTGATCTCGACTGGAACGCCGCCCGGTGTAGGTCTCGGAATGAAGCCGCCTCGCTATTTGAAAGCAGGAGACATAGTGGAGCTCGAGATCGACAGCCTGGGAGGGCAGCGGCAACGTTGCCTGAAAGCCTGACGCACCTCAGAGCAAGAAGTATGTCCGATCTCATTCTAATGCCTTGCGGAGCGAACTCTCAAAAATAGCGAGAACTCAAGCGCAGGTGGTCCGCTTAGTAAGCGTTCTTGCTGTTGAACAGACGTAGGCAAGTTAACGTAATAATCTGTAAGTCAAACGTGAGACTCCAGTTGCGAAGGTAGTAGAGGTCGTACTCCACTCGCTTGGCAATCGACGTGTCTCCCCGCCAGCCGTTCACTTGTGCCCAGCCGGTGATCCCAGCCTTGAAGGTGTGCCGGAAGTTATACCGGTCAAATTCGTGCAGGAATTTCTCCACGAAATGGGGCCGCTCTGGTCGTGGACCCACAATGCTCATGTCACCCTTGAGTACATTCACGAACTGGGGTAGTTCGTCGATATTGGTTCGGCGCAGAACGGTGCCGATCCGGGTGCGCCGCGGGTCGTTGCTGGAGGTCCAACGGGTATCTCCCTCCTGCTTGTTTCCCACCCGCATGGTGCGAAACTTGTACATGCGGAACAGACGGCCGTTAAGTCCGACTCGCTCTTGCGCGAAAAACACCGGTCCAGGACTGCTCAGCTTGATCATCAAGGCAATCAGCACTGTCAACGGAAGTGTAAGGACCAAGACAAGAACCGAGAAGGCGATATCGAAGATCCTCTTTTCGAACAGATATGGACCGGTTTCCGCCAGGGTCGGGCGCATATCCAGCATTTGAATTCCGCCCAAATCAATCAACCGGTCGCGAACGGTCACCCCCTCTCCCAGATCAACTACCACTCGCGTCGGCACGCACAGTTTTTCTAGTACTGGCGCAACCTTCTGGACGTCAATGAGGCGGCCCGTCGGTAGCGCAATGATGACGTCGTCGATCGAGTGACCATTCGAGAAATTCGGGATGTGATCGATTTCATAGACTGGACCGTCGACGGCGATCTCTTGAGCCGGTAGTCTTACAAAGCCCACGACCCGGCAGGGAAGCACCTCTCCGTTGAGGAGTGTCGTTGCCACTCTGCGAGCGAAGCGGTCGGTACCTACCATCAGAATTTTGACTTCGTTGCGGCCGTGCCGACGCAGCAGTTCCAGGAGCACGCGAAAGACGATTCGCGCGACCGTGGCCAACACAAACAGTGCAGCCGCGCTGAGGGCAATAACCAGTCTCGAATAGCTTGCTCCCCGGTACATAAAGCCCAGTGCCATCACGATGGCATAGGTGAATGCGAGGGTCTCCAGCAATCGCCGGCTCTTCTTGCCCGAAGCGTACAGGTCTTCAACGTTCCAAAGCCCGGAATCTTCAGCGGTGATTGCCCACACGATGGTGGTCAAGAGCATGATGGCCCAATAGGAAGGCAAGCCCGATGGCGCGCTGCTTGGAAAGAACAGGTTGAATCCGAAACGTATTTTTACAGCGATGAAGTACGCGCAGGCAGGAAGAAGCAGCGTCAGAATTCTGAGGTAATAGCGCACGTAACTGAGACGACTGAGAATCATACAGCGACTTCAGACTTCTGACGACGCGCACGCGCTTCAAGATGCTCTCCCTTACTCGACGAGATCGATTATGAGAGAACGCCGCACAATCACAAGGGTCAATGGAGCGCCATTACCTGATGCGGGAATGTACTATCGGCGAATGCCGACCGAAGCGGTACTCCGGTACCAGGAAAATACTAGTCTGGTTCATGCAACGGCTTGTTGTGACTTGATGGTCGACAGAGCGCCTTCCAATAAAAATGTCGAGCAATCCTACAGATTGCTCGGCGGAAGTGTTTGTTGATGTCGAGTCGCGTTTTAACCTTGTGGCCTGACTCCTATGGTGCCGACAATAAATGCGAACATCACAGAGGCCGTGAGTCTGCGCTTTCGCAAATTCATAAGATTGTTTCCGTTCGATTTTACCGCGAAACAAAAAGAGCCGGAAACTCGATCCGGCCCGTTTTTCACAACGTGTCCGGTCCGACGCTACCGGATGTCTGTGCCCGTCGCGTAAGGTTCGCTGCGTCCTCTTACTTTCTCACCGATGTTTTGTACTTTGTCGCTAATGCTACTTCGCAGTTCCGCACCGCTCGATGGTGCAAGCAGCAGTCCCGCCGTGACTCCAACGCCGATGCCGGCGGCGAAACTCATGATATTTCGAACGGTGTGGCCTTCGTTCGGATAGATCACCCTCCGTGTGTTCCCGGCGAATTCCGAGGCCCGGTCCGAAGCGCGATCCACACGGTCGGCTGTCTCATCCATGATGTAAACAATTGACTTCAGAATTGATCTCACGAACTTCTCAATCTTCATGGCCGATTCATCCTTTCTATACTCAACCGAGCCTAAGCGCGGTTCTCCGGACTGTCATTCCGGAAAACCTTGTAGTTGATCGACTAGGGGCGGGTATGCAGTACGAGCCTGACTGGTTGGCCATCTGGGCAGATTAGAAGTCGCTGCCGCGATACAATAAGGGCTCGGTTCATTCGGCGTACCATCGCAAAGAGGCTCCAATGACGACTACTCACCACCCTCGTCCGCAGGCAGCTGCAGAGGTTCCGCCAGTGCCCCTGACGACCGAAGGCTACAGTGTTCTGCACCAGATGCTGCGCCTTCGCTGGCCGGCGTGGCGTGCGCTGCCCGCTTCCGAGAAATCCGCGATCGCCCAGGAAGCCTCAGAAGTCTTAGCTGCGATGGAAAAACATTCTCCGGGACAGTCCGCACTCTATTCGCTCATTGGTCATAAGGGCGATCTCATGCTGATCCACTTTCGCGACTCTTTTGCTGATCTGAACCAGGCTGAGCTCAAACTTGCCAATCTGCGCCTTAGCGATTACCTCGAGCCGACCACTTCCTATCTGTCCATCATCGAACTCGGTTTGTACGAGTCGACGCTGAAGATCTACAAAGAGTTGATCGACCAGGGTATCGAGCCGCATTCGGACCAGTGGAAGGCCGAGATCGAATGCAAGCTCGATCGTCACAAAGAGGCGATGAAGCCTCGGCTTTATCCGGACATTCCGCCGAACCGCTACGCCTGCTTCTATCCCATGGATCGTCGCCGCGGAGAAGACAAGAACTGGTACAAGCTGCCCATCGAAGAGCGTGCCCGCCAGATGAACGATCACGGGCTCGTCGGCCGCCGCTACGCAGGCGAGGTCAAACAGATTATCACCGGCTCGATTGGCTTCGACGATTGGGAGTGGGGTGTCGACCTGTTCGCCGACGATCCGCTGGTCTTCAAAAAACTAATCTATGAAATGCGCTTCGATGAAGTCAGCGCAGTCTATGCGCTCTTCGGCCACTTCTACGTCGGTCTGCGAGTGCCGGCAGCGTCGCTCGCAAAGCTGCTACACGGCGAACTTCCATAAGAGTGGGATATGCGCCGGGGCAAGTGGCGCGGTCCCACTCGCGATTTCTGCGGTGATCTTTCGCTATTTACATTGAATTCGTACCGGAGACATTCATGTCAACGCTAGGCCTAATCGAATACAAAGACGCGAGCCCAGACGTCCGGGCGATTTACGAAGACATCATGGCGACGCGCAAGACCGATTGGATCAACAACTTCTGGAAAGCCATCGCTCACGATCCTGCGACGCTCAAGCGCACCTGGGAAGATATTAAGCAGATAATGGCTCCCGGTGCCCTCGATCCGCTGACAAAGGAGATGATCTATGTCGCCGTCAGCGTGACGAACCAATGCCACTACTGCATCGCTTCGCACACCGCATCAGCCCAGAAGAAGGGCATGACGGATGCCATGTTCAAGGAACTCATGGCCGTGGTCGGCATGGCCAATGAGACGAACAAAATGGTGACGGGATATCAGGTGGAGATTGACGAGCAATTCAAACGCTAATTGGTGCCTTGGGCTGCCCTCGAGATCTCGTTCTTTACCTGCGTCGGTAGATTCCTGATCCTATAAATGTATGCTGCAACGGTCCACAGTTTCTGATCCGAATCCCATGCACCGTTGGCGAACATTCCCGTTCTACGAATCCCGTGTTTCGCCACCCAGAAAATCTGCGCCTCCGAGTACTCCGTCCCAACCTCCGGTAATCGGGGCGCAGCCGGATTCAACGGATCGCTCCCTTTGGAGGCCTGTCCCGGGGTGCCATGACATCCAGCGCACTCGTTAAGATACATCTTTCCGCCCGCAATCAGGTTCTCATCCGTCGGCGCAACCGGGTTTGCGATCTCGGGTGCGTGCCGCCTGACGGAAGCATGCACCGCCATATGCATCAGCGACGACTCCAACTGCGAAGGCGCTGCGTCTCCGCGAACCTCAGCCCAACCGAGCCGCAAATAAAGCAGTCCAGCAAATACAAACGCCACAATGGTTGTAAGGGCGCCGAGTAAGAAATGGCGCATCTGTCCTCCGATGGTCGCGAACGTTCCCGGCGGAAAAGTTCGGGATTCTTTCTCGTGGACCTAATTTGTTGGACGCTTTCCTATTCCTTTAGAAAGCAGCCTTTTGAACTCATGTGCGTTCATGTCCACTTTCCTTCCGCGAAACCGCACACCCTCCGCTTCCAGGCGCAACCGCTGCTCGATCGCAGAATCACCAGTCAACTTGATCGCGCCCCCGGCTCCTAAGACGCGCTGCCAGGGCAAACCAAAGCCACGCCGCAAGACCCGCGCGACCATCCGCGCCGCGCCCGGGTATCCGGCCGTCTTCGCCACTGCGCCGTATGTTGACACCTTCCCGTTGGGGATCGCGCGAATCGCTCGCTCGATTCGTAATCGCATCTTTCCCACAGGGTCTGATTTTTTCCTGCGTTTCTTCATCTCTAAGCGCAACAGGCCGGCTCGAAGGACGAGCCGGCCTGCAAGTTGCAATAGACTTACCAGGAGATTCGGGTCCCCAGTCCTTTCGCGTTCTTCGCGACAGGCAATTTTGACTCCTGAGTTTCTGTCGGCTACCTTCGACGAATCAAGCCGCCATCCGGAACGCCTCCAACGCGTCGTACTCCGACTCGTGCACTTCAAACACCGTTAGTAGTTTGGTCACTTGTAACAAGTCTCCGACTCGGCGCGTTAGATTCGCCAGCTTGATCGTTCCGCCCGCGTTGTGGGCCGTCGTATGCAAAGCCACAAGAGTTCCCAACCCGCCGGAATCGATGTAGCTGATCTCGCCGAGGTTCAGCACAATGCGCTTATTGCCGTCGGCGATCGCCTTCTTTACCTCGTCCCGTAACAGGGCTGATTCTTCGCCAAATACGATCCGCCCGCTTCCCGTAATCGCCAGAATTCCGTCAACTGTTCTCTTTGTAAGTTTCAATTGCATTTGAGACTCTCCTCAGCGGCTAACACTGTGGACTCGATGCCCGCGCCGCTTTCGCGTATTCAGTGTGCGAACAGCCTATCGCGGGCGGGCATCGTACGCAAGTCCTGCTATCTCTTTTGGGACCATCCACCCGTCGCCCTCGGCGAATCTCGATTCGTGTGGATCGATTCACTCACAATTCTGCGTCCGCCGCGTTTGTTTCCTCTCACGTATAATCGATACTTCGCCCTCATGAGTTATACCGTCCTGGCCCGCAAATACCGTCCCCAGAAATTCTCCGAGGTCATCGGGCAAGAGCACGTTACCCGAACGCTCCAGAATGCCATTGAGCAAAGAAGATCGGCCCATGGCTACATCTTCAGTGGCCACCGCGGGATCGGCAAGACCACCGTTGCCAGGATTCTGGCTGCTGCTCTGAACTGCCGCTCCACCGATCATCCGGTTCCGGAACCTTGCGGCATCTGTGAGTCGTGTACTGAGATTCGAGCAGGTAACGCGGTTGACGTCATTGAGATCGACGCCGCTACGAATCGTGGCATCGATGAAATCCGCGAACTCCGTGAGGCTGCTCGCTATCGTCCGGCGCGCGATCGTTTCAAGATCTATATTCTCGACGAAGCTCACCAGATCACCGATGCCGCTTTCAACGCGCTTCTAAAGACGCTGGAAGAACCGCCAGATCACATCGTGTTCATGCTGGCAACCACGCAGCCTGAAGACATCCCGCAGACGATCCGCTCCCGCTGCCAGCACTTCAGCTTCCGCGCCGTAAAGTTCGACGACATCGTCGGCCAGCTCCGCGATCTGCTCACGCGCGAAAGGATCGAGGCCGACGATGACGCCCTCGCGCTCTTGGCCGAAGCCGGTGACGGCTCCATGCGCGACGCCCTCTCGATCCTCGACCAGGCGATCGCGTCGTCTTCGGGCAAGCTCACTGCAGAATCGGTCCGCAACCTGGTCGGCGCCGCCCCCGCTCACATTCTCGAGCAGGTCATGCAGGCGGTTTCTGAGTCAAAGAGCGAAGAAATCCTCCGCCAGGTCGACCACCTCATCAGTGAGGGCCATAGCCCGACTCACTTTGCACGTCAGATGGTCCGTTTCCTGCGCAACGCCACGGTCGCCAAGATCGCGGGAAGAGATTCAGCACTCCTGCAGATCTCCAACGAAGAGCGCGAACGAGTCGCGCGAGTCGCGGAGCTCTTTGGTGAAGAAGACCTCACCCGCCACCTGCAGATCATGCTCCGCACTCATGGCGAGCTTGGGTACAAGCAGGAACAGCGGTTCCATCTCGAACTCGGACTCTTGAAAATGGCGCACGCGCAGAGATTGCTCCCCATCGAGCAATTGCTGAGTGATGTCTCAGTCGCTTCTCCGGCCGGTGCACAAAAGCCGGTGGCCAGGCCGTCAATCGTTGGCCATCAACCGTCGGGGGGAGCGCGAACGGAGCAAGCCGCGCGCCCGAACTATGTCAGTCCTTTTGCCGCCGACTCTGCGCGCAAAGGCACGCCACGCCAGGAAGATTCAGGTTCAGCCGTTCCGGCACCCGGCCCGCGGATCGTAGCGCAGGGGAGCCAACAAGAGCCCGTAATCATGGGTTCAGCTGCACCCGCAACGGCGCCGCAACGCGATGCCGAGCCGATATCCGATAGTAGAGACGTAGCTGGCTACGTCTCTGCCGACGCCGCCACAGCTCCAGCCTCACAGCCAGTTGATCCATCACCGCCCCCGCCCGCTATTCAGACTCCCCAGGAGCAGATCGAACGACTTCGAAGTGCAGTCTTGCAAGCTCTCGCAGATGGCAATCAAAACTTCCTGGCCTCCCTTCTTTCCGGCGGGGAGTGGACTGTTCAGGGGAATGAACTCATCATCAAGATCGCCGAGTCGCAGACCGTGCTCGATATGTCGTTGGGCAACGACGCCAAACGCTTGGCCATCGGTTCAGCCAGTGGTGTGCTGGGTCGAGCCATCAAATTAAAGGTGGTTCCTGGCGCAAATGTCGCTTCTCAGCCGAAACGCAATGGCGGACCTCCGCCGTCTCCCGGCATAGGAGGCCGCGGCCGCGCCGAGCAGGACCCAATAGTCCGCCGCATGCAGGAAAAATTCGGAGCAGAAATCAGAACCGTAATTGATTACCGGGATAAAAGGTGAGCGAAGAAGGTTTCAA
>AR_comb_assmDRAFT_10859267_pt1 | contig 12228 bp, 10 predicted proteins | sample ArasoioldDNA_FD_10543 | JGI IMG/M metagenome (IMG submission 10543) | reverse complement strand
ATTGGAGTAGCCAGATGCCCTATCCGGAGTCCTTCATCGGTCCCATGCGTGAGGAGTTGACCCAGCTTGGCGTCAAAGAGCTGCGTACGCCAGAAGCGGTCGACGCCGCCGTGCGCGGAACGCCGGGGACCTTGATGTTGATCGTCAACTCGATGTGCGGCTGCGCCGCCGGCCGGGCCCGCCCCGGAATCGCCCTGGCATTGCAGCATCACGTGACGCCGGACGTCGTGGCCACTGTTTTTGCCGGTGGCGACGTCGAGGCGACCGATCGGGCGCGCAGCTACTTCACCGGTTACCGTCCATCGTCTCCGTCGGTCGCACTTCTCCGCAACGGCCAGATCGTCTATATGCTCGAGCGGTTTCAGATTGAGAATCAGAGCGCCCAAGCGATCGCACTCGCGCTGACGGCGGCGTTCGACAAGTTCTGCGCCCCGGTGGTGCACTAGTGTACTGTCCGGCTTCAGCCGGACCATGACGTCTGCTAAAGCCAGAAACTATACTGACGCAGCTCACTTCCAGCCCGTGGACTTACGGGTGAACCTCGCCGGGAGCGCCGGCTTCTTTTCCTCCGGCTCCGGCTCAGGTTCTCCCGACGCCGCGGCGATCTCGCGTTCGAGATCGTCGTCGTTGGGAAGGCCCGCCAGCTGATCCACGAACATCAGCGAGTGCTGCGATGGAATCTCGAACTTCTTCCCGCACGTTTTGCAGGTGACCTCGTCGTCCAGGCGCAGCAGATAATCGCGGAGCTTGGCGAACTTGGCGCGATCTTCTTCGTCTGACCCCGGCGGCAGCCGATCCTTTTTGGCACGCCTGACCCAGCGGATGCCATATTCGCCGGTACGGCGGCACTTCGGGCATTGGTAGCGACCCTGGCGTGTCTCCGGCTTTTCGGTAAAGAACGCGCGTTCGTCGAGAGCCATCCCTCCATATTAGCCCACGGGGCTCACCTGGACGGGCGCCGCGCGATCAGCGCGTGAATCGCCTGCAAATCGTCGACGAACTGGCGGCGCGCCGATGCTCGATCCTCAGGATTGGCTCTCAAGATGGACGAAGGGTGGACGGTCAGCGTGACCAGGGAGGCGAGCGGCGACGGGAAGACCTTCGCGCGATCGCGCGTGACGCGAACCGATGATCCGAGCAGTGCGCCCGCTGCCGTCGCTCCGAGCGCGACGATCGCCTTCGGTTTCACCTGTTCAATCTCCTGTTCCAGCCAGTAGCGGCAGGCAAGGATCTCGTCCTGTCTCGGCCGTTCGTGGATTCGCCTCTTCCCTCTTGGTGTCCACTTGAAGTGCTTGACGGCGTTCGTGAGGTAGATTTCGTTTACAGCAAACCCTGCTTCGACGAGGCACTGCCGCAATAGCTGACCTGCCGGCCCGACGAATGGCTCACCGGCGAGGTCCTCGCTGTCGCCAGGCTGCTCGCCGACGAACATCACGCTGGCCGATGGTGGTCCGACGCCGAATACTGTTTGCGTCGCGTGCTTCCAGAGGTCGCACCGGCGGCACTCCTCGGCTTCGTGACGGATGGCCTCGAGCGTTGCGGCAGTCGAGCGCGGCCGGGCTGTGCGAGTCTTGGAAGGCACGACGACTGGAAATGCACAAAGCGTGCAACGTCAGCGACTGATGAGTCCGTCAGCTGCTCACTGCTCGCGGATGGTGCACTCGGGGAAACGCGCCAGCATCGTGTTGCCGTTGTAGCCGAGTTCCTCGAGCAACCCGACGCGCGATGTGTAGTAGCCGTCAGCGGTCAGGTTCTTGATCAGCCGAAATAGACGCACGGGGAGGTCTGGGTCGTTCGCTGGCGCGGGGCGGGGGACGACCGCCGGACGAGCCGGCGACGTCTTGTCGGTGATCGCGACGTAGTACACGAGCGTGCCCGCGGTTTCGGTACGAAACCGCGCGCGCTGCGCGTCGCGCTGCTGTCGATCGACTGCGTCGCTGATCGGCTGTAGAAGCTCCACCTGCTGTGCCTCGTCCAGCGCCGTGAACGCACGCGAGAACTTCGTTTGCGACTGCCCCTCGAGCCAGGCGAGGCCCGCGCGCGCCAGCGGCTGATGCTCCGCATTCAGCGACACAACTCGATCGATGTATTCGGGAACGCCGGCCGCGACTGCCCCTGGTGTGATCGTTGTTGGAATGATGGCGTTCGCTAGGCTGGAGAGCGTTGCGTACTCCGCTGCATCGAAGAACGCCGGCGTGTACGGTCCCGTTGCTGGCGTTTGCGCGAGCGTGACGTGAACGTGCTGGCCGTAGAGTTCGTCGCCCGCGAACGGGAAGGCACAGGTCAGGCCGACTGTGCCCAGCAGCTTGATCGCGTGGCGGCGGGTTTCGTTCACAGCTCCCCCTTGCGCAGGCGTTCGGTGATGTGCTCGGCCGCGCGCGCGGCGAGCGCCATGATCGTGTGCGTCGGATTCTTCTCTGACGCTGACGGAAACACGCTGCCGTCAATCACGTACAGGTTCGGCACGTCGTGCGTGCGGCAATCGGCATTGACGACCGACGACTTCGGATCGCGGCCCATACGGCAGCCACCGAGCTCGTGGTTGGGCGCAGGCCCATCCGGCACCGAGAGGATCTCCGCGCCGGCGCGATCGAGCATCGACAGGCTCCAACGTACCATGTCGTTGAACAGCGCCTCTTCGTTCGCGCCCCACTGCAGGTGGCGCCGGGCTTGCGGAAGTCCGAAGGCGTCGGTGCGATCGCGATCGAGGTCGACGAACGACTGTGGGTTCGGCAGCATCTCGCCGTAAGGCGTGAATTGAATGTAGGCGGGATACCCAGCCTTGACGCGCGCCTTGTAGGTCCGGCCGAAGCCGTTGATTGTCTTCGCCCACCCGGCAAACCGGCGGTTCTGATAATTGAGCTGTGCGCCGAAGCTGCGAGCGTAATTCCGCTTTCTCGTGTGCATGAACGACGCCAGATACGCATGGTCGAGAAAGCCCTCGTCGTTGGTCGCAGGTTTTCCGGCGAGGCCTTCGAGCAGACATTCGATGCCGCCGGTGAAGTGCGGGATGAAGTGGCGTCCGAGCTGTCCGCTCGAGTTGGCGAGGCCATTCGGGTATCGTCGCGAAGTCGACATCATCAGCAGCGCGATACTCTGGACGCAGGCACACGCGAGAACGACGGTTCGTCCCCGCACCTCGCCCTCGCGCTTGTGGACGCGATGAATGTAGCGAACACCAGTGGCGCGGTTCTCGTCGGACACGATAACTTCGCGGACGATGCTGTCATGAAACACCGTCACCTGGCCGCTCAGTTCGGCCGGCGCGATGTGGACGTCGGCAGAGTTGTACTTCGCCACCACGTCGCAACCGGCCATGCAATTGCCGCAGAAATGGCAGGCCGGCCGCGTCTTGGACGCCACGCTCAGCGTCGCTTTTCTGACGTGAACGACCTTCGCGCCCAGCGACTCCGCGGCACGACGGATGATCTGGTCGCTGCATTTCATCGGAACTGGCGGCAGGAACTCGCCGTCAGGCAGATCCTCGAGGCCGTCCCGATTACCGCACACGCCGACTTCACGCTCGATCACGTCGTAATATGGCGCCAGATCCTTGTAGTCGATGGGCCAATCTTCGCCAGCGCCCTCGAACGTTCGTCCCTTCAAGTCCCGCTGGCTCAATCGCAGCGCGACGGCATTCCACAGCATCGTCTTGCCGCCGACGCCGCGGCTGCGCTCCGAGTCGAACCCTTCCTTGCCCGGCCGCATCGTCGGTATTTGACGGGTGGGGAAGTCGAACGGCATCGCGTGGGTGTTGAAATCCGTTCTGGTGTTCACGCGGGGGCCACCCTCGACGAGGGCGACGCGCACACCCTGGCGCGCGAGGTGCGCCGCGAGTGTGCCTCCCGACGCACCCGAGCCGACGATGACGACGTCGAAGTCGTTCTGCATGGGCGGAGCGATTGTGCGTCCGACGACTGGCCGCGGTCAACCGCGCCGCGATGGCGGCGTGATATAACCGCGCGGTGTGCGAGGAACGATGAAGGAGTTATCACGACGCGAGTTCGCGAGCCTGGTGGCGTCCGCCGCCGCGCCGTTGGTGTTCGGCCAGGGTGTGGCCGGATCACCAGCCATCACCGCCGACGATGTGATCGCCCGCATCAAGGCGCAGATCGGCGTGCCGTGGAAGCCTGAGACGATCGATGGTTTGAAGGCCGGTGACGGAACGACGGTTGTCACCGGCGTGGCCTCGACGGCCTTGGCAACGCTGGCGGTGCTGCGGCGCGCGGCCGATGCCGGCGCCAACTTCGTGGTCACGACGCAGCCGACGTTTTACTCGAGAGCGGACACGCGGCAGCCACCGTCTGGCCGAAGTGGGCGCGGCGGCATCGCGGCGCCTCCCGCCCCGGCGATCACCACGGACTTGCCGCCTGCCGATCCCGTGTCCGCGGCGAAGAATAGCCTGATCGACGAGCGGAAGCTGGTCGTCTTCAGGTTGAATGAGCACTGGCGTCTGCGGCAGCCCGATCCGCTCGCCGACGGCATCGCCCAGGCGATGGGGTGGACGAAATACCGATCGCTTGCCGATCCGCGACGCTTCGACGTGCCAGTACAGATGCTGGCCTCGCTCGTCAGCACCATCCAAAACAACCTGGGCGCGCACGGCGGCATCCGCGTCGTCGGCGATCCGCAGACGACCGTGCGCCGTATCGGACTGCTTCCCGGCTCGACGCCGATCCAGGCCTCGCTTGCCCTGCTCCCGGACGTCGACGCCATCGTCGCGGGCGAAGTGCGTGAATGGGAATCGGTGGAATACGCCCGCGACCACGTCTTCGGCGGAGAGAAGAAAGCGCTGATCCTCGTCGGCCGCGTCGTGTCGGAGGAGCCGGGTATGCGTGCGTGCGCCGACTGGCTGAAGACGGTGACGCCCGACCTGCCGGTTCGCCACCTGCCGGCGGGCGATCCGTACTGGAGGCCGGCCTGATGAAAGCTGGAGAGATCGTCGAGCGCATCAGGAAGAACCTTGGCGTGCCGTGGCGCGACGCCAGCTATCGCGACACCTTCAAGTCCGGCGGCCCGGACACCGAAGTCACCGGCATCGCGACGACCGCCTTCGTGACGCTCGAGGTGATCCAGCGCGCCAGTGCGTCGGGGCTCAACATGATCGTCCCGCACGAGGACACGTTCTGGAACGACCGCGACGATACCGCCATCGTTCAGGACGACCCGCTCTACAAGACGAAGCGCGATCTGCTCGCGAAGGGCAATATCGCCGTCTTCCGCATCCACGATCACATGCACGCACAGCGTCCCGACTTCACGTACGTCGGCTCGGCACGCCTCCTCGGGCTGGAGGCGACGCATGAGACCGCGCCGGGATCGCACCGCTTCGTGATTCCGCAGACGACGCTCGGTGCGTTCGCGGCGGAGGTGCAGCGTCGCACGGGCGCACGCGCCTTGCGGGTGGTCGGCAATCCGGACGCGAAGGTCAGCCGCATCCAACTCGGTGTCGGCTATGCGACGCCAGCGATCAACAGCCGCGACGTCGACGTCGTCATCAGCGGCGAACAGCAGGAAGCCGATGGCGCGTTCGACAGCCCGGCGTACGTGCTCGACGCGGCGACGCTGGGCCTGGCCAAGGGCTGGATCATGCTGGGCCACGTGATCTCGGAAGAGGCTGGCATGCTCGAGATGGCGAACTGGATCAAAAGTTTCGTGCCGGAGCTGCCCGTACAGCTCGTGAAGGCCGGCGAGCCATTCTGGGGCCCGAAGTAGCCCGAGCGATCTGGAAGACGCTCGGCATGGTGCGAGGCTAGCGTTGACCGAATGCTGCGAGGCCGGAGGCCGTGCGGATGTAGAGCACACCGCCGGCCACCGCAGGTGTCGCTTTGATCTCTTCTCCGAGGTCGTTCTTTGCCAGCACTTCGAGAGTGTCGCCTGTGCCCAGCACGGTGACAACGCCGTCGCCGGAGGTCACGAATAGGCGGCCGTTGACGGCAATCGGCGACGAGAAGTACGGACCGGGAGCGCCGACTCGACCCTTATACAGAACCTTGCCGGTAGCCGCCTCCATGCACGTCAGGATGCCACCGTTCCTGACCATGTAGACCTTGTTCTGATAGGCGAGTGGCGACGGTACTTCGGGAATCGACGTCTTTTCCTTCCAGAGGACGTGTGTGGCCGTGACGTCTCCACTGCCACCCAGCTTGACGGCCAGAAGCCCGTGCTCGATCTTCAGACTCGATACCACCTTCTGACCGACCTCCCATTCTTCTTTCTGCAACTCACCATCCTTGTTGGCGTCGAATCTCGCAAACGCTGCTTTGACCGAGTAAGTGGCGCCGGGGACGTCCGGCGTCTCGGGACGGCTGAATATGTTGACGGACGCAGGGACTTCATCGCGGTTGATCGTGCCGTTGCCGTCCTTGTCGCTCTTGAGCAGGGTCTCGAAATCCGGGAGCGTTCCCCTCTGATCGGCCTCGCCGAATGGAGACCAGGTCGCCACGTAAATCGTGTCTCCGGCCATGATGGGCGAGCTCGTGCCGGTCGAGCTGATCGCAACCCACCATGTCGTCTCACCGCTCGCGAGATCGAACGCTTCGAGCCGTGTCATGCCGTGGACGATCACCTGTCGTCCGACGATCAACGGCGTCGAGTAGCTGGCGTAGCCGCTGGGCAGACCGGGTGGCACCTGGTACTGTCGTTTCCAGACCTCCTTGCCGCTCTTTCGATCGACCGCGAGGATAAACGGATCTTTCGGCTCCTGCCGGTTGAGGAGCACGAGTTCGCCGGCGACGACCGGGGAAGTGCCGCTGCCGAAGTTGTGCTGCACCACGGCCATGGGCGCCTGCCAGACGACCTTGCCATCCATGTCATAGGCGATCAGCCCATAGGAACCGAAGTACGCATAGACTCGCTCGCCGTCGACCGCGGGCGTCGCCGTCGCGGCATTGCCGATGGCGTGCACGCGTTCCAGCTGTTCAACCGTCGTTGCCTGCCGCCACACGATCTGGCCAGAGGGACGATCGAGGGCGATGGTTTCGAGTGTCTTGGTTGCGGCATCGACCGCGGTCACGAAAATGCGATCGCGCCAGATGGCCGGAGACGAGTGCCCTGCCGGCAGCGCCGTTTTCCACAACTGATTCTTTGTGGCGCTGAACTCGATCGGCGGCGACACCGCGCTTGTCGCGACGCCGCTGGCGTCGGGTCCCCGGAACTGTGGCCAGGTGACGTCGGGACTCTGCGCGGCGGCCGACACAACCGAGCCAAGCACGAAACAAAGGGCGGCAGATACACGGTCTCGAATCATCGGCACATCGCTCCTCGCACGCGACACCACGCAGCGGCATGAGTGTATCGCGTTCGCCCCGAAGCTCTACCGTCGAAAACGTGGCATCGTTGTCAGTCAGGTGCGCGCGTGCTAGCCTTGTGTCAGTTACTGATATGAGTGAGAGCATCACGCGCTGGATCGACATCTGCCGGCTGCGTTTGCGTTCTCTGCTGCGTTCGGAACATATCGAACGGGAACTCGACGAAGAGCTTCGCTACCACTTCGAGCGGCTCGTCGAGGAGAACCGCGCGGCAGGGATGTCACCGCAGGATGCTCGCTACGCGGCGTTGCGCGCACTTGGTCCCGTCGAGTCACGCAAGGAGGAGTGCCGCGACGCGCGAGGACTGGCGCTGTTCAATGGCGTTCGACAGGATGTTGCCTACGCCTTCCGCACGCTGCGCAAGGCTCCAGCCTTCACCGCCGTGGCGATCCTGTCGCTCGCCTTCGGCATCGGCGCCAATACCACCATCTTCTCGTTCGTCAATGCCGTGCTGTTGCGTCCCCTCCCGTACCCGGGCTCGGAGCGCCTCGTCGTCCTGCGCGAGCGGCCGCTCGTATCCCAAGGCACCGTCAGTGTGCACCCGGCAAACTACGTGGCGTGGCGGGCCCGTGCGACGTCGTTCGAGGCGCTCGCGCTGACGCAAGCGCCAGCGTTGAATATCCTCCGCAATAGCGGGGCCGAGCAGATTCCACGCGTCCAGACGACTTCGGACATTTTCAAGGTGTTTGGCCTCACGATTCTGCTTGGCCGCGAGTTCACTGAAGAAGACACGCGGCCCGGAGCGCCGCCAGTCGTGATCCTCGCGCACGGATACTGGCAGCGGGCGTTTGGTGGCGATCCGTCAGTTCTTGGTCGTCGCCTGGCCATACCTGCCGGTTCGCTGACGATCGTTGGCGTGGCTCCGGTGGGACTTCGCATTGGCGCCGTCGATCCGGACGTCTACACGCCGATCACACTCGATCCGGCAGACCCAGGAGCTACGGGTTCGCGTGCGTTCCAGGTGTATGGCCGACTCAAGTCGGGGCTGACACTTGACCAGGCACGGGCCGAGATGGCGACGATCGCGGGCGATCTGTCGCGTCAGCTCCCACTCGACAAGGATATGGGCGTCGTCGTCGCGAGCTTGCACGACGATCTCGTCAACGACGCACGGCCAGCGCTTCGGTTGCTCATGGCAGTCGTCGCGACCGTGTTACTCATCGCGTGCGTCAATCTGGCCAGCCTGCTCACGGCGCGCGGCATCAGCCGAAGAGGCGAGCTCGCGCTACGCGCGTCGCTTGGCGCCAGCCGCGGCCGCATCGTCCGGCAGCTCGTCGTCGAGAGTCTGGTGTTGTCGTCGCTCGGCGGCGTTGCCGGCTTTGCTCTTGCCGAGCTCGCCACACGTGCGCTCGTGTCCCTGTCGGCCGGCGCGCTGAGCGCCGGCACAGCCGATCCGGTTCGACTCGACGCCCTGTGCCTGACGTTCACCCTGTGCGTGTCGATGCTCACGGCGGTGATCTTCGGACTCGTGCCTGCGTGGCAGGCGAGTCAGGTCGATCCGCAGACGGCCCTGCGCGAGCGAGCGCGTGGCGCGAGCGCCGATCGCCGGCAGCATCGTCTGCGCGCTGCGCTCGTGCTGACCGAAGTGGCCCTCGCCGTCGTCTTGCTCATCGGCGCGGGGTTGCTGCTACGCACTTTTTCCAACCTCGCCAACGTGAATCTGGGGTTCCAGCCGGCGCAGACGTTCGCGATGAATCTGTTCCTCGGTCTCAGGCCGCCGGAAGTTCGCGTGAACGTGATCGATCAGATCCTCGATCGCGTAGAGGCCGTCCCCGGCGTCAGCGCAACCGGCACCATTCAGTTCCTTCCGCTGAGCGGCATGGCCTGCGCGACGGGCGTGTGGCTCGACGGCCGGCCGGCAACGGATGCGGCGGCGGCCGCGCCGACGGAATGTGCTCTCGTCAGCCGCGGCTACTTCGCGGCGATCGGAATTCCGGTCGTCGAGGGGCGCGCCTTCGACAAGCAGGACCGCTTCGGCGGTCCTCGAGTGCTCATCGTCAATCAGGCGTTTGCCAGGCGGTACTTCAAGGATGGTCGCGCGCTCAGTCGACGATTGTTGGTGCAGGCCTCCAATCAGGGCGTTGCCGAAGTCGTGGGTGTCGTTGGCGATATTCGGCACGATCTCACGACGGAATCTGCACCGACTGTTTATCTTCTTCACAGTCAGACGCCCGGCTACATCATGAGCCTCGTGGTGCGGAGCTCGGGTGAGATGTCGGTCCAGGCGTCGGCCATTCGCCGCGCGATTCACGAGGTCGATCCAAGTCAGGCCGTCGCCGCGGCGAAGTCGATTGAGCAATACGTCGCGGAGTCGTTGGCTCGACCGAAGCTGTATGCGGTCCTCTTCGCCTGTTTTGCGGTTATCGCCGTGATGCTGGCGGCAATCGGTGTGTATGGTCTGGTGGCCTATGTGGTGAGCCAGCGAACGCACGAAATCGGTATCCGACTGGCGCTTGGGGCCACCGGCCGGACCGTGTTCGCCGAGCTCACGCGGCAGGGCATATTGCTTGTGACCGGAGGCGTCGTGCTTGGTGTCGCCGCCGCGATCCTGTTGAGAGGCACCGCGTCGACGCTCGTGTTTGGGATTACGCCCGGTGATCCGCTCACCTACGCCGCAGCCGCTACCGCTTTTGCCATCGTTGCGGTTGCTGCCGTGATAATCCCAGCGCGACGGGCGTCGCGTGTCGATCCGATCGCCGCCCTCCGCCACGAATAGCCTGTCACAGGGTGTTTGGGATTCAGCTGCACCGTTTGTACCCGCTAACTCCTCGAACGGGCGGGCTGGTGGTTTAGATCTCCATCAGGTCCTTGCCCACGACGATCATCCCCTTGAAGTGCGGTCGCGCCGCGTCGAGCCACATCTGCTCGGTCACTTCGGGATCGTCGGCCGGCACGAGATGTGACAGCACGAGCGTTTTGACGCCGGCAGCGGTGGCTACGCGGCCGCAGTCTTCGACCGAGGTGTGGCTGTCGAGCAGGTGTTTCTTCAATGTCGTCGCGTTTGTCGTTCTGGCGACCAGCCGGTCGACAGCCGGCGTGTAAAGGGCCTCGTGCACCAGAACGTCAGCGCCTTGCGCCAGTCGAACGACGCTGTCCGAGCGCGTAGTGTCGCCAGAGATGACGATGGATCGGTCGGAGGTGTCGAATCGATACGCGAAGGCTGGCGTGACCGGCGGGTGAGGCACAACGGCGGCAGTGACTTTCACGAAGTCCTCCTGCATCACGAGCCCGCCTTCTGTCCGCTCGTGCACGCGTACGAGCGGCACGAGGGGAGGGCGGCCTTCGTCGGCGATGCGCGTGTTGATGTCGTAGGCGTTCATCTGGAAAGAGAGGCGCGTCATCTCTTCGAGCGGCGGCGGACCCCACGTGTCGACCTGAGTGTTCAGCCCTGCCGCCCACGCCAGCAAGAGCAGATTGCCGTAATCGGCGTTGTGGTCCGAATGATGGTGCGTGATGAAGACGTGCCTGACCGTGTTCAGGGCAACCTTCGCCGCGGCCAGTTGTCGTGCCACCCCGTCGCCGCAGTCGACAACGTACGTCCGGTCGCCGACGAGTATTGCCTGAGAGGACGCGGTCCTCGATGCGCGAGGCCGTGGTCCGCCGCCGGTACCGAGGAGGATCAGCCGGGTGCTGGTAGGCTGCGCGGCCGATGGGCGCATGAAGGGTGCGAACGCTACGCCAAGTGCCCCGAGGACGAGCCTGCGTCTCGATCCGTCGATCATCGAGCCCTTGATCGCTTCCTCGAACGCGTCTGCTTCGCCTGCGTCGATCGGGCTTTCGATGCCTTCACGTAGGTAATGGCCGGCGCGGGTCCCTGGCCGCCAGGCACTGAGTACGACAGCGCGACGATGCCGCTTGCTGGAAGAACCTTGTGATCAGAAAGGACGAGTTTCGTCGCAGCGCCCGGGGGAAGAAGGGGCACGCCGCTGCCGAGCAGCACTGGAATGACGGCCACTTCGACCGTGTCGACGAGTCCCGCGTCGAGCAGTCCCCGGAAGAGTTCGCCGCCGCCGTACAGCCAGATGTCCTTGGCGCTCGACTTCGTCTTGAGCGCGGCGACGACCGTTGCCGGGTTGTCGTTGACGATGCGCACGCCAGGATACGTCGCCCGCGGCAGCGTTCGAGAGAATACGACAACGTCGAGACCGGGCAACTCGCCGTGACCGCCCTGCGCGGTGAGCACCTCGTAGGTCTTGCGACCCATCACCGCGGTGTCGAACTGCTTGAACATCCGGGCGAAATCGATCGACGGATCCATGACAATCCAGTCGTACTCGCCGGCAGTCCCAGCGATGAAGCCGTCGAGGCTGACGGCGACTCCGTAGCGGAGGCGGCACGTCGATACTCGGCGCATCGGTCCCTCCTCTCTTGTGGGGCGATCGAGAGGATACTACGGTCGTGCGGTTGTTGATCTTTCTCGCTGGTCTGTCATTCGCGTCGCAGACTGCCGCGCCGCCGTTGGAGTTGCCGAAGGAGGCGTCAGCGCAAGTGGCTTGCAGCCTCGCGGCAGCGCAGCGTCGAAACGAAACATCTGGCGGGACCCTCTGCCGTTGAATCCTGCCGCAAGTGGGAATTCGACATCAGGCACAACGCCGGCGCCATCGATCGGGTGATGCCCCGGAGGTCGGCCGGTATCCCGTCAATTACGGCTTCGTTCCTCAGACGATCTCGTACGATGGCGACCCATGCGACATTCTGGTGCTCGGTCCGGCAATCGCCGGTGGCCGCGTTGTGCGCGGCTCGATCGTCGGCCTGATGCACATGCAAGACGAGATGGGCTCGATTCGAAGGTCGGTGTCTCGCTGGTCAGCCCAGACGGCAAGGCTGCCGTCGCACTCACGCCGGACGATCAGCGCCGCATCGGCGACTTCTTCAATCGCTATAAGCGCCACGAGCCGGGCAAGTTCTCGAAGGTCCC
>AR_comb_assmDRAFT_10710271_pt1 | contig 12228 bp, 13 predicted proteins | sample ArasoioldDNA_FD_10543 | JGI IMG/M metagenome (IMG submission 10543) | reverse complement strand
GAATCCAGTTCGGCATTTCTATATTCGCTGCTCTTGCCGCCAAAGCCAAAAAAAGTAAACTGGCCCATGTGACGGGTGGGTAAATAGACATTATAAGAAAGATCCTGGAAATTAGTTGTCGAACCTTCGGGGAGTATTCCTATTTTATCCAAAATTGCCAGCGTTGAATACCGGTAGTTAATAAGGTATGAGCCTTTATATGATTTGGAAAAGGGACCTTCTGCCGCAACATTCAATCCAAGAAATCCTGCCTGGACGTTGTATTCTCTTTTTTCATTATTACCCTTTCTTAGTTTCAAATCGAATACACCGCTTAATGCATTACCATATTCTGCTGCAAACGCAGATGTCACAAAATCTGAATTGGATAATAATTGCGAACTTAAAATAGAAATGCCGCCACCACTGGAAGCAACAGAACTGAAATGATTGGGATTAGGAATATCCATTCCCTCCATTTTCCATAATAGACCAGCAGGCGAATTGCCACGGATAATAATCCTGTTGTTGCCATCATCAGCTGCAAGCACACCCGGAAACACGGTAGCCATGCGCAACGGATCGTTTACGGCAGCCGCATACTTTTGCGTTTCTTCTACCGTGAATGCACGCGCACTCACAACACTCATGTCGTTTAACGGCTTATTTTTTTTGCTATTCGCTTTCAGCAAAATTTCACTTTCCGTTTTTACCAATGCCTCTAAAGGAATATTCAATACAGTTTCTTTGCCAGAGTTGACTGCAACATTTTCAAGAGTTACATCTTTAAATCCTGAGTAAGTAACAACGAGTGTATAAGACCCCACGGGCAGATCATTGAAACGAAATATTCCTTCCTCATTGGTGATGCCCGATTGTTTTAAGGAGGCAATACTGACAGTAGCCCCGGCCAAAGGCTTTTGCAGGATATGATCCAGCACAGCACCACGAAGCTGCTGCTTGTATTGGGCAGCCCCGGCCATTGACACAAATAAGAATGCAAGGATAAAGTTGGTTTTCATTTTTTATGGTTGATATAGATAATACAACCAACAAGAGATAAACCCCCATGCTTCCGAATTAATTAACAATTGATACAGGCAGATTCCGGACAGGCGTCAAAATTTGCTGTTGAACGGAGATGTTCTCGCACCGGTGCAACGGCGCAGCGATGAATACGTTGATTTTCGGCGATGTAGTAGCGATGGATATGCTGATTTTCGTCGCGGTCGTGGCGGCATGGCATGAACATTCATTCTTAAAAGAGATTGATACCCACATTCCACCCAAACCATCCCTTTACCTTGTCGCTGAAGAAAATTGTTTTATACCCGGAAGGAGGAATCGGGAAAGTATAATCCTTAAATCCAACTTTCTGATCCGAAACAAATACGGCAAAAGACGGACCGGCGAATAAGGAAACATACTTACCCAATTTGACAGTAAGATTCATGTGCAGCTTATTCAAAATATTGGTGAAATCCCATGAGCCGGCATACAAGTATTGAGAACTCAACTCGGGATTCAGCGAAAGCGTTTTCCTTTTATTCAGTGCTAATTCAGAACCCAACCCGAACCCAAATGAATAAAGCCTTTCTGTTGACTGGACGTTCAATCCCGCCATGAGTATGCTGTATAGCTTTGAATTACCCGTTTTGAGAGCAGCGGTTAAATCCACTGCTTCGTTCGTAGAAAAGCTTAGTTTATGATAGCCCTTTACAATAATATTGATCAACCCGATGCTAACACCAGATGATGTGTCGGCTACATTGATGAGCCCGATCTGTAGTCCCTTAAGTTTTTTTGAGTAATTGAAAACCCCAGCTATCTGAACACCGTTTGTTTCCTTATTGCTAAAATTGGCTACACCTCCTATTTGCACGCCTGATAATTTTCTTCGGGCAAAGTTGGCAATGCCTGCTGTTTGTAAACCCTGGACACTGTCCGAAACATGGTTGTATATGCCCCCAACCTGCATCCCGGTAAATCTTCCTTTTACTGTATTGCTTATCCCGGCAGCCTGGAATCCTTTTACTGTATCTAAGACCGAGTTATGAATTCCTGCCAACTGCACACCTGACACTCTTCCGCCGACAATATTGAAGATACCAGCGGCCTGAAAATATTTTACTTCTTTTTTATCGATATTGAAAAGCCCGCCCAGTTCAACGCCGTTGGTACCGCCAGTGTATCCGCCAAATAAGTTCAACGAAAAATTATTGACAACCTGGCCGCTCATCTTTCCATGGGTGCTAAGCCCTGGCGTAACCGAAAGTTGAAAAGGTCGTTCTGTAAAAAATTTACTGAGGTTGACACTCTGAACTTTTTGTTTTGCTGAAAGCAGGAATTTTCCCACCCCTGTTTTTTCAACTTTCATCGTTTCAGTTCTAACAGGTGAAATGATGTCAGCAATAGTATCCGGACTCTTGTCAATGGCGGGTGAATCCACTGCGAGGTAGTCTTCGGGAGTGATTATTATTCTATCAGTTTCTCTTTCGATCGGCGTCATCGTTATACTCAATTCCTGGTTATGCCGTGGTTCAATAACGATCGAAGTATCTTCATAAAATTCTTTACTTACCGTAAGCGTAGCGGTATTAAGCTTGTTACCTTTTCCTTTTAGCTTCAATTTAAAATATCCGTCATCATTGGTCAATGCTGAAGCCAGCAAAGCTTTTTCATATACGCTCGCATCGTTGATAGCAGCACCCGATTGTTCATCATAAACAAAACCAGTAACGGAGTAAACTCTATTCTCTTCGGTAGCTTTATGTGTAACTACTGTCATCCGGATCGGCGCCTTGCGAATGATAATATAATTGCCACTCTCCTGGAATTCGTATGTATCATTAAAAAGAAGGCGTAATATTTCTTTTACGGACTTGTTACGAACACTGAAACTTACCAGGCTATCTTTTTTTACGATGGCAGAGTTATATGAAAAATAAAAATCACCTTTATTGCTCAATATCTCCAGCACCTGGTCAAGCCGCTGACGATTTACATCAAGCGATATATTCTTTGATAAAATATCCTGCGCGAAAGATTGTGCGTTGATGCACAAAACCAGGATTGCGATATAGGGCAGCCGGTACCATTTCATTCTTCACCTGTTATTGTAGTATGATTGAATTACCTTCTTTTATGATTTTGATATCGAAGGTGAGACTAATAACATTCAACACCTGGTCAAGCGACTGGTTATCGAACGTTGTATTCAGTTTAAGTTCCTTAAGCCGGTCATCGCCAAATACGATATGGGAAGAATAGGCTCCATTTAAAATCTCGACCAGTTTCCACAATGGAGTATCATCGCAAACAAATTGTTTTGTCCGGTAATAATTATATAAGTGATCGCTGATTGGTTTCTTTGCCAGCACAGAATCCTTTGTGCCGATCTGAATGGATTCGTTTGCCTTTAAGTCAATTGAGTTCCCGCCTTTGTCGACATGCACAATCCCCGACTCAACGACAACTTCTGTGTTGCCATTTATATCTTTTACATTAAAAGAAGTTCCGACCACCGTTATCTGTACATCATTTACTGAAATAATAAAAGGTTTCTTTTTGTTTGGCGCGACATTAAAAAATGCTTCTCCTTTTAATTGAAGAGCCCTTGATTTTCCTTTGAACTCTGATGCATAAGCAATCGACGAACCTTTATTGATCGTAACAACAGATCCATCCGGCAGTGTATCAATCTTTACCGCTAGTGGCGCCTGCACAACGATCTCCTTTGATGGCTTGTTAAGTATCACGTATCCTAATACTCCCAACGTCACCACTACGAAGATTGAAGCAGCGACCCTTGCCCATCCAAGCCTCCGGACCGTTGGCTTTGTTTCACCTTCGTGAACACGTTGTAGAAATTTCTGCCACGCTTTATTTTCATCCGCAGGTAAAGACGGTTGAAGGGTCCTGCTTAAATCCCATGTTCTCTTTATTTCGGTATAATAAGCCAGGTTTGAAGGACTCGCATCTATCCACCTGGATACTTTCATCCGTTCTGCATCTGATGCTTCACCGAGCATAAACTTTATCAGCAGTTCTTCGTCTATATGTAATGTATCGTCTTCCAGGTTATAGTTTTAAAAATTGATTAATGTAATTGCCAGTAACAGAAATTCAGCCAGCTTTATCCTCAATAACTTCAATGCTTTGCCCATTTGATTTTCCACGGTCTTTACAGAAATATCCAGCTTATCGGCAATTTCCCTGTATTTCAATTCTTCGAATCGGCTTAATTGAAAGATGATGCTGCATTGTTCGGGTAACTCGCTTAGTGCCTCACGCAACTTTATTCTTAGTTCTTTATCCGATGCTTTCTCCGGAGCCGTTTCGGAAGGATTTTTCATGCTGTACGCCACATGCAACCTGTGTTTTGTTTTTACTTTCAAATGTTTGATATGGTTAAGGCTTTCGTTGTAAACAGCGCGATAGAGATAGGAAGCAATGGACCCGGAAAAAGAAAGGTTATCGGCCCTTTCCCACATTTTAAAAAAAACCTGTTGTACTATCTCTTCTGCTTCCGTTTCATCCCTGACAATTGTAAAAGCATAGGCATGCAGGTTTTTAAAATACGTTTTAAATACCTGTTCAAATGCCGACTCATCTTTTTTAGCCAGCAATACGCCTAACTGATCTTCCTGCAAATACATGGAGGCAGGCCCATATTGTTTTTCTGCGGTGACTGCTGCGGCCAAAAATAGTTTTAATAATAACAACCAAATAGCCGCTCACCCCTATTCATCGACAAAGATTTATTGCCGGATGTGATGGATATAAAACCTACGTGACTTTCTTAGCTAAAAAAAAGGTTGACTTTGAGCTTTTGTATCGGAGAAAAGAAATTTTCCCACGCTATTGTTTCTGATTTTCTGAGCTTTACAAAAAGCCAAATGCTCGCGCATTAGGTAAAAGACAGGCGGAAAAAGCATTACGATAAGAAAAACGGATCCGTGTTTACAGTTCGTTTACCGGTTGAATAACACTTTTTCGCTGATCATTGCGGGAATCGCCGGCCACTCCCAGCTTCTTAATTTTAATTATCTGAAACACGAGATAAATGATCGTTCCCCATACGGCAATAACGATTGAATAAGCCATGAACAAAAGCCAGAATGGAGTTTTAAAACGTGTAGACCATAATGTCCTTTGATTAAAAAAATTGGTATGGGTCTTGGCAGCCACACCCCACGGAACTTGTTTTTCCACGATTAGATTTCCCAGTTCGTCATTGTCATCAACTTTGGCGACAAGCACGAAGCTACCATGCTGATCACCCGGCAAACTATCTTTCTTGAATTCAGTAGTCACGGTTCCTGTCGAATCCGTGGTATAGGTTTCATCATCTCCTGCAGATAGAATACCTCCTAATCTTTCTACACCAATTTTCATTTCGACGCCATTCACCGGGATCCATTGGCCACTTTGATTTTTCATAACCCGGACCGAAATATTTTTTACACCATCTGCGGAGGAGGTGTCAATTGATATGCTTGTCCTGGTAATAGTAAACTCCGAAGATGTTCCTTCATTGTCTTTCGCTTCCGGAACGACGATAAATGTGTGAGTGCCCGAGCTGTCCCAGCTGGTTTTTAATGCTACCGGTATAAACGCCCTGGCTTTGCCAGTTTGATCGGTGACGACATCGGCAATAAGATTTTGTTGCTGGTCATTGTCAAGATATAACCTGAAAGCTTTTTTAGCTTGCGGCTCCAGTTTCTTTCCCTTTTTCACCACACTCTCGAGCAGTAGATATTGAAGGCTGTTGTTGCTATTGAAATAATGCAGCTTGACAATTTCCTTTGACGGCACTGAATCCGCCTGCGCTGTCGCGTGCATAAAAGGAATTGCAAGAACAGTTAACAGCAGAGATACTGGCCTATTTATTTTCAGCTTGTTCATGTTGTTCAGTTATTGTTTCGTGAATGGGAATGATGGGATATATCCTTGCAAAAAATGTAATCACGAGTAACGCTCCGGCCAGCGAACCCATGGCGATCGCCCATTCCTCCCAGCTTGGAAAATAGTGATGATAGTTATCCGGAACATTTTGCATTGGCAGAAACGGGTGAAGCAATGTAGGTGTCACAATCAGGTAACGTTTGAACCACGCTCCCACCACCACCATTACTCCTGCGATAAACATCGGTAATGGTTTTCTTCCTTTTTTAAACAGCAGGATGATAATCGGTATGATCATTCCCACCAGGATGGCAAACCAGAACAGGGCGGCATACTCACCGGTAAATAATTGTGTCAAATGGGCTTCTTCAGGCTTCTTCATCTTGAACGCAGGGATCAGGTATTCATTTATATTAAAATAGAGGTATAACAATGCAAGTAATACGACTATTCTCCCCATCTTTTCAAAATGCTTTTCAGTAATATATTTTTCCAGGTGATAGGCTTTACGGAATACATACATTGCTACGACAACGCCACCGGCACCCACCAGGAATGCCCCTGATATAAAATAGGCGCCAAAATTCGTACTGTCCCACCCGGGGCGATAGGTTGTAGCAAACAACCAGGAAGTAACTGTATGAATACAAAAAGCAACGGGGATGATCACAATACACAGAATATTTATTGCCCTGTCACTTATGCGAAATTGACCCCCGGTCCCTTTCCAGAAAGAACCCTGGAATCGATACAACTTGTTTAATGCTTTTCCGGTCTTTTGCTTTAATCCGATAAGAATTTTAAGATCGGGTAACAAAGGAAAGTACAAAAGCAGACAACTAATAAAAAAGTAAGTGCCGATGACGATAACATCCCACATGATCGGCGATTGAATGCGCCCGTGAAGAAACAGGTTCATGAATCTTTCCGGTCGGCCCATATCAACAATAATAATGATGGACGCAAATACGATAGCGGAAACAGCAATGATCTCAGCAATTCGCGTAAGTGGCGTGCTCCATTTCACGTTGGCGAGCCTGAAGATCGCTGTTATGAGTGATCCAACCAGGCTAATGGCAACAAAAAAAACAAAGTTGGATATATAGATGCCCCATGAAACATAATCTCTCATGTTTGTCACCACCAATCCATACTTCAACTGGCGATAGTAAGCATAGGCACCGATAACGCAGATGATAATAAGGAGCCCGGTCCATATCGTTCCCCTTTTGCCGAATTTTTGGGGCAGGAGATCACGGGTTATTTGTTCGTCTGTTAAGGCAGCTGTATTTTCCACAACTATTTATTTTGAGTTATTGTCTTTATTGTTGCCCTTTTCATTTTCAAGCCCTGATTCAAATGGGAAGTTTCTGTTTACAGGCGGGAGATAATAAACACGGGGCTTTGTTCCGAGATCTTCCATCAATCTATAACCCGCTTTATCTTTGATCAGCTCACTAAAACGGAACGTTTCAGCGCCATTAGTTACTGTATCTTCATTCATATCTCCAAAAAAGAAAACACCGTTTGGACAAGCAGAAACGCAATGAGGTAATTCTCCTTTCCTGGTCATGTCAGGACAGAAATCACATTTTCCTACGGTTCCTTTTTTTTGTGGCAAGCTTGTTTCGCAAGAGTATTGTTGGTTAGCGACTTCTTCAGTAAGCCCAGGTTCTTCCCAATTAAATACTCTTGTTGAATAGGGACAAGCCGCCATGCAAAAGCGGCAACCAATGCACCTGTTACTATCAATTAATACAATTCCATCCTGTCTCTTAAAAGTGGCGTCTACCGGGCAAACCTTTACACAAGGAGGTTCATCACAATGCATGCATGTAGTCGGTTGCCAATAAGGCGCTGTATGATCTGAATCTTCCATGCCCAGCACTTTTATCCAGTTCTGCCCCGCATGGACATGGTGCATATGATTACATGCTTCCTGGCATTTCTTCAAATTTTTACAACGAGCCAAATCAATGACCATCACATAGCTCTTACCGGCCATGCCTCTTCTCTCGTCAGCATTACTTACAGCGGGCATATCTGGTACTGGCTTCAGGTAGGCTCTGTCAATTTCGATCACTTCACCATTGACAGAAAGCAGTTTGACTTTTTCTCCCGTAAGTACTACTTCTTCTTCCGGAACAAAAGGATGCTTGTTATCATTGCATCCGGCCAACGCAGCAGTAGCGAGGACACCAGTAAGAAGGAATTTCCGCCTTGAATTGTTATTGCAGTTGTTGCTTCCGCAGTGGCAGCTCATAAAAAATTATTTATTGTTGTGCAGGTTTGCTTTTTATCCATTGTTGTAATTCTTTATCACTGATTTTTTTCCCGGCGGTGCCCATCAGTTTTGGATCTATCTCGACCAACGTACCGTCTTGCGTCAGCATTTTTACCTTTTCAATGTTTTCTTTTCTTTTGCCGGTTAAGATCCTTAATACACTCGCCGATAAAAAAGCCGCCCCGGTCAACAAAAGGAATTTTTTCCTCGAAGATGGTTTTGGAGATCCTTGCATCATGTTTGTTTTTTGATTTCGGAAGTAAGGTACTGTTGATAAACATTCTTAATTAGCACCGTCGTCAGATTAGAATATGATTGTCGTCACATCCATGCCAGGTCAAATGCCATACAATCGCTCCATTAAAAAAAAGAAAGCACCGGCTCCTACTATTGAACCGGTGCTTTGAATATGAAGAAACGAACGGGTTACTTCTTTAAGGTGCGCATATAGTTGACAAGACTCCAGATATCCTCCTGGTCGGGTATCTTCTTTTTAAATGAGGGCATATCTTCTCTTCCTTCCGAAATTTTATAGAATAAAGATCCGTCTGGTTGGCTTTGTACATCAGCCAGCGAAAAATCTCCCGGTTCTGTTTTCAACTGCGCTGCCTTCGGTCCGTCGCCCAGGCCTTTGGCGCCATGACAAGATTTGCAATGCGTGCTCCACAGGGCCTTACCTGATGCGATTGATTCCGCGTCGGCAGTCACAGGGTTTTTCATGCTTTTATATTTATCAGGAACAGGCCATGGTTTGTGGTCGTCATTTGGTCGAAATGCAATCAAGGCGCCTATGACGAAAAACCCGGCAAACATACCGGCCAGGGTTTTCAGAAAATCTCTCTTTTTCATTGTAAGCATAGTTTTGAAGTAAATGAACTAATTAAAATCTCAATCAAATCCCTGACTAAAGTAGATTACAAATACACTGCAAATATTGACGACGGCGATGTGCTATTATGATTTTGATCATGTGTAAACCCTGTAAGGACGAGACTGTGATTTGGATTTGAGATAACCCGAAGTATTACTTTTCAAAGTAAAACCTGAGCGCTGTATCAATATTCATCATATCGATAAGTTCAGGGTCCTTTTTTCGATCGAAGAGAAAAATGCCGCACATGTCTCCTTTAGTATCCAGATCTATGTAAATGCTGCTTTTATCATCTTTGATGAATAACAGGAAGCGGGCAGATGAAGCTTCGATAACACGAAGACCGGGATAGTATTTCTTTATGACCATCCTGGCGTTTCTCATTTGGTAATAGCAGTTGTGCGTTTCGGTTTCATAGGTATTCTTTGGAACTGTCGCCTTCAATTTATTCCATTGCATGCTATCCGGGCTATAAAAAACGGCTGCGCCGGATGAGATGGTCAATGTATCATGGTGCGTGGAGGAAGGCTTTTTGTAAGTCGTTGTCAAGTGCGCGGTACTATCTTTCCTTTTGCTTTCCTTGCTCCCGGGATCATTGCCATCCGAGCAGGACCATAAAAAAGAGCCGATCACTAAACCAAAACCTATGACGCTGCTACAACGCATATTTTATCACCGTTACTATTGAATATACTAAAAGCTAAAACATTTTTCACACAACCCATTAGCGGGATTAAAATAAAGAGCCCTGTATCGTCAGAATACAGGACTCTTTCCGGACTGCTTCAGTACGCTCTATTGAAATAACTACAACGTTAGTAATTCCATATCCTGGTAATATTAAAGCCAATCACGAACATACCCCCCTTCACTTTTTCTCCGTTTGCATCTTTATATCCAAAGGGGTTATTTTCATTAAATAAATTGTTACGAGCGGGATTCAGAAGCGAATAATTACCCATAAACAACTGGAAGCAATGGCTACTAGTGGTAAACTCAAATCCTAATGAGAAATTTGGATTCGGATTATTGGTAGCATGCTTAGTCAGGGGTTGATCATAGTTGAATATAACCGACGTGATGTTGCTGAGCCTGTACCTCGCAGCGATGGAAAGGGCGAAGTGATCATGTTTCATGGTATTGAATATCTCTGTACCCGTGCTGTCAGCTTTCGTATAATATCCGGCCACTGCATTTTGATGAGACAGACTTGGAGCGACCTGGATTGAAAGTTTGTCGTTGATCTTTCTGGCAATGATTAGCTGGTTGAAAAATATCATCCGGTCGGATGCATACTTCATTCCACTCCCATCATAAATTGTAGGATCTTTCCGGGAGTCGATGCCTATATCGCCAAAGTACGTGATGCTTACAGGATACCTATGTTTTGTTTGGGTGATTATTGAATACTTGGCACTGGCATCCCACAGCATATTGGCCTTTGTAATGCCAAACCCAAGATTAAGCTTATTGATTGGCGAATAACTGAAGCCAAGACGGATATTGGAAGGAGCAAAGAATCCCCAAAAATCCTTGTAGCCGTTGGTTATCGTACCAAAGCGGTGCATGATATCCATTTCAAATGTCTTCTTCACCGGCACCATTACAGTTTGATTGTCGATGATCCATACGCTTTGGAAAGTATTTTTTACCGGCTTTACTTTTTTGATTACTGGTGCAGCCGGTTCTTCGCTGGCTACACTCGTGCTGTCATTCTGAGCGATAGAATCAATGGGCATTGCGACAAGCCAGAGGGCCAGACCGGCTACTAACAGCTGCCACGGTCTTTTGATGTCTATGATACGTTTCATATATCTGTTTTATCAGTCAGTTAATTGTTTGGTGCACCGTTCCGGATCCAGTCGTAAACTTTTTGTCTGTCGGTTGCGGAAGGAATGTATTCTTTCATTTCACCATTTATTTTTTGGTAGAGAATACTTTCTTTCGGTACTGATGTGTTTACGAAGCCTCCATTGACAATTTGCAGGTATGATACATCTGCAGTCATGTAAGGATGATGCGCGCCGGAAACATGGCAACCCACCAGGGCACAGCTTGAGTTAAACAGCGGTTTCAATTCCATGCTGAAACTTACTGCTTGCGGTGGGCCGTCTGGATTTGCTGCGACTTCGGGAAGAATGACATCTTTATAACAGGCAGTTAGTCCAAAGGCAACCGCAACAACTACTACCATATATATACACACTCTTTTCATATTAGTCGTTTTAAAGTGATTATTTGTTGTTGAAGTTCATGTTGCATTGAATATCTATCTTATCACCGATACTGGTACTTGTAATTCCATAGTCAGCTTTGTTGAACTGGAAGCTGAGCTGCAAACCAAACACGTCGTAAGGAGCAGCGCCTGCAATAGTTGCGCGTTTGATATATTTTAATCGGCCCGTTAAAGATTTTGTAAGCGGTGCCGGAAGTTTGCCCTGCCATGTCAGGTTGAGCGTAACAAGGTAGTCGCCGGTGGATGGATCAAATGTTACCTTAGTTGTTTTGATCTTCGCAAGATTGGTCACTGTCAGATTTTGAACGCCGGCAACAACAGCCGTTGTACCGAGATTGGTAATATTACATCCTCCATCTCGTCCCGGTTCGCCGGTATTAGATTGGTTGATCTGCACATATCCATTGAAATAAGTCTTGCTATCGTCGTTTTCATAAAATGCCCAGGAGGTATCCTTCAACGGCTGACCAGTTGTATTATAATTGAGCATTTCCGCATCGACGACCTCATGCATGCCGAATTGGTTAAAGCGACCGGTCAACAACCCGGCGGCGCCAATATAGGCTCCTGACCATAGTACGCTGGAGTGCACTTTATCCAATTTCCATTCAGATGCAGTCCCGGCAGTCATATTGCCCGGCAAAAAAGAGCTGGTACCTGGCGAAAACTTGGTACCGGAAGATGCAGGTGGCGGAAGAAGCATATCATCGTCGTGGGTACAACTAAGAAAATAGCCGGAGCCGCTGACTAGAATTACGAAAATCAGAAGTATTCTATTACTAAGCAGTTTCATAAAATATATTTTAAGATGAGTAATGATTAAAGAATTGATGTAGTAAAACTATCTCCTGGAATAGTGACATTTTTATGACGTGTATCAAAACATCGAATGATATCCATCAAACTGACGGGATTTTATTAGTGATTACGTATGATCGGCGGATAATGCAA
>AR_comb_assmDRAFT_10010111_pt1 | contig 12229 bp, 7 predicted proteins | sample ArasoioldDNA_FD_10543 | JGI IMG/M metagenome (IMG submission 10543) | reverse complement strand
CCGATGCCGCCGGACACCGTCAGCGCGTTGTCACCCAACGTGGTAACCGCCTGCGGGTCCGCCTTGTACTGCAACAGCAATTTCAACAGCACCGTATCGCTCGACTGCGCGGCGCGGATGAACGGCGTGGCGCCATCTTCGAAGAACCACTGCATCGTGAAGATCGTGCGCGTGAGCGTGTTGTCCTTGACCTTCTTGTTCGGGTCCGCACCCTTCTCGAGCAACGCCTTGATGATATCGAGGTGATCCATGTCCGGCTTTGGAACTGGATAATCGCCACCTTCGATGTTGCGGTTGTCGGTCGCCAGATACAGAGGCGTCCACCCGCCTTTGTTCGCGATGTTAGGGTCGGCGCCTTTCTCGAGCAGATACTTCGCGAGCAGGTAGTTACGGTTGTTCACCGCGGTGAGGAGCGGTGTCCAGCCGTACTCGGTGACCTGATCGATCGGTGCGCCTGCATCGAGGAGCAGCTTCGCCGATTCCAGATCGCCTTCGCGTGCGGCGAACACGAGCGGCGTCAGACCGCCACCGCCGCTGCCAACCAGGCCCGCGATGACGACCTCGTTGTCATCGTCGTCGGGATCTTGCGCCGCCTGCGCGGCGGCTCCGCCTGCGCGACCCTGACCCTGTGCTCCGGCGTTGCCCGCATTTCCGCCACGCCCTGCTCTACCAGTTGCGCCGGCCTGACGACCGCCAGGTTCAGCTGTTGGCGCCGGAGCCGCGGGTGGCGTTGCTGCGGGTGCGGGTGTTTGTGCTGGTGCTGGCGCTGCACCTCCCTGCCGACCAGCCGTGACCGGATTACCATTCGCATCGAGGGCCTGTCCGAGGCCTCGCTGTCCACCGACTTCACGACCTGACTTCTGATCAATTGCGAGCTGCTCATCGTAGGTGATGCCCGCTGCGGCGGCGCGCTTGCGCCGATCCTGCGCGAGTTCGACCGCGCGCAGATTGACGCGATTGGCCATGTAGTTCCGTGGCAGTCCGGCGCCGCCTGACTTCGCGCTAGGGTCAGCACCGCCGGCCAGCAGCACCTTCACCGCTTCAGGATGCTTCTGTTCGATCGCCCACATCAGAGCGGTCGTGCCGCGGATCGTCTCGCGTGCGTTCACCTCGGCTCCTGCCTCGAGCAGCACCTGTACTGCCTGAGGATTGCCGTTGTGGGCGGCGAACATCAGCATCGTCTCGCCGTTGGCACCCTTCTGTTTCGCATCGGCGCCGGCTTTGATCAGCCGATCGATCAGGCCCGCGTTGCCATACAGCGACGCCATGGCCAGCGGTGCCATGCCCGTGCGATTCGTGGCCTTGACGTTTGCGCCGGCGCGAATCAGCATGTCCGCGAGCTCTGCGTCCTGGCGATAGACCGCCCAGTGCAGCGCCGTCGCGCCATCGACCTGCGGCGCGTTGACGTCGACTTTCTGGAGAATCAGCTTCTGAACTGCCGCGCGATCGCCTCGCTGCGCGGCATCAGCGATGTCGCTTTTGCCGGCGCCGGCCACGAGGGCCGTTGCGATCGCGACCAGCGCGACACACACGACGATCCGACTCTTCATCGTTCTCACCCTAGACAAGCCTCGGCAGAGGACCGGTACTGTCGCCCTGCTTCTCCTGATGGATGTCGAACATATCGAGCACACTGACCAACAGATTTCCCGTCGGCACCGTCTTGCGTTCGTACTTTAAATGCCGATTGCCTTTGAGCTTGCCGTTCGCGCCTCCGACGAGGATGTGCGGCACATCGTAGTGCTGGTGCTGATTCGAATTGCCCATGTTGGTGCCGTACATGATCAGCGTGCGATCGAGCATCGTCTTGTCGCCGTCCTTGATCCCCTTCAGCTCCTCGGCAAGATACGCCATCGTCGAGACGTGATAGCGATTCAGCGCCGCATAGCGGCGAATCTGCACCGGGTCGTCCTGGTGGTGCGAGCCGCCGTGGAAGCTCACGCTCGTTCCGCCTTCGGGGAAGAGCGGGCTCTTCGGGAACGGATAGACGCGGCTTGTCAGGTCGCGCGCGCCGAGCAATGTCGCCACGCGCGTGATGTCGGCCTTGAACGCCACTGCGAGCATCTTCGAATGCAGGCGCACGTGCTCGTCGAACTGCTCTGGAATGCCCGGCGGCAGATCGAGATCGGGGACTTCGTTCGAGTGCTTCGCGGCAAGCTGAATGCGCCGCTCGATCTCGCGGATCTCGTCCGTGTACTGGTTGACGGTGCGCACGTCACCGGCGCCAAGCTGCTTACGCAGACCCTCGAGTTCGCTCACCACAGAGTCGAGGATGCTGCGACTCTGCTTCATGCGCTCGGCGCGAATCTCCGGCGTCGAGCCGCTGCCGAACAGGCGCTCGAAGACGACCTGCGGATTGAGCTCCATCGGAAGCGGGCTCGTGCGCGGCACCTTCTCTTCCGGTGGCGTCGGCAGCTCGATCCACGAGATCGAGTTCGTGTACGAGCAGCTATATCCCTCGCCGCAGTTGCTCGAGCTCGAGTTCGGATCCTCGACCGCTAACTGCAGCGACGGCAGCAGCGTTTCCTGTCCGATCTTGCGCGCGATGATCTGGTCGATCGTCGCGCTCCCCACGGTCGCATCGGAGCCGGCCGTCTTGCGCGGCTTGATGCCCGTCAGATACGCAGCGGCGACCCAGTGGTCAGAACCAGTCGTGCCCTCGGGCGGCTCGGCGGACTGCGACCACATCCCACTGAGCACGACGCTCTGATCGCGCAACTTGTCGAGCGACTCGAGGATGTAGGGCAGCTTCTCCGGAAGCGGTCCCTCAGCCTGGGGCTCCCAGAATCCCGGCCCCATGCCATGCGGATAGAAGATGCCGACGAAACGGCTCGGCGATTGCCCGCCCACCGTCTGCGCGAGCGCAGTGCTCGCTGGCAGCATCGCATCGAGCACTGGCAAGGCCAGTGTGATACCCGCGCCCTTGAGGAACGTTCGTCGCGGAATGTGCCTCTTGGTGATAAACGGCATGGCTAGTTGACTCCCTTTGTCTCGGTCGCTGTCTTGGCGTTTGTCTGGGGCGCAGTCTTGGCGCTCGCGGTGTTAGTGACGGCTTCGTGCTTCGTGTTCATCTGGAACGGCTTGCTCGTCACGACGCCCATGACCATCGACGAGAATCGTCCGTTGTTCTTGACGACGTCATGCGAGATCGCCCGCACGAGCGGCATGTCGCGATACTCGACGCCGCGCCCGAGCGCATACGTCAGCAGCTTCTCGGTCGCCACCGCGACAAACTGCCGGTCGTACTTCGTGGTCAACCAATTCCGCAGTGCCTGCGGACCATCAATCTGCGTGTTGTCGAACACCTGTGACTTCGGATCGACGGCCGTGCCTTCATCCGTCGTGCGCCACAGACCGATACCGTCGAAGTTCTCGAGCGCGAAGCCGATCGGATCCATCAGGCGGTGACACTGCACGCAGTCCTGACGGACGCGGTGATCCAGCATCTTCTGCCGCATCGTCGGTTCCTTCGCGTTCGGATCCGAGGCGCGCGCGGGCAGTGGCGGCACGTCCGCGGGTGGCGATGGCGGCGGCATCCCGAGCAGGTTGCCCATTACCCATTTACCGCGCGTGACCGGCGACGTGCGTTCCGGCTTCGATGTCGTCGCGAGGAACGCGCCTTTGCCCAACAGTCCTTTTCGCGCTTCCATGTCCGGCCCGAGCGACACGCGTCGAAACTGACTGCCGTAGACGTTCTTGATGCCGTAATGCTTGGCGAGCCGTTCGTTCACGAACGTGTAGTCGGCCGTCAGCAACTCGAGGATGTTGTGATCCTCGCGAACGATCGTGTCGAACAGCAGTTCGACTTCGCGCCGCATCGCCTGACGCAGCGGGTCATCGAAGTCGGGATAGAGCAGCGGCAGCGGCGCTGTCGCATCGAGTCCGCGCAGGTTCAACCACTGTCCGGCGAAGTTCACCGCAAGCGATTCCGCCTTCTGGTCCTTCAGCATTCGGCGGACTTGCTGCTCGAGCACCGCAGGATTTTTCAGACGCCCCTGCGCGGCGATCTTCAGCAGCTCCGCATCAGGCGACGAGCTCCACAAGAAGAACGACAGGCGCGACGCCAGGTCGATGTCGCTGATGCGATACGCCTGATTCGCGCGAACGCTGATCGGTTCCTCTTCGATGCGATAGATGAACTGCGGCGAGGCCAGTACGCGCGCGAGCACCATCTCGATGCCCAGTTCGAAGTCTTTCTCCTTCCGGCCGAACCGGTAGAAGTCCATCAGCAGATCGGTGTCGGCGGCAACCGCAGGACGACGGAAGGCGTAGGTCGCGAGGTTGCTGACGATCTTCCGCGCACAGGCCGTTTCTTCCGCGGCGGCCTTCGGCGTGCACACGAAGATCTTGCGGCGGCTCGGCGAATCCTTTGCTGCTGTCGCGTTGAACGGACCTTCGATGCGAATGGTCCCGACGTGCGGGAAGAACGTGTAGCCCGGCGTCGGTCCCGTCTGCACCGTCGAGCGCATGAAGTGCTTGTCGAGATCGAGGAGCGGCGCAAAGTTCGTCGCGAGGAAGGTCGCGCCGATCGAGTGGGTGCCGGCCGTGGTCTTGAATCTCACACGCATCGGCGTGCCGCCGCGGCCACCGAAGAACGCTTCAGGTCCGGACTGACCACCGCCGCCGATAGGTCCGCTTGGACCGGCCGCGCGTCCGCCGCGGTTACCGCAATTGGTCGGCTGGTTGCGTCCGCCGCCCTGCCAGTTGACGAGCGCGAGCTCTTCGCCGTCGAGCAGCATCGAGAGACGCTCGCAGGGCACCGAGCCGAATCCAGTCGGGGACATGTTGTCACCGAAGATCGGCGTGACCGTCAGCGTGTATTCACCATCTGAGGGGAACGTGTGCGGCACGAGCATGCCGCCACGCGTACCGAAAGGCATGCCTTCGACGTGATAGTCCTGCGACGTGTCTTCACGCGTGCGATAGACGACGAGCGTCGGCTCTTCCGGGTATCCGAGCGCGAGACGGCTGATCTTTTGTGCCGCCGACACGTATGCCTCAACGAGCGTGGATGAGAGACCGAGCGCTCCGGCGATGTTGTCGAAGCCGGAGGTGGAGTCGTCCGAGGGCAGATACTTGCCAGGGTCGATCTGCAGGTCGAGCAGATCACGAACGACGTTCGCGTACTCGGTGCGATTGAGACGATGCAGTCCTGGCGGCGGCGTGAACGGCGTCGCAGTGCGATCGAGTGCGGTCTCGAACGAAGTGATGATCGCTTCGAAACGATCCGGGTCAGGACGCTTCACGCCAAGCGGCGGCATCTGGCCTGCGCGCGTCTTGCGGACGACCAGCTCCCACTTCTCGCGATCCTTGTCCACATTGCCGGGATCGAGCGCGTCCATCGTCAGACGACGAGACGAGTCGAGGCCGGCGGCCTTCATCTTCTCGCTGTGGCAGCCAACGCAGTATTGCGTGAGAAACGCGCGCTGATCCTCGGCGGAAACGGCCGGGGCGGCGGGAGTCGTCACAGCCGCGACTGGAGTCGGCTGCGCGGGACGAGTCGTTGGGGTCGCGGGTGCTGACTGCTTGGGTTTAGCAGATGCCGGTGCCGGCTGCTGCGGACGAGCGGTCTGGGCGTAAAGCGCACCCACATACATCGCTGTCGCTAAACAGCCAACCACCAGAGATCTTCGTGTCATCATTTGCTCCGCGAACTCGAGCCGGAAGAGAACTGGACGCGCCGTCCGCAGAGGGCCAAAAACCCAGCGGACTAAATAGGATACCGGAATTTCAGGGTGTCCGGCAAACCGCGGGAACACCTCCGCCCAGCAGGCCCTTGCTCGGGAATACGCCCATCCCAGGGCCATCGTTTCCGTGGGAACTTCCTCGGCTCGGCCCTATGTGCTCTGCCATGTCAATTGCACCACGTGTGCCAGCTATTGGCTTACGAAACGAAAGCCGCTTGAAGGAGTATCAGTAGCGGTGCGGAGATACTTCGTCGCGACTATCGTTGCGCTGGCAGTCGCAACATCAGCGGCGGCTCAAGAAAAAGGGACCGACACCTCGGCCGCGCCGCCCCCCCAGAGCCAGGCGGACCCTCAATCGCCGCCTCCGCTCACGTTCAACATCACCGTCGTTGGCAACACGCCGCTGCAGGGCAGCGATCTGCCCATCGATCAGATCGCCGCTCCCGTTCAGACCGCAACCAAGCGAGAGATCCTCACTTCGGGAGCGCTCGATATCTCCGACTTCATGAACCGGCGGTTGAACGCTGTGAACGTCAACGAGATCCAGGGCAACCCGTTTCAGGCGGATATCAGTTATCGCGGCTATACGGCCTCGCCGTTGCTCGGCACGCCACAAGGCCTCTCGGTGTACCTGGACGGGGTTCGTTTCAACCAACCCTTTGGCGACATCGTCAGCTGGGATCTCATTCCCCAGTTGGCCATCTCGTCGATCGCGTTGATGCCGGGATCGAATCCGCTGTTCGGATTGAACACGCTGGGTGGTGCGCTGTCGCTCGAGACGAAGAACGGGGTTCGCGATCCCGGCACGCTGGTGCAGGCGACGTACGGCGCGCATGGTCGACGCGCCGTCGAATTCGAGCACGGCGGTTCGAGAGGCGGGGGTGGGTTGAATTGGTATCTCTCCGGCAATTTGTTCAAGGAGGACGGCTGGCGCGACAACTCTCCATCCGACGTCGGGCAACTGTTCGGCAAGCTCGGATGGCAGCGCCCGCGGACCGACGCCAGCCTGAGCGTCGCCTATGCCTCGAACACGCTGAACGGGAACGGTCTGCAGGAGACCGGCTTCCTGGATCGTGACTACTCGAGCGTATACACAAAGCCTGATGAGACCGACAACCGTTCGGTGTTTCTCAACCTGGCCGGCCGCCACTCCCCGCGCAACGGACTCACGCTCTCAGGTAGCGTGTACTTCCGTCACATCGGAACAAAGACGTTGAACGGCGACCTCAACGAGGAGTCGCTCGTCGAGTCGGTGTATCTCCCCGGTGAGAACGCGCAGAACACTCCGTTTCCATCGAGGCGATGTCTGCGTGACATCGCCGTAGACGATGTGCCAGAGGAGACGTGCAACGGGCTGATGAATCGGACCGACACTCGTCAGCGAAGTGCGGGTGCCTCCGGGCAGATCACGTGGTTGCGCGCGCCCGATCGCCGGCATCAGCTCACTGTCGGCGGCGCATACGACGACAGCGTCGCGCACTTCCTTCAGTCATCCGAGCTTGGGTACCTGAATCCGGATCGCAGTGTCACCGAAGCCGGCGCGTTCACGGATGCGCGTGTCGATCTCGATGGGCACACGCGAACGGCGAGCCTCTACGCGACGGACACGCTTCGGTTGCACGCGCGTGTCCATCTCACGTTGTCCGGTCGCTTCAATCGCACGGTGGTTGAGAATCTCGATGCGATCACGCCTGGCGGTGGGACCGGATCGCTCGACGGCACGCACACCTTCAGCCGATTGAACCCCGCTGCTGGCCTGACGATCGATCTGCCGCGAGGGGTGAACGCGTATCTCGGATACAGCGAAGGCAGCCGCGCCGCGACGTCGATCGAGCTTGGCTGTGCCGATCCCGAATCACCATGCAAGCTGCCGAATGCGATGGCCGGCGATCCGCCGCTTGATCAGGTCACCACGCGCACGACGGAGGCCGGTGTGCGCGCGACATCACCGGTCCTTGCGAACCGGCTGCGGGTGCGCTGGCATGCCGGCTACTTTCGCGCCGAGAACCGCAACGACATTCTGTTTGTGATGTCCGAGCGGACCGGGTTTGGCTACTTCCGCAATTTCGGGAGCACGCGTCGGCAGGGTGTGGAGACTGGTGCCGACACGCAGGTCGGTCGTGTCACATTCGGCGCCGGATATACGTTCCTCGATGCGACGTTTCAGAGTCCCGAAACATTGAACGGCGAGAGCAACAGTAGCAACGATGCCGGGCCGGGACTCGAAGGCGCGATCGAGATCGAACCTGGCGCACGCATGCCGTTGGTTCCGCGGCATGTCTTCAAGGCCTATGGTGAGTTGAGAATTCGCTCGAACGTGTTTCTCGATCTCGGGCTGGTGTCCGCCTCGAGCTCGTATGCGCGTGGGAACGAGAACAACGCGCATCAACCCGATGGCCTCTATTACTTCGGTGCCGGCTCGACGTCCGGTTATGCGGTCGTGAATCTTGGTGCGCGCTACGAGGTGACCACGCGCGTCGGCATCTTGCTGCAGGTGAACAATCTCTTCGACCGGCGGTACGCGACCGCATCACAGCTTGGTGTCAACGGATTCACCGAGGCGGAGACGTTCATCGCGCGGCCATTTCCTCCGTCGGGTGGCGAGTTCCCGCTGCAGCACGGAACATTCGTCGCACCGGGCGCGCCGGCGGCGCTGTGGATCGGCGCACGACTGAAGTTGTAACTGACAATTCCGGCGCCCGATCGGCTACGCGCCGATCGCTGCCCGAATCCGAGCCGTCGCGTACTTCGTGAGCGCTTCAACAGCGCCTGGCTCACGTCCGAGTCGGCCATCGATCGCCAGCATGGCGACGCCATGTACGGCGGACCAGACAAAGAGTGCCATCTGTTCTGTGTCGTCACGCCGCGCCAGGTGCTGCTGCTGTAAGGCCGCGAGCGCATCAACGAGTACCTGAAACGCGCCAGCGCCTTCCTTTTTCAATTCGGCGTCGCCGGCGTCCGGGATGTCGGCGCCGAACATGACGCGGTAGTGCGACGGATGCGTCATCGCAAAATGCACGTACGCCACGCCCATGGCCTCGAACGCCCGCACACCACGTCCACCGTCCTCCCAGGCGCGGGCCGTGTCCTCACGCAGCACACGGAATCCCTCTGCGGCGACCGCGGCGAGGAGCGCGGCTTTATCGGTGAAATGCCGGTAGAGGGCGGTTCGCGAGACGCCGAGTGTGCTGCCGACGCCGCGTAGCGTCAGCCCATCGATACCGTGGCTGTGAATGGTGCGCACCGCTGCCTGCAGCAGGGCGCGGCGGAGGTCGCCGTGATGGTACTGGTCGGCACGTTTTCGAGCCGGTTTTGCTGGGGTCGAGCGGGCCACTGGGGTCCAGCTTACGAACTTATGTTGACAGAGTCAACATCTCTGGATTACTGTGATGTTGACAACGGCAACATTGAGGATGCCGGGAGGAGTGACCATGACATCGCTGGGTACTCGGCTTCGGACCGCGGTGAGTCGGTTGTGGGCCGGCAGCCCCGTGCTGACCGCGGCGGGACTGCTGATGACGGGCGTGCTGGCGGCGTCGTTGATCGGTCTGCTGGTCGATCCACGCGTGATCACCGGCGCGCCGGCATGGCTGAAGCCGACGAAGTTCGCCGTGTCGACCGCCATCTACATGCTGACCCTCGCGTGGATCTTCACGCTGCTCCCCGAGTGGCCGCGTATGCGGCGCATCGTCGGCTGGATGGCGGCCGTCATCTTCGTGCTCGAAGTGGCGATCATCGACACGCAGGCGTGGCGCGGCACGACCAGCCACTTCAATATCGGGACGACGCTCGATCTGGTCCTCTTCGCGATCATGGGGACAGCCATCGCGGTGCAGACGCTCAGCAGTGTGGCGGTCGCGGTCGCGCTGTGGCGGCAGCGTTTTGACGATCGCGCATTAGGGTGGGCGCTTCGACTCGGATTGGTCATCACCATCGTCGGCGCGAGCACCGGCTGGCTCATGACACGACCGACTGCGGCGCAGCTGAACGAAGCGCGCACGACGGGTCAGATGGCGATCGCCGGCTCCCACACTGTTGGCGCGCCCGACGGCGGGCCGGGCTTGCCGGGTACCGGATGGAGCGTCCAGCACGGTGATGTCCGCATCCCGCACTTTGTCGGCCTGCACGCGATGCAGATCCTGCCGCTCCTCGCCCTCGTCCTGCGTCGACGCCGCTCGGATGACGTCGCACGCGTCCGCGTCGTGATCGTCGCGGCTGCGAGCTACCTCGCGCTGTTCGCCATCCTGCTGTGGCAGGCGCTGCGCGGCCAGTCGTTCGTCCAACCGGACGGACACACGATCGCAGCGCTTCTTGGTTGGGTGATACTCAGCGCAATCGGTGCCTGGTTTGCGGCGGCGCGACGAGCTCGGACCGGCAGTCGCGCGATCGCGATGGCATGAGACGCGATCGCGGTCGCATGTGAGAGGTGAGTCGTGACTCCAGAACAGGTGTTCTCGATTGTGAATCTGATCGCGACGGCCGCATGGGTCGCATTGCTGATCCTTCCCGGGCGACGTTGGGTCACTGGGATCGTGACGAGCACAGTCGTGCCCGTGCTGTTCGCGATCGTCTACGTGGGTATTGTGGCGACGACGTTCGGCCGGACGCCGGGTGGGTTCACGACACTGGCCGGCGTCGCCACGTTGTTCAGCAATCCATGGGCGTTGCTGGCCGGATGGATTCACTACCTCGCATTCGATCTGTTAATCGGCACGTGGGAGACGCGTGACGCACGCGAGCACGGCGTTCCGCATCTCCTGCTCGTGCCGTGCCTGGTGTTGACGTTCCTGTTTGGTCCAGCGGGATGGCTGCTTTATCGAGGCGTACGAGCCGCGAAGTCTTCGCAGATGCGCCAGAGCCTCTCCTCGGTGTCGTGACGTCTGAACTCGCACGGCGCTTCGCGTCGATCGGCAAAGAACCTGGCGGTGAGGCCAGCCACATCTGGCGACGCCGCCAGCCACACGGCGGTGTCGGCTCCCTGGACGACTGTGCGGCCGGGACGGGCGCGCGCCTGTCGAACCTCCGGGAGCAGATTGCGTGAGAGCTCGGTGTCAGGCACCCACCCCGGTGTCATGGCATTCACCGTGATGCCGCGTGGCTGGAGACGCCTGGCCACTGCCCAGCTCCAGAGTCGATCGCACGCCTTCGACTGCCGGTACGCAAGAAGACCGTCGTACCCTCGTCGTGTGAATTCGAGATCGTCGAGATCGAGATCGCCGGCGAAGGCCGACGCCACAACCACGACGCGCGCCGCGCCATCGCGGTTGAAGTGATCGAGCAATCCACAGGTCACGCGGTGGTAGCCGAGCACGTTAGTGGCGAATGTCAGCTCGATACCGTCCGCGCTCACACGCCGCTCGCCCTGTACTGTGCCGGCGTTGTTCACCAGCACATCGAGCGGTTCATGACGAGCGGCGTACGCGGCGACGAAGGCCTCGACTGACGCTCGACTCGATACGTCCACGTGAAGGACGTCCACACGACCGGCGTGTGGCTGCGCCGCGATCTCGCGCGCCACGGCGTGTCCCTTTGCCTCGTCACGGCAGGCGAGCACGAGATGCGCACCGAGTGCACCCAGGTCGATCGCGATCTGCCGGCCGATTCCCGACGTCGGTCCGGTGATTACCACGTGCTTCCCTGCGATCGAGTCCATAGGGCGAAGGCTTTCGGCTTTTGGCTCTGGGCTTTCGGGTGACGATTCGGAGCTGCTTCGCTGGAGCTCACGGGCTGCTCAAGCCCAAAGCCGAAAGACTAAAGCCCAAAGCCCAAGGCTGAGGCGATTATAGAGGCGTGAACGATCTCATTCGGCGACGCCTTGCCAATCAGCGTCTGTTGCGCTCCTCCTTCCGTACGCCTGCGGAAGTGGTGTCGTGGCTCGGCGCCATGCAGTCACAGGATTATTTCGGCGCGAAATGGGCGATCGGTCTCCGTGCCGCGGTGACGGACGAGGACGTCGAACGTGCCGTCGACGAGGGCGCGATTGTCCGCACGCACATCCTGCGACAGACGTGGCACTTCGTCGCACGCGACGACATCCGGTGGATGCTCGCGCTCAGCGGCCCGCGAGTGAACGCGATCAGTGCCCACTACTACCGCAAGATGGAGCTCGACGAGCGCACGTTCACGCGCAGTCGCACCGTGTTCGAACGAGCGTTGCGCGATGGCCGATCGCTCACGCGTCCCGAGCTTGGCGCCGCACTGCGCCGCGAGGGCATCACGGCAAGCGGGACACGGCTCGCGTTTCTCACGATGCGCGCCGAGCTCGATGCGGTGATCTGCAACGGCCCCCGACGCGGGAAACAGTTCACATATGCGTTGCTCGAGGAGCGCGTGCCGCACGCTCCGTCGATCGATCGCGAGACGGCGCTGGCCACGCTCGCGCGCCGCTACTTCACCAGTCATGGACCGGCGACGCTGAAGGATTACGCGTGGTGGTCGGGGCTCACCGTTCGTGACGCGAAGGCCGGCATTGACCTGGCTGGATCGTCGCTCGTCTGCGACGAGGTGGATGGGTTTACGTTCTGGTCAGCCGACCGGCCGGT
>AR_comb_assmDRAFT_11192936_pt1 | contig 12230 bp, 14 predicted proteins | sample ArasoioldDNA_FD_10543 | JGI IMG/M metagenome (IMG submission 10543) | reverse complement strand
GTAGCTGATGACAGCAGACTTCATTACAAGGGCAATCCGTCGACAACTCATTTTGAAATTTATGGAAATGGCGCGATCGTTCATGAATAAAAAAACAGGGTCTTCTTTTTGAAGACCCTTGCTGCACATGAGGAATAGAACTAAAAAAGCAACTTATTGAACGGTCAACTGGTTAACGACCGATGCCTTAGTTTTTTCATTTACAACTTTCAGGAGGTAGTTTCCACCTGTAACAAATTGCGGGAGCCTGAATTCTTCTGTTTGCATTGCGGTGGTTATCGTGACGTATTTTGAACTGATCAATTGTCCTGAAATATCCATAAACTGGAGCTGGTACCGTCCGGCCGGTTGGTCAGAAAATGAGATCTTAACGAAGCCATTGGTGACAGGGTTTGGATAAACCGCTATGCTATTCTTTTGTATTTCCTGCTGTACGGCTCTATTTTGGCGGTCCTCAGTTTCAGCGGCATCCGGCACAACTTCGTTTACTATTGGCTCCTGTACTAGATCATGTTTTTTCCTTTCTTTCTTTTTCTTTTCAAAAGCAAGATTACCGCTGGCCAGGTCGGATGCATTAAATACAGTTTCGCCGGAGGAGACTTTTTCGGCTTGCATCGTAGTAAGGTCAAACCTAAAGTAGCCGACTGTAGATTGGGAACTGCAAACTATTACTTTGCTGCCCTCTTCCACCATTGCTCCGTTCGTCGTAAATCCTTGCGGAAGTCCTTTTATGGTGCCCTGGTAAGCGGCTATCCTGGTGTCTATCGCTATCTTAAACACATTCCGATTGCCGGTGATGAGGTATAAGTTACCCGAAGCATCGGCAATCAGATCCCCGCCATAGCCGCCTTTGTTGCGAACGGTAAAATTATTGTTGGCAGGGTCATCAGTTATGGAGCCGAGGTCCGTGATCGTGACGTTCTTGCCAGTTGTAAAGCGAATCAAGTGTTCTGCGTTGTTTGACATGGCATAGCCGTTTCCATCTGCGGCTATCACCATCCGGCAAATCTGATTCCCAGCGTCACCCGGACCATTTACAACGCCGAATGGCTCATCTTCGAAATAATAGATTTTTGGCGTTTTTGCTTTCAAATCAATGTATCGAAGTTGATTAATACCCATCGGTGTGTAATAAAGGCGCTCATGCTTTTTGTCATATGCACAAGCAGCCGAATTGGTCGCAAAAGGCTTATCTTTTGTTTCCTGTATCCTGTTTCTGATTTCTTTGTTGATGATAACGACGTTGTCGAATGTCTTTTGCTTAAGTAGTTGCATCTTTTCTGCGTCGAGCTTTAGTTCCTTGATTTTTCGATCGGCGTCAATCGAGTAGGCTTGAACTCTGTCTTTTTGCTCTAATTCCATGTCGAGGTTAACTACCCTTCTTTTCGGCGACTCTGTCCCCGTATTGACATCCTTTTTGACGATGGGTTTTCCTGTTCTTGCATTTAATAGTTCAACTTCATCTGTGCTTTTATAAATCTGCTTTACTTCCTGCCCGGTTGTAATGTCAACTACCCGAACTTCCTTCCACCCGGTTTGCCCCTTTTGTGAGGCCGTGATCGCGAAACCGGTTATTTGTTTTTGTTTGGATTTTTGAGCGAAGAGCGAAGAGACTAATAGAAGAGTAACCCATAGGAGTAAAAGTTTCGGTTTCATAACAAAAAGTTTTTGTAAAGGGAATCTACGATAAATTTCGTTGATAGCAAAAAATTAATTACCGGCGATTCCTTTGAAGGATGAATGGCTGTAGACACCTGCAAAGACGTTCAAATAGAAAAGATCACCCGCCGCGGATGATCCTTTCTATTAGGTTAGCTAAACAACTACTAACAGTCGACCCTTATTTGGTTTTATCCTTCAGGTCAGCCGCAGTCACATAATTCTTATGGCCCTTTTTGTCTATCCAATAATATTTTGAATGACTATCAATATAAATGGTTTGACCATTCGGACCCATCTTGCCTTTGTACACTTCGTCCGTTACTTTAGCCTTACCCTTTGAAGCTACTTCTGCCGTCTTGTTGCCTGCTGCCTTTGCTCCCTTCTTCACACTTTGTTCAGTTTTCTTTACAACCTGTGCGCTTGTCGTGTACGAAATGCCAATAAGGCAAGAGAAAATTAGAATTCCAATTATCTTTTTCATAGTTTAAAATTTAAATTTACCTATAGGTCTTTCACCCTAAAACAATGCCAGTAAATGTATTATGGTAGCCTGGAGAGATAAGAATCTATCCCCGCAATGTAATGGTAACGTCATATTAGCATTATCAATACCGCAGGCGATCCTTGTCATTGGGGTCAGTTGCGCCGGCCTGCTGCTTCCTGACGCTTATTCAACGGAAACGTTGAACTGGCAGGCACAAACGATCGGCCAGGATGCAGTTGATCTTTTCCTTGTAGTGCCGGTTCTTCTTCTGGCAACCTTTTTTGCTGCACAGAAGAATAGGATTGCGTGGCTTTTGTGGAGTGGCGTGAACTTATATCTCATTTATACCTTTGCAATCTACTGCTTCAATATTCATTTTAGCAGGTTGTTTATTGCGTATTGTTTTACACTTGGGCTGTCTTTTTACTCATTGTTTTATTTCTTGTATATCGAAGTAAAGGGATCAGTTACCGATGTTGTTGTTAAGAAATCACTGGCTAAAATCATCGGGATTTTTTTTCTTGTGATCTCCGTTTCATTTTACTTTTTATGGTTGTCAGAAATAATTCCTGCTTCGGTTGCCGGGACAACGCCAAAGTCTTTGGTCGAATCAGGATTGACGACTAATCCCGTTCACGTAATCGACCTGGCCATCTTCCTTCCTGGGCTTTTTCTCGTTGCTGTTTTCGCGATAAAGGGAAAAATGTTGGGCTTTTTCCTTGTTCCCGCGATGCTGGTGTTTATGGTTTTGATGAGTATCACTATTGCGGTCTTGATCATGGTTATGAAACGAAATGGATTTGAAGGCGATTACGCGTTGTCAATAGGAATGGCTGTTTTGGCACTGATTAGTGCCAGCCTTCTGATTGCTTATCTGAGATAGCTGAGTTTTATTTCAATGAATCTTTTTGAAGAACTATATTTCATGCCAGTAGAATTACTGGGTGCATAGGTATTTGACCGTTCTATTGCTGAATATCCTCGTGCAAACGAAGGTACACCCACGTTCACCGCGGGCGGTGCGCCTAAGAATTCTCTATGTCTTTTGTTACCTTTAGTCTTCATTCGTGGTCTATGGTAAAATTTGATACAAATAACACGTTCAAGCGGTTGCGGAATCGCTATCGACTCGTGGTTATGAATGATGATACTTACGAGGAAGTTGTCACATTTAAGTTGTCAAGACTGAGCGTATATGTGCTGTTCAGCGCCATATTCGTCGTCCTGGTAGGGCTAACGGTAGCCCTGATTGTTTTCACGCCCTTAAAATATTATATTCCCGGGTACGACGATCTTAAGATTGGGAGGGAATACCGGCAACTTAAATATAGAACTGACTCACTTGAACAACAAGTAGATTACCAGGCACGTTATATAGAAGGAGTCAAGAGAGTTTTGAAGGGGGATGCGGCGGTAAAGCTGGATACAACTAGTATCAATCTACCCAAGGACGAGTACTCAAACGACTAAATATACAATACCTATGTTTAACAACAAACCTACTACTATGAGTAATGAAAAACCAACCGGAAACGGCACTACACTCATCAGTGCCGGAACTACGCTCAAGGGCGACATCAGCAGCAACAGTGATCTGCGTATCGATGGAACTATCATTGGGAATGTAAGCTCCTCTTCTAAAATTGTAATCGGGGCCAGCGGAAATGTTGAAGGCGATATCACCGGCAACCAGGCCGATATCGTCGGAAAGGTTTCTGGTAATATCAAAACGAAGGACCTTTTGCAGTTAAGAGGCGATTGCACGGTAAAGGGAAATGTAAATGCCGGTAAATTGCAGGTGGAACCTACAGCCATTTTCAATGGACAATGCCACATGGGAACAAATGCCGAGTCTACACCCGCGAATGTCCTGGAAATGGTGAATAAGGGGAATGTAAATGGCGTTAAAGCAGCAGCGCAATAATAACAAAAATACTGAGCTGATTCGTTATGCCAGCCTGGGCACACAATTTTTGGTGTCGCTTGGGCTGGCAGTTTTTTTGGGATTAAAGGCAGATCGTTGGTTAAAAATTTCCGCACCTTTGCTTGTATGGCTATTGCCATTGGTAGTGCTCCTGGGCATGCTTTACAAGATTATAAGAGAAACTTCCAAACCACAGAATAAAAATGAGAAGAAATAACGCGAGTCCAATGATGCCAGTTATTGCGTTGTTTGTTGTACTCAATGGCCTGTTTTTAACGGCAAAGAATTTATTGGAAAAATATGGATTTGACAGGGATGTACTGATCGTTGGGAACGTTATTTTGTTTGCGGTAACGTTACTTTCATATTGGATAAGTGTAAGAAATTTAAAATCGGAAGATCCCCAGAAGTTTGTTCGGGGAGCCACACTGAATACGATGCTTAAACTGGTAATTTGTGCCATGGCCGCTTTTATCTACATTTTCACTTTCCGCGGCCAGCTAAATAAGCCTGCCTTGTTTGCCTGTATCGGGTTATATTTTATTTACACAATGGTTGAAGTATCCATCCTTACCAGATTATTGAAGGGAAAGAAGAATGCCTAAGAAAGAAGCGCCTATCGATCACCTACAACAGTTTTTACCACCGGCGACCTATGACGCGGTTTTGCAGTATCTCCGGTTTTACAAGGTCCATCTTACCGTAGCCAGGGAAAGGAAAAGCATCCTGGGAGATTATCGTCACCGTACGCATTTCAAGAATCACCGCATCAGCGTGAACGGCAATCTCAACAAATTCTCATTCTTGATTACGCTTTTGCATGAGTTGGCTCACCTGCTTACGTTTGAGCAGTTTGGCAACAGGGTTTTGTCTCACGGTAAAGAGTGGAAAATGGTATATCGAAAATTACTCGAGCAGTTTGTCCAGAATAAGATTTTTCCTTTGGATATCGAAAGAGAACTGTTGAACTCCCTCAGAAATCCTGCTGCTACAAGCTGCGCAGAAGATGGGTTAATACGGATCCTCAGAAAGTATGATGATCCAAAAACTCACGTCAGGCTAGTTGAAGAAATTCCGGCTGATAATTTGTTTCGATGCAATGACGGGAGGGTATTTAAGAAAGGAGAGAAGATAAGAAAGAGATTTAAGTGCATAGAGATAAAGACCGGGAGAATTTATTTGTTTAGTCCCGTCTACGAGGTCGAAGCAGTCTGAAGCCTGCCTTCGAGAGTTTTCCCTGGTATTCCTACGGAAGCCATAACGTAGGTGTCACAAGGTGCCAGATGAAAGATAGCATTTCCCTAAGTGCATTTTCTTATGCACGTAAAAATCACCTGCGTGCATGGGGAAAAACCATCTCCATAAAATTTTGAACCAGCCCTTTTCTTTGCATCTTTATGCCATCAAAACTAAGCAAACCGATCCTACAGAAAACAGTATCCAATATCCGAAAACACCACCGAATCCAATCCTTATGAATCCAACGGCGTCCAAGTCCTAATGCAAAAACTGTATTAATCCTCAACGCCTGTAAAAAAATTTCCCCCCGACATATCGTCGGGGGGAATTTTCTTTAGCATACTCAATTAACAATGCTTATGGACGACCAACTAGTGAGTCACTTTTTTCTTCACCTCGTTTCTTACCACGGCATAGTCTACGCCGTTGAAGTTATAAGTCGATACCTGTTGATATAGCTCAGTAGCCTTGATTGCATTACCAGCTGCCTCATTGGCCATGGCTTGCCAGTATTTGGTGTAAACTGACACTGGATTTGCTTTTTCAAAATGACTGACCGCATCAGAATATTTTTTCTCTTTCATACTGATATAGCCCTGCGCCATTTCATAGTCTTGCAATTTAGTGGGCAGATTTATTGGTGAAATGGTGGCTTTCATTTCTTCGGCTTTTGCCTTTGCATCATTTAATTTTCCCTCAACGGCATTTGCCAACGACTCCCAATAAAGCAGATTGGCTCTTTGGACAATCTTTTCTTCCTCCGATCCTACATCATTGGCCACCTGGTCTGAAGGCTCCTTCATCATACTAATCACTTGTCTAAGCCGGGCGGCATTACCTGTATGAAAAGAAATCATAGCACAATTAAACAGGAAGTTCAGTTTTTCACTTGCGATCTTGCTTTTAGGAGCGTTAGAAGCCTCAGCCTTTGAAACATTATTTAAAAGAGCCTGTATTGCCATGTCAGGATTCCCAGCATAGACGTAGGTAAGGGCTATATACATTTTAGCGCCGGTATTGTCAATGTCATGTTTGGCTCCCTCCATATAATCGTTTTTTGCTTCGTCGTAATTTCCAAGAAAGCTGTTCACATGTCCCTTTTTATAGTAAGCAGTGGGCTCATCAGGATTCAATTCAATCGCCTTCAAATAAGCGGCCCTCGCCTTCTCAAGATTATCCTCTGCCCGGAAGCAATCACCCAACTGTACTTGTGCGCCAGAACTTTTAGGGTTTAGCTCAATAACTTTCTGTGCATTCTCCTCAGCTTTTTTGAAATCCTTTGGTTCGCTGAATAAATAGGAGCCTGACAGCGCATTGTATCCGCCTACCCATTCTGGATCTACATCGATAGCTTTTTGAAAGGCGGCCCTTTCTTCATTCACGCGATTTGCCGCCTGGTAAGTGAATCCAAGGTCAACCTGCGCTCTTGCTGCATCGGGATAAGCAGCAGCAATTTTCTGTGTGATCTCCAGCCGCTTGTCCCAGTTGTTGGTTACAAAAGTATTTTCGTACTCATAATACATTTTTTCCCAGTCACTCGCGGCATCCAAATGCTTCTTTGCCATGTTCAGGTCATCTATGGCTTCTTTGGGTGAGAGAGAGAAGTTAGCTCTAAACAGGTAGGCAATGGCCATTGTGGGATCCAGTTGGATGGCCTTTGTAAAAGCGGCCCGGGCCTTGTTGGCATTATTGTCATCCGAAAAAGCAAGGCCCTCCTGGAAAGCAGCAATGGCTTGTTTTGACTCAGAGGTTGCAGGAATTTCTGTGATTTTTGCCGCGCTTGCAGTAGTTTCTCTTTTCCCCTTTTTTTCAGTACCTACAAGATTACAGGCAAATAATGAAAAGAAGATAGCGAGAAGCGGCAGGGCTATGCAGTTAGTCTTCTTCATGGTTGATAATTTAAAAAGTTAAAGAGTGTCGATGTAATTCGTGGACGGATTTTAAGGGGGCGTTTTTATAGAGAAAGTGATCTTAAAGGCTCCCAAAAGATAATAAAATAATCCAGAAGAGTTATAAAATGTTAGTAACAGTAAAGACACGAAGGAATTAACGCAACAATGCCGCTCATGTTAAGCAACAGCTTTCTTTACCAGGGCAGCAGCTTCGCTCAACAGGATGGCAGACTGCACCTTCAGTCCGCTCTCATCAATTAGTTTTTTAGCTTCTTCGGCATTCGTGCCCTGAAGTCGTACAATGATAGGTATCTGTATGTTGCCAAGATTTTTGTAGGCATCAATCACTCCTTGTGCCACGCGGTCACAACGAACAATACCTCCGAAGATGTTAATGAGTATGGCTTTTACATTGGCATCTTTCAAAATAATCTTAAATCCTGCTTCAACAGTCTGCGCGTTAGCAGTACCTCCAACATCTAAAAAATTGGCCGGTTCACCACCGCTTAGTTTGATCATGTCCATTGTCGCCATGGCAAGCCCGGCGCCATTTACCATGCACCCTACATTGCCATCAAGTTTTACAAAGTTCAAATTGTATTGTCCTGCTTCCACCTCGGTAGGGTCTTCTTCCGTGACATCGCGCATCGCTGAAAGATCCGGATGACGCATCAGGGCATTCTCATCAAGATTCATTTTACAATCCACCGCCACGATTTTATCATCTGCAGCCTTGAAAAGCGGGTTAATTTCCAGCATTGAACAGTCCAGGTCTACATAGGCACTGTATAAACTCGTAACAAATTTTACACAGTTCTTAAAAGCGTTTCCGCTTAGACCTAAGTTGAATGCGATCTTCCTGGCCTGGAACGGTTGTAATCCGCCCGAGGGATGAACCCATTCTTTGAAAATTTTTTCGGGAGTATTGTGTGCAACATCTTCGATATTTATTCCTCCCTCGGTACTGTACATTACTACGTTTTGACCCTTCGATCGGTCAAGTAATACAGATAAGTAGAATTCTTTTCTTTCACTTGGCCCATCGTAATACATGTCCTGCGCCACTAAAACTTTATGTACCACTTTGCCAGCAGGGCCAGTTTGCACCGTGACAAGGGTGCCACCCAAAATTTTTTGCGAAAAATCACTGATTTCCTCCAGGCTCTTACCCACTTTTACGCCATTGATACCAGTTTCCTTAATTTTTCCTTTGCCGCGGCCACCGGCGTGTATTTGAGCCTTTACTACTGCAAAGCTGCTCCCAAATTGTGTTTTGATTTGCCGGTACGCCTCCTCAACTTCGTGAAAGGTGGCACACGCAATGCCCTCCTGCACCGGAACGTTGTATTTTTTCAATAATTCCTTAGCCTGGTATTCATGTAAATTCATCTTGGAAAAATTTGAGCGAAGTTAACATCTTCATGCGATGTTTGAGGCGCGTCTATGCAAAGACTCTTTTGTCGTAGGGATTATCTGAATTGTATCGCCTTCACCGGTCTGACCTTTCGAACAATGACGGAAGGAATCATCAAAACGAGGAAACATACCAGTAAGGTCCCGATGCAAATCATCGCTATTTGCCACCATACAATTTTTACCGCTGCTTCAGTCATGTAATAGGCCTCTTCCTTTAACTTGATGAAACCTGTAGTTTGCTGAAGCCAGCAAATGCCAATGCCAATCGCGGTCCCGAGAATAATGCCCGTGATCGTAATGAGAGTCGAGTGTTGAAGAAATATTTGTTGAACGGTCCAATTCCTGGCACCGATTGCTTTCAAAACGCCCACCATGCGAATACGTTCCAATACCAAAATGATAAGGCAGGTAATGAGATTGATTACGGCTACTACGACCATAAAACCAATAAGTACATTTCTGGTGACATCCTGCATATTGAGCCAATCAAAGATATTCGGATAGAGATCCTGGATAGTTTTGGTATCCCAGGTCGACGGAAATTTCTCAATATTGAAATAAAGTTCATCAGAAACCTTCTGCATCTCGTGATAATCTTTTAAAAAAATTTCATATCCGCCAATCTCATTTGGCTGCCATCCATTCAATCGCTGTATTAGTTTCAAATCGCCGATCGCAAAAGTTTTGTCGTAGTCCTCGATGCCGGTTTTATAAAAGCCGACGATGGTTAGTTTGTCCGGCCTTAACGAGCCATCTGGTCTTACAAAATAGATTACCACTTTGTCATTTAGCCGCAGTTTTAATTGCTCGGCAGTGTACTTGGAAATAATGATCTCTCGGCTGTAAGTTGTATCATTGAAATGCAGCCATCTTCCCTGCGTCATAAATTGCCGAATGTGTGCGAAATTGTATTCCCCATCCAGGCCTTTCATCAATACACCCTCCATTTCATCCTTGGTTTTGAGGATGGCATATTTGGTAGCGAAAGGATGAATGCTGACAACATTGGGATTTTGCCGCATCGCCTGTACTACCGTGTCGTTTTTTTCGATTTGTTCCTCTTCAGCAATGCTACTTTTCAGAGGCTGTTTATACTGTACTCGAATATGTCCCCAAAAGCTAAAAACTTTCTGGCTCACCGTTTCCTGGAAACCGTTGGTAAAAGCGAGAGTCACGATCATTACAGTTACGCTAATTACAGTGGCTACGATAGAAAGGCGGATAATAAACCGTGAAAATGAGTTTTGTCGGTTAAATGCGACACGATTGGCTATGAAGCTTGCAACCTTCAAGAGTTGAAATTTGTCATTCTCGGTAGAGCCTCTGAACAGGCGTGTTGGCACAAAAATAAAGCGCGTACAAAGATTTATGCGCTTTTTTTCGGAATTTCACAATTATTGTACAAACAGATTATGTGTAGAGAAACTCGTTTGATGAAAACCCTTCTATCGCTGTGCACGTTTTTGTCCGTAACCGGCCTTACTGCCCAGATTCCGGATTATGTTTACAGGCCAAACATTCGCACCATCACGTTAACGAAAGCTGGTGATCCGTACAGCTATCCAATAATGGCACTTAACAGTGGGGATCAATTTGAGCTTCACTTTGATGATCTTGATGCTGATGTTAAGACCTATTCTTACACCTTTCTTCTTTGCAATACAGACTGGACACCTTCAACGCTATTTTCATTCGACTATATAAAAGGCTTCCAAAATGTTCGCATCACTAATTATCGGACGTCTTCCATTGCTTTTACACGCTATACGCACTACCAGGCCTTCCTGCCTGACCGAAATTGTTTTCCCACGCGTTCCGGAAACTATTTGGTAAAGGTTTTCCTGGATGGTGATACTTCCAAGCTGGTTTTCACGAGGCGTTTCCTGGTTGTGGATATGAAATCGTCGATTGCTGTGGATATTCAACAGCCATTTAACCAGCAGTGGTTCCGAAGTTATCAAAAAGTGCAGGTAGGTGTTACACTGAATAGTACAATTAACGTATTCAACCAGCAGGATGCTACAGTAGTTGTCTTGCAAAACTTTTCATGGGCCAGTGCTCTTTATCTTCAACGTCCTAACATCTTTCGTGGAAATTACTTTGGATACAATGATGAGGCAATAACGTCTTTCCCCGCGGGCAAAGAATGGAGATGGATCGATCTTCGAAGTCTTAAGCTTATGAGCGATCGCATGCAACGACTTGAAAAGAAATCAAACATCACCGAGGTATTTGTGAAGCCAGATGCGGAGAGATTGCAACAGCCTTATATCTATTATCGCGATCTTGACGGCCTTTTTACCATTGAAACAATGGATAATGTGAATCCTTACTGGCAGGGTGATTACGCAACGGTGCACTTCAGTTATTTTCCGCCGGGCAACCGACCTTATGAGGGAAAAAGCGTTTATCTCTACGGGCAACTTACCAATTATCGTCCCAGCGATTCATCAAAAATGATTTTTAACCCGGGACGCGGTGCTTACGAAAGAACTCTTTTTCTTAAGCAAGGCTATTACAATTATTCTTACGTGACTGTGCCAGACAATGGCAGGGATAACAATGTATCGTTTGAAAATACCGAAGGAAATTATTGGCAAACCGAAAATAGTTACATGGTATTAGTGTATTATCGAGCTTTCGGCGCCCGCGCCGACGAGTTGATAGGCTACACAAAAGTCAATTCGATTTTTCAGCAATAACGGCCCCTGCGTGTTAATGTCGATGCTTAAGCGCCTACCATGCTTTTCTGTTCCTGGGCCATCGATTTCTTGGCGTCCTCCAAAAACTTAGCAAGACCGATATCAGTTAGCGGATGCTTCAGCAATCCTAAAATTGACTCCAAAGGGCAAGTACAAACATCAGCGCCTGCCTCAGCACATTGCACAATGTGATTCGGGTTTCTGATCGAGGCGGCAAGCACCTGCGTTTTGAATCCCTGGACCGAGTAAATCTGTACGATCTGGCGAATCAGTTGGACGCCATCCCAGCCACTGTCGTCGATGCGGCCTATAAATGGTGATACATAGGCGGCGCCTGCTTTTGCGGCCAATATGGCTTGTCCAGCAGAGAAGGTAAGAGTACAGTTTGTCCTGATACCACTGTCGGTAAACCATTTCATGGCTTTTACCCCATCCTTAATCATCGGCACCTTCACCACAATATTGGGATGAATCGCCGCTAACTTTTTCCCTTCATCAACAATCTCTTTGAATGTTGTTGAAAGTACTTCCGCACTTATATCGCCTTTTACCATTTCGCAAATGGTCCTGTAGTGATTATAGATGGCCTCTTGTCCCTTAATACCTTCTTTTGCCATTAACGAAGGATTTGTGGTAACACCATCGAGTATTCCTAATTCATTTGCTTCTTTTATTTGAGCAAGATTGGCTGTATCAATAAAGAATTTCATACCCCTATCCCCTAAAGGGACTCCATTTAGTTAATAAAAATTGAGAACGTTACAAATATAGCTGAATAAAAAAATTTAGGTGTCATTAAAAAGCCCTCCGCAAAAACAGACGTCAAGTTTTCCCCTTTAGGGGATGGGGGCAAATAAAAAAAGGCAGGCTAATTACATCGCACCGCTACAACCGCCTATCCTTGCTGCCTT
>AR_comb_assmDRAFT_10193973_pt1 | contig 12231 bp, 11 predicted proteins | sample ArasoioldDNA_FD_10543 | JGI IMG/M metagenome (IMG submission 10543) | reverse complement strand
AGTCGTCAGTCACAGTCGTCAGTCACAGTCGTCAGTCTGGTCTGTCAGTCACAGGCGACAATTCGGAGTCTGCACAATGGTTAATTTCGTTCAGGCCAATCACAACGCCGTGACGACTGACGACTTCGGCTCGTGACTGTGACTGATGACGGAGACTGACGACTCAGATTGACGACTGGGACTGCCGAACTGCCGAATACCGACTCATATGATTCCCGTCGACCTCCTCATCACTGCCTACGCCAGCGGATGGTTTCCGATGGCGACGGAGGGTGCGATTCGGTGGTATTCACCGGATCCGCGCGGTATTCTGCCGCTCGATGCCGTGCACCTCCCGCGGCGGCTGGCGAGAGTGGCGCGGCAAGGGCGATTCCGGATGGAGATCGACACGGCGTTTGGCGACGTGATCCGTGCGTGCGCGGCGGAAGCTCGGGATCCGGACGACCCCGGTACGTGGATTGACGACGAGATCATCGAGAGCTACACCGCGCTTCACGAGCGTGGCATCGCACACTCGGTTGAAGCGTGGCTCGAGGATCAACTGGTTGGTGGTCTCTACGGTGTAGCGCTCCGCGGGGCGTTCTTTGGTGAGTCCATGTTTCACCGCGTCACCGACGCCTCGAAGATTGCCTTGATCGCGCTCGTCGAGCGGTTGAACGCGCGCGGCTACGTGCTGCTCGACACGCAGTGGGTCACGCCGCACCTCGAGCAGTTCGGAGCGATCGAGGTTCCCAAGGACGACTATCTGCGGCTATTGGATCAGGCCTTGAAGCGGGACTGCTCGTTCCTGTAGAACGTCCGGAGCGAGCTCAATGGACCGTGTACGCCTCGCTCAGCGTAACCGGGGCAATCTTGGCGTCGAACCGTTCGCCGAGGTCAGTCACCATCTGATAACTGCCTTGCAGAATGCCAAACGGCGCCGGCAGTGGCCAGCCGGACGTGTACTCGAACGACTCGCCAGGCGCGAGCGTCGGCTGCTTGCCGACAACGCCAGGCCCGCGGACCTCGTCAACGCTGCCGCTGCCGTCGGTCACGACCCAGTGTCGCGTGAGCAGCTGGACGGTTTCGCTGCTCTCGTTGCTGATCGTCACGGTGTATAGGAAGAACCACTTGTTGCCCGACGGCTGCGACCGTTCCGGCGAGTATCTGGCGAGCACCTGTATCCGCACGCCGCGCGTGGTGGCTTCCGAAGTGAACATACTCAAGCATGATGAACGATTCGCGCACTGAGGAGCAAGCAGTAGGTTTGTGCGCGGTGTGCGCGCATTCACTGGTGATCCGGAACGACCGCGGTTCCCGGTTTTTCCTGTGCCAGCTCGCCGCGACCGATCCACGCTTCCGCAAGTACCCATCGCTACCGGTGCGAAAGTGCGAAGGTTACGCACCGGCGCCAGAGGACGAGGAAGGCGAATCCGGTTGAGCGGCCCCTTTTGTTAGCATGGAAGAGTATGCATGCCATCGAACCGGCGCGGCTGAAGGCGGGTGTTTCGACGCGCGCGTTGCCTGGCGACTCCGAGCCCGAAGAACGAAGCCCGGATCAGCCCGCGGCTGGGTTGATTACGGGTCGGGCGCTCATCTTTTGGGATCCGAAGAGCCTGCCGGGAACGAAGTTCGCCCGGAAACTCGACGCCATCGATACCGACCAGATCACGCCGGCCGCCGACTGTGTGTCGGAGAGCCTCGAAACCCTCGATGAGCGATGGAAAGCGGGCTCGTTTCGCTACCTGATGCCGGATTTCCGCGCGCGCGTCCATCACGGCGAGAACTTCGTGATTGCTGGCGACCGCTTCGCCATCGGCTCCTCGCGCGAGATGAGCCCCGCTGGGCTCAAGGGCGTCGCTGAGGAGGCCGGGTTGGAGATGGTCATCGTCTGCGGCCAGAACATGGGTGACATCTTTCGCCGCAACAGCTTCAACCTCGGTCTGCACGTCGTCCAGAGCCCGGAGGCGGTTGCCGACGCGCAGGACGGCGACGAGATGGCGTTCGACCCGATCACGAGGCAGCTGCGCAACGTAACCCAGGACAAGACCTACGAGCCGGTGCCTCTTGCTCCCAAGGAAGAAGAGATCCGCCGCAGTGGCGGCATCTTCGTGGTGGGCCGCCGCGAATTCCGAAAGTCGGTCCTGACACGGCCGTCCGTCGATTGGCCCGAACCGTGGGCTGCGGAGAAGATGACGACGACGGAGCAGATCATCTGGGCTCATCGCGTCGACAAGGACCTCAGTCCGTCGGACATGACGCCGGGCACGACGCTGCGCGTCTACGCCGATTTGCTGCCGGCCTCGGACGGCACCGCGCCGTTCGCTATCCATACGTTCAACCAGATCACCGGCGGTCGCACGATCGAGCCGCGCCAGGCGGCAATCGCCAACGATCACTTCGTGTTCACCGGCGTCGACGCCGACGAGAAGCAAACGTCGATCGGCCGCGAGTTCGCGCGCCTGCACGCGATCGGTAAGCCGTACTACGCCACACCCGGCGACGGCATCTTTCATTTCTATTTCCCAGAGCAGGGACTGGTGATGCCCGGCCAGTTCATTCCCGGTGCCGACTCACACAGCCGCGCCTACGGGGCGTATGGTGCGGTTGGCATCGGCGTCGGCTCGACGACGCTCGGCTTTGGATGGTCGACCGGCTACATCTACTTCACGCTGGCGAAGGCGAGACGGGTCGTGTTCCGCGGACGGCTACAACCGTGGGTCAGCGGCAAGGACATTGTGCTCGAACTGCTTCGGCAGTGGGGCGCGAAGCAGTCGCAAGGGATGTCCGTCGAGCTCGTCGATGCCGACAAGCAGCTGCCGATTGCCTATCGCAATACCATCGCCAACATGATGGCGGAAGCGGAGGCGCAGAACGGAATCTTTGCGCCAGACGAGATCACGTACGCGTGGTATCGCCAGAAAGGCGTTGCGGATCTGCCGTATCCCGCGGTTGCACCCGGTCCACTCGCGTCATACGCGATCGACGAGACCGTCGATCTATCGGCTGTGCAACCCATGATCGCCAAGCCGTTCAGCCCAGGGAACGCGTATCCGGCTGAGGAGGTCGCACGCGAGCACATCACGTTCGACAAGGCGATGATTGGCTCCTGTACCAACGGCAGTTACGATGACCTGCTGCAGGCCGCACTCGTTCTTCGCGCCGCGCGTCGTCTCGGTGCGACAAAAGTGGAACGTGAGCTGGCGGTGTTTCCGGGGTCCGGCGGCGTCGGTCGCCTGATCGAGCGGCCCGACCCGCGGCTCGGCGGCGAATCGATCGCCGACGTGTTCCGCTCGGTCGGTGGCGGCATCCGGCAGTCGTGGTGCGGGCCGTGCTTCGGCCAGGGGCCGGATGCGCTCACCAAAGGTCAGCGCGCCATCACGTCCTTCAACCGTAACTGGCAAAACCGCATGGGATTCGGCGGCGAGGGCTTCCTCGCGAGTCCGGCGGTGGTTGCGGCTTCGGCGCTGCTCGGCTACATGGCGCCGCCGTCGGCACTCGGGCTCATCTGGGAGCCGGAAGCGTTCGGCGTGTGACGCTCGCCATCTGCCGCACCATCTGGGTGCTGGCGGCATTCGCCCTGACCGGCCAGAGCCGCGATGTCGTGCCTCTCGAAGCCGGGATGATCCTCGATCGTTCAGTCACCATTCGTCCGGGCACGTACCGGCTGAGCGCACCCGAGGACCTTGCGCGGCCGGTGATCACGGTTCGCGGCCAGGGCATCACCGTCGATTTCAACGGTGCCGTCCTGGCCGGAGGTCCAGAACAGGCGGACCCTGACACCTACGCCGGGCTTGCGGTCCTGATCGACGGCGGCAGCAAGGTGACGATCAAAAACGCCGTCATCCGCGGCTTCGAGGTCAGCATCCTTGCGCGCCGTTCGCCCGACATCCATCTCGCCATCTCCGACGATGGTGTGCGGGTGTGGATGGATGGTGCCATGATTCTCGACGACTGGGCGGCTCACCAATCGAAGGTGAGCCGCGTTCCAGTCGGCGAAGGCAGGCACCCCTTCAAGGTCGAGTACTACGATGTCACTGGCTGTGCCGAGCTTCGCTTCGACATACAGAGGAAATGATGGACTGGATTTCAGACCCGCAGACGTGGATTGCCCTCGCGACGCTGACCTTTCTCGAGATCGTGCTCGGCGTCGACAACATCATCTTCATCTCCATCCTCTCAGGGAAGCTGCCACCGGCTGATCAGCCGCGGGCCCGCCGCCTCGGGCTGCTGGGCGCGATGGTCACGCGCGTGATGCTGTTGTTTTCGCTGGCCTATATCATCCGCCTGACCAAGCCGTGGTTCGTCGTGTGGGGCACCGATATCTCTGGTCGCGATCTCATTCTCATCCTCGGCGGCCTGTTCCTGTTGGCGAAGAGCACCCACGAAATCCACGAGAAACTGGAAGGCGAGGAGGGGCACGCGTCGAGTCGCGTGGCCGCGTCGTTCGTAAGCGTGATCGTCCAGATCATGCTGCTCGACATTGTGTTCTCACTCGACTCTGTCATCACCGCCGTCGGTATGGTCGATGAGCTCTGGGTGATGGTGGCCGCCGTCATCATCGCGGTCGGCATCATGATGTGGTCCGCCGAGCCGATCAGCGCCTTCGTCCATCGCCACCCGACCGTGAAGATGCTGGCGCTCAGCTTCCTGCTGCTGATTGGGCTGTCGCTCGTCGCCGAAGGATTCGGTCACCACATTCCCAAGGGCTACATCTACTTCGCGATGGGCTTCTCGGTCTTCGTCGAGTCGATCAACCTGCGCCTGCGGCGAAAGTCGGCGCCGGTACACCTCCACGAGCCGTATGTGGCGTCAGAACCGGCCAAGCCGGTCAAATCGCGTGAGCGTCAGACGAAGCGCTGAAACGCGGGGCGTTGGCGGGGCGTCTTACGTAGTGCGCCTGCGCAACTAAAGTTGCGAGCTAGGGGCGACTGGGAGGAACCTCGAATGATAGGTAAGGTGACGGTTCTTGCGGCTGTTGTGATCGCCGCGTCGACGACGATCTGGGCGCAGGTCCCTGGCAAACCGCCGGTCCTCGGCCCGAACCAGTGGCAGGTGGACGGCAGCCACTCGTCGGCAAACTTCAGTGTGCGTCATCTGATGGTGTCGACCGTGCGCGGCCAGCTGGGGCCGATGAGCGGCACAGTCGAGTACGACGGCAAGGACGTTCGCACCATCAAGGCAGACGTCACCATCGACGTCAAGGCGATCAACACGCAGAACGCGAATCGCGACAATGACCTGCGCGGTACGGAATTTTTCGATACCGCGAAATACCCGAGGATCACCTTCAAGTCGAAGCGCGTCGAGCCAGGCACCGGCGCCGCGTTCAAACTGATCGGCGACCTGACGATTCGAAACACGACGAAGGAAGTTGCACTCGATGTCGAGGCTCCGGCGCCGGTCACCAAGGGCATGAAGGGTTTCGTCACCGGTACGACCGCGACGACAAAAATCAAGCGCCTCGAGTACGGGCTGCGGTATAACTCGATGGTGGAAGCTGGCCCGGTCGTCGGCGACGAGGTCACGATCACGATCGACATCGAGATCGCCCGTCCAACGCCGCCTGGCACAGCGCACTGAAAGTTCGAGGAGTGATGCTCTTTTCTCTCACGACCTTCTTCGTCAGCTTGGCTCTGGGAATGGTACCGCCCGAGGCGGCGGCAAAAACCACGGTTCTCGTCGAGCTCTTTACGTCGGAAGGCTGTTCGAGTTGCCCTCCTGCCGATGCCCTCCTGGCGCGGTTTCTGAAGGAGCAGCCACTGCCAGACGTCGACATCGTGCCGCTCTCGCTCCACGTCGACTACTGGGACCACCAAGGGTGGAAAGATCCGTTCTCGTCAAAGGCGTTTACGACCAGGCAGGGTGACTACTCGAAGGTCTTTGGCGCCGACAAGATCTACACACCGCAGCTGGTCGTTGACGGCCGCGACGAACTGAATGGCAGCGACGAAGCGGCGGCCAGGCGCGCGGTGACTGCGGCTGCGGCGCGCCAGCATCTGCCGCTCAGGATTGACGCGCGGGCTCGTGGCACGTCGGTGCGCTTGTCCATCGAGCTGCCGGCCGCGCCCGCGGACAGCGAACCCATCGATGTCCTGGTCGCGTTGACCGAGGACGACTTGACGACCGTCGTGCGCCGTGGCGAGAACGGCGGCCGCACGCTCAGCCACGTTGCTGTCGTGCGCACGCTGCAGTCGCTCGGCTCGCTCGAGCGCGAAACGTTTGTTGCCGATGGTCAGCTGAAGCTCGAGCCGGCATGGAAGGCCGGCAGCATGCGAGCCGTGGCCTGGCTCCAGGGTCGCCGCACCCGCCACGTCTACGGAACGGCCGCGGCCCCACTGGTACAATGACCAGCGCGTGCTGACGTTCCTGTTCGTTCTACTCCTCTGGCAAGCCGCCCAGAGTGTCCCTGTCGTAACACCGGCGTACGTTCCTGAACGCGTCTACGACATCGGGAAGCAGGCGTTCACGGATTTCGAAAGCATGCTCGCTGAGCTCGCGAAAGCCGACGTCGTGTTTGTCGGCGAGCAGCACGACGATCAGAACACGCACCGTCTCGAGGCGGCCATCCTCGATGGGCTGCGGCGGCGCGGCGTGCCCGTGACGCTCTCGCTCGAGATGTTCGAGCGCGACACGCAGCCGAGCGTGAACAGCTACCTCTCGGCCGGCATCAGCGAAGCCGAGTTCCTCAAGGCATCTCGCCCGTGGCCTCGTTACGCGACCGACTACCGGCCGTTGATTGAGCTGGCCAAGGCACACGGCTGGCCAGTCATTGCCGCGAACATCCCGAGGCGGTTCGCCTCGAGCGTCGCCAAAGCTGGCCTCACGGCGCTCGACACGCTTACGCCGACCGAGCGGTCATGGGTGGCCGCCGAGGTGAAATGCCCGAAGGACGCGTACTTCGACCGCTTCGCAGCGACGATGACGGACCACGATGGGCCGGGCGGCGGGACGAAGACCAACGCGACCGAGGAAGACCAGCGCACCACAACCGAGCGCTACTACTTCTCGCAGTGCGTCAAGGACGAGACGATGGCAGACGCTATTGCCACCGGGTTCGACCAGTTCAATGGCAAGCTCGTCGTCCATTTCGACGGTGCGTTCCACAGCGACTTCGGCCAGGGAACGGTCGACCGCGTGCGGCGGCGCCTACCCGGACGACGTGTCGCCGTCGTCACAGTGCTTCCCGTCAAGGACCTCGACACGCTTTCGCCGGCCGGCGAGGATCTAAAGCGCGGCGATTATCTAGTCTATACAGTGGGGCGCAACTAGGGGGGCGCAACTAAAGTTGCGCCCTACGGGCGAGCGAATGTGAACGAATCGTAGGGCGGAACGTTAGTGCGGCCGCGCCCTATCTCAATCGCTCCGGCATATCAGCGATCACATACGCCATCACGGCGATAGCGGCGGACGCCTTGGCCATGTCCGCAGGATCGATCTTGTCGACCGTGTCGGCGGGCGTGTGATGAATTAGAAAGTAGTTGCCCTCGACTTCCAACGACATCGCCGGAACCTGCCCGGCCTCGACGCTCGGTCCGATATCGGCGCCGCCACCAGAGGGTCCAATCTGATCGGCCTGAATGCCGCGCAGGAGTGTGGCGATCTGCTGCACCGTCGCGCGAGCGGTGGCGCTGCCGGCGAAGCCGAAGCCCGTTGGCCGGTAGACTCCGCTGTCTGACTCGAGCATCATTACGTGGTCGGCAAGCGCCGCACGATAGCGTTCCAGGTAGGCGCGGCCGCCGGCCAGGCCGTTCTCCTCGTTGGTGAAGAGTACGACCCGCACCGTGCGGCGTGGACGCAGATTCAGCTGCTTCAACAGCCGCAGTGCTTCCCACGTCACCACGCACCCGCCGCCATCATCAGTCGATCCCGTCCCAACGTCCCAGGAGTCGAAGTGACCGCTGACGACGACGATCTCGTCGGGACGCTCGCGGCCACGAATCTCACCGACGACGTTCGCAGAGTCGGCGTCGGGCAGGAATTTCGCTTCCATTTTGACCCGCAGCCGCACCTTGGTGCCGCGGTTCTGCATGCGCTGCAGCCGATCGGCGTCCTCAGTGGTGATGGCGGCCGAAGGAATCTGCGGTACTCCGTCGGCATAGCGCAGGGCGCCCGTGTGTGGTGTGCGGAGCCCAGGCGGCCCGACCGATCGAATGAGCATGGCCACTGCGCCGAGGCTGGCGGCACGGGACGGACCGACGGACCGGTATTGCACCGTCTCGCCATAGCTGGTGAACGGGACGTTGAAGAGCACGATCTTGCCGCGAACGCCGGCGCCTGCCGCGTCGAGTTCCGCAAACGTGCGGACGACAACCAGGTCAGCTTCGATGCCGTCGGGGGACGTGCCGACGCTATTCCCGAGCCCGAGCATCGTGAGCGCCGATCGATGCGGCGACGTGATCTCGAGGCTCTCCTGACCGCGTACCCAATGTGGAACTTTGACCGGCTCCGCGCGCACGTTCTCGAGCCCATCCTTCTTCATTTCGTCGACGGCCCAGGTGATCGCACTGGCCAGCGCGTCGGATCCGCTCAAGCGGTGTCCGAATGTGTCGCCGAGCAGCGCCAGCCGCTCCCAGGCGAACCGGCCCGACTGCGATTCGGCGATCAACTTCGAGGCGGCATCTCGATACTCGTCCAGCCAGGTCGACGATTGCGCGTTCGGTGATGCGGCGATGAGGCTGAGAAGGACACTCAGAGCCGGCGCGAACAGCCGAGTTCGGCCCGAAAACGTCGCGATATGCATGAGACAGGTATTCTATAGCCATGCCCTCGGCCATCGAGGTTGCCGTCCGCGGGACCGCGCTCGTCTATGCCCTTGTCGAAGGCGCGATGGTGACCGTTGGACGCGTCGCACAGTGTGAGATTCACATCGATGATCACTCGGTTTCGCGGCGGCATTGCACGCTCGCGGTCAAAGGCGCGTCGCTCGTCGTCACCGATCTCGATTCGGCCAATGGCACGTTCATCAACGAGCGTCCGGTCAAGTCGGCGGTCGCGCGTCCGGGCGACTTGATTCGCGTCGGTGCCACGGTACTCCAGTATCGAGCTCCCGACGCCGCGCAGCAGGGCAGAGCTACGGCTCGGGTCGTCGCGGATCCCGATACGGCGATGGAGTCCGTTGTCAGCAAGCGCATCGAGCCGGCCGAGATCGAGTGGTTGTCCTCGGCCACATCTGCGATGCCAGCGTTATCGCTTCTTCAGCGCGCGCAGCGCCATCTCAAGACGCTGCATCGCGTGTCCGAGGTCCTTGCCGGCGCACGTGACCTGCAGGTGCTGGCTGACGCATCGCTCGAAACCATTCTCGACGTGACTGCCGCCGACCGCGCCGCACTCGTGTTGCGGCGCGACGGTACGACGACCGGCGAGGCTGATGTCGCCGCGGTGCGCCTCCGCAATGCCGAACAGGGCGCGTTCACGCTGAGCCGGACGCTCGTCGCCGACACGATCATGAAAGGTGTTTCGACGTTTGCCCGTGACGCCAGCGTCGATAAGCGCTTCTCGAGCGGCCAGAGCGTGATTGGCCAGGGCATCCGGTCGGTCATGTGCGTGCCGCTCAGGACGACGGACGAAATCCTCGGGGCGCTCTACGTCGACAGCCAGAGCGGTCCCGGCCGTTTCAGCGAGGAGGACCTCGAGCTGCTGGCGGCGATCGGCAACCACGCCGGCGTGGCCCTGCACCGCGTGCGGCTGCTCGGCGAGATCGAACGGCTTCTCCTCGACACGGTTCGCGCGATTGCAGCGACCATCGACGCCAAGGACGGGTATACCCACCGCCATTCCGAACGCGTCGCCGCGCTCGCAAGCCGGATTGCCGCCGAAATGGGCCTCGGTACCGATCAACAAGAGCTCGCTGAACTCTCGGCGCTGCTGCACGATGTCGGCAAGATTGCCGTGCCGGATTCAATCCTCAACAAGCCTGGCCGATTGACGGTCGAGGAGTTCGCCGAGATGCGGAAGCATCCGGCCCATGGCGCGCGGATTCTCGCCAACATCAAGAGCCCGCTCGTCGTGGCCGTGCTGCCGGGTGTTCAGTATCACCACGAGAAGTGGGATGGATCCGGGTATCCCGAGGGATTGCGCGGCAGCGATATTCCTCTGCTCGGCCGGCTGCTCGGTGTCGCCGACTTTCTCGACGCGTTGACCTCGGCGCGCGCGTATCACGCCGCCACGCCAATTGACGAAGTCGTCCAGCTCATCTCGCAAGGCGCCGGTGTGCACTTCGATCCCGAGATCGCCGACGCCGTCGTGCGCTTGCACGCGCGCGGGGCGCTGAATGTTGAGTAGGAGGCAGGAGGTAGAAGGGCTAGTGATGGGGCGTACACTCTGTATTGCGGCGGGCTTGCTCCTTGCGGTCGTGCTCGTTCAGGGCCAGACGCGGAGCGGGGATAGCGCCCTTCGCTTCCATCATCTTCATTACCGTGTGGCGAATCCAGGCGCGGCGCTCGGCGACGCTGCGGATGCATTTCAGGGAACGCGAACGATCCTTCAAGGACTCGGCGTGGGTGTTCGCATCGGTCGCGAGTACGTCCTTTTCGAGCGTCAGGCCGCAGACGCGCGAGAGCGAGGGCGCCGAAGTCCAGCCGATGCGTATCTGGAAGCCGCCCGATGGCTGACGTCCCAGGGCTTTGCGATCGCGCCCGCGTCGCTCGCGGCAACGAATGTTTCACGAGGATGGCCCGATGGCGACCTCGATCACATAGCCTTTGCGACGATCGACCTGCAATCTGTCGTTGCAAGAATCTCCACCAGGCCGTTCACCGTCACCGAGGACTATGCGCTTTTCACGCTACCGTCTCGGCATGTCGTCGAGGTCGTTCGCGATCGCGACCTCCCGGACGCGTGGTGGTGCCCGATGCATCCAGACATTCGGTCGCCGGGAAGCGGTACGTGCCCCGTGTGTTCGATGGCGCTCGTGCCGATTCCGCCGCCACGCGTCGGCGAATACAAGCTGGATGTGGCGCTCACGCCTCGTGCCGGCGGCGGCGCCTCGGGCTTGACGCTCGCCATCAGCGATCCAGACACGGGCACACGCGTGTCGCGTTTCATCGACATCCATGAACGTCAGCTGCACCTCTTCGTCATCAGCAAAGACCTCACGCTCTTCGAGCATATCCACCCCGAACACCGTGACGATGGGACGTTCGCCATGGAGCACAGTGTGCCTCCCGGCGAATACATGCTGATTGCGGACTTTCTTCCCGCCGAGGGGACTTCCCAGGTCGTCCAACGCGCAATCGTCACGCCCGGGTACGCCGGACCGATCTTCGTACCGGCTCCGACGCTCGCCGTGTCACCTGTCGAGCAGTCGACGAGCGGACTACGCATCCGCCTCGAGCACGAGCCGCTGCGCCCACGGCGCGAGTCGCTGCTTCGGTTCGTGGTGATCGACGCTGACTCTGGGCTTCCCGCAACCGACCTCGAGCCCTACCTTGGCGCGACGGGACACCTGCTGATCGTAAGCAGCGACTTGTCCACGGCGGTTCACGGTCATCCGGAAGGCGTCAGGACGACAGGACCGGCGGTGACGTTCGGGCCGGTGTTTCCGGCGCCCGGCGTCTACAAGATGTGGGTGCAGTTTCAGCGGCGGGGCCAGGTCATCACCGCGCCGTTCGTCGTCAGGGTGTCCGAACCATCAGCGTAACCGAGCAGTCAGGCGTCAAGGGCTCGGCGCTGACCGTCGTGTTCGGCGGCAGTACGAGCGGAACGCGCAGCTGATAGGTCCATGGGAACCGCGGGTCGTAGCCGCGAATCCAGCCGACGATCTCCACGCGATTGCCCGGCAGCTTCACCGCGATGCCGACACTTGCGCCTGCGCCGAGCGCCGGTCGTATGGCGAGCAAAGTGCCTTCGGGCGCGGAGTGCTCGCCGCACGGCAGGGTTACATCCCGCGCGCTAGGCAACTTCGGCCCGGAAGGTTTCCACGGCTGAACACCGGCGTTGTCCCTGACGAGATCCGCAGCGGTGCCCTTGGGTGCGCCACCGTCGACCCAGGCGGACACCAGCGCGATATCGAACGCCGACAGCGACGGATCGTTGCTGAAGTCGCCATAGCCGCGCGCCGCGTGCCAGACCGGCATCCGCCGCGTCAGCACTTCCTCCTTAATCGCGCGGGCCCAGGGTCGAGCCTCTTCGTAAGTGGCGAGCGACATCGTGTCCTGGACGCCGGGGTAGTGGCAGCTCACGCAACGCGCCGAGACAATGCGGGCAATGTCACCAGTCCAGGTGACGCGGGTCTTGATGGGATCGTGTGCG
>AR_comb_assmDRAFT_10054035_pt1 | contig 12232 bp, 10 predicted proteins | sample ArasoioldDNA_FD_10543 | JGI IMG/M metagenome (IMG submission 10543) | reverse complement strand
CTCGATCGGCTACAAGCTGATCGGCCGCCTGCCGCGGCGCCGCGGGGACTGCCCCGACCTGCCGAAGCCGGGCTGGAGCGGTGAGTTCGAGTGGGAGGGAACGGTCCCCTACGACGAGCTGCCGGAGGTCGTCGACCCCGAGTGCGGCTACGTGATCACCGCCAACAACCGGATCGTCGGCGACGACTACCCGCACCACATCACCAGCGACTGGCTCGACGGCTTCCGCGCCAAGCGGATCGAGGAAATGTTGAAGGCGAGCGAGAAGCACGATCTCGAGAGCTTCGAGGCGATCCAGAACGACAACTTCTCGCTGCCCGGGGTCGAGGCGGCGGCGCGGCTCAGCCGCCTGCGCCCGCGCGGCCAGCGCGAGCGCAGCGCGATCGAGCGGCTGCGCAGCTGGGACGGCTGCCTGGACCCGGACTCGATCGCCGGCACGATCTACCAGGCCTTCCTGCTGCGGCTGGCGCGGGAGATGACCCGCTGCGCGATCGGGGACCGCGACCTCTGCGAGCGCTGGCTCGATCGCGCCGACAACGGCTTCCTCCCGCACGTCACCTCCCCCTGGCGCTGGCACTCGCACCTGATGGCGCTGTGGGAGGAAGGCGACGAGGAGCTGATCGGCCGCCCCTGGGACGATCTCGTGCTGGAGGCGCTGGCCGGGGCGCTCGACGACCTCACCGACCGCTTCGGGCCCGAGCCGGAGGGCTGGCGCTGGGGCCGGGTCCACGAGCTGAAGTTCCCGCACCCGCTCGGCGACGCCAACCCGCTCTTCGACCGCCTGCTCAACCGCCGCCTCCGCGCCGGCGGCGCCCAGGAGACCGTGAGCCAGATCGCCTACGACCCCAACGATCCCTACAACGCCGTCTGGGCGCCGAGCTGGCGGATGGTCGCCGACCCGACCGACCCCGATCGCTCCCGCTGGCAGATGTTCACCGGCCAGTCGGGCCACCCGGCGAGCCCCCATTACGACGACCTCCAGGTCGACTGGCTGGAGGGACGGACCCAGCCGATGGTCGGGGAGGGCCCGTGGGCGGAGTTGGAGCTGATCCCCTCCGTCAGCCGGAGCGTCTAGAGCACGAACGCGCGAGCGCCTGGATCGGCCTCCAGGTAGCGCTCCTCGGTTTCGTAGAGGCAGCCGCCGTGACCGCCGGTAGGGGGTCTTCCCTTCGCATCGGCGTTCCCGCGGACGCACTTCTCACGGCAGAGGGTGGTGTTGGTGTCGTGGTGACACTGCTTGGCCACGTCGCCATGGGAGACATGGGTGATGACGTCGTCCTCATTCAGCAGGTCGAATCGCTCGATCGAGACGTTGAAGACATAGCCCGAGATCGGTTCGCCTTCGACCTTCGTCTCCAGGTGCTCTCCCAGTGCCGGCGAGGGGCTGAACAGCTCATGCCAGACGTGGGCGATGTAGGCCAGGTACCTCCGCCCGAAGAAGGTCACTACGGCCAGCAGGACGGCGACGGTGCCGCCGATGCCGTTCGACAGCTCGGGGTTGCGGCTGTTGAGCCAGAGGCCCACCCCGACGGCAAGTCCGTAGACGCTGCCGATGACCGCCATCGCGGCGATCAGCCGGTGTACGGACCAGAACCAGGTGACGCGCTGCCAGCGACTTTCCTCGGGGGCCTTGCACGGCGGCGGACCTATGAGCCCGTCGCGACGTGGCAGCACGTAGTACCAGTCGACCAGGCTGGAGAGGAAGCAGATGACCATCACCCCGCTGAGCACCGCTGCGACCACAGCCCACAGGAGGTCGACGTCGACGGTCGGGATCACCCCTGCTTCCGAGAGTCCGAACGCCACCATGGGAGGGGCGAAAGCACCGATGATCTCGAGCGCCACCAGGCGATCGAGCGGGACCCTCGAGAGCGGCCGCCGCGACGACTTCAGCGCTCGCGCGTAGCCGTTGTTGAGGAGGATCGAGCAGATCAGGCCCGTGCCCAGGAGCGAAACCACGACCCACGGGGACGCGAGCAGGGCGGTGACCGACAGGGCAGCTGCGCTCGCGATCGAGAGGCCGAGAAGCGCGCCACGGGGGCTCAATCCCTCACCTCCCCTGCTGCCGATCCGCCACGGCGGAACCCTATATCTACGGGTATGACTGCGGTACGCGGCATTACCAGTTCCCGGCGCGACTCGGGAGGGCGTCAAGGGTTCACTCACAGATGCGATCCACCAAAGCCCTTCTCCCCCTGCTCCTGACCATCGCCTTCGTGCTGGCGCCCGCCGCCGCCGAGGCGGCGCCGCGCGGGTTCTTCGGGATCGTGCCGCAGACGCCGCTCGGGGACGGGGACCTGGCGCGGATGCGGAGCGGGGGAGTGGAGACGGTGCGGCTGACGGTGCCGTGGTCCTCGATCCAGCGCTCGCCGCGCAGCGGCTACAACTGGAGCGGGCTCGACCTCGCGGTGGCGGTGGCGGCGCGGAACCGGATCGAAGTCCTTCCCGTGCTCGGGACCTCGCCGGGCTGGGCGACCGGCAACTGGCGGCGGATGCCGGTTGATAACGCGCGGCAGCGGCGGGCCTGGGCCGGGTTCGTCGGCGCCGCGGTCGCGCGCTACGGCCGCCGCGGCGAGTTCTGGGCCGAACACGGGCCGGGCAGCGACCAGCCGCTGCCGCGACTGCCGATCCGCGCCTGGCAGATCTGGAACGAGGAGAACTTCTTCTACTTCGTCAAGCCGGTCTCCCCGGGCCGCTACGCGCGCCTGCTGGCGGTCACCCGCCCGGCCGTGCGCCGGGCCGATCCGCAGGCGGACATCGTCCTCGGCGGACTGTTCGGAGACCCGAAGCAGAATCCGCCGCGGGCGCTGGACGCGGTCGACTTCCTGCGCGCCCTCTACCGCTCCCGCGGCGTCAAGGCGAACTTCGACGCCGTCGCCCTCCACCCCTACGCGGCCGACGTCGCGGAGCTGCGCCGCCAGGTCGAGGCCGTGCGGGCGGAGATGGCGCGCCACGGTGACCGTCGCGCGGGCCTCTACGTCACCGAGATGGGGTGGGGGTCGGACTACAACCCGCGGACCGTCGCCTTCGAGGTCGGCCCGCGGGGACAGGCGCGCGAACTGCGCCGCGCCTACGACTACCTGCTCGCCAACCGCGGCCGGTTGCGGCTGCGCCAGGTCGACTGGTTCACCTGGAAGGACCTGCCCGGCTCCTGCAACTTCTGCGACTCCTCCGGCCTCTTCCGGCGCGGCAAGGCGTTCCGGCCGAAGCCGGCCTGGCACGCTTTCGTCCAGGTCACCCGTCGCGCGCGATGACGCCGCTCACGAGCTCGACGATCGGCTGCGGCGCCTTCTCCGGCGAGCCGGCGTCGAAGGGCGGGCTCGGGTCGTACTCGGTCCCGAGCTGGACCGCCTGGGCGACCTCGGGCCCGACCTCGCGCCCGACCAGGTGGAGCGCCATGTCGATTCCGGCGGAGACGCCGGCGGCGGTGATCGTCTTGCCGTCCTCGACGTAGCGGCCGCCCACCGGGTCGGCCCCGAACTCGCGCAGCGCGTCGAGGTACAGCCAGTGCCCGGTGGCGCGCTTGCCCTCGAGCAGGCCGGCGGCGCCGAGCAGGAGCGAGCCGGTGCAGACCGAGGTGGTCCATTTCGTCGCCCGGTCCACCTCCCGCAGCCACCCGAGCAGCTCCTCGTCCTGCATCAGCGGGCGGCCGCCGCCTCCGCCGGGGACGAGGACGACGTCGGGGGCGGTCACCTCGGCGAGGGCGTGGTCGGCGATCAGCCCCATCGTGCCCCGCTCGTCGCGGACCTCGCCCTTCTCGGCGGCGACCGTGGCGACCTCCCAGCCGGGCACGTTCCGCATCACTTCGTAGGGCCCGATCGCGTCGAGCGTGGCCATTCCGTCGTAGAGCAGCAGTGCGATCTTCATGCGGCCATGGTGACCGCGGGTGCGGGTCCGCGCCAGAGGCAGGAATGACAATGTTCGCTAGATTTCTGCCATGCACCGCGTTGCCGTGCTCTGCTTCGACGGCCTCGTCGCCTTCGACCTCACCGCGCCCTCGCAGGCGTTCATGCTCGCCGCCCGCTCCGGCGGGGAGCCGCTCTACGAGGTCCTCGCCTGCTCCCCGGGGGGCGGGGCGGTCCGGACCACCAGCGGCTTCCAGGTGTCTCCCGGCGCCGATCTGACCGCCCTGCCCCGGGCCGACACCGTCGTCCTCCCCGGCTACGCGAACATCCTCGCGCCGCCGCCGGAGGAGGTGCTCGAGGCGATCCGCGGCGCCGCCCGCCGGGGCGCCCGGCTGATGTCGATCTGCACCGGCGCCTTCGCCCTCGCCCACGCCGGTGCCCTCGACGGGCGCCGCGCCACCACCCACTGGGCCTGGGCGGGGGAGATGGCGAGGCGGTTCCCGGCGGTGGAGGTCGACCCCGACACGCTCTTCGTCGACGAGGGCGAGGTGCTGACCTCGGCCGGGCTCAGCGCCGGCATCGACCTCAGCCTCCACGTCATCCGCCGCGACCACGGCGCCGCCGTCGCCGACCGGGTGGCGCGGCACATGGTTGCGGCGCCGCATCGCGACGGCGGCCAGGCGCAGTTCTTCCGGCCCGAGACGCCGGGCGGCGGCGGCTCGCTGGAGCCGACCCGGCGCTGGGCTCTGGAGCGCCTTGCCGAGCCGCTCGACGTCGCGGCGATGTCCCGGCACGCCGGCGTCAGCCCCCGCACCTTCGCCCGCCGCTTCCGCGAGGAGACCGGGACGACGCCGCTGCAGTGGCTGCTCGCGCAGCGGGTGCTGGAGGCGCGGCGGCTGCTCGAGGAGTCCGACCTGCCGGTCGAGGAGGTCGCCTGGCGCTGTGGCTTCGGCACCGCCGCCTCGCTGCGGGATCACTTTCGCCGGGCGACGGCGACGACCCCTTCCGCCTACCGGCGCTCGTTCCAGCCCGTAGGCTGAGGGCCGTGAGCAGGCGCGACCAGATCAGGCTCGGCGAGGGGGAGCTGCGCGAGCTGCTGGAGGGGGAGCGGATCGCGGTCGTCTCCAGTCTCGGCCCCCGCGGCTGGCCGCACTCGATGCCGCTCTGGTTCGTCCTCCGCGACGGCGTCGTCTGGACCTGGACCTACGCGAAATCGCAGAAGGTCCGCAACCTCGAACGCGACCCCCGGGCGACGGTGCTGGTCGAGGCGGGGTACGAGTACGGGGAGCTGCGGGGAGCGATGATCGAGTCCGAGGCGGTGCTCCACCGCGACTTCGAGACCGTGCTCGGGTTCGCGGAGGAGCTGACCGTGCGCTACGCCGAGGGGATCTCCTCCGTCGAGGGGGACGCCAGGGCGGCGCTGGAAGCCCAGGCGCCGAAACGGGTGGCGATCAGCTTCCCGCCGCTGCGGATGGCGACCTGGGACCACCGTAAGCTCGGCGGCACCTACTGACTCCGGCCACCGCTACCTTTTCCGACTCGATGAAACGACGCCTCCTCGCGCTCCCGCTCCTCGCCTGCCTGCTCCTCGCCCTCGTCATCGGCAGCCAGCCCGGCGCCGCGAAGCCGCTGCCGCGCCCCCCGCGGGGCTTCTTCGGGATCGTCCCGCAGACCCTGCTCGGCCCCGAAGACTTCCGCTATATGAAGGCGGGTGGGATCGAAAGCATCCGCCTCACCCTGGCCTGGTCGGCGGTGCAGCCGCGCCGCAACTCCCCCTACGACTGGAGCGGGTTCGACTACGTGCTGGAAATGGCGACCCGCGCCGGGCTGCGCGTCCTGCCCTCGATCGGCTCTCCGCCGCGCTGGGCCGCCCGCAGGGAAACGACCCTGCCGGTCGCCAGCGCCAGGCAGCGCAACGGCTGGACCGCCTTCCTCCGCGCCGCCGTCGCCCGCTACGGCCCCGGCGGCGACTTTTGGGATGAGCGCGCGCCCGGGACCGGGGGGGTCGGGCCGGGGCCGAACTACGAACCTGAACCGGAAATCGCCCGGCCGATCCCGATCCGCGAGTGGCAGATCTGGAACGAGTCGAACTTCTTCTACTTCGCCTACCCGGTCTCGCCCGCGAAGTACGGGAAGCTGGTGACGATCTCCAGCCAGGCGATCAAATCGGTCGACCCGACGGCGAAAGTGGTGCTGGCCGGCCTCTTCGCCGAGCCCACCGCCAGAGGGAAGAAAGGGATGCCGGCGACGACCTACTTGCAGCGGCTCTACGCGATCCCGGGCTTCAAGAGCCGTTTCGACGGCCTCGACCTCCACCCCTACGCGATCGACGCCGAAGACCTGGAACGGATGATCGAGGAGTTCCACGAAGTCTCGCTGGAAAACCGGGACCGGCCGGCGCTCTACCTGACCGAGCTCGGCTGGGGCTCGCAGAACGACTTCGAGCAGGTCGCCTTCGAGCAGGGGATCCGCGGTCAGGTCAAGCAGCTGAAGGCCTCCTACGGGTACCTGATCGAAAACGCGCGGCGGCTCAACCTCAAGGGCGCGTACTGGTTCTCCTGGAAGGACCTGCCGGATTCGTGCACCTTCTGCGACTCGGTCGGGCTCTTCCGCGCCGGGCCGAAGTTCAAGCCGAAGCCCGCCTGGCACGCCTTCGTCGCCCTCACCGGTGGCCGCGCGAGACCGTGAACTGCTGAGCAGGAACGCCGCGCTCGTCCTGCTCGCGGTGGCAATGGCCGCCGCCGCAGCGGTGCTCCTCGACTACGGCTCCGGCCTCACCTTCTTCCAGGACTCCTGGGAGCTGCTGATGAACCGGCGGGACTTCACCGCCGCCGCCCTCCTCGACCCTCACAACGAGCACATCGTCCTGATCCCCGTCCTGGTCGAGCAGCTCTCGCTGCGGGCCTTCGGGATGGACTCGACGACGCCGGAGCTGGTGGTCCTGGTCGTGCTGCTGCTGGGGACCGCCGCCTGCCTCTTCGTCTACGTCCGCCGCCGGCTCGGCCCCTGGCCGGCTCTGTTCGCGGCGACGCTGCTGCTCTTCCTCGGCCCCGCCTGGCAGGACCTTCTCTGGCCCTTCCAGATCGGCTTCGTCGGCTCGGCCCTCTGCGGCCTGGCGGCGCTGCTGGCGCTGGAGAGCGACGAGCGATGGGACCCCGTCGCCTGCCTGCTGCTGACGCTTGCCTTCGGCTTCTCCAGCCTCGGCATCCCCTTCGCGGTGGCGGCGGCGGTGGAGGTCCTGCTGCGCCGCCGCCAGCGGGGCCTGCGCCGCCTCTACGCCGTCGCCGTTCCCCTCCTGCTCTACGCCGTCTGGTACCTCGGCTGGGGTCACACGGCGCCGAGCCAGCTCAGCGCCCATAACGTCCTCGTCTCGCCCCGCTACGTCGGCGAAGGGCTGACCGCCTCGCTCGACGCGCTGCTGGCGCTGGGCACGATCGCCGACGAACCGGTGGCCCGCTCGAGCTGGGGCCTGCCGCTGCTGGTCGCGCTCGTGGCCCTCGTCGCCTACGGCCAGCTGCGCCGCCCCGGCTTCCCGCGGGGGCTGTGGCCGGTGCTCGCCGGCGCGGCCAGCTTCTGGTTCCTCGCCGGCTTCAACGCGATTCCCGGCCGCGAGGCCTACTCGAGCCGCTACCTCTACGTCGGCGCGCTCTTCCTCCTGCTCGTCGCCGCCAACCTGCTGGAGCGGGTGCGGTTCGGCCGCTGGGCACTCGTCGCCGCCGGCGCCGCGACCGCGGTCGTCGTCGGCTTCAACCTGGTGCCCCTGCGCGAAGGCCGGGACTTCTTCGAGAAGCAGACCGTGCTCGCCCGCTCCGACCTCGGCGCGATCGAGAGCGCCGCGCGTACGGTCGAGCCGGGCTTCGCGCTGCCGCCGGAGATCTCCGGCACCCCCTTCCTCAACGAAATCGAGGCGGGGGAGTACCTGCGGGCGGTGCGCGAATACGGGTCCCCGGCCTACTCCCCGGCCGAGCTGGCCACGGCGCCGGAGGAGGGGCGCCGGCAGGCGGACCTGGTGCTGGCCAACGCGCTGCCGCTGGGGATCGAAACGGGCCTTCCGCCCGGCTCTCCGGCGGGACGCTGCCTGCGTGCCTCCGCCGGCGACGCGAAGCGGGGACTGCCGCTTTCTCCGGGGGTGACGACGATCCACTTCCCGGCCGGTAGAGAGGGGGCGATTCGGCTTCGCCGCTTCGCCGCCGCGGAGTACCCGCTGCGCGCCGAGGAACTGCCCGGCGGCTCCACCGCGAAGCTGTTCATCCCCCGCGACCGCTCGCCGCGCCCCTGGCGGCTCCAGGTCGAACCGCTCAGCGCCGTGCTCTGCGGGCGCGGTGCCGGGGCTTGACCGTCAGCTTGCGCGAGATCGCGGCGGTGTAGCTCTCGTCGGCCTTGACCGTGGCGCGGAAGCCGGAGCGGCGGCTGATCCGCGGCCGGAAGCGGGCGGTGCAGACCCGGTCGAGGTGACGGGTCCCGAGCTTGCGGCGGCCGCGCCAGAGCGTCACCGGGTCGCCCGGGCGGCCTTTGCAGGGGGAGACCCAAGCGGTGATCAGCGTGCGCCGGTTCCGCGGCACCTTGCGGCGCAGCGCGCGGATCCCGACGAAGGAGGCCGCGAGCGGGGCTGCGGCCGGGGAGCCCGGGCAGGCGGCCGAGGCCCCTCTGAGGCGGTAGACGGGTCCTTCGCCGGAGACGGCGTAGAGGCGGCCGCAGGCGTCCTCGCCGAAGGAGTTCAGTTCCCCGACGCTGATCCCCTCGCCGCGATCGGTCGCGGAGGTCACGGCGGGCGGTCCCGGCAGGAAGGAGCGGATTTCGCCGACGCAGAGGTCGCCGTAGAGGTAGCGCCCGTAGAGGCCGACGAGATCGGGGTCGCGGGCGACGTAGCCGCCGATCACCGCGGCGCAGTTGCCGGGCGGGTTCTGGTAGTCGAAGACCGGATCGACGAAGCTCGTCGCGCTGGCGCAGCCCGGCTCCGGCGGGACCGTTTCCCCGAGGAACCCCTCGCGGCAGTTCCAGCCGTAGTTGGCGCCGCCGCCGAGGCCGGGGGCGGCGGCGAAGTCCACCTCCTCCCGCTGGTCCTGGCCGACGTCGCCGATCCAGAGGTCGCCGGTCAGCTGGTCGAAGGAGAAGCGGAAGGGGTTGCGCAGCCCGTAGCTCCAGACCAGAGGATCGGCCCCCGGGGTTCCCACGAAGGGGTTGTCCGGGACCGTGTAGGGGAGGGGCGAGCTGGGATTGGGATGGAGCCGGAGGATCTTGCCGAGGCGGCTGCCGAGGTCCTGTGCGTTCTGCTCCGGGTCCCCGGCTCCGCCGCCGTCGCCGGTGGCGACGAACAGGTTCCCTTCCGGTCCGAACTGCAGCTGGCCGCCGTAGTGGTTGCTGTGGTTGGGGTGTTCGATCGTCAGCAGGTTGCGCAGGGTCGAGAGCGGGGCGCCGGAGCCGTTCGCCACCAGTTCGGCGACGTGGATGTCCGGATCTTCCGGTTGCGGTCCCGTGTAGAAGACGAAGAGGCGGCCGCTGGCGTGGAAGTCGGGAGCGGGTGCGATCGAGAGCAGACCCCCCTCGCCGTCGGTCGACACCAGGGAGCTGAGGTCGGCGAACGGCTTCACCTGCCCGTTCTCGAGCAGCTGGATCGCGCCGCCGCGCTCGACCACGAAGAGCCGGTCGGGATTGCCCGGGTCGGAGGTGACGAAGATCGGGCTCTCGAAGCCGGTTCCGATCGGTTCCAGCGAGGCGGCGCCGGCGCTGCCGGTCGCAAGCGCCAGCAACAGCGCAAGTGAAAGCGCGATTTTTCCCGCTGCCCTGATCAAGGTGCTCAAGTTAGCTAATCGTCTACCCGGCCATTGGTCGCGCTAAAGCCGAACGTCCAGCCGCGCAGCGGCGGCAGCTCGGGGGCGCGGGCGGCAACCGCCGCCGCGTAGCCCGGGCCGACGTCGACCTGCCCCACCGCGACCCGGTCGAGGCGTACCCGGCGGGCGCGCAGGAGCCCGATTCCCAGGCACTTGACGTGGGCCTCGTGGCGGGCCCAGCGGCGGTAGAAGGACTCGCCCCGCCGCGGTCGCACCCTCTCGACGTCGACGCCGACCTCGAGCTCGCCGCTGATCGCGACCAGCGCGATCCCTCCGGAGTGGCTGAGGTTGAACTCGAGCCGGCGCGAGGGCTCCGCCAGTCGCGGCTTGCCGTACTCGTCCCTGACGAGCTCGATTCGCTCCGGCCGCTCCTGCAGGTAGATCGCGAGGACCCGGCGCAGGGCATCCGGGGAGGCCGGAAGGCGCCAGAGGTGGAGCTCGCCGAGCGGAGGATCGAGCTCGCCGGGGGCCGGGAGGAACTCCAAAGGCGGCGATTCCAACTGATAGCTTCGCCCCTCTTGAACCGGCTGTTGATCACGGGCGGGGCCGGATTCGTCGGCTCGAACTTGGCTGTCTCCCTTGCCACCAGGCATCCCGATTGGGAGATCGTCGCATTCGACAACCTGTACCGGAAGGGGTCCGCGCTGAACCTGCCGCGGCTGGAAGAAGCCGGGGTGGGGTTCGTCGAGGGCGACGTGCGCGAGCCCGGCGACCTCGGCGCGCTGCCGCCGCTGAGCGGGCTGATCGAGTGCTCGGCCGAGCCCTCGGTGATGAGCGGGGTCGACGGCGACACCGGCTACCTCGTCCACACCAACCTCACCGGCGCCTACAACTGCCTCGAGCTGGCCCGCCGCGACGGCGCCTTCATGGTCTTCCTCTCGACCAGCCGGGTGTACCCGGTGGCGCCGCAGGTGGAGCTGAACCTGGAGGAGGCCGAGACGCGGTTCGAGATCGCCGCCGAGCAGAAGGTCCGCGGCGTCTCGCCGCAGGGGATCTCCGAGGAGTTCCCGCTGGAGGGCGCCCGCACTCTCTACGGCGCCACCAAGCTGGCGGCGGAGATGCTGATCGAGGAGTACCGCGAGGGGCTCGGGGTCCCGGCCGTGATCGACCGCTGCGGGGTGATCGCCGGCCCCTGGCAGATGGGAAAGGTCGATCAGGGGGTATTCACCCACTGGATGCTCGCCCACCACTTCCGCAACCCGCTCACCTACATCGGTTTCGGTGGGCATGGCAAGCAGGTGCGCGACCTTCTCCACGTCGAGGACCTCGTCGACCTGGTCGAGCGGCAGCTGCTCGACCCCGAGAGCTGGGACGGCCGCACCGTGAACGTCGGCGGCGGCCGCGAGTGCAGCCTCTCGCTGCGTGAGACGACCGAGATCTGCCGCCGCCTGACCGGCAACGAGGTCCCGATCACCCCGGTCGAGGAGACGCGCCAGGGGGATGTCCCTATATACCTGTCTGACTGCACCAGACTTTTCGGCCTGGACGAGTGGCGGCCACGGCGCAGCGCCGAGCAGGTGCTGGCCGACATCCACGATTGGATCGCCGCCGATCCCGAGCGGATCGCCCGGGCACTGAACATCGACGCCCCGAGCGGGGGGAAGGAGTAGCCAGCGTATGCCGGTCGCGATCATCACGGGAGCCGGGGGCCTGATCGGCTCCGAGGCCGTCGACCACTTCGTCTCGCAGGGCTTCGACGTGGTCGGGATCGAGAACGACATGCGGGCGCGCTTCTTCGGCGCCGAGTCCTCCACCTCGCACGTCACCCAGCGCCTGGTCGAGGCCTACCCGAAGGAGTTCCGCTGGGAGAACGCCGACATCCGCGACGCCGACGAGATCGAGCGGATCTTCCGCGAGCGGGCCGGCCAGATCGAGCTGGTCGTCCACACCGCCGCCCAGCCCTCGCACGACTGGGCCGCGAGCGAGCCGCAGACCGACTTCGGCGTCAACGCCAACGGCACCCTGAACCTGCTCGAGGCGGCGCGCGCCCATTGCCCCGACGCCCCCTTCGTCCACTGCTCGACCAACAAGGTCTACGGGGACACTCCAAATAGGTTGCCGTTGCGGGACTTGGAGAAACGGCTGGAGCTGCCGGAGGACCACCGGTACTACAAGGGGATCGACACGACGATGTCGATCGACCACTCGACCCACTCGCTGTTCGGCGTCTCCAAGGCCGCGGCCGACCTCCTCGTCCAGGAGTACGGGCGCTACTTCGAGATGCCCACGGTCGCCTTCCGCGGTGGCTGCCTGACCGGCCCCCAGCACGCCGGCGCCAAGCTGCACGGCTTCCTCGCCTACCTGATGAAGTGCACCGTCACCGGCACGCCCTACACCGTCTTCGGCTACGAGGGCAAGCAGGTCCGCGACAACATCCACAGCGCCGACCTGATCGCCGCCTTCGACGCCTTCCGCAAGGCCCCTCGCCCGGCCGCCGTCTACAACATCGGCGGCGGCCGCTTCAGCAACTGCTCGATGCTGGAGGCGATCGACGCCTGCGAGCGGATCGCCGGGCGCGAGCTGCAGTGGGAGATGGGGGAGGAGCCGCGGATCGGC
>AR_comb_assmDRAFT_10614857_pt1 | contig 12234 bp, 4 predicted proteins | sample ArasoioldDNA_FD_10543 | JGI IMG/M metagenome (IMG submission 10543) | reverse complement strand
CGTCATCGCAGACGTCGCTGCAGCAGTCGATCAAATCGTGAGCCGGCTCAATTCTGGAGGACGACTCTTTTACATCGGGACTGGTACGTCAGGTCGTTTAGGTGTGTTAGACGCTTCCGAGTGTCCCCCTACCTTTGGAGTTTCGCCGGACTTGGTCCAGGCGGTAATTGCCGGAGGTTATGACGCTTGTTACAAGGCTGTGGAAGCCTCTGAAGACAACGCCAGCGCCAGCGAAGCCGACCTTCGTCAACGGGGTTTCAGTAATCAGGATGTGCTCGTCGCCGTTGCCGCCTCGGGCCGTACGCCTTACACCATAGGCGGAGTTACATTTGCAAGATCCATTGGTGCCTTCACGATCGGAATTACTTGCGTACCGGATTCGTTGTTAACTAAGACAGCAGATCTCAGCATCGTTCCAGTAGTAGGACCAGAGGTGATAACCGGCTCAAGCAGACTCAAAGCAGGGACGGCCCAAAAGATGGTGCTGAACATGCTTTCGACGGCGACGATGGTGCGACTCGGATATGTGAGCGGCAATCGCATGTCCAATCTAAAGGCGAGTAACCTGAAGCTGCGGGAAAGGGCGTTGCGCGTACTTCAACTTGAGACCGGCATGGACGAGGCGTCCGCCCAAAAGACTCTTGACGCAGCAGGCACTGACTTGAAGGTTGCGCTGGTGATGGTTAAAGCAAACACCACCAGAGAAAAAGCGACTGCAGCTTTAGCTAACTCTGAAAGCAAAGTTGAATCGGCGGTAACTCTCCTCAAGAGAGAACTGTAGAGACTGTCCTTTAGAAGTTCTCCGTAAGTTTCGTCAAACCTGAAAAACATGAAAGCTCTCGATCTCTTTATCATCTTCGGCTATCTGATCGGAATAGTGCTTTTTGGAACCTGGTTTGGCCGAAAACAACAAACCACGAGCGATTACTTTCTCGGCGATCGATCAGTTCCCTGGTGGGCGGTAGCGTTTTCGATCGTCGCAACTGAAACTTCGACCATTACATTTATTTCGGTTCCTGGTATCGCGTTCGCGCGCGGCGGAAATTTTCAATTTCTGCAATTGGTTTTTGGCTACCTGCTCGGCCGCGTTGTTATCTCGTTGCTATTTATACCTTCTTACTTTCGCGGCGAGCTCCTGACTGTCTATCAACTTCTTGATAGACGCTTCGGCGGAAAGATCAAGATGCTGGCCGCCTCGTTGTTCGTGGTGATGCGCAATATTGCTGATGGTATTCGGCTGTTGCTGACCGCAATCGTACTGGCAGCGGTTTACAGTTCATTTCAACCAGGTGCAAATGTCGAAACGATAACTATCGCATCGGTGATTTTGATTGGCGTGGCCATGATCATCTTTACTTACTTCGGAGGAATGGAGGCAGTGATCTGGGTTGAGGTCATTCAACTCGGAATCTACATAGCCGGCGCAGTTGCGGCGGCCGTCATTCTAATTTCTTCGATCAGCGGCGGTCTCGCTTCCGCGAATACACTCGCCGTACAGTACGGCAAATACAGCTTGTTCGACTTTTCGCTCGACTACACCAAGACCTACACATTTTGGGCGGGTCTAATCGGTGGCTGTTTCTTGACAATGAGCACGCATGGTACAGACCAGTATCTTGTGCAGCGTTATTTGTGCACCGATCGTCCAAAAAAGGCGATTGTCGCATTACTGACCAGTGGCGCAATCGTTCTCGCTCAATTTATTGGCTTTCTGTTTATCGGCGTTCTGCTGTTTGCTTTTTATCACCCATTTAGCGATCCCGGTTACTTGACCGCTAGCACTACCGCTTTTCCATTTACCGGTGGTGATCGAGTCTTTCCTGACTTCATCACGAAATTCATGCCGACAGGACTATCTGGTCTGGTTGTCGCAGCGATCTTCGCTGCCGCAATGTCTTCGTCACTCAATTCAATAGCAGCGACGGCAGTAAACGATTTGTATCGTCCACTCAGACCGAATCGAGACGACAAGCATTACCTTAAGGTCTCGCATGTACTGACACTCATCTGGGGAGTAGTCCAGATTGGAGTGGCGCTGGTTGCACGAAAGCAGCCCGGTTCGGCGCTGAACAACGCACTATCGATTGCCTCGCTCATTAATGGACCAGTATTGGGAGTCTTTCTGGTCGGCACTTTTCTGAAACGGGTGAGCCAACCTCCGGCACTTATCGGAATGGGGGTCAGTATCGCTTGTATGCTTTATGTCTTCTTTGCGACCCGCATCGCCTGGACGTGGTACGTGTTTCTCGGAAGCTTAATTACCTTTATCGTTGCCCTCGTTGCCAGCTTTGCGTTCAATCCGGCTCCCGCTGAGATGAGAGATCAGCTAGCACCAGCGGGTGTTTCCGAAGACTAACTATTGGAGTTTCGATGATCCGGTCCTATCGCTTCTTATCGATTGTTATTTCGTTCTTCCTGTTGGTGTCGTTGTGCAACTTACCCGGGGAAGCTCGACAATTAGTCACTTCTAAGGCTGAGGATAAAACAACTGCATTTAAGGCCGAGCCAACGCCGGCGGCAGTTGAGTGGGCCAACAACGAACTCGGGCGAATGTCGCTCGACGAGAAGGTCGGACAGCTGATCTCCGTCGGTGTCAATGCAACCTTTCTGAATCAGGACAGCGAGTCGTATCGACTTCTGAAACACTATGTTGAGGAAGACAGAATCGGCGGCGTAATTCTATTTCGCGGGCCGGTTTATGAGTCGGTGATTCTGGTGAACCGCTTGCAGCAGATGGCGAAATATCCGTTGCTAATCTCAGCCGACCTCGAGGCCGGAGCCGGAATGCGGTTTGACGACACCGTCAACCTTCCATGGAACATGGCGGTCGCAGCTACGGGCAATCCTGATTATGCTCGACGTCAAGGTGAAATTACGGCGCGCGAAGCAAAGGCTCTCGGAGTGCGTCAGATATTCGCGCCCGTGGTAGACGTCAACAACAATGCTGCGAATCCGGTTATTAATGTTCGCTCTTACGGAGAGAATGCGGAAGATGTAGCACGGTTCGGGGTCGCTTTCACCCAGGGGGCGCAAAACATCGGTGTAATTGCGACCGCTAAGCACTTTCCCGGACATGGAGATACAGCGGTTGATTCTCATCGTGGTCTTCCGGAAATAAACGTCGACCGCAAGCGGCTCGATACTGTTGAATTCGTGCCGTTTGAAGCTGCAGTTAAAGCTGGAGTGGGTGCGGTAATGGTGGGCCATATCGCCTTGCCGCAAGTGGACGCGACTGTGATTAAGCCACTACCAAGAGCTGCGAAGAGCAAGCCAACTGATACTGATGAAGCGGGCGAGATCATCGACGAGAAGGCGTATATGCCGGCGACCTTGTCACCGGTGATGGGCCAGATTCTCCGGAGCGATCTGAAATTCAAGGGCATGATTGTGACGGATGCTCTGAGCATGAGTGGTCTGACAATCTATTTCAGTCAGGAGGAAGCGGCAGTGCGAGCGTTGGAAGCCGGCGCAGACATGTTGCTGAAACCCGCAGATGTTGACGCTGCCTTCAGAGGTGTGAAGAACGCAGTGCAATCCGGCCGGCTGACGGAAGCGAGAATCAAGGCTTCGGTCAGAAAAATTCTGGCTGCAAAGTTCGATCTGGGTTTAACAACGCAGAAGACAACTCCAATTGACGGTCTCGATCGCAGGCTGGGTTCGCCGGACGTAGGAGCGCTAGCCGCTGATATCGCCGAGCATGCGATTACTTTGGTCCGTGATGAAGATAAGCTTGTTCCCCTCAGGGATCTAAAGCCGGATGCAAAAATTTTCAACCTGGCGATAACTAATGCTGACGACCGGATGTCGATCGCAAACCCATTTATCTCGAAATTGAGTCGCACGGGCCGGAAAGTTGATACGGTCGTCCTTGATGATCGATCATCTGATAGTGAAATTCAGAAAGCTCTGGAACAGGCAAGAACGGCCGATTTGGTAATTGCTTCCTTGTACGGGCGGGTTCGATCGGGTCAAGCAAATAGTGTTGGCATTCCCGATTCCGCGGCTCGCGCCCTGGTTGAACTCATCAATGCCAGGAAAAAGATCATCGGCATCAGTTTTGGCAATCCTTATTTGTTGCAAAGTTTTCCGGGTTTAAAAACGTATATGGTCGCATATGGCGATATGCCGGCCCTGCAACAAGCCGCCGCCCGAGCCGTGGCTGGCGAGATTGATATTGTTGGAAAACTTCCAATCTCTCTACCTGGTCTTTATCCACGCGGCACTGGTATTCAATTGAAGGCGACCAACTAAAATTAACCGCACATGAATTCTCAGTCCACGCGACACTTAAACCTCTCCACGATCGTCACTCGATTGCTGTTCCTTTTGGTTCTTGTCTGTGTTGTTAACGGTCAATCGTCAAAACTCGTCTCGCACTCACAGTTGGCCCGAATGGATCCCGTGATCGAGGAAGGAATCTCTCAGAATCGCCTACCCGGAGCTGTCGTACTTGTAGGTCGGAAGGGAAAGATTGTTTGGCGCAAAGCGTACGGAGCGCGGCAGCTCGAACCGGTTCGCGAGAGTATGTCAGTCGACACGATTTTTGACGTCGCAAGTTTGACGAAGGTAGTTGCTACCGCAACCAGCATCATGATTCTTGTCGAGCGTGGCAAGATCCGACTCAACGATCCGTTAAAAACCTACATGCCCGAAATAAAGGGCGATGCCCGTGAACGAATTACCATCGAGCAGTTACTCACCCATCGCGCCGGCTATGCTCCCGACTTCGATCTAAAGGAACGTTGGACCGGTTATGACGAAGGCATAAAGAGACTAATCAAAGAACCCCTCCGAAATCCGCCGGGCACCCGATTTGTTTATAGCGACATCGGTTTCATTGCACTCGGAGAAGTGGTCCATCGTGTTAGCGGAATGACCCTGGATCAGTTTGCGCAAAAGAATATTTTTGAGCCGTTACACATGAAAGATACCGGCTTTCTCCCTCGTGAGACATTGAGATCTCGTATTGCGCCTACTGAGAAACGACGTGGTCAACTTAGTTACCTCGGTGACTCAGATACAAATGGAGACCAGGATGCTGAGCGCTGGTTACGAGGAGAAGTACACGATCCTACGTCGTTTAGGATGAATGGTGTGGCCGGACATGCGGGACTCTTTTCCACTGCAAGCGATCTGGCAATTTACTGTCAGATGATCCTGGGTGGAGGCGAGTATCACGGAGTGCGAATTCTATCTGCCCTGACTGTCGCTGAGATGACCCGGCCAAGACTGGTTTCCCCGCAGGGCGGTACTCGTGGTCTCGGCTGGGACATCAACACCAGCTACTCGTCAAACCGTGGCGAAATTTTTCCGCTCGGATCTTTTGGGCATACAGGTTTTACGGGTACGTCGATCTGGATCGATCCGGCGAGCGAAATGTTTATGGTGTTTCTCAGTAATCGAGTCCATCCAAACGGCAAAGGAGATGTTGGCCCATTGAGGGGACGCGTGGCTTCAATTGTGGCTGCGTCGGTAACGGACCAAGAGGTGGTTGCGCGAGCTCGACAAGAATACACGAAGTATTATCAGGAAGTACTGAGAACCCTGGAACTGCAGAACAACGACAACACTACCTCAGCTTCGACGCGTGTGCTTAACGGGATCGATGTGCTTGAGCGCAATAATTTCAATCAACTTGCGAACAAGAGAGTTGGCCTCGTTACAAATCACACGGGGCGTGACCGAGATGGCCGGCAAACCATAGACGTTTTGCACAAGGCTGCCAACGTAAAGCTCACGGTGTTGTTTTCCCCCGAACATGGCATTCGCGGAGTTGCCGATGAGAAGGTTTCAGATTCGAAAGACGATGCGACTGGCCTACCTGTCTATTCGTTATATGGAGAATCTCGTCGACCTACTGCTGAACAATTAAAGAACCTGGATGCGCTTGTATTCGACATTCAAGATATAGGAGTTCGCTTTTACACTTATATTTCTACTCTTGGGTATGTCATCGAAGAGGCAGGAAAAGCAAAAATTCCCGTTTATGTCCTGGACCGACCCAATCCAATCGGTGGACTCGACGTTGAAGGTCCACTGACTGATGAAGACAAGTTTACCTTTACCTCATACCATCGAATTCCGGTGCGCCACGGACTGACTGTCGGCGAGCTGGCCCAACTCTACATTCGCGACCGCAAGATTCAGTGCGAACTGCATGTGATCAAGATGGAAGGGTGGAAGAGGTCGATGTGGTTTGATGAAACCAGTCAAACCTGGGTTAATCCATCACCAAACATGCGCAGCCTAACAGAAGCTACGCTGTATCCCGGTATCGGTTTACTCGAGACTACAAACGTTTCTGTTGGACGTGGCACTGATACGCCATTCGAGTTAGTGGGAGCGCCATGGATTGAGGCGGGCAAGTTTGCTGACTATCTCAACCAGCGCTCGTTGCCGGGCGTACGATTTGTCGCGGTTAACTTCACGCCAAAGACGTCTGTCTTTAAAGATGAAGCTTGCGGCGGCGTCAATATTATCGTGACCGATCGCACCGCCTTCCGACCTTTGTTGACGGGGATCGAGATCGCAGTTGGACTGCGACGAATGTACCCCTCTGAGTGGAAAGTCGATAGTTATGTGCGGTTGCTGGTTAACTCGGCAACGCTCGATCGGATCAAGCGTGGCGAGTCTGCGAGAGAGATTGTTAACTCCTGGAGCAGCCAACTCGAGGAGTTTCGCCAGAGTCGTGCCGGTATCCTGCTCTACGAATGATCAAATTGAGAGATTGTGAGAGTACGTCGGGCATAGTCAGTACCACCACGCGGTAGCATGTGGCCCCTTTGCGTGATTCATCGGTGTTGGAGCCACGCGCTAGCGCGTTGTGGTACTGACTAGCGGATTGACCCCTTTCACATAAGAGACTTTCATCCACTTCCTTACAGAGTTGATCAAGTAAATTTCTGTAGCTCGAGCAAGATTTTCGACCGTAATCTTTTGCTCACTGATTGTTCCTTCTGCAATCAATTCATCTCGATAAGTTCCCGCCAACAGTCCCGATTCGAGAGGTGGCGTTACCAGCTGGCCGTCAAGCATTACGACGACATTAGCAATCGTAGATTCGGTAATCTCGCCTTTTTGATTCCAGAAAATTACATCGTCGCAGTCTGGATGCAATGCCAACTCTTCGTCATAAAATTGTCGATTTGTAGTCTTGTGAAAGAGAAAGCGATCGGATTGATCGACCGGACTACTCGCGAGCGCGACTCTTCGTGGTTCCAGTTCGGCGATTTCGCTGATCGAGGTTTGGACCACACCACTCTTTTCCAACTCCAACCTTACTTTCCATCTACCTTGTTCGTGTGAGGTAGCCAGGGTTTGAAGCTGATTAGCGATTTCGCTCTCGGGAAACTTGAAATCAAAATAACGAGCCGACGCGGCTAGCCGCTCAAGATGACGCTCGATCAGAAAGTAACAACCATTTTCGAGTCTGAGTGATTCAAAAATATTGAAGTTTACTGGTTTGCGATTCAGGAACTCAGCTTTAAGTAAACATTCCTCATATTCAACGTCTGACGTTGAGTCAATGGTGACGCCGCCACCCACAGAAAACTTAGCTTCACCACTCAAGCTATCGAGTACGACGGTGCGAATGGCCACATTGAAAATGCAATCACCGCCGGGTTTGAGAAATCCGATCGCACCCGTGTATGGCCCACGCGGAGTGGTTTCCAATTCCTCAATGATCCCCATCGTGCGAATCTTGGGCGCTCCGGTGATTGAGCCGCAAGGAAAAAGGGCGGAAAACAAGTCCCACAGAGAAGTGTTCCTGCGGAGTTTAGATTCTACTGTCGAGGTGAGCTGCCAAAGAGTCGGAAACCTTTCCAGGTCAAAAAAGGAGCTAACTTTCACGGTTCCCAGCTCTGAGACCTTTCCCAGATCATTTCGCACCAGGTCCACGATCATTATGTTTTCGGCGCGGTTTTTTGTTGAGTTCTTGAGCCAGACTGCCTGTTGTTGATCTTCGGCCGGCCAACGCCCACGTTTGGCTGTCCCTTTCATGGGTCTTGTAACAATCTCGTCTCCGACTCGTTGAAAGAATAGTTCCGGCGATAATGAGAGGATCTTGAAACGCCCGAGGTCAAGAAAAGCAGAGTAGTTTCCGCCCTGGGCCACGCAAAGATCCTGGTACCAGGCGAGCGGGTCCCCAGCAAAGTTCGCTGTGAGTGGAAACGTATAATTGACTTGATACGTGTCGCCGGCGGTAATGAGTTCACGAATACGGTCAACAGAATTGTTGTACTCGTTGCGATCGATCGCCGGGGCCCAGTTACTGACTTGATATTTACCTTGGTCCGACTCCGGCGCCTCACTGCTGGCTGAGTAGATTGCAGCCCATGCTAGCGGCACCAGGGTAGGTTGTTTCGTTTTGAATGCGACATCGAAGGCAGGACCGGCTTCATAGTTCAGCATCAAGGCGACGTAAGAACCGTTTCGAGCCTCCGCTTCGGCTTGATTAATCAACTCGCGTACTTCGCCGACCGAGCTAGCCAGCCACACTTTTGTCGGCGCCTCTAGATAAAGCGACCAACCCGTAGCTTTTGCCAAACCGAAGAGTGATGTCATCTCGGTGGTCCGTGGTCAGTTGTCCGTAGTCCGTTGACCAGCTCGCAGCGCATGTTCACTTTTTGCTAAATCTCCCAAACAACGAACAACTGACTACTGACAACTGATCAATTAGCCATCAGTAACACTTATCAAAATGATAAGAATCTTTAGCTACCATTATCCCGCAACTGTCTCTATAATCCGCGCACCGGTGCAAAATTAAGCTGGCATTCGGACACGCGCCATATCTTTTCAAGGAAAAAACTTCGGAAGCTCTTCGACTGGAAGTCTCATTCCAGCTTCGACCGTTCTGTAAAAGAATAAGGGATCGCGCCTTTTCATATCTCATAACCGTGGGCCGGGCGTTGTTCTGCTATCAATACTCTGAGTCAGATTAAAAAGAAAAGGAGCCTTTACACAAATGAGAGTACTCCTGAACGTTGTAGTCACTACCGGCCTCGTCTTTGCAGTCACCATTCTTACTTTCGGTCAAGGCACTACCTCTCGCGTTACGGGCGTTGTGCACGACTCAAACGGCGCTGCTGTGCCCGCTGCGATGGTAACGCTCACCAGCGAAGGGACCAGCGTGGCTTTCACCACTCAGACGAGCGAATCTGGACTATATGCGTTCGACCTTGTTCAAGTTGGTAAGTATTCCGTTACGATCGAGAAACAGGGATTCAAGAAATTTATCAGTCAGGGAGTCGTAATCAACGTAAATCAGCCTACCACTGTCAATGCGACACTTGAAACTGGTGGTGTAGCTGAAACGGTGACGGTGCAAGCAGCAGGCGAACTCGTTCAAACAAGTACGTCTGGCAACCTGGGTAGTACGATTGAACAAAAAACTCTCGAGAGTTTGCCGATTGTAGGTACTCGTGGAAGAAACCCGCTCGACTTGCTGAACTTTCAGCCGGGAGTTGTGTTTGGCGGGAACACCGGTGGCGCCGTCAACGTGAATGGTTCACGAGATCGCGCTTTTAACTTTACGCTTGACGGTATCGACATTAACGAATCGACCGCGGGCGGCTCAAACTTTACGCCGCTGCGGCCCAATCCGGATTCGGTCCAGGAGTTTCAGGTAGTCACAAGTAACTTTACCGCAGAGCTCGGTCGTAGTAGCGGCGCCCAGGTAACATTAGTAACGCGCTCTGGGACCAACGATTTTCATGGCAGTTTGTTTGAGTATTATCGTACACCCCGATTCGATGCGAAGAGTTATCCAGTCACGATAGCCGGAACACCAAAGGACCAGTTCGTACAGCACATCTTTGGCGGAAGTATTGGTGGTCCACTTTTTAATCCAGGTTTCGGAGAAGGCACAAAAGCTGGCTGGCTCAGAGACAAGGCTTTCTTCTTTGTGAATCTCCAATTGCTGAGGGCCTACGACACTTCTCTTGTAACGCGAACCGTTTATACGCCGTTGGCGAGGCAGGGCATCTTCCGTTATGTCCTTCAAGGACAGAATGCTCCGTCAGGAACAGGCAATGCGACAGTAGACGGTGCGGGAAACTCGCTGTTGGGTCCGTGTCCAAACCCGTTACCGGTCCCACTTCCTTCCAGCCTGCGCTGTATTCAGACTTATAACGTAGCAGCAAATCCAACCGGCATCACTCAAGACCCGTCGCTGATGGCCCAAATCAACGCGATGCCGTTACCTAATAACTTTACGACTGGTGATGGACTAAATACGGCCGGTTTCAATTTCGCTTCACCCCAGCATGAAAAGCAATACGATTTCGTATCGAAGTTTGATTTCAACCTGAGTCAAAACAGCCTGCTCTATGTACGCTATGCCCAGGGCTCACAGACGAGTTTGGGCGATTCAGCAAATGGCGGTCGTCCGATCTTTCCGAATTCGCCTAACTTTGTTGACACCGCTCGCACTCCGAAAAACCTTGCGATCAACTGGCGTTGGTCGCCGTCAGCGACTTTAACGAACGAGGCGATCTTTGGCATTAGCAAGTATTTCTTTTCGTTTGCGACGCCATTTCCTGATCCAACCATACCGTACGTATTCCTGTTGCCGGCGACGGCCAACACGAACTTCTCTTTCAACGCACGCGGCGTTCGTACCTATCAGGTTATTGACAACGTTACCTCCGTTCACGGGTCACACACTTTCAAAGGCGGAATCAATTTTCGCTTCAACCGGCATCGCGATGATCGGTCCGGCGTGGCAAATTTTGCCATCGAACCAACCGTCTCGTTCAGTACCACCGCAGCAAGTTTTAATGGGTTTGGTTTGCCGACCTCAGGGATCAATTCGAACGATTTTGCCAGATTGCAGAGCACCATAGCGGATCAGTTGGGACGCGTTGGTGCGGTGACTCTTTCGTTTGTCTCAGACGGAGTTAATTTCGCTCCGGCTGGAACCAGGTGGCTCAATGAAGCGAACTATCCGGAGTTGGATTTCTATTTCCAGGACAACTGGCGGGCAAGGTCGAATCTTGTTTTTGATTTGGGATTGCGCTGGGAAGCCAAGCTCGCTCCATCCGTTAACGGCAGGCGTATTTTGGTTCCAAACCAGCCGCTTAAGCTTGGAGCGCCGCCGACAAATTCTGTGAAGTGGGTTGAAGGTGACCTCTTCCAAAATGATTTCGGAAAGTTTCTACCGTCAGTTGGGTTTGCCTGGGATCCGTTTGAGAGTGGTAAGACATCTATCCGGGGGAACTACCGCCTCGCCTCGGATCGAATGGCAACATTCCTGTTCGGCTCATTCATTTTCCAAAATGCTCCGGGCAACACCTTTGCCGCTCAGAACACCTCGTTTGGTGCTAATGGTGGACTCTACCGCAATGTTGGTCCGATCATCGGAGCTCTAGCGCCCCCATCTTCTCCAGCGGTCTTGCAACAGCCGGTAGCGTTCAATACCACTTCGGTAAACGTTATCGATCCAGATCTGCAGTTTCCACAGATTCACGAATGGTCATTGAGTTTTCAACGTGAGATCTCGAGCAACGTGGTGGAGGTTAACTATATTGGCAAGCATGGTGTTCACTTGCTTGGTGGATACAATGCGAACCAGGTAAATATATTTGCTTCCATTCCCGGAACTGGCGAAGCAAATTTTCTCGATGCTTTTAACAAAGTCCGAGCCAGCAGTTCGTACAACAGCCCAACAATCAATCTGCTCATGTCGGGTAATGCTGCGAATAATGGTGGCACTGCACGTTTCCGCGCTCTTAACACCACTTCTATAACGCAAGGCAGCGTGGCCTCGGCCGCTCTCGTTGTATCGCAGAGGACTTGCGCGACGGCGGACGTCACCGCGGGCATTTGTACCAATGCTCAAATCGGTCGACGCCTGAATGACTTGTACGGGTTTCCGTTTCTTCTGCAGCCATTCCCGCAGTTCACGGGTGGCGTGAATGTCTTTGACAGCAATGACTATTCGAATTACCAGGGTTTGCAATTAATCTTCAGACGTCGCATCAGTGACGGCTTGGGGTTCCAGTTTGGCTACACCTACTCTCTGTCGAAGGATAATCGCTCATGGGATCCCGCCCTGACTGGTGTGAGTACCGGTTCAGCTCAGGCTGCGTCGAGCACTCCTTTCGATCTGCGAGATCGCAATCTGAACTACTCCTGGTCAGACTTTGATCGTCGTCATGTCTTCCAGGGAACCTATACCTACGAGTTACCGTTCGGCAAGGGCAAGCAATTTGCCGGCGGAGCCAACTCAGT
>AR_comb_assmDRAFT_10005337_pt1 | contig 12236 bp, 12 predicted proteins | sample ArasoioldDNA_FD_10543 | JGI IMG/M metagenome (IMG submission 10543) | reverse complement strand
ATCAGCCTTTGGAGCTGAGTATCCTGGTTCGAGTCCAGGTCCCGGAACCAGATTTTTGCGAAGCAGCAACGACCACTGTAATTCGCCGCTTAGATTTCGCCTCGCTTCAACTCCCCCAGCAGATAGTCGCACGAGCGTACACACAGCGTCATAATCGTCAAGGTCGGGTTCTGACAGGGATTTGACACAAAACCCGAGGCATCCATCACGAAAAGGTTCTTGATGTCGTGCGACTGTTGGAATTGATTGAGAACTGATTTTTTGGCATCGGCGCCCATGCGCGCGGTGCCGGCTTCATGCAAGGCCCAGCGCGGCGCGGAAGCGTGGGCGTAGGTTTGCACGTTCCTCGCACCCGCGGCCTCGAGCATTTCACCGGCGGAGTCACCCATGTCCTTGATCATGGCGGTTTCGTTTGCGGCGTCGGCCATGTAAATCCTCAGTACGGGGATGCCGTAAACGTCTTTCACCTCGGGGTCAATTTCGACGCGGTTTTCCCGTCGGGGCAGAACTTCTCCGAATCCTGTGATGCTGAGTGACGACTGCGGTTCGAGCAAAGACTTTTTGAAATTGTTACCGAACCCGGGCGCGTTCCAATTGAAATCCAGCGATGATTCGCCCTCGTAGCCGTAGCCTCGCAGAAAATTTTTCGCGGGGGGTTGCCCTTTCAGATTGCGGAAGCGCGGAACGTAGATGCCAACAGGTTTAATCGGTCCACCGAGCGTGGGACGTTCGCCAAACGAGGGAAATTCGCCCGAGCCGCCGCCGCTGCGCACGTGAGCAGTGAGGTAGTGCCCAAGCACGCCGCTGGAGTTGGCAAGGCCGTTCGGATATTCGCGCGTGCTGGAATTCAGGAGGATTCGCGTGCTCTCCTGCGTCTGGGCACAGAGGATTACCGCGCGGGCATGTAATTCGAGTGTCTGTTTGGAGTTGCGATCCACATAAAGAACTCCGGTCACACGGTTCGATGCTTCGTCCAGTTGCACCCTTCCGACCATGGCGTTTGAAATCAGCTGACAATTCCCGGTGCGCAGTGCATCCGGCACAGTAGTGAATGCTGCATTGAAATAGGAATGGGTCATGCAGCCACGTTCGCAAGGCCCGCAGTAGTGGCATGGACCTCGGCCGTTTAATGGCCGCGATAAGTTGGCGGACCGCGCGAGCGTCACAGCACGGCCGAGTTTTTCTTTTGCGCGTTCTCGAAAGATAGTTTCCTGGCAGGTGAGCGGCATGGGTGGTTGAAACTGGCCGTCCGGCAAATGCTCCAGGCCCTCGGCCATTCCGGTGATGCCGACATATTTTTCCACCAGGTCGTAATACGGTGCGAGATCCTGGTAGCTGAGCGGCCAATCTTCGCCGTAGCCGTCGTGCGATGCCGCTTTGAAATCCAGATCACTGAAGCGCAGGCTCACGCGGCCCCAGACGTTCGTACGGCCTCCGGTCACACGCAGACGGCCCATCCACAGAAATGGCTGATCCTGTGGAGTGGTATACGGCTCATCCAGATCGTTCACGAACCAGTCCGCGTTGTATTCACTGCAAGCAAAACGCGATTGGATCGGGCGCGTCTTGCGCAGCGTTTCTTTGGCGCGGTCGCGGTGCTTCAGCTCGAATTCCGGCTTGTGTTCCGTGAAGTTTGCGTCGGATTGCGGCTTACCCGCTTCCAACAGGGCGACTTTCAGGCCAGCTTCCGCCAAACGCTTGCAGGCCCAGCCTCCGGAGGCACCCGAACCGACCACGATGACGTCGTACTCCGGCTTGCCTTTGTTTTGCACGCGACAGATTCCTTTCTGTCCCCGCGGAATGGTAACATCTGCCGCGGGAAACGGAGGGTATTCTTAACAACGTGAACAACGAGCCTCCCATCCGCCCTGAAGCCGGGCGCGCCACTCTGTCGCGCCGAGAGCTTGCGCAGAATCTCCTCACCGGGCTCGCAGCCGGTATTCTGGTCCCCAGCCTACCTTCGCTGCATCCGATTCGCGCACTTCTACAGAATGGAATGTTGCTGGATTCATCCGATGAAATTCTCGCAATGGGGAATTACCGACCGGTTTTTCTTACTGCAGCGCAATTGGCGTCTGTCGATAAAATGACAGAGGCCCTCGTTCCGGGCTCACGCAAAGCGCAGAGCGCCAGCTTCATTGACCTCTTATTGAGCGTGGATAGCGCGAAGTCTCAGCAGGCGTTTGTGGACTCCCTTTCGACGCTCGAAACAGCTGCCCAACAGATGTTTCACAAAGGCATCGTTGCGCTTACCAGTACGCAATTGAATAAGCTGCTGAACTCTGTGACGGCGAAAGAGTCAAGCAGTCGGGAACATTTTGAAAACTTGAAGGGCTGGGCGGTTGGTGCTTACTATTCGTCGGAAATCGGAATGCGCGAATTGGGTTGGACGCCAGATCGAGTCTTCTCGACTTTCCCCGTCTGTACTCACGCAGAAAACCATTCTTGAACAAACAAACCAGGAGACCACGATGACACTTCGCGAAGATCGCCGCACGTTCTTAAAGACCGCCGCGCTTGCAGGTGCGGCCGCGAGCTTGCCTGCGACGCTTGTGCCTGCTTCGAAAAAGTCTCTACTCGTGTTCACGAAGTCGTCGGGGTTTGAGCATCAGGTAGTGAAGCGCGTCGATGGCAAGCTCAGCATCCTAGAAAATACCGTAACCGAACTGAGCAAAAAGCACGGCTTTGCTTTGGAATGTTCAAAGGACGGACGAATTTTTGATTCAGCGGAGTTTCCGAAATTTGCCGGAATGCTCTTTTTCACCACCGGCGATTTGACAACGGAGGGCACGGACAAGAATCCGCCGATGTCGGCTGCGAGCAAACAGAAGTTTCTAAATAGCATCCACGACGGCAAGGGATTTGTCGGCGTACACGCCGCCAGCGATACGTTTCATACCGAGCCCGACTCCATGGAAAAAGGCACGCGCTATGTCGCGTACGGCGAAAAGTCCGATCCTTACTTGCGCATGCTCGGTGGCGAATTCATCATTCACGGTGACAATCCCCGCCTGCAGACAACCGATCTGATCATCAATGACCCGAAATTCCCCGGACTCGAAGGCGTCACTTCGCCGATCGAGATGAACGAAGAATGGTATTCGCTGAAGGACTTCATGCCGGACCTGCACGTGATCCTTACAATTGACACCAGCAAGCTCAAGAATGCCTGCTACGAGCGGAGGTCCTATCCAGGAACCTGGGCGCGCATGCAGGGTAAGGGGCGCGTGTTCTATACCGCAATCGGCGACCGGCCGGAGAATTGGCAGAACATTTTCTTCCAGAACTTGCTGGCTGGGGGAATCCGCTGGACGCTCGGCGAAGTGAAGGCCGACGTCAAGCCGAACATATCGTCGGTGACACCGGGATACGCGGATATCCCGCCGCAAAAATCCACGAAGTCGTAGCCTCAATTCGTCAGGCGGCACAATGCAGCTCCACCTGCGATTCCTGAGTTTTCGCCGTAGTGTGCCGGCACCAAGGGAATTTCGTTGCCTCTGGTGTTTACACACCAATTTTTCAATCGACACTGGAGATCCGCGAAATGCGGGCGAAGCATCTCTGCCACGCCTCCACCGAGGATCATCACTTCCGGCTCGAGCAGATCCACGATGTTTCCCAGCCACGCGGCAAGATACTCCATCGTGTCCGCCAAGATTTTCAGCGCTATAGGATCGCCGGTTTTCGCCGCAGCGCCAACCATTTCGCAACGAATTGCTGAGACTTCGCCTTTAGCCGTCGCGAGCAGCTCGGAACCCGCGTTTCCTCTGGCACCCAGCGCTTCGCGGGCCCTGCGCGCAATAGCGGTTCCCGATGCCAGAGCTTCGATGCAGCCTTTTTTCCCGCAATTACAGGCCGGACCATGAAAATCAATACTGACGTGGCCGCCTTCCGCCGCCGAACCCGTCCGGCCGTGAAAGATCTTGCCATCCAACACAATGCCGGTGCCGATTCCCGTGCCGATGCACGCATAGAAAACATTGCTGTAGCCGCGGCCGGCTCCCCACAAAGTTTCCGCCAGTGCAGCGGCGTTGGCGTCATTGTCCAGCCGCGCCTCGACTCCGTATCGCTGTTGAATTTCCGCCACCAGCGGAAAATTGCGCCAGCACGGAAGGTTTGGAGGGTTCAGCACTATGCCAGTTCGCGGATCGAGCGGTCCTGGCGCACAGATACCAATCGGAAACCTCTCGTCGTCCGATGTCCGCTCTTGAATCAAAGCGTCTAACACGGAAGCGACCGAGTCGAATCCCTCCGCCGCCGAGCCTCGCGGATTCATGGGAACGCGTACGTACCGCCCCATTTCGCCGCGCTCGTTGACCAATCCGCCGGCTACCTTTGTGCCGCCGACGTCAACACCGATTGCCCAACCGGTTGCGTGCGCTGGCTCCTTCATCATTGCCCTTCTTAAGCGGGAACCACCGGCCGCGACCCGCGGAATGCGTAGTACACGATATAGAGGTAGCACAACACCGGCAGCAGAAACGCGTGATGCACTCCGATTCTGTCGGCGATCGCTCCTTGGACCACCGGCAAGATTGCTCCGCCAACGATGGCCATGATCAAGAGCCCTGAACCATCTCCCGTGAGCGGTCCGAGCTTGACGATGCCCAGCGTGAAAATGCTTGGGAACATAATGGAATTAAAGAAGCCCACTAGAATGACGCTCCACACAGCCACGCCGCCAGTGGTCAGCATCGTGACGCACACCAGCAACGCGGCGACGAGCGCAAAAATGCCGAGCAGAGTGCCTGTTTTTACTTTTTGCAAAATCGCCGAGCCGACAAAGCGGCCGATCATTGCCCCGCCCCAGTAGTACGTTACATATTTTGCCGCGACCAACTCACTGAAATTCCCGATTTCCGGCTGGCTCAGATAGTTGATCAGGAAGCTCCCGATGGACACTTCCGCTCCCACGTAGACAAAGATACCGATCATACCGAGCACCAGGTGCGTGTACCTCCAGATGCTCGCACCGGTTTGCTGCCCATGTCGCTCGGCCTCAGGCATGGGCGGAAGCTTGAACATTCCGATCAGTACCGCAAACACCACTAAAGCGATTCCGATGACGGTGTAGGGCAGCTTGACCGACGAAGCTTCGTGAATTCGGTACGCCTGCAAGGCTTCCGCGGGCAATTGCTTGAGGGCGTCCGCAGACAATGCGGCAGCGCTCAGGATGAACAAGCCTCCAACGTACGGACCAATCGTCGTTCCCAATGAATTGAATGCCTGTGCGAGGTTTAAACGGCTCGACGCGGTGTCCGGCGGTCCCAGCACCGCTACGTAGGCATTGGCGGCTACTTGCAAAGCCGTAATTCCCGCGGCCAGCACCATCAACGCGCCAAGAAATAAGGGAAACGACGGCGCGCCGGCAGCGGGGAGAAACAGAAATGCTCCCAGTGCCATTGTCAACAAGCCTGCCACCATGGTTTTTTTGTAACCGATCGTGTCAATGACCTTCGCGGAAGGAATCGAAAAAATAAAATAGGCCGAGAAAAACGCAAACTGAATCAGCATCACCTTCGTGTAGTTCAAATCAAAAATGGATTTCAGATGCGGCACCAGGATATCGTTCAAGACCGTCACGAATCCCCAGAAAAAAAAGAGAATCGTCACCATGGACAGTGCGGCGCGATGAGATTGTCCATCCGACGGCGCCGCTGCGACCGGCGCCCTTCCCGTACCGACAATCGCCATATGCTTGCCCTCCGTGCCGCGATACAACCACCCGAGCAAGCCTATAGAATGTGGCAACCGAGCGCAATCAATCGCCTCCATGCGCTCAAATTCGTATCGAAACTGCTCCAGTTTTGAAGCGGAAGAGGATTGGCTGTAAAAAAGAAGGTGCGCCGCTCAGCCTTGAAGCGGGCGGCGCACCCATCGAGTTTGTCGTCAGAAAGGTTCTTAGGCCTGCGCAGTGATGCTCACTGCCAGATTCTGTCCATTGGCCATAGCCTGGTATTGCACCGTCACCGCCGTGCCTTCCCTGACTTGCCCGTTGACCTGGGTGTTCTTGTCCACCACGAAGTTCATCGTATTCTTGTTTTCTCCGGTGACCTCGAGGCTGAAGGAGTGTCCGCCGTTTCCGATCGAAGCTACTTTGCCGGAAATGGTCTTGGACTCCTGCTGCTCCTGCTTGCCGGCCTGATCTTGAGCATTGGCGGTCCGCAGCGCCGTGCCCACGCCCAGGGTCAACAATCCCGCAAGCGACGCACCGGCGATTAGTTTTCGAATCATGATTCCACACCTCCTTGTGTGTGGGCGGGTTCGTAGAGCTCTGGCACGTTCAGTTCCCTTCACTGAATCATGTGGAGCATTGCGCTGAAATTGTTCAAAAACCGCTGATTTGGAGGAAGAGAGCTGTTTGGTAACGACACCTGTCTCTTTTTCGGCCGGACGAATCGTTAAAGCGGGGCAATTTTTGCGTTCAAAGCCGATTTTTTTCTCAGGTGAATGCCTTAGGACGGAATCTCATTGTTAGCTAAAGGACTAAGAATGGACTAAGGCTCGTACCAATATTGCAGGCTCGTTTGCACGTGTGACATCACCGGTTTGCCGTTTTTCCTGGCCGGCTCATAGACGTACTGTCTCATCTGGTCGATCGCAGTATTCCAGAGCTTTTTCGGCCCGGAAATTACCGTGACTGACTTCACGCGCCCGGTAACATCGACGAGCGCATCCACACTTACGTTGCCGGTAATGTAATTGCGCAGCGCCTCGGGCGGTGACACGGGCTTCACGGCGCGAAGTAGCTTCGGTCCGACATATTCTTCTGTTCCCGCCACAGGGCTGCCTTCCGTCACTGCGCCAGGAGAATTGTTGACAGGCACCGCCGACAAGGAGGCAGCAGCAACGAGGCTTTTGGTTCGAGCGCTGCTGTTTCGTTCCTCCGGCGCTACATTTGCCACTTTTGCTGGGGCCATTTCGGTCTGCTCCGGTTTAACCATAGGTGGCACGATTAGGAGACCAGTCGGCGGCGATGCCTCGCCCGCTTTGCTGTCCGGCGCTGTCAAACCCTTTGACGACGCATTCAGTCCGACTGGCGACGCGCTCGGAGACGATGACGGAGCGCTCGCGGGTCTGGGCGCCGCTGATCCAGCAGAAGTTGTGGCCGACAAGGTATGGTGCGGGACCGGCTTGGTTGCAGACTTGCCAATCCACGAATCAAGCAGACCAAAGCGATACAGCGCGACTCCCGCTGCCATAATAACCGCGGCGAAAGCTCCTGCGGTCGCTATCTTGCCTGCGGTCTTTACGGCGGAGCTCGTTCCTTTTTTCGGATAGGCAACCAGCCGTTTCGGCTCCTGCAGTTTTTCCTGTTCCGCTGCCTGGGCCAGAAGCTCCGCCAGCATTTTCTCTTCGTGCTGTTTTGTCAGGTCGCTGTTCGAAGCGCGATCTTCTGACACACCGACCAGAAATGTCTCGCCTTGAGCCGGCGCACTCGCCGCGACTTCCGCGCTCGGCCCGCTTCCGATCAATGTCTTAAGCCGTGTCTGCAGCTCGGAAACTTCTTTTTTCAGGCGCTCCGCTTCCTGCAGATCGGGAGGTGCTGTGGGTTTCGCGGAATCGCCGACGTCATCCGCAGGATTCTGGCTCGGCATCGTCGGCGCGGCCATCGGAAACTCGATGCCCCAAAAACCCGGACTGGCTTCGGTAAACTCCAAATCCACGTAGCAGCTTGTCGGGCGAAAGCTGCGCTTCCGCACGACCTGCGTTACCACTTCTTTACCAGTCTTTTTGTTGGTCAGGAAGAGCAGCTGGCCATCCGCCACCGCCGCCGAAAGCCGGATCACCGCTCCCTTTTCAAAGACCAGGACGGTCCGGGTTTCTTCGGTGAAGAGTTCCCGCTTCGCCCCGGCATTGCCGGGTCGAGCTCCCGTGGCCACGACAGCTGTTTCCAACGCGACCGGCTCTTCCGTCAGCTGCCCCTCTGGACTTAAAACCCCCATCGCGCGAAGACCGGATCGCATATTTACCGTTGAAGCCAAAGTGTTTTGCCCCGTAGACGGGAATGTTTCCTGTGGCAGTTGAGCGCCCGGACCGAGTCTGGACGACACTTGCATCGCGAGACCACGCTCGCCTTTTGATGTTCCCAATCCGCTGGGCCGACGGCTATAGTACCTGCGTACTGCCAGTAAACAGGGCGTGACGGCCCGCCCCGCCGTGAGCCGCGCAGAAATTCCGTGTATATTTGTGCTTCGACGTGGTGCTTGCCGCGCGGGAGTGGCGGAACTGGCAGACGCGCAAGACTTAGGTTTCCACGTCTTATTTTCCTCAGCAGTCGAAATCAACTCGTCCGCAGCACAACTGAAACATAAGCAAATTAATACTTCTAGCCAAGTTTGCTATTGGTATCGGGCTGTTGGCGGCTGCACCTCGTACCAACGCTCCCCTGCTGGACTCGGACAGTTGTCACGACGATCTGGACCGGCTTCGCATAGCAGCGTCTGACGGCTCAGATGCGGCTGAGGATGCCAAAAGAAAACATAACGAGTTCGAGTCTTGTACGGCCGATACCCAATTTCATGACCGAATGGGCGACGGCTGCCGTAGTCGCAGGAGCAACTTTCAGGCAGCACTTGTTGAATTGCAAAGCGAAATGGACACCTTGGATGGCCGACTGCGATCAGTGCAGGACGACTGCGGCTACGATTTCAGGTTCAATAGAATTTCTGCATTGAAAGCCTCGCAACATAGATTGGAATCTTCGCGGCGTCGGCTCGGCGTCGGCTCTGCACCTCACTTAAACAGCTTGTCGCCTTGGGAATGTCGCCAAACAACGTGCTTCAGAACTGCTAGACCACATGAACGAGCAATGGTGCAGGCGAATAAAAGGGGAGCGGATAAGTAGACCCAGGCGGCGCCATGGCGTACGCTGCGGCCTCATGCCAACCCCGTGATTCGTATCGCATAGGCTTTCAACGCTTGGGCGCCCGCCTGTGCGGCGACTCAGTGATGAAACCTGTAAAGGTCACAACCGCCAAAGCCACCATGGCAAAGAGCAGCACGTATACAATCAAATGGCGTCCTTCCCTGGGCAGCAGTGTTCTAGCACTTCTAGTACCACAAAAGTCTTATTGTTTTTCAACCACTTATTGAGCTTGATGGATCTAGAAGTGCGTCATTTCTGCATAGAAATGGGCGAAAATGGGAGGGCTAAAATCTTGCGAGGGCCTTTTATTAGCGCAGGGATGCCATGAACGACGTCGGACAGGATCAGTATCCGACCGTCATCCGCGAAATGCTCCGGCATGAAAATGACGTTACCAATCACCGCATTATGTGGTTGCTGGTCGGCCAAGGCTTTGTCGTCAATGCTTACGTCGCAGTGAAGAATGACATGACCCCCACGCACTCTATACTCAGCGTGGTGGGGATTCTTATCGCTCTCTCGGCATTTGTGATGCTCTATCAAAGCTACGAGGCTCGAGGATATCTCCAGTTCCTCGGCCTGCAGGCCAAGGACGGGACCTTGCGCGAGGAAGACTTACCACTGACGGGGTGGCCGAGAAATAGGATCCAGGATTGGTGGAAAAGCGTCTGGGTATTCCCATGGTTCCGGCGGAGCCGTGACCTTTTCGAGCCGTGGCTGGTCCTGCCCTTCCTTTTTGCATCCATGTGGATGTCGGCTCTGTTGCACACCCAGAACGGCTTCAACACAGCGAGTGCCTTGATCGCAGGAGTAATCCTGTCGGCTGTGCTTCTTGCCGTGTCTTGTATCGTTTTGGTCTGGTCGCAGAGCAAGGATTAGAAGATAACTCTGGCCGTCTGCCTTTCCGGCAAGGATGCGGAGGAATCGGTTCTTAAGCGTACAGAGCTTTCCGGCAAGCGCGTGTCTGTCGCTGACTTTCGGGGAACCCGGGAAGTGGTCACAGAGGCCGCAAAGTGTGAGGGGTTACTGTTCCACGATCTGCGCCGCTCTGCAGTTCGAAACATTATATGGGCCGGAATCCCCGAGGTTGTCGCCATGCGGTTCAGCGGACACAAAACCCGCGCAGTCTCTGACCGCTACAACATCGTGAGCGAGCGTGATCTTGCCGACGCCGCCAAAAAACTAGAGTTAAGCCAGAGTTTGGCGATAGTGGAACAGGCTGAAAAACCACAGGCAGAGCAACTAGAATTCAGCAAGTTAGAGCGTGCGGAAGTGGCGGAACTGGCAGACGCGCAAGACTTAGGAACAAAATTTTCTACGTTGCAAACACAGGGCCAAGCACAGATACAAAGGCCGTTAGCTCATAGGACTTCACCGGACTTTATCGCTCCTTGCGAGTCGATCACTCATAGATAATTCATACCGCGGGACGCGCTTCCGAGAGTTGTCATTTCAGCGCAGTGAGATTGGCAGTTAATGAGACTCCGCCACGGCACATTTCTAACCACTCTAGGCACGGTTGTTCTGATACCGGTCATCGCTCGAACCCAACAAGCCATCTCCATTTTGTATACGGCAACGGTATTAAATTACAAAGGCGTGCCGGTCACAAAGCCCGATGTGCATATAGCCGGGGCAATTATCGAATTTGACACAAGCAAAGGCACGCATATCAAAGCTTCCTGCTTAATGCCCTATCGTTATCGCAATGACGATTCACTCGGTACGGTCCTCTTAACGACGAGACCCATATCCATCTCAACCCAGGCGACAACGAACTACTCGTAGCTGTCACGGAATACAACGGCGGCTGGGCATTCGAGTGTGAGTTGTCTCCTATCCGACCTGAATAGTAGAGCCGGACCTCCTAAACCGCTTCCCGCCCAGCCTGAGGTTCATAAGGAGGCAAACGGGGATTGCTGCTTTATCAGAGTCGAAAATAACTACGCTATTGCGCAGTGGTTCGCATACCTCCCTACTCACCCACAAACGATGCAGCAGGACTGCCAGCTTTCTCGCTACCGCAACAAGCGCTCGCTTCCTTGCATTTTTCCCTCCTCGCGCTGTAAGTCTCAGCCCCCATCTCCGCAGATCACTGTCCTCTCCAAACGGTCCCAGGATGTAACCGCCTTGCGCCGGTTGAGCTCTTCGAATACAGGTTCTTAGGCACTATTTCCTAGCCACTCGTCATCGTAACTCGTCATAAGCCCGATTCCATCCGCCTTCAACATAGCAAACGCATAGTCGATCTCACGCAGGCTGCCCTCGGAATCGGGAAGAGGTATGACCGCGAAGAAACCGAAGCGGCGGGGATGGCTCCGGACAAGATCGGTAGCGTACTCGTTCACTCGGCGCGCGGTCTGCGCTGCCGCCTTTGCCTCACCGAACCACACACCAGGCGTAGTAAGGGAGAGAACGGCGGTCGCCACATCCTGCTTGTCCATGGCCGCAATCGTCTGCTCAGGAGTCCAACTCGTACGCTGGATGCGTTCGCCCGCCGGCCGCCGCTGCAATTCGCTCCCGATTGTCCGAAAAGTAAAAGGGCGGAACGAAGTGATGATGCACATCGATCAGACCCCGCTTCGCGGCGGAAGCGTTGTCTGCGCGATCAATTCCTTCACCGGGGTGACTGCAGTCAGACCGAGGGCCGCAACCCCTGTAAGAAACTCTCGCCTGGAACGACCGCATGCATTGGATTGAGAGTCATTTCCCCGATCACTTCCAGCAGCCGACGATGCGAGAGTTGACAGTTTTCTCACTCAGCGGATTTCCTCGAGCAGAATTGCAAGGGCCAAGTGTAGCCGCTCAACGCTCAACCAGTTGTTTTCTACTGGTCGGTCGGAGTCACTGGACCTATGACGGGCAAACCTGAAGTAATCCCAAGGTAAGAGTGGCCGACAAACTGCCCACAACCCCGTTGCGAAAGATGCGAGGACCTTTGATCGGTCACACTGAGAAGGGGTCGATATAGGGCGGGCCAGACAGGCACGATGTCTCCTAGGCATTTGCTGATCGGGGCTGCGGATTCTCTGCTGGTGCGGCAAACCCGGCTAAATTTTGCACTGCCAGGGCTTTGAGACGGCCGATAGCAGATTCTTCCCCAGCGCAACGGAAGCGCTGATGACACCGCCGTACAGTGCGCCTACCACGCCTAGGCTTGACACATCCTGTCCCGTAAGATACAGCCCTCGGATCGGGGTTCTGGCTCCGAGCCCGCGAATTCCGAAACGTGCTGGCGTGGAGGCGATGCCATAAATCTCCCCATGGCCGTAGTTCATGAAATGGCGAGTGGTGAGCGGCGTGGACAACTCCGTGTACGCGACGTGGCCGACAACGGAGGGCACCTGCCGCTCCAGTTCGGCACGCA